>Ga0209373_10003116_pt1 | contig 15740 bp, 14 predicted proteins | sample Higcelweek5metaG_FD_187173 | JGI IMG/M metagenome (GOLD analysis project Ga0209373, IMG submission 187173) | Freshwater pond sediment microbial communities from the University of Edinburgh, under environmental carbon perturbations - High... | ecosystem: Environmental > Aquatic > Freshwater >...
TTCTCAGCAGGGCATTTCTGATTTATGCCCTGAGCGGCATTTTTACCATTGCCATTATTTATCAGCTGCTGCATATTCAGTTTGCCGAAGGTGAAGCATTGCGCGGAAAAGCCATGAATCTGTCGGTGAAATATATCGACATTGAAGCCCGCCGCGGAAATATTCTGGCTGATGACGGCAGTCTGCTGTCTACATCAGTACCCCGATTCGATTTATATGTCGACCTGAGCCCGAAAACCATCAGCGACAAACTCTTCAACGACAGCATTGCATCGTTGAGTAAAAAATTGAGTGCGCACTTTAAAAGTAAAACACCAGAGCAGTATCGCAACCTGTTTCAGAAGGAAAGAAAGAAGAATAACCGGTATTTGAAAATTGCTTCAAATCTGGACTACTATGACATGAAGAAAATTTCTGCTTTCCCAATTTTCAACAAGGGTCCCAATTTGGGAGGGTTAATTGTCGAGCAAAACGACCGTCGCGAGATGCCTTTTAATCAACTGGCTAAAAGAACCATCGGATATGTACGCGACCAATACTGGGTTGGTATTGAGGGTGCTTATGACAAAGAGCTGACTGGAACCAACGGAAAACGGCTTATGAAGCGCGTTTCAGGTCAAAACTGGATTCCGGTTGATGACAATGCCGATATTCTGCCTAAAGATGGCAACGATGTAGTAAGTACCATTGATATTCACATGCAGGATGTAGCTGAAACAGCTTTGTACAGTCATTTACAAAAACACGAAGCGGATCATGGCTGTGTCATTTTAATGGAAGTTGAAACCGGCCAAATCAAAGCCATTGCAAATCTGCAGCGCATGCCCGACGGCAGTTATGCCGAATCATATAATTACGCCATCGGTGAATGCTATGAGCCTGGTTCCAGCTTCAAACTCATGTCGATGATTGTGGCTTTGGAAGACAATATGGTATCGCTCGATGAGAAAATAAATACGGGCAACGGGTTGAGAAAATATGGCAAGAAAGGCAATGTGATGACCGATTCGCATGAAGGTGGATACGGCACTATTACTATCCGTCAGGCTTTTGAACTTTCATCGAACATCGGTATATCGGGAATGATTGTCGATCATTACAAATCAGATCCGGAAAAATATATAAATGGCTTATACAGGCTTGGAATAAACAAACCTCTTGGCCTTGAATTGAACGGAGAAGGTATTCCTTATATTAAGAGCCCCAAAGATAAATCCTGGTCCGGCATCAGCCTGCCGTGGATGTCAATTGGATATGAATTAAGCATGACGCCCATGCAGATACTGGCAGTATACAATGCTGTTGCAAATGACGGTCGTCTGATAAAACCCATGTTTGTAAAAGAACTTCGCTATGCCGGCGAAAAGGTAAAAGAATTTTCACCTGTTGTTTTACAAGAATCTATCTGCAGCCAATCTACCGTGAGAAAAATGCAGGACTTGTTGGAGGGCGTGGTACTTCGTGGAACGGCTACCAATCTGAAAAATGCGGTATTCCCGATTGCCGGGAAAACTGCTACGGCCCAGATTGCTTCGAAAGGCGGGTATAAGAATAATAAAACGAAAGAATATTTCGCCTCTTTTGTTGGATATTTTCCTGCCGATAAACCACGCTATTCCTGTATTGTAGTAGTGAATAAACCTACTAAAGGACAATATTACGGTGGCTCGGTGGCTGGTCCGGTATTTCTCGAAATTGCTGAAAAAATTTATGCTACCCGCATCGAAATGCGTCAACAGGCAAGCGTGAGCAAAAAGTCAAAAAAAGCAGTTGCCAGTATTTATGCCTCTTTCGAAAAAGTAAAAAGTATTTATCGCGAGCTTGGCATCAAAGTGCCGAATAAAGTCAAGGCAACATCCAGTCAGTTCGTGTTCATTCAACCCGGGCAGGACTCCCTGACCTACCGGCGTACAGATCCGGCCACCAGCCGGCTTGTTAACCTGAAGGGAATGTCGGCACCCGACGCTATTGCCTACCTGGAGAGTAAAGGTGCTGTTGTTACGGTCAGTGGCAAAGGCTGGGTTTCAAAACAATTTCCCGAAGCCGGCACCCCTATAAAAACAGGAATGAAAGTAAAATTAACGCTTGGTCCACGATGAAAATATTGCACGACATATTATTCAACACCGACGCAAAAGTGCAACACGGATCCGATGAAACCGCTGTTTCAGGCATGACTTCGTCGAGTCGTGATGTACAGAAAGGCTTTGTGTTTTTTGCACTTAAAGGTGTGAAAACCGATGGACACAATTATATAAACAATGCCGTGCAGGCCGGTGCTGCAGCGGTTGTATGCAACATTCTCCCTGAAAATATTCACCCTGATGTTACGTATGTTGTTACGCAAAATGGCAACGAAACGTACGCACAGGCTGCTGCCAACTGGTACGACAATCCTTCCGAAGAGCTTGATTTGATCGGGGTTACAGGCACCAATGGCAAAACCACCACGGCCACATTGCTTTTTGAATTATTCAATAAAATGAATCACCTGTCCGGATTGATTTCAACCATTCGCTATGTGGTTCCGGGCAAAGAATATCCGGCCACACACACCACGCCGGATGCATTGGTTCTGAACAGCATGTTGCGCGAAATGGCCGACGCCGGATGCGAATATTGCTTTATGGAAGTGAGTTCCCATGCAGTTGTTCAGGGTCGGGTGCATGGACTTGTTTTTCATGGTGGCATATTTTCCAATCTCACACACGACCACCTCGATTATCATGGCACGTTTGCCGAATATCTCAGGGCCAAGCAACTGTTCTTCGATCATTTGCCAGCCCATGCTTTTGCATTGTACAACGACGATGATGCCAACGGCAAAGTCATGGTGCAACATACCAAAGCCAAAAAATGCAGCTATGCACTGAATCGTCCGGCAGATTTCAAAACCAAAATTCTTCAGAATGCGATTACCGGTCTTGGATTAAATATAGACGGAACCGAAACGTGGTTCAGGCTGGTTGGCCGGTTCAACGCCTATAATCTGACAGCCATTTATGCTACTGCCATATTGGTCGGATTGGATAAAACCGACGTACTTGTTAAGCTGAGCGCATTGGAGGAAGTGGATGGAAGATTCAACGTCATTCGCTCCGAAAATGGCATTACAGGCGTTGTTGATTATGCCCACACCCCTGACGCACTGAAAAATGTTTTGTCCACACTCGAAGAAGTGAATGAAGGAAACGGACAGATTATTACTGTGGCCGGTGCCGGAGGCGATCGTGATAAAACAAAACGACCACTGATGGGACAAATGATGGTGCGTTACAGTCAGAAAGTAATTATTACAAGCGATAATCCGCGCACCGAAGATCCCGACATCATCATTCAGGAAGTGAAAAGCGGCATTGATGCAGCGGAAATGAACAAAGTGTTGTGCATTACCGATCGGCGCGAAGCCATTAAAACCGCTTGTATGCTGGCCCGTCCGGGCGACATTGTACTTGTTGCAGGTAAAGGCCACGAAACGTATCAGGAAATAAACGGCGTCCGAAATCATTTCAACGACGCAGAACAACTCAACGAATTTTTAAAACTCTGAGGATATGCTGTATTATCTGTTCGATTTTCTTGACAAACAATATGATTTCCCCGGAGCCGGCGTATTTCAGTATCTGTCGTTCCGCGCAGCCATGGCTGCTGTGGTATCGTTGCTGATTGCGATGGTTTTCGGTAAAAGGATCATTAAGTTTCTGAAACGACATCAGATTGGCGAAGACATCCGCGATCTGGGACTTCAGGGTCAGATTGAAAAGAAAGGTACGCCAACCATGGGCGGTATCATTATTTTGGCGGCCATTCTGATTCCAACACTGTTGTTTGCAAAGCTTCACAACATTTATATCATCATTATTCTGATTTCAACAGTGTGGCTTGGTGTTATTGGCTTTCTGGATGATTATATCAAAGTATTCAAAAAAAACAAAGCCGGTTTACACGGAAAATTCAAGGTTCTCGGTCAATTGGGATTAGGAATTCTGGTTGGGTCATTTATGTATTTCAACGACAATGTTGTGATCCGTGAAAAAATAAATACTTCGGAGCATTTGACCGAAGCCGATGTAATGAACACGGAGTGTAAGAAAGAAGCAGCCGATTTCTTTAAAGTGGACGAAGTGAAATCGCTGAAAACCACCATCCCATTTGTAAAAGACAATGAATTCAATTATTCCGTTTTAACCGCATGGATGGGAGATTCAGCAGGCAAATGGGGATGGATTATTTTCATTCCGATTGTCATGTTTATTATTGTTGCCGTTTCAAACGGAGCCAATCTCACCGATGGCATGGATGGGCTGGCGGCAGGAACATCGGCGGTTGTCGGGCTCATTCTGATGCTGCTGGCCTGGGTTTCAGGCAACTTCATTTTTGCCGATTACCTGAACATCATGTATATTCCAAACTCAGGAGAGCTTACGATATACATTGCCGCTTTTGTGGGCGCCATGATCGGATTTTTGTGGTATAACTCCTATCCGGCGCAGGTTTTCATGGGCGATACAGGCAGTCTCACTATTGGTGGCATCATTGCCGTGTTTGCCATTATGATTCGTAAAGAGCTGCTCATTCCAATCCTTTGCGGAGTATTTGTACTCGAATCATTATCCGTCATCATTCAAACAACAGTATTCAAATACCGCAAAAAAAGATTCGGACAGGAATATGCATCGGCAAACCGGGTTTTTCTGATGGCTCCCATTCATCATCACTATCACAAAAAAGGGCTCAACGAAGTGAAAATTGTAAACCGCTTCATTATTGTCAACATCATGCTCGCCATATTAACTATTGTAACATTGAAACTGCGCTAAACAACACACAACACATGAAAATCGAAACTCTTGCACATCAGGGAAAACCAAATCTGTATAATTCTATGGCTGCTGCCGTTGCCGCCAACCGCTTTGACTTCAGAAAAGACACCCTGAAAAAAAGTTTTCAGACTTTTCAGAAAACCGAACACCGCCTTGAATTTGTAGTGAAAGTTCATGGTATAGCATTTTGGAATGACAGCAAAGCCACCAATGTAAATTCGGCCTGGTATGCACTGGAAAGCATGAAGACGCCCATCATTTGGATTGCCGGCGGCATCGACAAAGGGAATGACTACAAGTGCCTGTTTACACTCGTTCAGCAAAAGGTAAAAGCGTTAATTTGTCTGGGTGCCGATAATCAAAAACTGATTGATACTTTCAGCCCATATGTTGAAGTGATTGCCGATACCCACAGCATGGATGATGCTGTCAACACCGCTTATCAGCTTGGAAATTCCGGCGATGTGGTTTTACTTTCTCCGGCATGTGCCAGCTTCGATCTGTTCGAAAGCTTTGAAGATCGTGGCCTCCGTTTTAAAAATGCTATCCGCGAATTATAAAAATGAAATTCTTTTCTGAATATATTAAAGGCGATCGGGTAATCTGGGTAATTGTAATTTTACTCAGCCTGTTCTCTTTACTCAGCGTGTACAGCTCTACCGGAACCCTTGCATTCAAGTATCAGGGCGGGAATACAGAGTATTATATGCTGAAACATTTATTCATTATCATTTCCGGATTATTTTTCATGTACCTGATTCACAATGTCCGCTACACATATTTTTCGCGTATTGCGCAGTTGTTGTTTGCCCTATCCATTCCATTGCTTTTAATCACCTTGATTCAGGGAACAAATTTAAACGAAGCCAGCCGCTGGCTCACAATCCCTGGCCTCAACATCAGTTTTCAAAGCTCCGATATTGCCAAGCTTTCCATTGTGTTGTATTTAGCACGGCTACTGGCCTTGAAACAGGATTCTATCAACGATCTGAACAAAGCATATGTCCCGCTCCTGCTCCCTGTCATTGGCGTCACGTTGCTGATTTTCCCGGCCAACCTTTCAACGGCGATGCTCGTTTTCATGACCTGCATTATTCTCATGTTTGTTGGAAGAACGCCCATAAAATTCATTGGTGCAACGGTCGGAATTGCCATGGTCATTATGCTGCTGGCCATTCTCGTTATTATGCAATTCCCCGGAAAAGGTCGTGTTGGCACCTGGGCCAGCCGCATCGAATCATTCTCTTCCTCGACCGATGAAGACGATTATCAGGCTGTACAATCCAAAATCGCCATTGCAAACGGCGGAATATGGGGGAAAATGCCCGGAAACTCAACACAGCGCAACTTTCTGCCACATCCCTATTCCGATTTCATCTATGCATTAATTGTTGAAGAATTCGGATTGCTGGGTGGTGTTTTTGTATTATTTTTATATCTCATTTTGCTGTACAGGGGCATTCGCATTGCGGGCAAAAGCCCCGGTTCCTTCGGGGCATTTCTGGCCATAGGACTAACCTTTATTCTGGTTTTTCAGGCGTTGATTAACATGGGTGTCGCTGTAAACCTGTTGCCTGTAACAGGTCAGCCATTACCGTTGGTAAGTATGGGAGGAACATCTATTTGGTTTACCTGTATTTCGCTGGGCATTGTACTAAGCGTCAGCAGGGCAAATAGTGAAACTGAAAAAGATTCAATCAATGAAACAACCAAAGCCTAAATTTATATTTTCGGCAGGCGGAACCGGTGGACATATCTACCCCGCCCTGGCAACAGCCGATGAGCTGCGCAAGCTGCTTCCGGATGCTGAAATTTTATTTGTGGGAGCCGAGAACCGAATGGAAATGGAAAAAGTTCCACACCACGGCTACCCCATCATCGGATTGCCCATTCAGGGGCTGCAACGGAAACTAACCTTGAAAAACATGGTTGTTCCGGTAAAGATATTCCGCAGCCTTTTCAAAGCACGCAAAATTCTCAGTCAGTTCAACCCCGATGTGGTGGCCGGTTTCGGAGGATATGCAAGCGGACCTGTTCTGAAAGCCGCCGCCCGCAAAGGAATTCCAACGTTGTTACAGGAACAGAATTCTTTTCCTGGACTCACCAACCGACTGCTGTCGAAAAGCGCCAGTTGCATTTGTGTGGCCTATCCAAACATGGAGAATTATTTCGAAAAAAATAAGATCTTCATAACCGGTAATCCAATCCGTCAGGAAATATTTAATCAGCATTTGTCACCGCAAAACGCACGGAAATTTTTTGGACTCGACCCTGACCGTCTTACCATTCTGGCTATTGGAGGCAGTCTTGGCGCCCGCACCATCAACGAAACTATTTGCAACCTGATTCCGGAAATCATCGAAAAAGGATATCAGATTATCTGGCAAACAGGTAAACAGTATAACTATTCCAAATGCCGGAATATGAACGGCGAAAAAAATACGCGTGTGCAGGCACAGGAATTTATTTTCGAAATGCCTCAGGCATATGCTGCTGCCGATGTTATTATTTCACGAGCCGGCGCCATTGCCGTTTCAGAAATTGCGGCCGTTGCGAAACCCGTTATTTTTATCCCTTCGCCAAATGTGACCGATGATCATCAGACAAAAAACGCCATGGTGCTTGTAAATCAGCAGGCAGCCGACATGGTGAAAGACGCAGATGCCGCAACCCAACTCGGGCCGGTATTGTTCAACCTTATTGCTGATGAAAACCGGCGCCTCGAAATATCGAAAAACCTTTCAAAACTGGCTATGCCAGAAGCAGCCTTGAATATTGCAAAAAAAATTATTGAACTTCGGGAAATCAAATTGAATGGACGTAAATAAAATACATACCGCCTATTTTTTAGGCATCGGTGGCATCGGAATGAGTGCCCTGGCGCGGTATTTAGCGTCCAAAGGCGTTTTAGTTTCCGGATATGACAAAACAGAAACACCACTAACACGCACGTTGGAAGGAGAAGGCATTCATGTACATTACACCCCCGACGTGTCGCAGATTCCAGCAAATCCCGATGTTGTGGTTTTCACCCCGGCGGTTCCCGAAACTTTCGAAGAGTGGACATATATCAGAAGTTTGAATGTTCCAATTATAAAACGCGCAGCCATGCTTGCCGCAATCATCAACAGTCTCCAGTTGGTGGCAGTAGCTGGAACTCATGGGAAAACGAGCGTTTCAGCCATGCTTGCGCACGCAATGGAATCCATGAACATTCCGTTTCTGGGCTTTGTAGGCGGATTAATGAATCGGTACAATAAAAATATTTTCATTCATTCCAATGCGCAGTGGGCAGTCGCAGAAGCCGATGAATACGATCGTTCCTTTCTGCAGCTGCATCCATACATTTCCATTATCAATGCCATCGATGCCGATCATCTGGATGTGTATGGCAATGAAGAAACGCTGCACGCATCGTTTTCTGAGTTCGCTGCACAAACCAGCAAAGACGGATATGTACTCGTGTTTGACAACATCCGGAAAGAAAAATTACAACTGCCGGACAACGTGGTTTTATACGGTTTTTCAAACACCATCGGGTATTCAGCTCAAAATATTCATGTGCAATCCGGGCGCTTTATTTTCGATGTTTACCTGAATAATGTCTTACTTGAAAAAAATATTTCTTCTCCTGCAGCTGGCCGTCACAACATACAAAATGCAATCGCAGCCTTTGCTGCATTGCACCTGGCAGGTTTTCCTTCTACCGGAATTGTCCAGGCACTTGAAACATACCCGGGTGTCAAACGCAGGCTGGAACTGATTGTTCAGACAGATAAGATTGTGTATTACGACGACTATGCGCATCATCCCGCCGAGATTGAAGCACTGATCAATACAATCCGCGAGCTGTATCCTGACCGCAAAATTACCGGAATATTTCAACCTCATCTTTTTTCGCGCACACGCGATTTCGGAAAAGAATTCGGACAAGTGCTCGCTAAACTTGATGTACCGGTTATCACCGACATTTACCCCGCGCGCGAACTTCCGATTCCCGGAATCGATGCAACATGGCTGCTGAACAACATTTCAAATCCCGAAAAAAAATATCTGCCCTACGCCAACATTCCTGATATTGTCACCAAATCGCTGGAAGGCGTTTTGTTGACGATCGGAGCCGGAGATATAGATGCCAAGATTGAACAAATTAAAAAACAAATTCTGCAATCATGAAACCGATATATAAAATATTGATTTTTATTGCAGTAGTTATTGCTGTTTTCGTCATTATTAAACTGGCAAACGACAATTATAGCCAGCGAAAAATAAGCAATGTGAAAATTGATATTGATACGCAGAAAGGTCCGGCTCTGATTCAGAAAGATGAAATCATGCAACTGATTTCCAAAGGATACGATTCGCTCACAAGTCGCATGGTTAGCGAACTTGATTTGGTTTGGATGGAGGATGTTATTCGAACAAATCCTTTCGTTCAAAGGGTCGAAGTATATGTAGATGTCGATGCCTGTTTGAATATCAGAATTGTTCAGCGCAGGCCCATACTGCGGGTTTTCAACGCAAAAAACCAGACCTATTTCATTGATTCCGGTGGCGGTTTGATGCAATTGAACAAAGGGGCTTCGCCCGGATTGATTGTGGCCTCAGGAAACTTTAACGACGCCTATAAAAAAGGCGTACACTTCAGAAAAATCTGGCGGGTTTCGTATGCACAAACCGCACAGCTTCCAATTCTTCATAAATTATTTCTCATTGCCTCCGCCATCGAAGCCGATGATTTTCTGAAAAAACTCATTACTCAGATTTATGTAAACAACAGTGGTGATTTTGAACTGATACCGATTATCGGTGATCAAAATATCCTGTTAGGCGATGTGGACGGAATTGAAACAAAACTTGACAATCTGCACCATTTCTATCAGGATGGCTATGATCAAGTCGATTTTCAACTGTATAAAACCTTTGACATAAGGTTTCAGAATCAGGTAGTATGTATTAAAAAAGACACAACAATATGAATGCATCACAGGACATCATGGTCGGTCTCGATATCGGGACAACCAAAATCGCAATGATTGTCGGCTATCAGAACGAACATGGCAAGCTTGAAATTCTGGGTCATGGGAAAACAGAATCGCTGGGCGTCAAACGCGGACTGGTGGCCAATATCGAAAAAACAGTAGAATCCATCCGCAAGGTGGTGGAAATAACCGAAGGTAAAAGCAATGTAAACATTCGTACGGTCAATGTCGGAATTGCAGGGCAACACATTAAAAGTCTGCAACACCGCGGCAGCATAATCCGCGACAACATCGAAATTGAAATCAGTCAGGAAGATGTTGAGCGTCTCATCGAAAACATGTATAAACTGGTGATGCCTCCGGGCGAAGAAATCATTCATGTCATTCCGCAGGAATACATTGTTGACGGCGAACAGGGAGTCAAAGATCCAGTTGGCATGGCTGGTATTTCACTCGAAGCAAATTTTCATATCATCACCGGACAAATCAGTGCAGCACGCAATATCGAAAAATGTGTTTCCCGGGCCGATCTGGCTTTGAGCGATCTTGTTCTCGAGCCGATTGCCAGTTCGTTTTCGGTGTTAAGCGAAGAAGAAAAAGAAGCCGGTGTTGCGCTGGTCGACATTGGTGGCGGCACGACCGATATTGCCATTTTTCAGGACGGTATCATTCGTCATTCCGCTGTTATTCCGCTGGGTGGCGACATTGTTACCGAAGACGTAAAAGAAGGCTGCTCTATTCTGAAAAGCTATGCCGAAACGCTGAAAGTGAAGCATGGATCGGCACTGGCCAACGAAGTAAAAGATGAAATCTATATTTCGATTCCGGGCCTCAAAGGTCGCCCGCACAAAGAAATTGCGATGAAAAATCTGGCCCGCATCATTCAGTCACGCATGGAAGAAATTCTTGAATTTGTAAATTATGAAATCAAGAACTCGGGATACGACCGCAAACTGATCGCAGGCATCGTGCTTACCGGCGGTGGTGCGCAGCTGAAAGATGTTGCCCAGCTATGTCAGTTCATCACTGGTCACGAAACGCGTATTGGTTATCCGAGCGAACATCTGTCGGCCAATGTTGATAAAGAATTGTTATTACCCATGTATGCAACCTGTATCGGACTTGTTATGAACGGCATTGAAAATTCTTCCACCACGCAACAAAATTCAAAAAAAGCCATCCCAAACCAAGGCAGGAAAGAGCGTGGCGGCTTTATCAAAAAGATGTTCAGCAAGGGTATGAATTTCTTTGATGAGAATATCAGCTAAGTAATTAACAATATCAGCCATATGCCTGTTGAAAAGTTTTTTACTCAGTACACGGATAATAAGACAAACAGAAGTAATTTTACTCACTAAATAAGGAAGAATTATGCCCGAACTTGATAGCCATATTCAAATACAATTCGAGGATGGCCAGACTCTGCCAACGATTATAAAAGTCTTTGGTGTTGGAGGTGGCGGTAGCAATGCTGTTAACCATATGTTCAAACAGGGAATTTCAGGCGTGGAGTTCGTTGTATGTAATACCGATCTTCAGGCACTGGGCACAAGTCCGGTCCCAAGCCGAATTCAGATTGGTTCAGGTCTTACCGAAGGCCGTGGTGCCGGTAATTCACCTGAGATTGGACGCAATGCTGCGCTCGAAAACGCTGATGATATCCGCGAAGTACTCACCAAAAACACCAAAATGGTGTTTATTACCGCCGGCATGGGAGGTGGTACCGGAACCGGTGCAGCTCCTGTCATTGCACAAGTGGCCAAAGAACTGGATATTTTAACCGTTGGGATTGTTACCACTCCTTTCGGATTCGAAGGTATCAAACGTAAAAATCAGGCAACTCAGGGCATTGATGAAATGCGAAAATATGTGGACAGCCTGATCATCATCAACAATGATAAAGTGCGCGAACACTATGGCAACCTGAAACTCAGCGAAGCTTTCAGCAAAGCCGATGATATTCTCACCATCGCCGCCAAAGGCATTTCGGAACTGATTACCGTTACCGGCTACATGAATGTGGATTTCGAAGACGTAAAAACTGTTATGAAAAACAGTGGCGTAGCCATTATGGGTACTGGTGTTGCCGAAGGCGATGACCGCGCACAGAAAGCAGTCGAAATGGCCCTCAATTCGCCGCTGCTCAACGACAACGAAATCTACGGCGCCAACAACATTCTGCTCTACATCGCCAGTGGCGAAGATGAAATCTCGATGGACGAAGTCAGCGACATTTCCGATTATATTCAGAATGCTGCCGGTTCAAGCGCCGAAATCATCTGGGGCAATGGTACCGACCTGTCGCTTGGTAACACAATCTCTGTAACTGTTGTTGCTACCAATTTCGGAAAAACAAAACATGGAAATATTCCATCAAACGAAACTACCGTTATTACCCTGCAACAGGAGAAAAAAGAAGAATTTCAGTTCTCCAACCCTGAACCGGAAATGAAGGTAGTGGTTAAACAAACTGAGCTCGAGCCTTCGGCGTATGGGTTTCAAACACCGGTTATGGAGAAAGCTCCCGAAAAAATTACCATTCAGCTCGAAAACAGCAACAGCCAGATGGAACAGGGCGCCTACAACAACCCGGAACCGGAAATCAAACAGTACGAACGCCCGGTGGTGCTGGATATGAATCCGCTGCCGCAGGACAATCACGAAGAGGAGCAACAGCTGCAAACACCCATCAGGCCTGAGCTTCAGGACGACCGTATGCAGAGTCTGAAAAACTTCAATTTCACCAATCCAAAAGTAACCAGTCTCGACGAAATCGAACAGGTTCCGGCTTATGCCCGCCGCGGCGTAAATCTGACGCCTGAGAACCCTTCGGATGAGAAAATAGTCAGCAGGTTCACCCTGGGCGAAAACGGCGATAAAAAGCCCGAAATCCGCGAAAACAACTCATTCCTCCACGACAATGTCGATTAATTTCCGACCCAATTAAGAACACACGCTATAATGCATCTCGAAAAGCGCTTTGAAAAGAGCGCTTTTTTTTGTTTCAGCAAATGATCAATATCATATTCAACATACTCGAAGCTTTGTAAAATATTCCTATCTTTGAATTCAGAAAAACACACAAAACCATGAATAAAAAAGTAGAAAAAGCGCTCAACGAGCAGATCAATGCCGAGATGTATTCCTCGTACCTGTACTTATCCATGTCGGCTTATTTTGCCGATGCCAACATGAGCGGCTTTGCCAACTGGATGCGCATTCAGGCTCAGGAAGAACTGGCGCACGCCATGATGTTTTTCGATTATGTAAACGAACGTGGTGGCCGCGTCGATCTGAAAGTAATTGAAAAACCAAAAAAAGAATGGAAAAATGCCATCGAAGTCTTTGAAGAAACGTACAAACACGAACAGCATGTGACTTCGCTCATCAATAATCTGGTCAACCTGGCCATCGAAGAAAAAGACCATGCTACCAACAACAAGCTGCAGTGGTTTGTGAAGGAACAGGTGGAAGAAGAAGCCAATGCAAACCAGATTCTTGGTGAAGTAAAAATGACCGAAGGCAAGGGCCCGGGCATGTTTATGATTGATCGCGAACTCAAAGCCCGCGTATTTACACCTCCGACAATAACTCAGGTTTAATATTATCCTGTTTTAATGAGATCAGTGCCCGGGCCATGTGTCCGGGTATTGTTTTATAGTGAAACAATGTTTACGGCTCAACATCAAACGAAAGTTAAATCAAATGATGAAACTCGCATTTTTGTATTTGGGATGTCGCATAACATTTTGCGGAAAAGAAATCGATGAAAGAAGGGTGGGCGCCGAAGGCATGATGCCTGAAATCTGTTTGAGCTGGAATAATATAAGCAAGTATTCCATGCAGCGAGTTATTTCAGGCTGTGGGGGGCAGTTCATCAATTTCCCGCAAAATGTTCCAGCGACGAGCGTTTCTGGAGTTTATGCCGCTGCAAGCGGTAATACTTTTCTTTTGGCGGGCAAAAGAAAAGTATGCTCAGCCTGCAAGGCTGAACTGAATCAGCTGAAAAGCCAACGCTTCCGGCAACGGAATGGTATCCGCAAAAAATATAAAGTCAGACCAAGGCATTGTTTTTGTTATTGCGCGGCGCTTGAAAATTTTTTATCTTTGAAAAAACAAAACCTATGAAAACAGTTGTAGCCTTTTTTGCAATTTTCTTCGCTTTCGCACTGGTAGCTAAAAGCCAGGTTGTGTATTCCTGCTCGTACAAAAGCGATGCGCAGGTAAAAGTGTATGTGGCCGATTATAAAAGCGACGCCGATCTGGTTGTGTACAAATGCAGCTACAAAAGCGATGCAAGTGGAAACGATGGTTTATGGTTTTTTGCCGAATACAAAAGCGATGCAAATAAAACCATTTATTTCTGCGACTATAAAAGCGATGCGGACCTGGTTATTTATTTCGCCGACTACAAAAGCGATGCAGGCTGGAAAAACAGCAGCAAGAAACACCTGATGTACTAGCGCGCAGAAAAGCCAGCATTTAAGTAGTCAGTTGTGAGTGGTCAGTTGTGAGTGGTCAGTTGTGAGTTTTATTTCACTCATAACTTATCACCCATAACTTATAACTGGACACTGACTACTGGCTACTGACCACTGATCAAACGGTCATAATGTCTTTTTCTTTCACCGCAATGATCTGATCAACCTTCTCGATGCTTTTATCGGTAACAGTCTGAATCTCTTTTTCAAGATTCTTTACTTCGTCTTCGGGAACACCGTCTTTGGTGAGTTTTCGGGCGCTTTCAACCACATTGCGACGCACATTCCGCACGGCAATTTTTGCGTTTTCGCCTTCGGTTTTTACTTTTTTCACCATTTCTTTGCGGCGTTCCTCGGTCAGCGGCGGAATGGAAATGCGGATAATTTCGCCATTGTTCACCGGCGTGAAACCCAGGTTGGCAGCCATGATAGCTTTATCGATAGCGCCAAGAACACTGCGGTCCCAGGGCTGAATTACAATGGTTCTTGCATCAGGAATATTGATGTTACCAACCTGTGCAAGCGGCGTCATGGTACCATAAAAATCAATTTTGACTGAATCAAAAATGGAAGGACTGGCTTTGCCGGCGCGGATTTTCACCAGTTCGCGCTCAAGATGCGCAAGTGCATTGATCATTCCTTCTTTTGCTTCTTCAAGTAACAATATAGATTCGTCGCTCATAACCATTTCTTTTTCTTCTTATTTGTTTTTAACCAGTGTTCCAACTTTCTTTCCTTCGAGAATGGCTGCCAGATTGCCTTTGCCATGAATATCAAACACAATGGTGGTCATGTTGTTTTCGCGGCAAAGTGTAAAAGCTGTCATATCCATAATATTGAGATGCTTTTCGTACGCTTCGTCGTAGGTGAGTTCATCAAATTTTATTGCGTTCGGATCTTTTTCCGGATCGGCAGTGTAGATGCCGTCTACGCGCGTTCCTTTGAGTAAAGCATCGGCCTGAATTTCGACAGCGCGCAAAGCGGCAGCCGAATCGGTGGTGAAAAACGGATTACCGGTACCACCGGCAATGATAACAATGGAGCCGCTTTTCAGCAGTTCAATGGCCAGCGTACCGCTCATTCTGCGTGCCAGTGGCGACACTTCTAGACCCGATAAAACCTCGGCTTTCAGTCCTCGCTGTTTCAAGGCATCCTGCAATGCCAGACTGTTGATGATGGTAGCCAGCATGCCCATATAATCGCCCTGGGTGCGCGACACACCTTTTTTGCTGCCACTCACACCCCGAAAAATATTTCCGCCACCCAGCACAACGGCCATTTCAGCACCATTGGCCGAAGCACCTGCAATTTCATCAGCAAACAATCCCAGCATATCTGAATCGATGCCTGAACCTTGTTTTCCGGCCAATGATTCCCCACTTAGTTTCAGTAAAATTCTTTTCATCATGACAAAATTAAAAAAATGGAGGTTAATTAACCTCCATCTGAATTAA
>Ga0209373_10003118_pt1 | contig 15732 bp, 9 predicted proteins | sample Higcelweek5metaG_FD_187173 | JGI IMG/M metagenome (GOLD analysis project Ga0209373, IMG submission 187173) | Freshwater pond sediment microbial communities from the University of Edinburgh, under environmental carbon perturbations - High... | ecosystem: Environmental > Aquatic > Freshwater >...
CCAGTTTTCTATCCATAAAGATAAAAAAGATAAATACAAGTAATCCCAAACAAAGCAGCAACATAGCAACAATGACCGGAGTACTTACATCTTTTGTTATATTGTAGAGTGGAAGTGGGGTGAACATGGCCAATGCTGTACCGATACGTCCAGTAGAAGTGTTCAATCCGATAGCTAATGCCATCTCTTTGCCTTTAAACCAGCGAACAACTGCCTTATTGGCTGATATCCCAAACATTTCGCACCCGACACCGAAAATACCAAATCCCAAACCTGCAACAACAGCCGATTTTGCAGTTGGGCCAATGATTTGCCATGTCCCGATGGATAATTCATAAGTACCTGCGCCGATATGTCCGGAAATGGCCCAGTATTTAATAAACGCTCCAATGAGCATAATGCTGATGGCAAGTATTCCGGTAAAGCGAGTCCCCATTTTGTCCAAAATCATTCCGCTGAAAACCAACATAAGTAAAAACACATTGAACCAACCGTAACCACTTGTGAATAATCCGTAATCGGAGGCCGACCAATTTAAATTCCCCTGTAATTTTTCCTGAAGCGGCGCCATGGCATCTGTGAGATAATACATACATAACATGGTAAACGACACCAATATCAGTACAAACCAGCGTGCTGACTTAGATTCGCGTAAAGAGGATGAAATTTTTTCTGTCATAAACTTTTATTTAATAGATACGTTTCCTTTATATAGCCTTTTATACATTCATTTTATCTTAAAACTATTTGTAAAAAAGCCTGCAAATCTACTTAAAAAATCTCATTTATTTTTACGGTCTGACATAATTACCGATATTTCTTTCCTTTATTTATCGGTATTATTTTTGAAACAATATTTCCCGGAAGAAATTTCTCCATCTGAGATCATACTTCAAACTTTTGATTAAATTTGTCAAATCAATGGCATAAAAAATTTAAATATGACAACAAATTATTCTGAACAGTTACATAACGTATTGCTATATAGTACACAGGAGGCTGAAAGACTTGGTAATAACTATGTCGGACCTGAGCATCTTTTGCTTGGTTTGCTTCGCAATGGTAAAGGAAAAGCAATTGATATATTAATTCAGTCGAATGTTGATATAAACAAGGTGAAACAAACCATCGAAAGTCAGATTCGCACTGATAAAGAACCATCGGGGGAAGCTATTCTTATGCTGAAAAGTACTGAACGCATTAAAAAGATAATGGAGTTGGAAACACGCTCTTTATCGGTAGAAATAGCAGATACAGAGCATCTTTTGCTGGCAATTCTGAAAGAAAAAAACAATCTGGCGGTGGATACTTTAACTTCCGAACACATGACTTACGAAAAGGCTAAAACTTATGTCGAAAATCCCAAAAATCCACCTTTGATGAGTTCTGATTTTCAGGACGACGATGATGATGAAGATGAAATGAGAGGACGTCCAAAATCGCAGTCGAAGGCGGCATCGAAGCAGAGTGAAACACCTGCTCTCGACTCATTTGGTGTGGATATAACAAAAGCAGCGCTCGAAAACCGTCTTGATCCTATCGTGGGGCGCGAGAAAGAAATTGAACGCTTGGCGCAAATTCTGAGCCGACGCAAGAAAAACAATCCTGTATTGATTGGCGATCCCGGAGTAGGTAAATCGGCTATCGTAGAAGGTCTTGCATTGAGAATTATTCAGCGACGCGTATCGCGCGTGCTTTTCGATAAACGTGTGGTTTCGCTCGATATGGCTTCGATAGTGGCTGGTACAAAATACCGTGGACAGTTTGAGGAACGTATCAAAGCCATTCTGAACGAATTACAAAAAAATCCGGATGTAATTTTGTTTATAGACGAAATTCACACCATAGTTGGCGCTGGCGGCGCTCCGGGTTCGCTGGATGCTGCTAACATGCTTAAACCTGCTTTGGCGCGTGGCGAAATACAATGTGTTGGAGCCACTACTTTGGATGAATATCGCCAGAGCATTGAAAAAGATGGCGCTTTGGAACGTCGGTTCCAAAAGGTAATGGTGGATCCAACTACGCCTGAAGAAACTTTACAAATTCTCGAAAATATTCAGGAACGATACGAATTTCATCACAACGTAAGGTACACCCCCGAAGCCATCAACGCTTGTGTAAGACTTACCGAGCGCTACATAACCGATCGTTGTTTCCCGGATAAAGCCATTGATGCTTTAGACGAAGCCGGTTCACGGGTACACATTGGAACAGTTTCAGTGCCTGTAGAGATAGAAGAACTTGAGAAAAAAATTGAAGAGCTGAAAAAAGAAAAACTAAGGGTGCTGGGCGAACAAAAATACGAGTTGGCCGGTCCGATCCGCGATCAGGAAAAACAAACCCAGTATATGCTCGAAGATGCTATAAAACGTTGGGAAGAAGATGCGCAAAAGCATCCTGAAACCGTTGACGAAGAGCAGGTGGCCGAAGTTGTTGCAATGATGTCAGGAATTCCTGTTCAGCGCATTGCACAGGCCGAAGGACTCAAATTGCGTCAAATGAAGGAAACGCTTCAGGGCAAAATCATTGGTCAGGATGAGGCGGTGAATAAAATTGTGAAAGCCATTCAGCGCAACAGAATCGGGTTGAAAGATCCGAGTAAACCCATTGGTTCGTTTATATTTATTGGCCCTACAGGTGTTGGTAAAACGCATTTAGCTAAAATTTTGGCTGAGTTTATGTTCGATACAGCCGATGCACTTATTCGTGTTGACATGAGCGAATATATGGAAAAATTCAGTGTTTCGCGACTCATCGGAGCGCCTCCGGGATACGTAGGATACGAAGAAGGTGGTCAGTTGACTGAAAAGGTGCGCCGTAAACCCTATTCTATCATTTTGTTGGACGAAATTGAAAAAGCGCATCCCGATGTTTTCAATCTGCTCTTGCAGGTAATGGACGAAGGACGCTTGACCGATAGCCTTGGCCGACGCATAGACTTTAAAAACACAATTATCATAATGACTTCGAATGTGGGAACGCGTCAGTTGAAGGATTTTGGTAAAGGAGTTGGATTTAATTCACCTGCCGATACGGCTATGGACAGTGAGTTTTCACGTTCTGTAATTCAAAAAGCTTTGAATCGTACTTTTGCTCCTGAGTTTCTGAACAGGGTTGACGATGTTATTATGTTCGACCAATTGAGCAAGGATTCGATCAAAAGTATTATCGATCTCGAACTGAAAGGTTTATTTGGACGTGTCACGACAATGGGTTATAAACTTGAACTTTCGCCTGAAGCAAAGGATTTTATTGCAGATAAAGGCTACGATGTTCAGTTTGGCGCCCGTCCGCTGAAACGCTCAATACAACGTTATCTCGAGGATCAGTTGGCCGATATTGTATTGGAAGGAAAACTTGAAGCCGGAGATACAATTTTGATGGAACTTGTGGACGAAACCAAGGAAATCAAAGCACGAATTGTAAAGCCGATCATCGCGCTGAACGAATAAGATATCTGTTCTTATTTTATAAAAAGTTGATTATATATTCATAATCAACTTTTTTTAGTTTAAATTTGCCGATAAAATGAGTAATTAGAGCCTGATTCCATAATTAAGCAGTTACAGTTGGTATTTTTCGATGAAACCCTGAATTTAATTATATTTGTGCTCCAAATTTTTAATCAAGCAATTTGATACCTAATGAGAAAACAGACACTACTTTTATTTACTATAATAACGTTCAATTTCTTTGCTTTATTCGGGCAGGAACATGTTGTTTTCCAGCATTTTTCGGTCGAAAACGGACTATCGCAAAATACGGTGATGGCCATAATGCAGGATAGCAAAGGCTTTATGTGGTTTGGAACCTGGGATGGTCTGAATAAATTCGATGGTTACGAGTTTACCGTGTACAAATCGCATCCGGGCGACCACAGTAACATTGCCAATAACCGCATTGACTATATTCACGAGGATAAATTCGGATACATTTGGTTTCAGACTTACGATGGTAAAATACACCGTTTTAACCCTAAAACTGAACAATTTTACAGTTTGCCCTATTCTACAAGCAGATTTGTGTACAGTGTTGAGCGTAGCAATCGTTTTATCGAAACTTCGAATGGCGAATTGTGGATTGCCACCAACGATATAGGAGCAATACGCATTGTTACAAATCCTGAAAACGAAGAAGTTAAGTTGTACGAATACTCTACCTTCTCTGAATTTCAGATAGCCAATAATTGCGTTAATTTTATTCATGAGGACGGACAGAAAAACATTTGGTTAGGAACGAACGATGGTTTATATGCCATTAATCCTGTTTCAAATCAAATAAAAACATATCAGCCTAATTCAAACGCCAATTCAAACGCGTTTTTTTCTTTTTACAATTCGAAAAATGATATTTGGTTTGGCGATAAAAATGGCTTTGTATGGCATTTTTCGACACTTAAAAATAATTTTGAGATCATAAAACTCAAGCAGCCTACCAAGGTCACAGATATTGATGCTGTAGGTAAAGATCATTTAATTTTTACTACAAACAGTTCAGGATTCTATGTTTACTCGTTGAAAAACAAAACCCTGGTGAATTTCGACAAGTCGAATACATCATCGATAAAAACAAGTAGATTTATTTCTGTCAAAGTTGATTCCTATGGCATTGCGTGGCTCGAGGCCGAGCAAACCGGTGTGTTCAGATTCAGATTAAGTGACAATTCCCTCAAACATTTCCAGTTAAAAACCGATGCTGTTAGTCGCATCTCGGTGTTGCCCAATTTTATTGTTTTTGAAGATGTTAACAAACGACTCTGGATCAATCCTCAAGGTGGCGGATTTTCGCGATATAACCGAAGCAGAGATGAACTCGAATACTTCTACAACGAACCGGGATCGGCTCAATGCCGCTTTTCGAATGTAATCCATTCTGTTTTTACCGACAAAAAAGGAACGCTTTGGATGTGTACTTACAACAAAGGTCTTGAAAAAATAAGTTTCTTTTCGCCGCAGTTTAGGTTAGGTAAACCAAATCCAACCATAAATACGCTTACTTCTAACGAAATACGGGCTTTTTATCAATTGTCGAATGGTAATATTCTTATCTCGACAAAAGATGGAAGCATTCGTTTTTTCGATTATAAATTCAATGATTTGGGGCGATTGTCGACCAATGGATCTCTAAGTGCAGGTGATAAACTCACCGATTTGGCCTATTGTTTTCTCGAGGATAGCAAAAAAAATATCTGGATTGGCACCAAAGGCATGGGAGTCATTAAATTAATTCCACGGAGCAATAATCCCTCAAAGCCTGATTATGAATTACAAAGGTTTCAGAACGATCCGTTGAATAACAATAGTCTGTCCAATGATAATGTGTATAGTATAATTGAAGATGCATCAAAACGAATACTGATTGGAACTTTTGGGGGCGGTTTGAATGTGGTTTCGGAAACGAATGGAAAAATAAGCTTTATCAATTACCGAAATCAACTCACCAATTACCCTATTAATAAATGTATGAAGATAAGACATTTATTGATGGATAAAACAAATACGCTTTGGATTGCAACCACCAATGGAATGCTTCAGATCGATAACTTTTTAACTCCTAAAATGAAGGAGTATTATATCGAAAAACTTCCAGATATAAGCAATAGTCTCAGCAATAACGATGTACACTATTTTCACTTGGACAAGGAAAATCAGCTATGGATAGGAACTTTTGGTGGCGGATTGAATAAACTATTGACGAAATCCACAGCTTCAACGCCTGCTACTTTCGAGAACTATTCTATCCGAAACGGAATGTCGAACGATATTGTGCTTAGTATTCAGGAAGATAATAGTGGAAATTTATGGTTGAGTTCGGAAAATAGTATTTCGCGGTTCGACCGGAAATCACATTTTTTTCAGAACTATGATATGTTCGATGGTATTGAAAATGCTCATTTTTCCGAAGCGGCCAGTCTTTACACAAAGTCGGGCGAAATGTTATTTGGCAGTAACAAAGGTTATTACTATTTCAAACCAAGTAATATAAAGCAGAGCAAAGAAGTTCCGGCCATTGAGTTCACCAAATTTCAATTGTTCAATAACAATGTCGAAATAGGAGCTAAGGGCTCGCCGCTGAAACAAAGTATAGGGTCGTCCGAAGTGATCGAACTTACCCACAAACAGTCGGTTTTTAGTATCGAATATGTAGCGCTCGATTTTTCGAATCCCGAAAAAATCCATTATGCTTTTATGCTCGAAAATTTCGAATCGGACTGGAACTATGTTCAGAGTCAGCGAAAAGCCACCTATACCAATTTGCCTAAAGGAACATATTACTTTAAAGTCCGCTCCACAAACAGCGAAGGAGTTTGGACTGATAATGTAAAAGTGATCAAAATTAAAATTCTTCCTTCGTTCTGGGAAACTCCATTTGCCTATATTCTGTATTTTATTTGCTTTGTATTGTTAATGTATCTGGTGTATTATCTCACTACAATGTTTGCAAAGCTCAAAAATGAAGTAGTTATCGAACAGAAAGTTACTGATATAAAATTAAGATTTTTCACCAATATCTCCCACGAATTGCGAACTCCGCTGACACTTATATCAGGTCCGGTAGAAAATGTGTTGAACAATGAGAAACTAAGTGAAAATGCTAAAGATCAATTGCATATTGTTCAGAGTAATGCCTACAGGATGCTACGGTTGATCAATCAGATTCTTGACTTCAGAAAGATTCAGAACAAAAAAATGCGATTGAAAATTCAACCTACCCGATTCGATAAACTTGTAAAAGAAATATGCTCGAACTTCAGCAAAGAGGCCATCGATAAAAATATTGATTTCAGAATAAATAATAATGTCGGTGATGTTATTTTGTGGATCGACAGAGACAAAACCGACATGATTATTTATAATTTACTTTCGAACGCATTTAAATTCACTCCGGCAGGTAAAAAAATTGAAGTGCTTGTCGAATCAGCTTCGAACAAAGGCGATATACGTGTGAAAGTAATTGATCAGGGTGTAGGCATTCCGAGAGAGAAACGTTCTTTTTTGTTTGAAAGATTTACTTCGGAAAACGAAATTCAAAGCCTTGGAAATAAGCGGGGAACGGGGATAGGTTTAAACCTTGTGAAAGAACTGGTCGACTTGCACAAAGGAATTGTGGAAGTGGAAAGCGAACCCGGTAAAGGAACTACTTTCTCTGTTATTTTCAGAAATGGGAAAGAGCACTTCGGAAATGACGTGGATTTTGTTGTCGAAGATGAAATTGAACCTGAATTTGAAGCCGAACTCGAAAATATCGATTTGTCAGGGAAAGTGAATGTTGACCATTTTGACGCATTTGTGTCCACAAAGGAAGCGCCGTTACTTGTTGTTATTGAAGACAACGATGATATGCGAAATTTCCTTCAGAAAGTGCTCAGAAAGACTTATAGGGTGGAAACGGCCGAAGATGGTGAAAGTGGTTGGGAGAAAATTCAAAAATTAATACCCGATTTGGTGGTTACCGATTTAATGATGCCTAATATGGATGGACTTCAGTTGACCGATTTGATAAAGCAAAACGAAACGACAAGCCATATCCCTGTTATTCTGCTTACTGCTAAATCGGCTGTCGAAAGCCGCTTACAGGCTCTGAAATCGGGTGCCGACGATTATATCACAAAACCTTTCAGCCCGGTTTTGCTCGAAGCCCGCATCGAAAATATACTTGAACAACGCAAACTTCTGCAGAAAAGATACCGTAAGAATTTACTCGATTTAGAGCCTGCCGAAGTAGAAATGGCTTCACAGGACGAAATATTCCTCGCCAAGTTGCTCAATTTTATGGAGAACAACATAGATAACAGTGAGTTAACCGTTGAAGATATGGTTTCGGAAATGGCATTCGGTAGAACTGTTTTTTTCAATAAACTAAAGGGGCTTACAGGTCTGGCACCTATTGAGTTTATTCGTGAATTACGCATTAAACGTGCGGCACAATACTTAAAATCAGGAGAATATAATATTTCACAGATAACGTATATGGTCGGTATGAGCGATTCGCGCTATTTCAGTAAATGTTTCAAAAAAGTGTACGGAATGACGCCCACCGAATATAAAAAGAGCCTGGAGCATTAAAACCAGAAGAAGTTCAATATCTACAAAAAAGCTGTATTTTTTAATGCAGCTTTTTTTTATAAAAAGAGTTTTTGTTGGCCAGAAATTCAGGTGAGATGTTTAAAAACCCTGAACTAAATGGTAAGAAACAAGAAAAAATCAAAAGTTCTCATGTTTTTATGCACACATTTTGTATGTTTGTGCAATTTTAATAAATTCAAACAATTTGAACGAAAGCAAGCTAAGTTTGTTACAATACACTGAATAGAACTTGAAAAAAGTAATGAATAAAAACAAAGTATTTGAACAGCGCATAAAAGCGTTACAGGAAATGGAAGATAATGCTGCTCATCGTCAGCATTTAAAAGGAAAACTTACAGCACGCGAACGTATAAATATCCTTTTTGATGAGGGTACCTTTTTCGAATTTGATGCATTTGTAGCACCGGCACAAACACCAAACAGCAGTAAGCAGTCTAATTTTGGCGACGGCGTTGTGGTTGGACGAGGTTTGGTTCAGGGAAGGAGTGTTTTTGCTTATGCTCAGGATTTTACTGTTTTGGGAGGCTCGTTAGGATATTCACACGGAATGAAAATAGCCAAAGTGCAGGAAATGGCACTAAAACTCGGAGCGCCGATAGTTGGACTCATGGATTCGGGAGGCGCACGTATTCAGGAAGGTGTGAAAAGCCTTTCGGCTTATGCCACCATTTTCAAAAACAATGTAAATTCGTCAGGAATTATCCCTCAGATATCAGCCATATTAGGGCCGGCAGCAGGTGGAGCTGTTTATTCTCCTGCGTTGACCGATTTTATTTTTATGACGAATCAAACATCCTATATGTTTGTAACAGGGCCTGATGTGGTGCGTGAAGTGCTGAACGAAGAAATTGATATGGAAGGACTTGGCGGCGGAAATGTCCATGCATCAAAAAGTGGTGTGGCACACTTTCTGTCGGATGATGAGGAACATACCATTATGTTGATTCGTAAGTTGTTATCTTATATTCCATCCAATAATTACGAACCGCTTCCGGTTTCAAATCTTGTGAGCTATTATCAAACCCGTCAGGAATATCTCGACAAAATTGTTCCCGATGATCCGAATCGTCCATATGATATCAAGGAAATCATCAGCATTATTGTTGATAAAGATTCGTTTTTCGAAGTACACGAGAAATTTGCACAAAACATAGTTGTGGGTTTTGCCCGTTTGAATGGTAAATCAATTGGCATAGTGGCCAATCAGCCCAAAGTAATGGCCGGAACACTGGATATCAATGCCAGCGTCAAAGGCGCACGTTTTGTACGTTTTTGCGATGCTTTTAATATCCCTTTGCTCATCCTCGAAGATGTACCGGGATTTTTGCCGGGTATAGAGCAGGAACACAATGGTATCATCCGAAACGGAGCTAAATTGCTTTATGCATTTTGCGAAGCTACAGTCCCCAAAATAACAATTATCACCCGAAAAGCCTATGGCGGAGCCTATATTGTGATGAGTAGTAAGAATACAGGCGGTGACTTTAATTTTGCTTGGCCAACAGCCGAAATTGCAGTGATGGGACCTGCAGGCGCTATAAAAATTGTGAATAAACATGAGTTGTCGAAGGCCGAAAACAAAGCCGAATTCGAAAAACAATTGATTGATAAATATAAAAATGAGGTGGCCAATCCCTATAAAGCCGAAGAATTTGCTTTGATCGACGAAGTGATTGTGCCTTCCAAAACAAGAGATATTCTGATCAATGCTTTTGAAATTTTATCGAACAAACAATATCAGAAACCGGCAAGGAAACACGGAAGCATTCCGCTTTAATCCCTGATGTTTTGCTCCTGATTTATTGGAGTGAGTATAAAAAAGTAATTTATTGTTTTATTTTTTATTGAAGACAATAGTGATAAAACCAAGCCTTTAGGATTTATAATTGTGATCGGCTGAATGTTGATACGCAACAATACCAATCAGAGCTTTTATCACACAAACCTAACCATTTTAAGGTTAATAACAATTTTAAGAATGAAAAAAAGACTTTTGATCACCAACCGAAATGAAATTGCAATACGCATAACTCATGCCGCCCATAAATTGGGTATGATTGTAGTAGTGTTTCAAAGTGACAGAGAACCAGATGCTTTGTATCTGAAATATGCCGATGAAGTAATTCCGGCGCTGGATGCCGGGAACGAAAAGGCCATTTTTCTGGATCCGGGTCGGATAATTGAACTTGCGCTCGAAAATAACATTGATTTAATTCATCCCGGATATGGTTTTTTGTCCGAAAATCCCGATTTTGCACAACTTTGCATTGATAATGGTATCAACTTCATTGGTCCATCGCCTCAGTTGATACGTGATATGGGGCTGAAAACTGTAGCCAAAAGTATGGCTATAAAAGCCGGATTGCCTTTGGTTCCCGGAAGCGATGGCCCTGTGACTGATGCTGCCTCTGCTAAAGCTTTTGCCGATCGCATTGGTTATCCTGTTATCCTCAAAGCCTCGGCCGGTGGTGGTGGACGCGGTATGCGCATTGTGGAAAAGCCCGAAACAATTGAGCGAAATTTTAAATCGGCTTCGGATGAAGCACGGGCTGCTTTTGGGAATGGAGATATGTTTATCGAAAAATACCTGCAAAATCCGAAACATCTCGAGTTTCAGATCATGGGCGATAAACATGGCAATGTCGTTCATTTGGGTGAACGCGAATGTTCTTTACAACGCAAGCATCAGAAGATTATTGAGGAAGCGCCTTCGGCTTCGGTGACGCCAACTATGCGCAAAGAAATGGGCGATATGGCCGTTCGCTTTGCCAAAGCCATTGGCTATTATTCGGCAGGAACGATTGAGTTTATTATGGACGAAGACGGTTCTTACTATTTTATGGAAATGAACACCCGTATTCAGGTAGAACATCCTGTGACAGAAATGGTAACGGGTGTTGATCTTGTTGATTGGCAAATTCGTGTAGCTTTGGGCGAAGAACTTACATTGAAACAGGATAATATTAAAATCAATGGTTGGGCCATCGAGTGCCGTGTAAATACAGAAGATCCTCAGAACCGTTTTAGTCCGCAAACCGGATTGATTGATAGAATTCATTTTCCCGAAAAAGAGTACATTCGTATCGAAACCGGAGTGCAGAACGGGACAGTGGTTACTCCTTATTTTGATTCGATGATTGCTAAAATTATTGTTCACGGAAATGATAGGGCAGATGTGATAAAAAAAACACTGGAGGCTTTGTACGAATTTAATATTATTGGATTGAAGACGACAGTTCCATTTTGTCGCACAGTGCTGAAACACCCCGATTTTGTAAATGCAACATACACTACCCGCTGGGTCGATTCGGTGTTTGTGCCCGAAATGCTCGAAAATGAAGAAGATGAAATGATAGGTGCTTTGGCAGCTACAATTCTTTATGCTTCTGAATATCTGCAACTTTCGTCTGACTTGCCCACCTATAAAAATGATAGATTGAATGTTTGGGTTTTGAATAAACGATTGAATTATTAAACCTTACTTCTCCCTTTTCAGGAGAGAGTGAAGTGAGAAAACCAAGTTTATTAACGTCACAGTTTACACGATACCCACTCCAATTGTAAATTGTAAATAATTAAATTGTAAATTATTTTAATGGGAACTTCATATATATATAAACGAGATGCTTCGCGATTGTTCATAGCAGTGCGCGAAAACGGGAAACGATACAAACTTTACATCCCGAAAGAATCAAAGCCGGTCATCAACGGTCAGGAAATGGACATTGATTTTGTGGAGCAGGAGGATTTTCACTATGCTTTCGACTATAACAACAAGCGTTTTCATTGCGAATTGGTTTCGCGCGACCAGAACAAAGCCATCATTAATGTAAATGGTGTAGAATACAAATACAGTCTGGAATCAATATTTTCCTATGTGCGGCGTGGTATGATCAATAGCGATGCTAACAAAATAAACGAAAATAATATCATAGCGCCAATGCCGGGAAAAATTGTCGATTTCTTTCTCGATGAAGGTGATTTGGTGAATGTCGGCGAACCTATTCTTACATTGGAAGCCATGAAAATGCAGAATGAAATTACAGCCAACTGTAACGGTGTTATTCGCAAGATAAAAGTACAGGTAGGGCAGTCGGTTATGAAAGACGAACTGCTTGTCGAAATTCAATCCATCGACGTATAATTTTTTTTCGGAATACAAAGAGTTTTTATATCTTTGTCATTTTTCAAAAAAAAGCTTTTTCGGTCAAAAACCGAAAAAGCTTTTTTGATTGTAAACTATTGATAATTATGAATTTTACGGCGATAGATTTTGAAACTGCACATGCCAATTATCCTTGCGAAATTGGACTTTCGCGCATCGAAAACGGAATAATTATAGAAACAAAGTCGTGGTTGATAAAACCGGCCTGTTTTCCATATATGAATCCCTGGAACGAAAGAGTGCACGGAATTTCGTCGGCAGCATTGGTAAATGCTAAAACTTTTGATGAGCTGTGGGTAGAGATAAAACCCTGGCTCGATGATCAGTATGTGGTGGCACACAATGCCGCTTTCGATATGCGAGTGCTGTCGGCAACTCTTGCCCATTACGATTTGGCAGTGCCTCATTGCAGCTATTTTTGCAGTGTAAGCCTTTCGCGAAAAGCATGGCAAAATCTACCGAAGCATTCGCTAGGTGTCCTGTGCGAGTATCATGATATAAGATTCAATCATCACCGCGCCGGCGACGATGCAATGGCATGTGCCATAGTTACCTTAAAAGCATTCGAAGTGCTGAATGTGGTTACTATCGAAGATGATCTGGCAAAAAGGAAAATAAAAATCAATAAGCTACAAAGTTTATTGTAGATAAGAAAAATGCAGGTTTCCAAAGCCTTTTCAACATTGGAAACCTGCAAAATATATGAACGATAATTATTTTTAAATGACTCCCTGTGCCATCATTGCCTTCGCTACTTTCATAAATCCTGCAATGTTTGCACCTTTTACGTAGTTAACAAAACCATCAGCTTCGGTTCCGTATTTAATACATGATGCATGGATGTCGAACATAATTTGTTTAAGTTTTGCATCCACTTCTTCTTTTGTCCAGCTCAGTTTAATTGAGTTTTGTGTCATTTCCAAGCCTGATACGGAAACGCCACCGGCATTTGCTGCCTTGCCCGGACCATAAAGAATTTTATTTTTAATGAACACGTCAACAGCTTCAGGAGTCGAAGGCATGTTTGCACCTTCAGATACTGCGAAACAACCGTTTTTGATCAGCGTTTCAGCATCGTCGCCGTTCAGTTCATTCTGTGTTGCCGAAGGTAGTGCAATAGTACACACTTCGTTCCATGGACGTCCGCCTTCTACGTATTTGCAATTGTATTTATCGGCATATTCTTTAATGCGACCACGGTAAATATTTTTAAGTTCAAAGATGTATTTAAGTTTTTCTGAATCAATTCCTTCCGGGTCGTATATGTATCCGTTACTATCGGACAGTGTTACTACTTTTCCGCCCAGTTCTATCACTTTTTCAGCTGTGTAGGTAGCCACATTTCCCGAGCCCGAAATGGCTACTACCTGACCTTTCAGATCGCTGATGCCTTTGGATTTCAGCATGTTCATTAGAAAATAGATATTACCGTAGCCAGTAGCTTCGGGACGAATGAGTGAACCTCCGAATTCGAGTCCTTTTCCTGTAAAGGTACCTGTGTTTTCGCGAGCCAGCTTTTTGTACATACCATACATGTAGGCCACTTCGCGTCCGCCAACACCTATGTCGCCAGCCGGAATATCAGTATCCGGGCCGATGTGTCTCCACAATTCAACCATAAATGCCTGACAGAAACGCATGATTTCGTTGTTTGATTTGCCTTTAGGATTGAAATCGGATCCACCTTTTGCTCCACCCATTGGCAATGTGGTCAAAGCATTTTTAAATGTTTGTTCAAAGGCCAAAAATTTAAGGATGGAAGGGCAAACGGATGCGTGGAAACGCATACCGCCTTTGTAAGGTCCAATGGCATTGTTGTGTTGTATGCGGTAAGCCATATTGGTTTGTACCTTGCCTCTGTCGTCGACCCAGGTGATACGAAAAGAGAAAATACGTTCAGGAATACACAAGCGTTCAATCAGGTTTTGATTTTCAAACTCAGGGTAAGAGTTGTATACTTCTTCGATAGAACTTAACACTTCTTCAACGGCTTGATGGTACTCAGGCTCGTTCGGAAATCTCCTTTTGAGATCGCCGATTACTTGTTCAACTTTCATTTTTTTAATCGTTTTATTAGTTTTATTGTTTTTCGACTGCAAAACTAACAAAAAAATTACAAAATGAAATATTTGTTGATGAGTTAATGAAATTTTTCTATAAATAGATGAATATTTTCCAGAAATTATTGAATATAAATAAGATCTTTATTCAAGAATATAATTTTTTAACAACGTTTTGAATAAAAATACAATATCCTCCCGCTACTTATATAGTAAGAGGAGGATATTTCACACGCAAAACAGTAATCTGGTCTTGAAACAGATTACAGTATATTAAAACTTAATCTCGTAATTTGGTTCTTCGGTAATTTCGGGTACCAATTGGTTGTACACTACTTTTCCGTTTTCGTCAAAAGCAACCACCGAGCGAGCCATTAATCCGGCCAAAGGTCCATCTGTCATGAGTACGCCATAGTCTGTTGCAAAGTTATTGTAGCGGAAATCAGATGCTGTAATTACTTTGTCGAGACCTTCGGCACCACAAAAGCGACTTGCAGCAAAAGGTAAATCTTTTGAAACACAAATTACAACTACATTATCGGTAGCAGCAGCCAATTTGTTAAAGTTGCGAACTGATGCAGCGCAAACGCCTGTGTCGATGCTTGGGAAAATGTTTAAAACCACACGTTTACCTTTGAAATCAGCAATGCTTATTTCGTTTAAACCTGCGCCTACTAATTTAAAATCGGGTGCTGTTGTGCCTACTGCGGGTAAGCTTCCGTTTGTTTTTACTTCAGATCCTTTAAATGTTACTGTTGCCATTTTTGTTCTATTTTTTTAAATAATTAGTTATCACTTTGTTTTTAATTAATAACGCTTTCCCTACTTTTTTGTTTATTTTTGTAGTGTAAATATCCGATTTTTTAAAAAGCTGTGCAATACTTACGATACCTTATTCTGCTAATTATAGTGCTTATTCAATATGCTTGTTCTGATATTCGCGAATATCGGGTGGACGATGAATTTATGCCGTATATTGATAGGTTTGAACGTGAAGCACAGAAACATGGCAGGCGAATTAACTTCGAAAAAACGGGCTTAATTGTTGAATTTGCCGATTTGAAAGATAATCAGGCAGGGTTGTGTTATGCCGAAAAGCCAATACGAATTGAAATTGACCATGAATATTGGGCGGCGATTACGAATAGTCAGGGAGCTGATTTGATGAAGGAAAATTTATTGTTTCATGAGCTTGGGCATGGCGTTTTGGGCCGTGATCATTTAAACAGCACGCTTAGCAACGGCGACTGGAAATCGATGATGTGTGGTGGTGATAAGGTGGACAATCGGCCCTGGAATATAAATTACAGAGGCGTAAGACGCGATTATTATGTGGCCGAGCTTTTTAATGAAAGTACCATAGAACCTGATTTTTCAAGTTCAAAATTGCCCGTTGATACAAGTGGCTTTTCGACAAAGC
>Ga0209373_10003119_pt1 | contig 15731 bp, 11 predicted proteins | sample Higcelweek5metaG_FD_187173 | JGI IMG/M metagenome (GOLD analysis project Ga0209373, IMG submission 187173) | Freshwater pond sediment microbial communities from the University of Edinburgh, under environmental carbon perturbations - High... | ecosystem: Environmental > Aquatic > Freshwater >...
CCGCCCAACCCGGCATTACCGTGGTTTCGGCAAATGACGTTGGCAATCCGAGACAATTTTCAGTAAAACTAAAATCAACATCGGGTGTCAGGCGTATGATCACTTCCCGCTCTGTTGTATCTGTGCAGCCATAGATGTCGGATGTGATGAGCTCCACCACATACAATCCGCTGTCAGCATAGGTATGCGCGGGGTTCTGTCCAGTGGACGTTTGTGTGTCGCCGAAATTCCAATTCCACGAAAACAGACTCCCCTCGCCTTCCGTGGTTTCATCGCGGAAAGTAATGGTCTGGCCATTGCAGCCATTGGTGGGACTGAGCCAGGTCTGCGGCAGACTGCGCACATGCACCGCAATGGTGGTGTCGCCGGAACAGCCCGAATCCGTAGTAACAATCAGCTCCACATTGTAATCGCCGGCCAACCCGAATTCAAACTGCGGGTTTTGCTGCACCGATGTCCCCTGCCCTGCAAAATTCCAGCTCCAGGCCGCAACGCCATCGGGTGCCGCCGCATACGATACATCGGTAAAGGCCGTTGGATCGCCCAGACAAGGCGTACCGGAAGTGAATGCTACCGTGGGTTTGACGCCTATGATGTTCACCGCGATGGAATCGAGCGCCACACAGCCATTGCTGTTGGTGACTGTAAGACTGTAATCACCGGAGGTGTACACCGGTATCAGCGCCGTCGAATCGCCGGTGCTCCACTCGTATTCAATGCCGGGTTCCACGCCCGATACCAGCGCAATTTCATTGCCTCCGCACAGCGACAGATCGGGTCCCAGCGAGGCATGCACAGGGAATGAATCGGCTACCACCACAAAACTGTCCAGCACCGAACAATGCGCTGCCGTGCTGTCGGTTATCTGCACCCAGTACTCGCCGGGCTCCCATACATTCAGCAAACTGTCGGTACTGCCGTCGATCCACAAAAACGAATAGGCGTGATCGAGGCCAGTGTTCATGCTGATGGTATCGGTGAGGCATAAACCACTGTCGGGCAGCGCCGTGTACGGGTACTGCACATGAATGGTATCGCGGCTGGTGCGATTGAAAATATCCACTACCTCTACCCAATAATCGCCACTCTCATTCACCACAATGGAATCGGCCGTGGATCCGGTGGACCAGAGGTAGGAGGTGAAACGGGGACCTGCAGATATTGTCGTGTCGCAAAAACCATAATTAATAAACCAATCAGGGCCCAATGATACTTGGGGTGCGTATTTTTCACAGAAATAATTCCAAACAGAATCCTTTTGATTGGAATTTAAAGCAAAATCATAAACTAATATTTCTGCAATTTCTCCGTTTGCAAAGCTTGATGGATTACTAAATATCCATCTTGAACCAATAATTATCTTATCAATAGAATAATTACCTGAAGTTGCACCGCTAGACATTAATTGATTATTATAGTACGTCTTTATGTTAGACGATGTTGTCGTTATTTGAAAAAGATAAAAAGGAGTATTTAAATTATTTGTAATGTTAAATTGAGATGAGTTTCTAAATGCACAATATGTTCCACCTGCATTAATGCAAGCAATTAAACTTTGACTATTATTATAATCATGCTCAACAGAATGATCTATAAGCGTAAATATGCCAGTATATGATGGCATACTCACAACTTTATGAAAGATAAAAACTGATAGTGAATCATTACTAATTGCTGATGGCATATCACAAATAATTCTATCATCTACCCCATCAAATAAAACAGAATTTATATCATAAGATATTGAATGTAGTAACGGCTGATATATTGAATTCAATTGTAGTGCATGATTGTTATTTCCACTACAATCCCTCCATTCAGCAACATTGCTACCATTTAGAACCACATTAGAATCGGCGCGGAGCCAGAGCTGGAGGCCGGGGATTTGGTCGGGGCGTGTTTGTGCGCTAGCACAAAAAGATAAAAGATAAAAGGCGAAAGATAAAAGAAATAATGTGGAAATGTGCGCCTTCGGCGATGTGAGGCTGCGCCTATGTGGGAATATGAGTGACGTTAAAATGTGAGAATGTGCTGAGAATTTGAGAATTTGAAAATTTGAAAATTTGAAAATACGGTGATGCGGTAATGATGTGGAAATGTGGCGCTTTGCGCATGTGAGGCTGCGCCTATGTGGGAATACGAGTGACGTTAAAATGTGAGAATGTGTTGATGTGCTGATGTGTTGATGTGCTGAGAATTTGAAAATTTGAAAATTTGAAAATTTGAAAATACGGTGATGCGGTAATGATGTGGAAATGTGGCGCTTTGCGCATGTGAGGCTGCGCCTATGTGGGAATACGAGTGACGTTAAAACGTGAGAATGTGTTGATGTGCTGATGTGTTGATGTGCTAACAATTTGAAAATTTGAAATTTTGAAATTTTGAAATTTTTAGGATGTGCTGATGTTTTGATGTTTTGAGGAAACTGATTTGTTAGAAAATTATTCAGTATTGATAATGCTATGCGTAACAGGTTGTAAATACCAGACAAAAAGTGCCGCGCAAGCCTGAATGTAGCGCGAGAATTATTGAGTGAATGAGCTGGATATATTTTGTTCATTTAAAAAATCATTTGGGAGAAGTAATACAAAAATACGGAAAATTCGGAGAGACTACAGTTTTATTTAGATGAATGTTTGGTGGGAATGTTTAATATGTTTAAGGCTGAAGACGTATTGACCCGGAGATTTTGAGTCATATTCGCAGAGCTGCCATGGCGTTGTTATTCCCGGCCGTAGAGCCGTTTGGCGCTAATATTCCCGGGCTTGACCCGGGATCTCCTGCATTGCCTTCACAGCCATTGTCTTCTCAGCCATTGGCGGCTGCGGCTTTGGGCTGCGGCGAAGCGGCTGCTTGCCGCCGTTGAGGAGACCCCGGGTCAAGCCCGGGGACTAAATTAGTATGGGCGGCGTACCGCATTCCACGAGACCCCGGATCAAGTCCGGGGACTTGGTTGTATGGGGCCCGGGGACTATATCGGTGAGGGCCCGGGGATTGATTGTACTGGGCCCGGGGACTTGGTAAAAATTGATTTTGTACTTTTGCACCCTATGAGCAAAATCAGACAGGAAGAAAATACTGAATGGACCGAAACCATACGCCCGCGCAGTTCGTTGCTCGATCTGAACCTGAAAGAACTCTGGGCTTACCGGGATCTGGTGCGCATGTATGTGAAACGCGATATTGTCACTTTCTACAAGCAGACTATTCTCGGGCCGCTCTGGTTCATCATTCAGCCGGTATTAACCACCATTATGTTTATTGTTGTGTTCGGCAATTTCGCCGGCATATCTACTGATGGCGTGCCCGGGGCACTGTTCTATTTTGCAGGCCTGCTCATCTGGAACTATTTTGCCGATTGCCTCACCCGCAATTCAAAAATATTTATCGAGAATCAGGCGGTGTTTGGTAAAGTTTATTTTCCACGTCTTGTTGTTCCGCTTTCCATCACCATTGCCAACCTTGTCCGGTTTTTTATCCAGCTCGTTATATTTGTTATCATCTGGCTCTGGTTCTGGCTTACCGATGCCAATGTTTCCATGAATGCCTACGCGTTGCTCTTCCCGGTGTTGATTGTTATGGTGGCCGGATTGAGCCTTGGATTCGGAATAATTTTTTCATCGCTGACTACCAAGTACCGCGACCTTACTTTTTTGTTGCAGTTTGGTGTACAGCTTTGGATGTATATGACGCCGGTTATTTATCCGCTCAATTCAATTGAAACCGATAAACACTGGATGGTGCAATTAAATCCGCTCACCTCTATTGTGGAAACTTTTAAATACGGAACGATCGGTACAGGCGTATTTTCGTGGGGATGGCTGGCGTACAGCTTTGGATTTATGGTGGTGATGCTGTTTCTGGGAATCATCGTTTTTAACCGCGTTGAAAAGACTTTTATGGATACGGTGTAGCTGCACAGAGTTGCACAGAGGGCACACAGAGGCTCACAGAGTTTGATTTGAGTCAAACAAAAGCCGTTATCATTTTTGTCAGATGAAAAGCGAAAGCGAGCTTTCGTTTTCATTCTAACAAAAACAATCAAACCCAACTTCGTTGTGTTTGCGCTCTGCAAAAGGCTTTTGTCAAATTCTCTGTTTTACCTACGTTACTTAAAAAACAGTTTAATAGTAATAGTCACACCTGGTGTTATCCTGAACATGTTTCAGAATCTAACAGGCATAGCCCATCATCCACCGCAAATTCTGATCTGCATCAGGATGACACGGTGGATGATAATTTCAGGTATCGGTTGAGCCAAACGGACTCCTGTAAATTATATTCTTGCCAGACTCTGCATCAGATAATATGTAGACAAGTGTTACAATCTACTAAAGTATTGCGAAATCAGTATATATTTTATACCTTTGCACGCTTAATAAGTCTGCATGAGCGACGTGGCCATCAAAATTGAAAACCTCAGCAAACAATACCGCCTTGGTGTTGTGGGTACCGGCACGCTATCGCATGACCTGAAACGATGGTGGACTGTGAACATGCGCGGCAAGGAAGACCCCTATCTGAAAATTGGTGAAACCAACGACCGCAGTACCAAAGCCAATTCCGAATATGTGTGGGCACTCAAAGATATCAACCTCGAAATCAAACAGGGCGATGTGGTCGGCATTATCGGAAAAAACGGCGCCGGTAAATCCACCCTCCTCAAGATTTTATCGAAGGTAACCAAACCCACTACCGGCACCATACAGTACAAAGGCCGCATTGCTTCGCTGCTCGAGGTAGGCACCGGTTTTCACATGGAAATGACCGGCCGCGAAAACATCTATATGAACGGTGCCATCATGGGCATGACGCGCAGCGAAATCACAAGCAAACTAGACGAAATTATTGACTTTGCAGGCGTGGAGCGCTTTATCGACACTCCTGTGAAACGCTACTCCAGCGGCATGACCGTACGCCTCGGCTTTGCCATTGCCGCACACCTTGAACCCGAAATTCTGGTGGTTGACGAAGTACTTGCTGTTGGCGATGCCGAATTTCAGAAAAAAGCCATCGGCAAAATGCAGGATGTAAGCAAGGGAGAAGGCAGGACGGTGTTGTTTGTGAGCCATAATATGGGGGCTGTGAAAAGCTTGTGCGATAAAGGGGTTTTATTAAAAAATGGGTTTATAACTGCCCATAAGGATGTCAATACTGTAGTAGACCTATATCTCAACTCTAATGGCTTTGAAAAAAAATCAAAAGTTGAATATGACAAAGACCGAAAAGGAAATGGGAAAGTAATCTTTTCAGATTTTTATCTTGAGGATATAAATTTTTCGAGGATTGACTCAATCCTAACTGGGCATGTTGTTTACTTTGTATTCGAAATAAAAGTTACTGAAAATAATACTCAAAAAGTTGATCTAGGTTTTTCAATTCATAATGAAATTGAGGATCCAATAGTTGTAAATTATTCTTCATATCAGGATATTTTATTTAACTTCGATAAAGCTGGAAAATATACTGTCAAATTTAAATTTTCAAATTTCAACATAGCTCCGGGGACAAAATCAGTAAGAGGCTTGATAAATGCGGATAGCACTCTTTCAGACTGGCCCGAAAGATCACTAGGTCGAATTCATGTTGAGATGGGAGATTTTTATAATACTGGTTACACAAGAATTAATGAAAGAGTTCAGTTTTTAATAAATGGAATTTGGCAATCTAATAATGCTATTGTTTAATGAAGACAACTTTAATAAAAGCATATGACTTTTTATACTATCTACCAAAAAGAGTATCATATTTATCTTTGTCTTATGGAATGCGCAAAGAGAACAAAAATATTGTCAAAATAATCGAAAATCGTTTTTCGGACAAGGAAATAAAAATTCTCGATATTGGTTGTGGTTATGGAAGGATGTTAAAATTACTTTCCAGCAATGGGTACAAGCCGATCGGAATTGATGTTAACCACGAGATTGTTAGGAAAAATAAAGAAGCTGGGTTAAATTGTTTGACTATTGATGATTTTTCAAATTTATCTGACAAATATGACATTATAATTATAAATCATGTTATTGAACATTTACTTCCAAACAATGTCTTAGAAATGTTTAACACTTACATAGCTAAGTTGAGTGTTTCGGGAATATTGATAATTACTACACCGGTCTATACAAAATTATTCTATTTAGATTTTGATCACATAAGGCCCTATCCGCCATTAAGCCTGCTAATGATATTTAATGATTCTGTTCAAATACAATATCAGTGTAATTTCCAAATGAATTTAGACAAAACGGTCTTTATCAAAGTTCCATATAACCATAGACTAACTTCTACAAAAGGTATTGATGGAAATAATTTAACAAACTGTTTAAAAAACATAATCTATTTCTTAATATTTTTTCTTAGCCTTTGTTCAATTGGAAAAAGAACTTCATGGATAGGAGTCTTTTCAAAACAGGCACCACATCCTAAATCAGAAATATAATTGATGATTCACTCAAACGATCTCAAAAAATGATATATGATTGCTTCACTTTTTTTAACGAGCTTGATCTTCTTGAAATAAGGCTCAATACCCTTGATAAGGTTGTGGATAAATTTGTTCTTGTCGAGGCAACAAAAACTCACCAAGGCAAAGACAAACCGCTTTTTTACGATTTAAATAAAAAGAGATTTGAACTTTTTCAAAACAAAATAATCCACATCGTTGTCAATAGATATCCAAGTTTTTGGAGGCTGTTAAGAAAACCAAGAAGCTGGGACTATGAGAATAATCAAAGGAACTGGATTGCAAAAGGGCTAAGTAATTGTAGCGCAGATGACTGTATAATCATATCAGATTTGGACGAAATCCCAAATCCTCAAAAAATTCTGGAAAACATTAATATACCAGGAGTAAAGATTTTTGAACAAAGGCTGTTTCAGTTCTATCTTAATCTGCAATTAAAAGAGACAAATGCTTCTTATCCAATTATTAAAAGAGACAACGAGGTGTTTTGGTGTGGTTCAGTAATGTTAAAACATAAAGATTTTACAACTCCCCAAAAAGCTAGAAATCATGTAATCAACAAAGGAAATATCAACATTGATCATTTCATTCAACAAGGTGGATGGCACTTCAGTTATATGGGAGGTGTTTCTCAAATCATTTACAAATTAAACTCTTTTGCACATTCTGAATTTAACACAAGCTATTTTAAGGATCCAGAGAGACTTGAGGACGCAATTACTAATGGAAAAGATATATTCGACCGAAATGAAAAATTCATTGTAAAAAAACCAGAAGAGTTAATTGATTATCCTGACTACATTCTAAATAATAGCGCAAAGTATAATGCTTTACTGAAATCAAACTAATCTTTTTGGAAGATTATTGACATTTATAATTTAACCTAATGTGAAATGAGTGAAGAACTTAAATATTCAAGAACAGACCTTTCAGAATATGAAAATTCGAAAGAAGTCCAGAAAATTATTTCATGGGTTAATGGTCGTAAAAATGTTTTAGAGGTAGGTTGTCATACTGCAGATCTTGGTCGTATTCTTTCATCAAATGGGTGCATAGTAACTGGTATTGATCACGACAAGAATGCTATTGAAATTGCAAAAAAAAGAATTCACAACGCGGAAATTATAAATTTGAATGACTTTGATTTCAAAAAAAGAATTTCAAATAAACAATTTGAAGTGGTAATTTGCAACCAGATTTTAGAGCACTTGGCAAATCCCTCATTAACACTATTAGAACTAGCAACTTTATTAAAGCCTAACGGCATTTGTATTATTGGTTTACCAAATATCTGCAATGCCAAAAACAGATTCGATATTACATTTGGCAAATTCGAGTACTCCGAAACTGGCGTTATGGATAATAGCCATTTACATTTTTATAATCAAAAAACAGCAATTGATCTCATTGAAAACGCAGGTTTAATAATTGAAGAGTATTATTCTCCGTGGCAGGTTAATCCGTTGAAACATATTTTTGACCATATACCCATATTATGGCGTTTATCCAAATTAATGAATGACAAACCCTCTTGGTGTTTCAAGAAAAAACCAAACCTTACTGATACGGTTATGCTTTTTAAATGCAAATCAAAATAATAAACATGGATCTATCAATTATAATTGTCAATTATAAAACACCGCAATTATTAAATATTTGCATTGATTCTATTTCCAGATTCGAGAAAAATTTAATATTTGAGATAATCGTTGTTGACAATAATTCGTGTGATGAATCAGAAAATTTGATTAAAAAAAACTTCCCTTCAATTACATGGATTAACAATGGCTATAACCTCGGTTTTGCAAAAGCAAACAACATAGGGTTAAAGCATGCAAATGGTGAGTATGTGTTGTTTTTAAATGCAGACACTTATTTTTCAAGCCCTGTTTTGGAAAAATGTATCTTGCAAATTAGTTTTAATAAAAAAATCGGAGCTGTTGGATGCAAATTATTAAATTCTGATAACACATTGCAGCTGTCTTATCATGATGGTCATAAACTTTTTAACAAAACATGGTGGAGAAATCCATTTGTTATTAAATATTTCAAAGGAACCCATAGTGCTGCAAAAAGCATGAGAAAAATTAAAGAAAAGCATTGCTCTTCTCACTACCCTGATTGGATTTCTGGCGCATTTTTATTGATGCGCAAATCAGATATACTAAAATTCAAACTGTACTGGGACGAAAATTTCTTTCTTTATTGGGAAGATATTGAACTTTGCCGGCGAATCAGAAAAAAAGGATTTAAATTACTTTATTATCCAGATTGTTCAATTATTCATCTTGGCGGAGGGAACTCCAATGTCCCTGTAGAAAGATTCGAAATGTTGGAAAATGGAAAATTGCAGTATGTGAAAAAAACTTTTTGTAAATTTGGGTACTTTCTTTATAAAAAGCTGATGATTTGGGAATTAAAATTTGAAGTTTTTATTGCAAAAAGATCCACAAATAAAGTAAAATCAACAGAAATATTTCTTAAGGAATTGGAGTTTTATGGAGTTGATAAATCGGTGAAGAAATGAGAAAATTTTTATTTCGTCGTAACAACAAAACTCTTCTGGAAAAATCCATATTGGAAATTCAGCAAATCAGGTCTAATAGTGATATTCTGGCAATTTGTGCAAAACCTACTGGATATTCCTGGCTTGGGGTTAATATTGCAACAATTTCATTGTTCCCAAAAATAACGTGGCAGATTCCTCAATACTTTAGCAATTCGGTTTTCAGCGAGAACGAACTCTTTTCTATATCAAATTGCATAAATGATTTAAATTTCAATCAAGTAATTTTCAGTGGTTACCCTCCGTATTTTGCGGTACTTGTCAGTAATATTGAAACAAAAACAAAAGTAATTTATCACGGATTCCTTAGTGAACTTTCTGAAAACAAAGTTCAGCAGGAAGCTCTTAAATCGATAAATCAGCTTGCTGCCAGTAGAAAAATATCCGCTGTTGGATTCGTCAAAAAAGGGCTTGCCAATTCAATGAAAAATCTCTTTTCGCTTGATACATATGAAATTGTTTTACCTAACAGAAAAATTGCTGAAAAAGCAATACGTTCAAACAAAAAACCAACTATAGGATGTTTTGTTAGCTCAGCATTTCGGAAAAATCTGCACAATCAAGCTGTTGCAGCACTTATGGCAAAAGAGACAGAGTTGCATGTATTAGATACAAATGAATTGAGCTATTTGCCTCAGGACAGAATAATATACCATACATTAACCGACCATTCTTCTTTTATTGACCTACTTGGGTCAATGACTATTAACTTACATGTGACTTTTAGCGAAAGTTGGGGGCAAGTTCTTGCAGAGAGTATATCACAAGGCGTTCCTTGCCTCGCTTCTTACACAAGTTCGTTTTTTGATTACGACCCGGATTTGAAACAAGAATTGATAGTTGACGGATTTGATGACAGCATGCATATTTATCGGAAAATTGTATCGGTTTTGGACAAAAAAGACATACTGGCTCCAAAATGCATTGAATACGCACACAAACTGAATAGTATTTCAGAAGAAAAATTAAACGAATTTATTAATGCTTAGAATTTTATATGTCATACCCAATCTTCGAAAAGGCGGAGCCGAAAGACTCGTACTTGACATTTGTACCGAAATGCAGAAAAGGCCAAACGTTGCTGTAAAACTGATTACTCTGCATCCTGAAAACGAATACAAGTTTCTTTCTGATGCAATTGATATAGAATTGTGCAATTCACATATTTCACCTTCTATTAGCAAACACAGCCAAATAGACATAACTGCTTTTAACCGAATTGTTTCCGAATTTAAGCCAGATATTATTCATTCCCACTTATTCGAAGCAGAAATGGTAAGTCGATGGCAGCTATTCACGAGCATAAGATATTTTACTCATTGTCACGATAATCTACGGCAGTTTCGGCGATTAACCACGTTAAATATTTTTAACAAGGTCAATATCACTGAATACTACGAACGCATATTACTGTTTCGCAATTACCGTCAATGCAATAACCAATTTATTGCAATTTCTAAAGACACAAAAGCCTTTCTCAAGGAAAACCTACCGATCAGTTTGAGACGCATTAATTTATTGCCAAATGCAATTAACTATGGACGATTTCGCTCTGATAAAATCAGGAATGCTGTTGGTGAAGCCCAGATAAGAATTATTAATGTAGGGTCTTTTGTTCCAAAAAAAAACCAGCGTTTTTTGTTAATAGTTGTTCGAATTCTTAAGGACAAAGGATTTAATGTACGGTTGGATTTGCTTGGAGATGGAGTAAATCGTAGCAAGTTGGAAAAAGAAATTGACATCTTGAATCTAACGGAAAATATTTATATCCATGGGGTTGTACATAAAGTTGAGGACAATTTTAAGGAATCAGACATTTATGTACATTCTGCAACAAATGAATCCTTTGGCCTCGTATTAATAGAAGCCATGGCTGCCGGCCTTCCTGTGGTTAGTCTTGATGGTGGTGGAAATAGGGATATCATCGAAAACGGTAAAAACGGCTTTCTTGTAGAAAGTCAAAATGCGGAAATATTTGCAGAAAAAATAATTGAATTGATTGAAAATCCCGAGCTGTATTCAAAAATGAGTGTTTACGCGAGGGAATATGCAAAGAAATATGACATTGAGCCTTATGTTGATAAGCTTTTAGATTTATATCAAAATGTATTATAAATATTATAGGGTCAACACTTTTTTAGCAAATTCTACATGGTTCTTTTCAGAATTAAAAGAATTTAACCATGTTTGTTTTGCATTATTACTCCATTGCTGCTTTATGTCCAGAGGCATTCCATTGAAATATTCCAAATGGCTTACTAAATCCTGAGGCGTCACATCCTCCGAAATTATCAATCCGTTTATTCCATTTTCAACAATTTCTGCAGTTCCGCCAACAGCTGTTGCCAATACAGGAATACCAAAACTCATGGCCTCCATTACAGAAACTGGTAACCCTTCTGATTCACTCACATTCACAAATAAGTGGAAATTGCCTGATCCCAGCAATTCATCACGTTTAGCAGGCAATAAATGGCCAACAAACTTTATATGAACATCAGGCCGTTTTTCCATAATGTCAGCTGCCTTCAATTTAAGATCTTTTAACAGAGGACCATCTCCTATGTGAGTCCAGCAAATATTTTGAATTTCTGAGCACAAAATGGCTTCAAGTATTAACACTACTCTTTTCACTTTTATAACATTAGAGCAGGAAACAATTCTTAATCCGAGAACGGTAAAATCAGGCATTTTACAACCTTCCAGCGGTTCCGGAACACCCAGATAGGAAAGTTTTATTTTGTCAACAGCACCGTTTGGAACTTTTTCTTTAAGGTACCTTTGCCCATCCTTACTTATGCAGAAAACCGCATCACATTTTTCAAACATAAATTTCCTCCAGGGTAAATATGCTGGTTGGTGTCTTTCAAAATACACATCCCACCCATGCGCACGGGAAAACACCTTGACTGCGCCAAGAACTGTCAAATTTCGTTTTGCAAGTATCGCAGCAAGAAGCCCATCTCCCATCCAATAACTGTAAATAAATACATTTCTGCATTGATTAATACGAATAACATTAAGAACTACATCCTTAATAATCAAAGATGTCAAAAACGATTTTGCTGCAATCTTGAAATGAACAAGTCCTGCATTAATACTGAGCTTTTTCTTTATATAGCGGTATTCCGAAAGTCCCATTCTTATGAAACTCCACCTAAGCAAATGAAATAATGGTTTTGATTTTCTCTGTGATTCCATTAAAGAAACAGAGCAATTTAATGGAATTTTTCGAAGTCCCTTCTGTGAGCCAGAAAACACTTCCGTCGGAATTATAACAACATGATCAAAATAAGATGAAATTATTTCCAATTCGGCTTCAATAAAAGTCTCACCCTCACCATAAGGATATTCAGCTGTAATAAAAATCAACACACTTTGCTTGTTCATAAGTTTGATGCCCATGTCAAATGTACAAATATTTCTATTACATTTTTTAACTACTTTTGTAAAATATCAGTGTCGCATGAATACGATTCTCATTCTCGCATATGATTTTCCTCCCTATGTATCTGTTGGGGGTCTGAGGCCGTACAGTTGGAGCAAGTATTTTTATGAGAAAGGCATATACCCAATTATTGTAACCAGACAATGGCAAAACAAATACGGGAATCATCTTGATTACATTGCTTCTGGAGAATCAAAAGAAATAATAACAAAAATTACTGATTCTTGTACAATTTTAAGGACCCCATATCATCCAAATCTGGCAAACCGTATCATGCTTAGATTTGGCGCAAATAAATATACATTTATCCGAAAATTTGTTTCCAGCTTTTACGAATTTTTTCAATGGATTTTCCCTATCGGACCAAAATATAACATCTTTAAATATGCAGATAAATATCTTAAGCATAATCATGTTGATGCAATAATTGCAACAGGTGATCCATTTATACTTTTTAAATATGGTTCAAAGTTGGGAAAAAAATACAACATCCCTTTCATCGCAGACTATCGTGATTTGTGGAGTCATAACTCAGAGAAAAATTCCTGGTTTTATTTTAAGTGGAATAAAATTCATGAAAAGAATTGTCTGAATGGAACATCAGCTGTAATATGTGTTTCCGAATTATTAAAAATAAAAATCAGCGAAAACTATAAAAGCTCTATTCACATAATACCAAATGGTTTTGATCCGGAAGCTTTATATTCAGCTAACAATATTAACCAAACCAATCATTTTTTCAGTATTGCAATTGCTGGAACAATTTATCCCTGGCATCCAATTGAAAGTTTCCTTCAAACCATTGATACCTTTGTAAAACAAAAGAAAGACCTTAAAATTAATTTTTTCGGAATAAATAACGAAAAAGAAATTCGCGATTTAATTAGTAATAAATACCCTAATCTATCTAGCTCATACTCAATTTATCCAAAAATGCCCAACGAAGAATTAATGATTGAACTGGCAAAGAGCAACATGCTCCTCTTGTTTAATTACTATTCATTTATGGGTACAAAAATTTATGATTACTTGGCTCTGAAAAGGGCTATTCTGTTTTGTTTTTCAGAAGAAAATGAAGCTCTATTACTGAAGGAAAAGCATTTTCCATTACATGATTTTCCGGAATGTAGTGACCATCTACAGGAGAGTTTGATAAAAAAAACAAATTCCGGGATCATCGTAAAAAACAAAGAACATTTATTTGAAGTATTGAATGATCTATACAAAGAATTCTCAGAAACCGGGCAGATTGCCTGTCATTCAAAAGACATAAGTGAGTATTCGAGAAGGGCTCAGACAGAGAAGCTGGCTGCATTGATACAAGAGATTGTTGGGCACAAAAAGGATCAGTGAAAATTTGCATCCTGGTTTTTCGAACATTATGTTTTCCGAACAAAATAGGCAAATTTGTCTTTCATTTTCAGGAATGGTTTTTCAAAAACCATATAACTGATTTTTGCAATAACTATGGTTGAAAGTAATGCAATGACAGTTTGAAGAATAAAGACTTGCCAAGGTTTCTCATTCAGACTCAGTATCCCGGAAAGCTTTACTGTAAACAGAATTCCTACAAAATGCAAACAATACAGGCCATAAGTAACAATTCCCAGCTTAGTAATTGTTTTTGCTTTTGACAATTTGAACAATGATCTAATGGAATAATTCTGCTCAAGAATAATCAGAACGAAGATCAATGAAATCAATAAGCGCTCGAAAATCCGTATGTAATAGTTTGAATATAAAACCTCATCCCTGAAAAAGAAAATTGCAACAAACAATGCATATAAAATCAGAAAATACCTTCGTTTAAGTGTTCGCATATTCAATTTAAAAGAGGGCCGCATTGCAATAAGCCAAGCGCCCAGGCCACCAACAGCCATATCAGAAATACAGGAAAGTGTATGCACTTCATGCATCATGTATTCGTCATTAAGAGCTCTAAAAACAAGACTGGCTGCAATAATAAAAGAAAAGGCAATCCATTGTTTGTTCACCGGTAGCAAAAAAAGAATAATTGGCCAGACAAAATAAAACTGCTCTTCAATGGCAATGCTCCATAATACTCCAAGAATAGAAGCATCGGGCAAGCCATTCCTGATCATATCGAAATTGGAGGTAAAAGTAAGAAATGACAAAATACTGGCTGTTTCATTTGGCGTATCACCAAACAAACTTTTAATTGCCGGGAACCCATAAAAACCAAAAACCACACAAAGAAAATACAATGGCCAGATCCTCAAAATCCTGCGAACGTAAAATTTTCCAATCTGGATTTTCCCAGTTTGAAGTTTTTCTTCAATAAGTAAAAAGGTAATCAGGAAGCCACTTAGCACAAAGAAGAAATTCACGCCCAGATTTCCATTTCCAAAAACATCCCGCTTAATAAAATCGTATGTTGCGGAATTTCTGATTGCCAGATTTTCAGTATAAAAACTATGATAGAAGAAAACTGATAAAAACGAGAAAAACCTCAATCCATCGAGGTTATCGAAATATAGCTTTTTTCTTTCTGTACTCATTTTTCAAACTTACAACCGGTAAAAGTATTGAAATAAAAACGCATTACGATTTATTAAGAATAATTTTAAAACAATTATACTTATATCATTGAGATTGCATATCAGCGATACGTTGCTATTTTCTCATTAACCACCGATACACGCTGTATCCGAATTCCAATATTTTATCAGCGTTTGGATAATCCCAATAATATTTCGGCGGATGGTCGACATACTGTTTTAGCTGATCAACAGAGATGTTGAGTTTTTTGGCCACGTAGTCGAGTTCCTGTTGGATAATTTCTTCTTTCCAGGGATTGGTCTGCAGTTTTTCGAGCGCCTGATCGCGGCTCATTTCGCCGGCGCAGATCATGGTGGAGAAAGTGGCTTTGCGGTAATCGATGTTGAATTTTTTTGGCAGCCAATACGACTGAACAAATTTGGTATAGACCGATTCGTGGTGTTTTTCGCCGTAGGCTTCCCAACCCAGCTCGCGGCCTAATGTTTCAGCGGCTGCTTCTTTATTGAAAGCAATGTGATTGAGCGGATAAAAAATGCGTTTACCGAATAAAAATTTATACCTGAATTCGTGTCGGAAACCGAAGGCCGGAAAAGTTTTCAATTTTACCGATCCGAAGCGGCGGTGAATGGCTTTGAGGTAGCGGAAATCTTTGGGGTTGTATTGAAAGAATTTTGGCAGAATACCTTCGGTAACGAAGTTGCCGCCACTGAGGATGTATTTGACTTTGTATTTGC
>Ga0209373_10003121_pt1 | contig 15720 bp, 13 predicted proteins | sample Higcelweek5metaG_FD_187173 | JGI IMG/M metagenome (GOLD analysis project Ga0209373, IMG submission 187173) | Freshwater pond sediment microbial communities from the University of Edinburgh, under environmental carbon perturbations - High... | ecosystem: Environmental > Aquatic > Freshwater >...
GACAGTTATGCAAAACAAACAGAACTTATTATCAATCAATCTGAAAATGCTTCATTTGGTAAAAAATCATATCAAGTAAAAAATGCTCTCAATCTAAACCCAGAAGATGTTCTTGCAACTGTTTCTAGTGGTCCTGCAAATAAACAAATTAAAACTCTTATGCAAAAATATCAAGTTGATGCTCATGCAGCAAAAGATATTCTTGATAATGCAATGGCTGGATTGACAAGTCAATATAATAAAGATGCTAATTTTTATGATACTGCAACTAGGACAGCAACATTAATCAAAGAAGGTGCTGGTCTATCACTTACAATAGCAGGTAGCATAGTAACAGCAGGTGGTGTAACTGGTTCATTAGCATTAGGTGAAGCAGCAATTACTTTAATTACAGGAACAGATGGAATTATCAAAGTAACTAAAGCAGGTATGGAATTAGTATTGGGAAAAGATTTAAAACAACCTACTGGAACAGCTGGAAACATTGTAACAATTTTATCTGATACTTCAGAAATTATTTCATTTAACGGCTTAAAAAAATGGACTGATGCTCCAGACAAAATATCTAATATTTTTAATATCATATTAAAAACAAATGATGCATTGCAAGATAAAACTATTAATTTGGGTGCACATACAATAGATATTTCAAACTTAACACAAGATACTAGCTCTTTAACTACAAATGATATACCAACAACTTTACCTGGAATTTATAATATACTTGGTCAAAAAGTAGAAGTTAAAACATTACCAGAAAGTGTTATTAATATTCTTAAAACATTACCTGATAATAATAAAGTTGAGAGTAAAACAGAAGAAATCCCTACTCCAAGCCCAACTCTAAAACCAACAGCAATTCCAACTCCTACCCCAAGTAAATCAACTGATGGAATTTGTTCAACACCATTTGATGAAGATTGCTATATAAAAAATGTTCCAATGAGTAGTAATTAAATTTGGATAAGATAATGAGAAATTTTGCAAAAGATATTTTATTTGGAATATCAGTTGGAGATGCTTTGGGAGTTCCTTTTGAATTTAAAAATAGAGAAAACTTAAAGCGTTATCCAGCTACTGATATGATTGGATTTGGTACACATTCACAACCAAAAGGAACTTGGTCAGATGATAGCTCTTTGAGTTTTTGTTTGGCTGATAGTCTTTGTGATGGCTACAATCCAAAATCTATTGCAAATAAATTTTTTGATTGGTTCGAAGAAAAAATATGGACTCCTCACGGACGTATATTTGATATAGGTATTGCAACAACAAAAGCATTAAGTAAATTAGAAAATATAAAAGATACATCTGTTTTTGTGGGTGGAAATACTGAAAATGATAATGGTAATGGTTCTCTCATGAGAATATTACCAATAGTTCTTTATTTAAAAGATAAAGATATAAATTATAGATATTCTGTTATAAAAGAAGTTTCATCAATAACTCATGCTCATTTTATATCAATATTTAGTTGTTTTATTTACATAGAAATAGCATTAAATTTGATGAATGGTTTTAATAAAGAAATTTCTTATAAAAAAGCTATTGATGATATTAAAAATTTTATAACAGAAGATAATTTTAATAATTTGAATCAAAATATTTATTCTCAAATTCAAAATACAGAAGATAATATTAATAAGTATCTTGGATATTTTGCTAAAATTTTTTCTGGAAATATCAAAAATGAAACAGAAGATAATATAAAAAGTACAGGGTATGTATTAGATAGTCTTGAAGCTAGTTTGTGGTGTTGGTTAAATACTGATAATTATAAAGATTCTGTTTTAAAAGCTGTCAATTTGGGTAATGATACAGATACAATTGCAACAATAACAGGTGGTCTGGCTAGTTTGACTTATGGGTTTGAAAATATTCCAAAAGAATGGGTTGATTGCTTGGCAAAAAAAGAAGATATTGAAAACCTTGCAAATAGACTTAATAACAAATTTTAAAAAATTAAAACTGTAAATCATTTATCAAATTGACATCAAATTTTAAAAAATCTAGTTTAAGATAATTAACTTCATTTTTGAGTTTAATTTTTATATACTTCTTTAATGATTAATGGGGCTTTTATTTACATTGAAGAAAGTAAAAGATTATGCAAAAAACAATTTTTATAGATGGCAATTCACTAACATTAGAGCAAGTCGAAAAAGTAGCTTTGGAAAATTACGAAGTCAAACTTACTGATAAGGCAATTGAAAAAATAAATATTTCCAGAAATGTAATAGATAAATTATTAAAAACAGACCAAGTAATTTATGGTGTAAATACAGGTTTTGGTTATCTAAAAAATACTGCAATTTCATTGGAAGAAATAGAAACACTTCAAAGAAATTTGATAATAAGTCATTCTACAGGTGTGGGTGAACATCTTGAAAAAAAATATGTTAGAGCAATGCTACTTTTTAGAGCCAATGCACTTTCAAAAGGTTTTTCGGGAATAAAACTAGAAACTGTAAAAATGCTTTTGGATATGTTGAATCTTGATATTCTCCCTCTCATACCTTCAAAAGGTTCTGTTGGTGCAAGTGGTGATTTGGCACCTCTTTCTCACATGGTTTTACCAATGATTGGAGAAGGAAATGTTTTACACAAAGGTCAAATTAAAAACGCTTTGGAAGTTCTTGCAGAAAATAATCTTAAACCAATAGTTTTACAAGCAAAAGAAGGTTTAGCCCTAATTAATGGTACTCAAATGATGGCTTCATTAGGTACTCTAACGCTTCTAAGAGCAAAAGAACTTATTGAAATTGCTGACTGTGTTGCATCTATGAGTTTGGAAGCTTTGATAGCCTGTAAAAACGCATTTAGAGAAGAATTACACATTATCAGAAATCATAAAGGACAAGTTCATGTTGCAAAAAATATAATGAATTTGCTAAAAGACAGTAAAATAATAGATTCAAATTGCCATTGCAATCAAGTTCAAGATGCATATTCTCTTAGATGCATTCCTCAAGTACATGGAGCAATAAGAGATACTTTGGAATATGTGGAAAAAGTTTTATCTGTAGAAATAAATTCTGTAACTGATAATCCAATTGTTTTACCCGAAACAGAAGAAGTTATAAGCGGTGGTAATTTTCATGGTGAGCCTCTTGCATTAGCTTTAGATTTTCTTGCCATTGCACTTTCAGAGCTGGGAAATATTTCTGAAAGAAGAATAGAAAGACTTGTAAATCCTACATTAAATAATAACTTACCTCCATTTTTGGCAAAAAATTCTGGTGTCAATTCTGGATTTATGATTGCTCAATATACTGCTGCTGCACTAGTTTCAGAAAATAAAGTTCTTTCTCATCCTGCTAGTGTAGATTCCATTCCCACTTCTGGAAATCAAGAAGACCATGTAAGTATGGGCTCAATATCTGCCAAAAAAGTTTGTACAATTTTAGAAAACATTGAAAATATACTTTCAATAGAGTTATTATGTTCATCTCAAGGTATAGATTTTAGAGAACCATTACAACCAAGTCCAAAATTACAAAGTATCCATAATTTAGTTAGAGAAAAAATACCTAGTCTCATAGAAGATAGAAATTTATCAGAAGATATATTAAAAGCAAAAAACCTAATACAGTCAAAAGGATTTGTGGGACAAATAAAACAGATTGTTTTGTAATAAGTTAAATAAAATAAATTTAATTTATTATGTAAAATATCTTTTTGCAATATATAATATCTAAATAAAAATTGATAGTCAAAATGATTTTGATTTGGAAATTTTTTAGCATAGGCTAGGTATTTTGTCAGTTCTAATCAAACTAGCTAATGAGTTAAATGGAAGATACAAATAGAGTAAATAATAAAGTAAATTTAAATATTTTATTGGCAAAAAAAATAATAAATTGGATAAAACCATATTATAAATCTTTTGCAATATGTTTATTATTACTTCTTTTTGTTTCAATATTAAACATAATTAATCCAATTATTATTCAAAAAGCTATTGATAATTATATAATCCCCAAAAATTTTAATGGTTTGGCTCTAATCCTTAGTTTGCTTGTAGTTTCAATGGTTGTTGAATTTATTGCTAGTTATATACAAGTCGTAAAACTTGAAATTACAGGTCAAAAAATTGTAGCAAACATAAAAGAACAGGCTTTTGCTCATCTTATTAATCTTAGTATGAATTATTTTGATAAAAATAAAACAGGTAAAATTGTTTCGAGAGTAGAGAATGACTCAAATGCAATGATATTCCTATTCACATCTGTAATAACTGAATTTATTGGTAATGCATTTTTATTTATAGGCATATTTTATGTTATGGCTGTAAATTACAATTCTAAACTTGCATTGTATGTTTTTATAATGTTTCCTTTTATGCTAATTAGTGCAGTATTTTTTGACAAATATATTTCACCAAAACTTGTCAATCTTAGAATGTATATTGCCGAACTTTCTGGACAAATTACAGAGTTCATTCATGGTATTCAGATTGTTCAAATCTTTGGACAAGAAAAAAATGTTTTTCAAAAAGTAAAAGAAAAAAGTTTTGAAAAATATAAACTTGATAAAAAAGTATCTATCGCATTTAATACATATTTTAATTTTTTATTTTTTGCTGAAAATATAGGAATTATCATAGTTCTTTGGGTTGGTGGAAAAATGCTTATAAATGGAGAGCTTACGATTGGAAGCCTCGTATTATTTATCTCTTTTATAAAAAAATTATTTATTCCAATACTTCAACTATGTAAACAATTTAGAGAGTTTGAAAAATCTTTTGCAGCAGGTAAAAGAGTTTTTGAATTATTAAATGAAAAAAATGAAATGAAAGAAAAAGAAACTTATTTAGTTTATGAAAAAGGTTTAAAAACTATTGAATTTAAAAATGTATGGTTTAGATATAGTGAAAATTCTGAATGGATATTAAAAGATGTTAGTTTCTCTTGTCAAAATGGTGAACATTGGGCAATTGTGGGAAATACTGGAAGTGGAAAAACAACTATTATAAATCTCTTGCTAAAATTTTATAAACCACAAAAAGGAGAGATTCTTATTGATGGTGTGAATATAGAAAATATATCTGATTTTGAGCTAAGAGAAAAGATTGGGATTGTTTTGCAAGATAGTATTATTTTTACAGGTAATATCTATGATAATCTAATTTTGGGAAAAGAAAATTATTCTCATGAAGATGTAAAAAAGACAATGCAAAGACTTGAAATGGATTCCAAAATTTCCAAAATGCAAGATGGATATAATACAGAGTTAATAGAAAATGCACAAAATTTAAGCTCTGGAGAAATTCAACTTATAAATTTTGGCAGAGCATTGATAAAAAATCCTTCCATTCTTATATTTGATGAAGCTACAAGTAATATTGACCCAATAACAGAAAAGAAAATACAAATTACATTAAATACATTATTAGAGGGTAGAACAGCTTTGATAGTTAGTCATAGGTTTACAACAATAAAAGATGTAGATAAAATTTTAGTTCTAAGGCATGGCAAAGTTTCCGAAATTGGAACTCATAGTGAATTGGTATCTTCTGGTGGTTTTTATTCAGAGTTAAGTATTTTACAGGTTGTTTGATAAGTTATGTTGGTTGATGCAGAAAAACAAAAACAAGTCTCATTTTTTGAAGTCTTTTCATGGCTTTGGGGATATTGGAAAAATTTAAAAATTAGTTTGATAGTTCTTGTAGTCCTAACTCCTGTAGCTATTGCATTTAAATCATATATGCCTATTTTTTTGAGCAAAATTTTTGATGAATTTGCAAAAAAAGATATAAGCATGATACTCATAAAAGAACAGGTTTTATATTTTTTCATTTTTGGTTTGATATATTTTATTTTTTATATATTTATCCAAAATTTGAGAGGTATCACAAATTTTAAGCTAGAAAATAATTTTAGAATAACTGCTTTCAATCATATTGTTACACTTGGACAAAACTTTTTTCAAAGATTCAAAACAGGTGATATAACTACAAGACTTATTGATGATGTGGGTGAGCATAAATTGGCATGGTTTGCTTGTAGTGGTATTTTTAGATTTTATGAAGCAGTGATAAGAATATTAACTTGTCTATTTTTTATGTTTAAGCTAAATATAAGTTTATCCATAGTTACAATTCTTCCTTTAGCAATTCTTGTTTATATATATTCAAGATATTCACACATTGCAACAGATTATTCCATGAAAACTCAAAAAGCAATTTCTAAACTAAATAGTTTTCTCACAACGACTTTTGATGGAATAAGAATAATAAAATCATATAATCAAGAAAAAAATCAAGAAAAAGCATTTTCCGAAGTTGTCCAAAACCAACTAAAAAGAGAGATTGACCTTGTAAAAATCACATCTGTTTTAAAACTAAGTTATTCAAAAATATCAGAAATTACAGTAATTCTTGTATTTTTATTTGGTGGATGGCTTGTTATAAAAGGTCAACTTACTATAGGTGCTTTAGTTGCTTTTAATTCATATATTTTTATGCTTGTATGGCCAATGATGGATGTGGGTGAGTTTATTGTTCAAGGTAGAAAAACAGGTGTTTCTATACATAGAATAAAAGAACTTGAAAATTTTAAACCAGAAGTTATAAATATAGAAAAACCTTTGGATATACCAGAAAAAATAAATCTTGAATTTAAAAACTTAACTTATTATTTCCCAAATGGAAATACTGCATTTAAAAATATAAGTTTTACAGTAAAACATGCTCAAACTATCGCAATTGCTGGTTCTGTGGGTGGTAGCAAGAGCACTCTTATAAAATTAATCCCAAGAAGTATAGATGCTCAAGAAGGTGAAATATTATTAAATGGAGAAAATTTAAAAAATTATGATATTGGTCAGCTCAGACAAAGTATTGGTTTTGTTACCCAAATACCAGCACTTTTTTCTGACACAATAAAAAATAATATAATTTTTGGCAGAGAAAATATATCAGAAGAAGAAATTCTTAGAGCCTTAAAAATATCTCAACTAGAAAAAGATTTAAGTTCTTTTTCTGATGGTCTTGATACTATGATAGGTCAAAGAGGTGTAAAAGTTTCTGGTGGACAAAAACAAAGAATTGCAATAGCAAGAGCCATCGTAAAAAATCCTAAAATACTAGTTTTAGATGATTGTACTTCTGCTCTTGATGCTGAAACTGAAGCTGATTTGTGGAAAAGCTTATATGATTTTATTCCAGATATTACAGTATTTCTTGTTACCCACAGAGTAAGCACTCTTCAAAAAGCAGATAAAATAATTTTGATGGAAAGAGGCGAAATCATAGACATAGGCACACATAAAGAACTTGCTCTATGGTCTGATTATTATAGAACTCTTTATTTATAGTTATGAAAGTTCTTTTGTTGCAATTACCTCAAAGTCTTGATTATGAATATAACTACATGTTCCCTCTTGGAATTGGTTATATTGCTTCTGCTTTGGAAAATGTGGGACATGAAGTCAAAGTTATTGACTTGCAAACAGATAAAAGACTTTTTTTTAACATTGCAAAAATAATAAGACATTATAACTTTGACATAATCGGTATTAGTGGAATGATTTCATCATATTATCTACTAAAACAATTAATACCAATTCTAAGAAAAGATTTTTCACAAATACCAATAATTTTGGGTGGTCATATATGTGGTGGAATAGAAAAACTTTTATTTGAAAAATTAGATATAAACTTTATTTGTGATGGAGAAGGTGAAATAACTATAGTTGAGTTATTAGATGCTCTTGAAAATAAAAAAGAAATAAAAAATGTTTTGGGCATTCATTTCAAAGATATTGATAATAATATAATTTTTACAGGTGAAAGACCATTAATTTCAGATTTGGATAGTATAGCTTTTCCTGCATGGCATCTTTTTGATATTAAAAGTTATTTCTATATGAAAGATACAAAAAATTTAAAAAATGTAACTGTTTCCCAAGAAAAACCAATGATGAGTGTTTTGGCAACTAGAGGTTGTCCCGGTAGATGTACATTTTGTTCTGTTGGTCTAGGTAATCTAGTTAGGTATCGCTCACCTAAAAATATTGTAGATGAAATAAAATTTCTTGTAGAAAAATATAAAATAGAACAAATAATGTTTGTTGATAATACAATGACAGTAAGTGAAAAATGGTTGAGAGAACTTTGTACTCTCATAATTACTTCAAAAATAAATATACAGTGGATTACATCATCAATGCTAAATAATAATATAAAAGATGAATCTACTTATGACTTGATGAAATCTGCTGGTTGTTTTTTAGTTTCTTATGGTTTGGAATCTGGAAGTAAAACAATTCTTTCTTCATATAAAAAGCATCAAAATCCACTTCTTGCAGTTAAATCTTTTCAATCTTTGATGAAAAAAGAAATATCAACAGTTTATCAACTTATTGTTGGTGATTTTAATGAAACTGAAGAAACAATAAAAGAAACTACAAAAGTTTGTTTTATCAATGCTTTTAGAGGAAATTATTATTATCTTACTCCATATCCAAAAACAGAACTTTATGAAAAAGCTCTTTCTAATGGATTTATAAAAGATGAAGATGCTTATCTTACAAAAATCTCTCAAGGAAGTGTAAATCTAAGTATTAAACCTTTTATAAATTTGACAAAAATGCCAACAGAAAGACTTATCAAACTAAAAGAAGATTCTGAAAAAGATATGAATAATTTTAATGAGATTAGAACAAAAATAGGAATCTTTGGTGAAAATATATTTTATCCTATAACTTTTATCCAAAATCCAAATTTATTAATAAATGATTCTGATAATATCTTAAAAAGTCTAAGAGAAAATTTTGAAAATATAAAATATATAAAAAATAAATATCCTCAAATCTCGGTTGATGTAAATTATTTTAATGCAGATTATCTTATAGACTATTCAAATGTTGGTATTTTTAAACCTAATTTTGAAATTTCAGAAGAAAAAATTATAGAAATAATTAACTATTTATTTTCAAAATATGGAATATTTGCAGAAAAACTTTTGGGAAAAATCTTACAATATCAAAAACATGAAATAATTTCAATTTTTTCACAAAACTTTTTAACATTCAAAAAAATAGTTCATCATGATATGACTGTAATAAACTTATTAAAAAAAGAACTTGATAAAAAACTTATTTCTTTTGATTTTGATGATAATTCTTTCAAAATAATATCAATCTAAAATTATTCTTTATTTTCTAAAATATCAACGTTTTTATTATGTTTCAAATTTGAATATGCTTCTTCTATAATTTTATCAATATTAACTTTTGAATCAGAAATATCTGATGAGCTAATATATCCCAAAAATTCAATATTACCAGTAGCTCCCTGAATGGGTGAATATGTTATATCAACAACATGAAGACCTGTTTTTTCTACAAAGTTTTTAAAATTTTCCAAAACTTCTTTATGAACTTTGGGAGAATCTACAATACCACCTTTTTTTATATTTTCTTTACCTGCCTCAAATTGCGGTTTTATGAGTGTCATTATATAAAATTCAGGTTTTAGTAAATTTATAAGATTGGGTATAATTTTATCCACTGAAATAAAAGAAACATCCATAACAGCACCATCTGCAATAAAATCATCTGGTTTATACAATTTTTCTTTTTCCAAATATCTTGCATTACATCTTTCTATTACTCGAACTCTTTCATCTGTTCTAAGTTTCCAATCTATTTGACCATAACCAACATCAATAGCATAGACAAATTTTGCTCCATTTCTCAAAAGACAATCTGTAAAACCACCTGTAGAAGCACCTATATCCAAAAAAACTTTATCTTTAATATCTGGTTTAAATGTGCTAATAGCTTTTTCTAACTTTAGACCACCTCGGCTAACAAAACCATCATAAATATTTTTTGTTATTATGATTTCTTCATCTGGATGTATCAATGTTCCAGCTTTATCAATAATTTTATTACCAACTTTTACCACACCAGACATTATTGCAACTTGTGCTTTTTTTCTAGTATCAAAAAGATTTCTTTCCAAAAGAAGTAAATCTAACCTAATCTTTGCCATTTTATGTTTTTCTAAAATAATAAAAAAAATAAGGAAAAGTATTTTTTCCTTATTTAGTATATAAAATATTTTATATTGTTAGTTATAAATTCTATGAACAAGAATTTGCATTAAAACTTAGAACTGAATATAAATTTTATGCCAAAACCCATTTTCCATTAACAGCATTTTCATATCTTTTATTAACAACATTCCAATCTAAGTTATTAAAAAATGCGTTTAGATATTCAGCTTTTGTTGTTCCATAGTCAATCATAAAAGCATGTTCCCAACAATCCAAAGCTAATAAAACTTCTTGATGAACAGGTAAACCAATATGATGTTCATACATAATATAATTATGTAAAGTATTATCTTTTCTATTGTATGTCAAAACAACCCAACCTGGTGTTGATGTTGCAGTACCTTTGATATCAGCGACCCATTTATCAAAAGAACCAAAACTTTTTTCTATAGCAGATTTCAAATCATTAGAAATTTCGCCAACTTCATTACTTAAATTATCAAAATAAAGTTCATGTAAAAAAGAACCATTAAAAGCTACAGCTTCTCTTCTTTTTAATTCACTAAATTCACCATAAGAATAGTTACTAGCAGAAGGATTTGCACTTTTTAGTTTTTCTTCGATTTCATTTAATTTGTTTACATAACCTTTATAAAGTCCAAAGTGAGCAGTTAATTGTTTTTCACTAAGACCGTTTAATTTTCCAAGTAGATAATCATAATTTTTTGCTTCGTATGCCATAATAATTTTTCCTCCAATTAATAATATTTTATTTAGAACAGTTTTTACAAATAGCATAAAAATTTATTTGATAAGACAAGTCTTTATAACTATCAAAAAAACTAGGATTAATATTTATATCTCTTTCATTAATATAAATATCTTCTATTTTGTTACAAACTTTGCATATAATATGATGGTGTAGATTTACATTTATATCATAATATACACGATGTTTATTTAAATATAATTCTTTTATTTTATTAAGCTCAACCAACATTTTTAGTGTTGTATAGACAGTATTGAGAGAAATATTTGGATAATCTTTTGTAAGGTTTCCATAAATTTTTTCGGCTGTGATATGTCCAGCTTTTTTTTCAAGTACTCTAAAGATTGCAACACGTTGAGGAGTTAACTTTAGTGTGTTATCTTTAAAGGTTTTTATCATTTCATTTGCAGTGAACATAAATTCTTAATAAACTAAAATTAAGTTATAACAATTATTATTAAAATCCATATTTGATAGTATAACTAATAATAATTACAAACTGATAATAATTACTAGTTTAAATTTAAGTTAAGATATTTACTTGATTTTATTTGTTAGAAGATAATTTTTTTGTCATGTTGCTTTTTTTAGTGAATATACATAATATTCAACGCCAACTGTTTTTAGATATGTCTTTAAAACCTAGTTATATTTTAAAATAATTTCAAGTTCATTTTAATTGCATCAATTTTATTGTATAAATCGTTTCGTTAATAAATGCAATATATACTCAAATAAGTTTGTTTATAAAAAAAATATTTGTAATTTTATCTATCCAATTCACCCGCAATTATATTTAAACTTCCCAATGTTGCGATTATATCAGCAATTCTATAGCCTTCTATTATATCTGGATAGGAAGAAAATATATAAAAACATGGAGGTCTAACTCTAACTCTATATGGAGTACCACTACCATCAGAAACTATGTAATATCCAAGCTCACCATTTGCGGCTTCTGTAGAATCATAAATTTCACCAACTGGAACTTTTACACCTTCATATACAAGTTTAAAATGATTTATGAGACCTTCTATATTATTATAAGTATCTTTTTTATCAGGTAGAGAAGCACCTTTATCATCAGAATTGACAGAACCAGATGGAATATTTTTTAAATATTGTTTTATAATTTTTATGCTTTGATAAATTTCTTCAAACCTAACAAAGATTCTATCATAAGTATCGCCATGCTCTCCCACTGGTATATCAAATTCAAATTGGTCATAATAATAATATGGATTTGCTTTCCTAATATCATATTCAACACCAGAGGCTCTTAGACATGGACCTGTAAAACCATAACTTATGGCATCTTCTTTTGAAACAATACAAACATCTTGAGTCCTATCAAGAAATATTCTATTCTTTTTTATTAGCTTTGTTACATCAACTAGAGCTTTTTCAATATCAATGAGAGCATCTTTAACATCTTCTTCAAAACCATCATAAAGGTCTCTATAAAGTCCACCAATTCTTGTAAAACTATTTGTTAATCTTGCTCCTGTGAGTTTTTCTAAAATTGTATAAACAACTTCTCTTTTATTATATAGATACCAATAATTTGTCAAAGCTCCCAAGTCAACTAATAAAGCTCCCAAACAAACTAGATGATCTATTATTCTCATCATTTCTGAAACTATGACTCTAATAAAAATACATCTATCTGTAATTGTTATTCCAAGCATTTTTTCCACAGCTTTGGAAAAACCTACATTATTCATTATTGAAGAAACATAATTTAATCTGTCTGTGTAAGGGATAACTTGGTTATAAGTTTTATGTTCAACTGTTTTTTCAAAACCTCTATGTAAATAACCAATCTCTGAAACAGCAGAAACAACTCTTTCACCATCCAAAGCACAAAAAGTTCTTAGTGTTCCATGACTAGCAGGGTGAGATGGACCAAAATTTACAAATAATAACTCTGTATGAAGGTCTTTAAAAAATTCTTTTTCTATTTCTATTGGATTAGTCATTTTTATTATTTAAGCCCCTTTTCTCTAAGTTTTTTATCCATTTCATCCATCAAAGTATCATTAACAGATAAAATTTGCCTTTTTTTTATTGGATAATCTTTTCTTAATGGATGACCGATAAATTCATGATGAGTTAAAATCCTTTTTAGATTTGGATGATTATTAAATTTTATTCCAAACATATCAAAAACTTCTCTTTCAGACCAATTTGCAGACTTCCATAAACTAGTAGCAGTTTCTATACAAAGGTCTTTCATTCCCACAGGAACTTTTATCCTTACTTTATGTTTTTTACCTAATGAATATAATTGATATACAACTTCAAATCTTTCAATTTTTTTTATAGGATATTTTAAATAATCAACAGCAGTCAAGTCCATAAGCATATCATAATCAAGCTCTGGCTCATTTTTTAAAAAATCAAGAATGGATATAATTTCAGCTTTATCAACTATAATAGTTAAATTATCATTATCGCTAGGAATTATTTCTAATATAGATTTTGAAAATTTTTCTTTTAGTTTGGTAATAGTAATATTTTCTGCTTCCATTTTATTTTTTTACCACTCTTTCAATTAGCTCTTTGTCATCACCAATCACAATAGGTTTTCTAGGTTTTTGATATTCTGTAGGTTCTTTTTGTATTTTTTCTTGAATTAATATAATTGCATCCAAAATAGCTTCTGGTCTTGGGGGACAACCAGCAATATATACATCAACAGGTATAATTTCGTCTATACCTTGAACAGTACAATAGTTATCATAAAAACCGCCTGACGATGCACATGCACCCATAGATATTACCCATTTAGGCTCTGGCATTTGTTCGTATATTTGTTTTAAAATTGGTGCTTGTTTAAAAGTAATAGTTCCAGCTACAAGAAGTAAGTCTGCTTGACGTGGTGAAAAGCGTATAACTTCTGCTCCAAATCTTGATATATCAAAAACAGAAGATGTCAAACTCATAAATTCAATTGCACAACAAGCTGTTCCAAATGCAAATGGATATAAAGAATTTTTTCTTCCCCATTTCAGCACTTCTGATAGTGTTGTCGTTATTACAGAGTTTTCCAAAAATTTTTCCAAACCCATATTAAATTTCCTTTAATACACCTTTTTTTATTATATAAACAAAACCTGCAATTAATATTAGTATAAAAAGAACCATTTCAAAAAAACCAACAAATCCAAGCTCTCTAAAGTTTACAGCCCAAGGATACATAAAAACTGTTTCAATATCAAATATTATAAATAATATTGCAATCAGATAAAATTTTATTGAAAATCTTTCTGAAGTATTACCATATACTTTTGGTAAACCCACTTCATAGGTTTCTAGTTTACGCTCACTATATTTTCTTCCACCCAAAAAATATGAAAGAAATAAAATAACACTTGGTATTATCACAGCAAGAGAAATAACTACCAAACCAGCGATAACATTTTCTGACATAAGATTAAAACCTTTTTATTTTTTACTCTGTAAACATTGATATTTTAACATTAAAGTTTATCAAATTTTGAAAATAACTAGTAAAAACAAGCATACTTTACTCAAAAAATCATTTAAGATTTTTTTGCAATCATCAAAAAAATAGGATAAGTTTTTATCTCATCTTCATTTTGTTTTTGAATTGAATAAATAATATCTGTTTTTATATCAATAAAACCTTTTTCTAATAATATATTTTTTAACTCATCTAACCTAAATCCTCTATGACCATCAAAATCTTTTATGTGAGAATGAAAAGACCCATCTTCATTAACCAAATCAACAATAGCCAAATAACCATCATTATCTAAAATATCAAAAAATCTTTCTATTATAGTTTTGGTATCTTTTATATGATGTAAAGCCATGGTTGTATAAATAAAATTATGCTTTTTTTGATAAATATCAATAAGAAAATCAGATTTTAAAGTTTGCATATTATCAAAATTATTTGTTTTAATTTTTTCATCTACAACTTTTAACATCTCTGTAGAATCATCAACTAAAACAATATCATTTACAAAAGGTCTAATAAAAGAACTTAAAGTACCTGTACCACAACCATACTCTAATACAGACCAATTATTTAATAATTTTATATTTTTAACAATCTCATCAAAAAAAACTTTACTTCTTTCTATATTAATTGGATTACTATCCCAAGTTGATGCAAGTTTATCAAATTTACTCATTTATAAAAGCCTCAAAATTTTGCTATAAAGATTTTACTTATAATTAAGAATTTAACCTAAATATTTGCATACTGATGAATTTAAATTGTAAAAATTATATATTTATCATAGTTTGTAAAAATATTTTTTTATTTTAACTAAATTTGATTTAAAATACACATGAATTATTAATATAAAGAGAAAAATTTAATGACAGATGTAAATTTATTACCTGTAAAAATAATTGGTACAGGTCACTATATACCAGAAAATATATTAAGTAATGAAACTCTTGCAAAAAATTTAAATATAACTGAAGATTGGATATCTTCAAGGTGTGGAATAGAAAACAGAAGAATTTCATCAAAAAACGAATTTACAACCGATTTGGCAAGAAAAGCATCAGAAAATGCTCTTATTTCTGCAAATATTTCAGCCAATGAATTAGATTTAATAATTTTTTGTACTATCACACCAAATAAATTATGCCCTTCTAGTGCTTCAAAACTTCAAGATGAGTTACAAGCTATAAATGCAGGTGGTTTTGATTTAAGTGCTGCATGTGCTGGTTTTATTTATGGATTATCTATTGGTTACCAATTCATTGCAACAGGAATGTATAAAACAATCCTTGTTGTTGCAAGCGATACAATGTCAAAAGTTACTGATTATTCTGATAAAAATACAGCAATTTTATTTGGTGATGGTGCTGGTGCAGTGATATTACAACGTTCTACAGAAAATAGTTTTAAAACATTTTCTCTAGGTTTGGATGGAACAAAGAGAGATTTTATTGAAATAAATT
>Ga0209373_10003123_pt1 | contig 15712 bp, 20 predicted proteins | sample Higcelweek5metaG_FD_187173 | JGI IMG/M metagenome (GOLD analysis project Ga0209373, IMG submission 187173) | Freshwater pond sediment microbial communities from the University of Edinburgh, under environmental carbon perturbations - High... | ecosystem: Environmental > Aquatic > Freshwater >...
AGCTCTGTTACGGTCCGGAGCTGACAATTTTGAGCGGTGACTTGAAAGATAAAGTAAGTTTAGGTCCATCTTTTAGTGAATTTCTCAACTTAGAAGTTGTCAAGGAAAATGGGCAATCATGTTTAAAGATGGTGATTGTGGCTGATATGCCAGATGAAAAGTTGGGCAAAGGAATGGTTAATGTGGCGAGGGTGAAGTTTAATACCGTTAAAGATGGGTCGGGGAAAGTAATAGTTGATATGGCCGGAACAAAAATATCAGGCTCAAATCCGGATAGAGAAAGTCGGGATATGGCGATGCAATTGGGGACAGTTGGTGGAGTGACTTACAAGGTAGGGACGGGAGTAGCTAAGGAAGAATGTCAGTTTTGGAATATCTTTTGTTGGATTGGGAGAATGTTTGGTAACTAGTTAGAATTGGCCCAGTAAGTGGACTTCGGGAACTAGTTGGAGGCCAAATCTGCTCTTAACCTCGTTTTGAATATCAGTCAGCAGAGTGTAATAGTCGGTGGCAGTGGCGGAGCCGGTGTTGATAATAAAGTTGGAGTGCTGAAGGGAAATTTGGGCACCACCAACTGATTTACCTTTCCACCCCAACTCGTGATCGATGATCCAACCGGTCGATTTCTGTTCGCCCCATATTTTTTGACAGTCTGATAAGGCGGGATTAGCAAAGCAGGAACCGGCGGAATTCATAGGTTGGACTTTGATTTTTTGAGCAATCCAGGCGTCGCGCACTTGTTTGGCTAGAGTGGTATCGCCATGGAAAAGTCGGAGGGTGGTGGAGATGATAATTAATTCTGGGTGTTGTTGGAAATAGGTATGTTCATAGCTCCAGTTAAGTTCTTGTTTGGAGAAGGTTTTTATTTGTCCGGATGAAAGATCGAAGGTTTCAACAGAATCAATATAGTCGGCAAAATGATAGGAGCCACCGTGAAGGTTGTACCAAGTGGCACCACCAATAGTTCCGGGAATATAGGCAAACCATTGCAGCCCAGTTAGTCCGTGATCAAGAAGATAGTTAATGGCGAAAGGCAGAGGGGTGCCGGAAGATAGAGTAGTTAGTGAGGTGGGGAGCGACGATTCGTCATAGTTTATCTTGGTGAAATCGAGGTATTTGTCGGGTTCGTTTTCCATCCGTTGGGTATAGGTGGTAGAGAAATCGGTTTTTGCATTTTTACCGGAATCGATGGTAATGTCGGCTGAGGTGTTTTTGATGACAATTCCCCTGATACCGGAATCAGAAATCAGGACATTTGAGCCATTGCCTAAGATGGTTATATTTGTGCTCGGTAAAAGTTTTTTTCGGTCCTCACGCCCTTCGGCAAAGTCCCCTCGGATGTTGCGGTCCGAAAAAGCTTTTACCTCGCTACTTAAGAATTTAAGGACATCAATAAATTCATTTTGAGTTTTGGTATGGATAAAGATATCGGCGGGACCGCCAATTTTGAGAGTGGTGTAGGCAGCGAGGGGGTGGTTGGCTTTGATGAATAAATCAGGGAAGGTAGATTGGAGAGAAGTGATGTCCATAAAGGCATTATAACAATTAATAAATATCTAATTTATCGTTTTGAAATATGATTTATAAATAGGGGAGAATTATGTATTCTGGCTTATAGAATATAAATATGGATGCATAATGTGGATAAGTGGGTAATTGATCGCATATCCTATAATTAATTATAGGAATTGTAATGTAAATTAGATAGAATAGATTATGATTTTAGGAATTGATCCGGGATTAGCCAACACCGGATATGCGGTGTTGGCAGATTCCAAATCATCAGAAACTAGATTCCAGTTAGTGGAATGCGGGATGGTGGAGGTGGGCAAAGGGCAAGGAAGGTTAAAGGATATTTATGAGGGAGTGAATAAAATAATTGAGAAGTATGAGATAGGAGAGATGGCTGTAGAGTCGATGTTTTTTGCCAAAAATGCCAAGTCAGCGCTGAAGGTGGCTGAAGCCATTGGGGTGATTAAGGTGTGTGGCCTAAAAAAAGGGATTGAAGTGAAAGAATATACACCACTGCAGGTTAAGTTGGCTTTAGTAGGATACGGACGGGCGGAAAAAAGCCAGGTGGAAGAAATGGTTCGACAAGAGTTGGGTTTGGTAGAATTGATTCATCCAAGTCATGTGGCTGATGCGGTGGCAGTGGCACTGACCCATGGGTTTACAATGAAATATGAATGAAGGAAAAAAGGATAAAAAAGGGGCAAAACCAAAGGAAACAATTACTAAGTTGCTCTGGGGAGTATGCTTGGGGGTGGGCGATTTCGACGATATTCCTGAGGGTGCTGAAAATAAACAGGTTGGCGATATTTTGAGAAGGGATGAAAAAGAGTTAAGAGAATTTTATAACTTGCCAGATAATTCGAGTTTAATAAGCGATACGGACGAATCAATTAGAAGGATGGAGGAAATGATTATAGATAATGGGGTGAGAATAGGGAGCCAGGAAGAGCTGGCAGAGTATCGGAAAGATAGCAAGTGGGTGGTTTCGCTAATATATTTGTCAGAACGTAATTTGTTGTTAATGGATACCAGTTTGAAAAATGGATCAGAAAAAGAAAAAATAGAATATGCATTTCAGTTGAAACATGAGGTGGTTCATGTTTTGCAAAATAAAAGAGAGAAAGATGAGGGTGTGGTGATGTCACCAGAAAGAAGGGAATATGAAGCATATTTGCTAGTTAATACAGACATGGAAAGAGTTGATTTGGTTTATAACCAGCTGGTTCTTTTGCAGAGAATTGCTTTTTCTGCAGGGTCTTTGTATCAAATTGAAGGTAGGGAAATTCCTTATAAAATGAGCGGGGTGTTGTAGCGTTATTGGCAAAATGGAAAGAAAGTCTATAATGGGTTTATGAGATATGCAATTTTAGTTTTGTTAGTGGTCTTTTGCGGATTTGTAATTTTTAAAATGGTGACCAGGCAAGGGGCGATGTTGGGGGTTAAAAATCAATGTGGTGGTTGGAGCTCAGAAGGAAGAGTGGAGTGTGCTTGCCAAGGAAAATTGGAAAAGGAAGTTTGTCCAACCGGATCGGAGTGCAATCAGGGGGTAAATACCTGTTACGGTTTTTGTGGTGATTGTGATTGTTTTGACGGAATGGGAGAGTCGATACCTTGTGTTACGCCGACTATAAGTGAGTTTAGTGTTCAATGATCAGCTTCGGGTATTGTTTGTGTTAAGATAGATTTATGATCTCCAGTTTAAAAGGAATAGTTAGCCGGGTGTGGGGAAATGAAATGGAGATAGAGGTTAACGGAGTCGGTTATGAGGTATTTGTGGGTAAAAATAGTTTTTCGGAGGGGGATGAGGTTAGGATAAAAATATACATGGCAGTGTCGGAGAATGAAATTAGACTGTTTGGCTTTGAGAATAACGAGGATTTGGATTTATTTAAAATGATGATTACAGTGTCTGGCGTTGGTCCGAAAACGGCGGCCCAGATTTTGGCCGGAACTGAGGGCGGAGCAATTATTAAAGCAATTGGCGAGGCTGATGTGGATTTTTTTAAAAAGATAAAAGGAGTGGGTTTAAAAACGGCACAAAGAATTATTGTTGATTTAAAATCAAAAATTGGAGGATTGGGCGAGTTGAACCTGAAAGATAATTTGCCCTTGCTGGATGATGATTTGACCTTGAGTTTACGACAGTTAGGATTTGAGAAGAAGGAGATTGAGAAGGTAGTTAAAATGTTGCCGGTGGAAAAGGTGAGTACGGAAGAAAAGTTAGAGTGGTGTTTACAAAACATGGGGAGGTAAGATGAAGACTGAACCGCTGGATCCAATACTAAAATCGGAAGAAAAAGAGATCGAGTTGTCATTGCGGCCAAAGAGATTGGCAGAATTTATTGGTCAGAAAAAACTAAAAGATCAGCTGGATGTTTTTATTCGAGCAGCACTGGAAAGAGGTGAACAGCTGGATCATATTTTATTTTATGGTCCACCCGGGTTGGGAAAGACAACTTTGGCAATGTTGTTGTCGGCCGAGATGGGAACGAATATTAGAATAACTTCCGGTCCGGCATTGACTCGGGCAGGGGATTTGGCTTCAATTTTAACTGGTTTAAAAAAAGGTGACATTTTATTTATTGATGAGGTTCATCGACTGAATAAGGTGGTAGAGGAAACGCTTTACGGAGCCATGGAAGATTATGCGTTGGATATTGTATTAGGGAAGGGGCCGAGTGCCCGGTCGGTCCGATTAAAGTTGCCAAAGTTTACGATTGTGGGGGCAACGACCAGAATTGGGTTAATCTCCAGTCCAATGAGAGATAGGTTTGGGATTGTTCAGCAAATTGATTTTTATGAGGACAATAATTTGGAGGAAATAGTGATGAGAACAGCCAAGGTTTTAAACACCAAGATAGTGCCCGAGGCGGCAGTAGAGATTGCTAAGAGATCGCGGGGGACACCACGAATTGCCAATCGGTTGCTGAGGAGGGTCAGAGACTATGCTCAGATAAATGCCGATGGGGTAATAACTTTGAAAGAAGCTAGGGAGGCGCTAATCAAATTGGGAGTTGATGAGTTAGGTTTAAGTGATGCAGATAGGAAGTATTTAGAGGTGGTCAAAATTCAATATGGTGGTGGTCCGGTGGGGGTGGAAAATATTGCGGCAGCCTTGACCGAAGATGTGGGAACAATCACTGATGTTTATGAACCATTTTTAATGAAAAAGGGATTGATAAAAAGAACACCGAAGGGTAGAGTGGTGGTATGAGTATCAATTGGCGGCAGATAATATTTGTTGGTTTGGGTGTGTTAATTGGGTATTTCGACAGGCAAAATTGGAACAAATTATCAATGAGTTTAATGATGTTGATTTTGGATTATCTGGTAGTAGAGACGGGACTGAAAATATTTCTGAATAAATCTAATTCGATTAGTGGGCTTAACTTGAAACTGAGATGGTTTGGTTTGCTGTTGATTACGGGATTGATGACCCTGTTTTGGATCAAAGACAGGCTGTAAAACCAAAAAAGGCAGCCTGAAGTTAATCAGACCGCCCTTAAGGCAAAGTAGGTTCCAGTGTCGACTAAAGTCTCACCGGGATGAATGATGGCGACATCATTCAGTTTGGATACCAAGTAGCCAGAGAACAGCTTCTTTTCGATAACGTCGATCACCACGAGCATTGATGCGGATTGCAGGGAGCTTGCCCCGTTTACCCCAGCGCTTGATAGTGAGTTTGCTAACCCGGAGTAGGTCAGCAACTTCGGCCACGGTCAGAAGATCAGGAAGATTGTCGATAGAGACACCGTTTATTTTCTTGGGGAGGGATTTTTGATTCACAAGTTTATCTTGTGGTATGGTTTGATTGTCGTCCATGTGGCTCCTCTTAGATCAAAGTAATGTTTAACTAGAATCATTAAAACATATAGCATACTAGTAGGTCAAGAGATCAAGAATTGGGTCGAATAATAATGCGCAGAATATAGGTGAAAGGGAAATTTTTTATCTCAAAAAAAACATTGTTTTTATTACTAGCTAATTGATAGTGGGATAAATAAAAGATGGTTATTCGAATGGGCGGAGATGGAGTGTTTTGATATTTTTTTTGATAAACTGTGAGTATGACAGATTTAAAAATTGCTTTTTTTGGAGTTAAGAGTTGGGAGAGAGAGATAATTGAAAAAGAGATTATTAACTTGGATGCAGTTGGGGTAGGGATATTTGAATCAGAATTGCAGGACAATCTAGCACTGGCCAAGGATTACGATATTATTTCGACTTTTATATATTCGAAAGCTGATAAGGCGGTATTGGATAAATTGCCAAAACTGAAAATGATTGCTACCCGATCAACCGGGATGGACCATATTGATACTGAGGAGTGTAAGAAAAGAAAGATTGAGGTAGTGAACGTACCAATTTATGGTTCAAATACAGTGGCGGAGTTTGCGATGGCATTGTTGTTGGCAGTGGCCAAAAGGATTGTACCGGCCCACCAATCGGTAGAAAATGGTGAGTTTAGCCCGGAGGGATTAACCGGAGTTGATTTGTATGGCAAGACAATGGGGGTGGTGGGAGTAGGGAAGATAGGTCAGAATATGGTGAAGTTGGCCCGGGGGTTTGGGATGAAAGTATTGGGGGTGGAGAGAAATCAGGATTTGGCTTTGGCGAAAAAATTGGGATTTAAATATGCAGATTTGGAAACCTGCTTAAAAGAATCTGATTTTATCAGTTTACATGTGCCGTCTATTCCAGCCACATTTCATTTAATCAATAAAAAAAACATTAAATTAATGAAACCGGGTGCAATTTTGATCAATACCTGTCGAGGACCGGTAGTGGAGACAGAAGCATTGGTGTGGGCATTAAATAATAAAGTCATCAGAGGAGTGGGTTTGGATGTGACTGAGGAAGAAGATAAGGTGGAGAGTATTTCGATGGTGATGAGTAAAAAACCAACAAAGGAAGACTTGCAGGAAATATTAAGTTTTCATATGCTTCGGGATAGGGATGATGTGGTATTCACGCCACACAACGCTTTTAATACTGAAGAGGCAATTGGGAGAATAATTAAAACCACAGTAGAAAATATTGATAAGTTTATTAAGGAGAAAAAATGAAATTTGTAATCATGGCTGGAGGTCTGGGGAGTAAATTGTGGCCCTATAGCCGAATGAAAGCCCCAAAGCAGTTTATAAAGATAATTGGAGATAAGACATTATTCCAAATGACGGTGGAGTCGCTGTTGAAGAGGTACACTCTGAATGATATTTTTGTCTCGGTGACTGAAGACTTGGTTCACTTTGTAGAGGAACAAACACCCGAAATCCCAAAAGAAAATTATATTATTGAGCCGATGATGAGGGATACCGGACCGGCGTCGTGTCTGGCGATGGCCAAAGTAGCGGCAAAGTATCCTGATGAAGTGGTTTATTTTTATGTTCAGGCGGTGTGTACCCGGGAGCCGGAAGAAAGATTTTTAGACATGATTGGGGAGATGGAGAAACTGGTTACCAGCGAGGGTAAATTAATAACCGGAACAATAATTCCGAAGTATGTTGAAACCGGGAGTGATTTATTTAAAATGGGCAAGAAAACAGAGTTGGCAAGCGGAATGAATGTATATGAAGTGAGTGAGTTTATCAATGTGGTTAAGGAAAGGATGAGTTTGGAACAGGTTAAAGAGATATCGAGTCTGTTTACAGTGGGAACTCATACTAATCATTACACCTGGAGACCGGCCGAGTTTTTTGAAGCGGTAAAAAGAATCAGACCAGATTGGTATCAGGTAACGGAAGAGCTAAAAAATATTTTTGGAAAAGAAAATGAAAAAGAATTGATGGGAGAAGTGTATGCTAAGTTTGAGCCTAACCGAATTGAGGTTTTAACGACTGAATTGATCAAAGAGGGGAAGGTGATGGCGGTGGAATTGCCTTTTAATTGGGCTCACATTACCACTTGGGATGATGTCTATCGTTATCGAGTGGCAAAAAATTTGCCAATTAAAGAAGGTGAAGTGATTGAAATTGATGGTAGTGAGAATTTAATAATTTCTCAGGGTAAAAGATTAGTCTCGGTGATTGGCATGAAGGACGTAGTGGTGGTGGAAACAGAACAGGCTACTTTTATTGCCCCTAGAGTGATGTCCAACAGGGTAAAAGAGGTAATGGATCATTTGCAGACAGAAGGGAAAACGGAATTACTCTAAGTTTTATGTAATATTTATTACATAAAACATGGTAAATCTATTAGATTAAGGTGGTTAAGAATATAATTCAGTTGCCCCACGGGGATTGAGAAGACGCATCCGTTTGGCCCGGGTCCAGATAAAATCGTAGAATTGTTTTAGGGTATCCGATAAGTCCTGATCGTAGATTTCCAGACAAAAAATGCTTTGACGTTGGTATTGATACATGGCCACCACATCGTTGTAAATTATTATTTCCATTTGAGTTTTAATTTCGGCTGGATCCAGATGGCGACACTCCCAGATATCGACAAAATCAGTGATATTTGTCCAGGCAGGAATTTGGGTTTGGTTGGATAGCTGGCGGCTATGTTTTAAATGTTGGCGAAGGAATTCGAGGCGGACTCTTTCGCTAAAATCAAAATCTAAGAAAGCGGCCATTGAAGCGACTTCGAAAACCCGGAGAGTATCCAGGGCACGGGTGCTGTTCCAGGTAACCTGACGAAGCCCCTCTATGCCTTGGTAGCGGATGATTTGAGAGTCTTGGAACTTATTCAGACTGATTCCAGCCAGTTGGCTTAATAGTGGTGGCAGGGAGTCTTCCAGAGATTGGATCTCGGATTTTTTTTGTTTGACTAGAATTTCTAGTTGACGGTAGGAATTAGCTTGATATTTGGTGGAATATGATTTGCCGGTGGCAGAGGCAAGGCCTTTGGCGACCAGAGATTGGCAGAGATTATAGACAGTGCTGCGGGAAATTTTTAAGTTACGACTTAGCTCGAGAGGGGAGAGCAATCCGTTTTTTAATAAAAACAAATAGACGTTTGACTCGTCGATGGTTAAGCCAAAAGCCGTCAGTTGATCAGGTAAATTGTCAGGTTTTGGTGACATCTGTTGTAATTAATATTTTATTCTTTAAAATTAGACTGTCAATCAATTAAAAATGATATTGACATAAATGACAAAGATAAGTGACAGCTGGTTAGACTTAAATACGGTCGATTTGCTCGGCCGGGTAGATTCGCGGATAGATAAGGCTGATTTGATTAGGGAGGTGTCAAGAATTTACGATTTGGGTCGAGTCAAGAAATATAGTCAAATCCATGAAGGGTTTGAGGATTATAATGTAAAATTGATTACAAGTAAGGGAACTTTTTTGGTGAAAGTTTTTTCTCAATTTAAGAGTTTTAGGCATGTTAAGGATAATATTCGAGGCTTGGTAGAGTTTAAGCGAGCGGGGGTGAAAGTGCCAAAATTGTTCCGAAATCTGTTGGGTGAAAACTTGTTTTACTATGAGACCAGGCAAACTAGTGCCCTAGTTTGTGTGATGGAATATTTTAAGGGTAAAAGTTTTTTAAAATGGGGGGCCGAGCCGAGTGTGGTGGAAATAAGGGAATTGGTAAAAAATATGGTGAAAATTAATTTGACCAAGTTTAAACCTTTGGGCATTTATGATGTTTGGAGTGCGATTAATTTAAACGCCGAATATTCCAAGAAAAAAGAGTTTCTGTCACCTAATGACCTGGAATTGATGAAAGACTATGCCAAGTGGATTGGTGAGGTTGATTTTGGAAAATATCATCAAGGCACAATCCATGGTGATTTACAAAGATCCAATATTCTAAAAAATAAGCAAGGGGAGTTGCGAATTATTGATTTTTCGGTGATGGAGCATAATGCGGTGGTAATTGAGCTGGCTGTCTTTTTGGGATTGTTTTGTTTAAATCCAATGAGAGCAACTAATCCGGAGGGAGTAAAGCAGGTGTTTGATTTGGTGATTGAAGAATATGGCAGAGAAGTGAAGTTGAGTAAGGTGGAAATAGCAATATTGCCGAAATTGGTGGGGGCAACTTATGCAATTAATTGTTTGGCGGCTAGTTATGAATTAAACGGGAAAGGAAACAAATCGGAAGAGACAAGATATTGGGTAGAATTGGGGAGCAAGGGGATGAAGATGATTAGAGAATTGGGTTGAGGGAAGCTAAATTGATATTTATCCAATTTGTTGGGGCTTGCAAGGTGAGGCTAATTGTATTTTAATTAATTAGTTAATATTTTGATTAATTAAATGCCTGCCAAAAAAATTGTCAAGAAACCCGCAAAAAAAGCGGTGAGGAAAGTTGTTAAAAAAACGGTTGCCAAGAAAGTAGTGGTGGCAAAAAAGAAAAGCTGGTTGGATATGTTGTTGGGAAGATAAGAGGTAATTAATACGGTTGAGGACAATCAGTAATTTATAGTTGATATTTAAACCCCCGGTAGATACCGGGGGTTTTGAGTTTAATCTACTTGAGATTTCGCTTTAGAATAAACTTATTCTTATTTGAGCTCAATCCTGCATAGCTGGATTTCGCTTTAGAATAAACTTATTCTTATTTGAGCTCAACTGTAGCGCCGGCAGCTTCCAATTTGGTTTTGGCATCAGCGGCAGCGTCTTTCTTCATGGTACCAAGCTGGGCGGGAGCGGCATCGACCATATCCTTGGCTTCTTTAAGACCAAGTTCCGGTTTGAATTCGCGGACAACCTTGATGACGGCAATTTTGTTGGTGCCGGCACTGGTGATGACCACATCAAATTCGGTTTTTTCTTCGACAACAGGAGCGGCACCGGCAGGTGCGGCACCAGCAGCGGGAGCAGCCATGGCGATAGCCTTAACATCAAATTTCTCTTCTAAAGCTTTAACTAGCTCGGAGAGTTCGAGAACTGACAGTTCACTAATGTCATTTAGGATTTTTTCTAATTTTTTATCCATATGTTTATAATTTATAAATAATTAATAATTATTTTTTATCAGCAATAGCTTTTAAGGTTAAAACTAATTGAGTTTGATTAAAACGCATAGCGTAGACCAATCTTTGAAGAGGATTTTTGAGTCCACCAATAAATTGGGCAATGAGAGCCGATTTGGATGGCAGGCTGAGGAATTTTTTAAGATCATCGGCTAGAAGTAGCTTTTTGTCGTAAATGCCATATTTAAAACTGGTTTTTTCCTTTGATTTGTTGACTGAGTCGATTTCCTTGAGAGGAGCGATCTCATCGGTATTACAGAAGGCAATGGCGGTTGGACCGGTTAATTCCTCGGGGAGGGTAATGCCGAATTTCAGCAAAGCTCGAAAAATAAGAGAGTTTTTGACAACCTCAATTGAACCACCAGTAGCTTTAACTTTGGCCCGAAGGTTGGAAACATCACCGGCGGTTAAACCCTGGTATTGAATAAGAGCGGCCGATTTGGCGGAATTCAACTTGGTGACGACATCGTCTACTTGAGTTATTTTTTTTGTTGTAGGCATAATGATATATTAATTGACTTATCCCGACAGGAGTCGGGATTGTGTCTTTAGGCAAAATTGTGTCGCTAACGCTCCAAATTTTGACCTTAAGAAACAAAAAAGCCTCGAAGATCGAGGCGACAAAAAAGAAAATCTAATTTGTTCCTCGGCGGGAATTACTTGTCCCGGTGTTCACCGGGATAAACCTGCTGTCTTCGGTAGGACAAGGTGGATTATACATCTATTGGTGGCAAAAGTGAAGTCTTAATGAACCTTTGGTGGTATAATAGGTCATATGAATATATTTGAGCGACTTAAAGAGAGAGTGGCTGCTAGGCGAGTAAAAAAAGTTTTTCGCGAAGAGGGCTGGGACGCTTTAAAAAATGGTGGTAAGTTGGTGTATCGGGTGGGGGATTTGCCACCTGTTATATATCAGGATGGAGACACGCAGGAACCGGATATAGATGGATTGTTTCTGAGGGCTGGATTAGGAGCTAAGGTTTCAGTAACAACGCTGGATCGGAAGCGTCGCGAAGTGAACCAGGTGACTTTCTTCGTGTCACCGGCAAATATTGCCACCGCAACAGAGGAAATCAATAAGCGGGGGTCAAGAGAATAAATTTCGATTTATTTGATTTGAGTGGTTGGAAAATGATTTTAAGGGTCTATAATTGCGATGAATTATTTATTTGAGTTGCTAATTTCTTGATACCAGAAACCTGTTTTCTGGGATGAAGAATGATAGCAACTTAAACCACCGGGCACTTTTTGGTGGATAAAGGAGGAAGAGTGGAAAAAGCAACTGTGTTAAAGATTATTAAACGGGTTTCGGCTGGTAATCCGGAATTTAGACAGGTCTTGGAGATAATTGAAAAGGTGGGGGAGGATCAAATTCAACAATTGCCAGATGATAAAACGGCAATGGTGGCTAGGCGAATGGTTTTAGCAGCGTCCAGTTTGGTTGGGCGACGAATGAGGGTAGGTGATTTGACAGATAAAGGGCCGGATTATTGGTCAACAGAAGAAGGTAGGGTAACCGGAGAACGAATCCACAAATTTGTGAAGACGAGATTGGGGTAATTTTTGAGATAAAATAGAGGTGTGAATAAATTGGTGCTGGGTAAATGGGGGATGATTTTGGGAGGAGTGTCGATGGTGGTGATCGGGGTTGGTTTGCTTTGGCCAAAACCATGGTTTGACCCAAGAGGGGGGATGTTTTATCGGAAAGAAGGAAGTTTGGAGAAATATGATTTTGATAGTTTGCGAAGGCGGGGCGGGTTGTCAAGCGAAATAGTGATAGGGGGTCCTATAAAAGCGGTTGAGACCCGTCGACAGCTCCGCAGTCCCGGCGGGAAGGTCAAATTTACAACCCGAGAGATATTTTTTACTAGTAATGGCAAGAGAATAAGCGGGATGATGAATTATTATCCGGAGAGAAGTTCACTGTCTAAGGTGATAATTATGATTCGGGGGTATGCAGAGAAGGAAGGGTATTATCCCGGAAGTGGTACTTGGGCGGTAGCGGATAGATTAGCGGATGAAGGTTACGTAACTATAAGTTTGGATTTCTTGGGTTATGCCGATTCGGAAGCGGAATCGGTTGATGCGCTTGAAGCCAGATTTGAGAAAGTGGAATCGGTAATGGATTTGATTGAGTCGGTAAAAAAACTGGCTTGGGTGGATAAAAATAAGATAGGAATATGGGCTCATAGTAACGGGGGACAGATTGCATTATCGGTGTTAGAAGTTACGGGAAGTGATTATCCGACGGTCTTGTGGGCGCCAATGACTAATCCTTTTCCTCAAAGTCTGATTGATACAGCTGACGAGGGCGAGGAAAAGCAGAAGGCAATGGACTATGTTAGTTCATTTTTGAAATATTATGATGGTCGAAGGTATGCTTTTGAAAATTATTATGAGTGGATTAAGGCACCGGTATTAATTCAACAGGGGACCGCGGACAGCTGGTGTCGGGTTGAGTGGCAGACAGGAGTGGTGAGTAGAATCAAATCGTTTGGGGGGCAAGCGGAGCTGGTGATTTATGAGGATGACGATCATAATTTGAAGAGAAATTGGGAAGAAGCGGTGACAAAAGATATTGCTTTTTTTGGGGGTGATTTGAGATAAAACTGGTGTTTGAACTATAATATAGATCGTGTGGAAAAAAAGTAAATTGTTAGTAGTTGGCCATTTGGCGGTGAATCAGACATTAAGTCGGAACGGAATTTGGAAAAAATATTATGGTGGAGCGGGTTATCATGTGGTGGCCGGAGCTTCGATGATAATTCCGGGGAGAGTGGAACTGGTGAGTAATTGTGGGATTGATTTCCCGAGAGAGAGATTTTGGCAGTGGGGAGTGGGGATGGAAGGAGTGGAGGTAGAAAAAGAAGTGTCTGACAAATTTGTGATTGAAGAGAAAGTGGGTGGAAAGCGGACGTTTCGACCTGAGGGGTTGATGTGGTCAAGAGTAAGGGTGAGTGATCGAAAAATTGAGGTTGCAAAAATTGGTTGGGTCCATCTGGCCACAGCATCTCCACTGCAACAATTGCAATGGTTAAGGGAATTGAGATTAATGGGTTATGTGGGTTCGGTTTCAGCTGATAGCTTTGAGTTGTTTGTCAAAGAAGATCCGGAGGCGGTAGTTGAAGTGTTTGGGCAGTGTGAGATGGTGTTTGTGAATGAATATGAATGGAGAGGAATAGAAAAATATTTGCAGGGATGGGTCCCAAAAGAGATGATACTTAAGTTGGGAGCACGCGGAGGAGAATATTATCAGAATGGCAAAAAAATGTTTGGAGTGGCAACAGTTCTGCCCAAGAAGGTGGTGGATACGACCGGAGCCGGGGAGTTGGTGGCGGGGGTGTTTTTGGGATCAAGAATTAAGGGAATAAATAAGGTAAAATCATTGACAGAGGCCTGTCGGGTGGCATCGAAAAAAGTGGAACAATTTGATGTTTTACACGTCAGGGACCAAAAAGGCTAACTATCTTCGATAGTTGCGGTAAAACCCAAAATAAGGTATGATAATGGTCTTTGTAAACTATGAAAGTAAAACAAAATGCTTTTGATTGGCCAAAGCATCTGAGGTTGCTAGTCAATAAAGAGTGCAATTATCAGTGTAGTTTTCCGGGAACTAAGTGCGAATGGTGTCACAAAGATGGGATTCACGTAAATAGTCAGGTTAAGAGTGCTGATATCTCGGATTTTTTGTTTTTAGCCCAGACTTTAAAAGAGCCGTTTAAACTGGAAAAATTGAAAATCGGGGCTATGGAACCGACCTTGTTCTCCGGAGTGGAGACGATTGTCAGTGAGGCCAAGAAAATGAAGTTTGATGAAGTTAGTTTAACTTCAAACGGTTATTTGCTGGCTAATAAGTTGGCGGTATTGGAAGAGGCGGGATTGGACACGTTAACAGTGAGCATGCATGCCTTTAATCCGGAAGTTTATCGATCGGTAACCGGGATTGATGGTTTTGAGCGGGTAAAAAATACAGTAGAGAAAGCCAGTCAGATGAATTTTAAAACTGTCAAGATTAACCGGGTATTGCTTAATTTTGACAATATCTGGGAAGATCTGATGGCTTTTTTCAAATGGGCGGCTAAATTTGGGATTCGAATAAAACTTTACCAGCTTATTTGGTCAAAGGAAATGGACTCGAAGTTATATTTTGATAATTTTGTGTCGTGGAAAGCGTTACACCTTTATTTTAAAAATAATGGTGAATTAATTGAGACCAACAAATTTTTGGTACCAGGCAGAGAAAGGATGGTTTGGAGAATGAAAGATGGATTGGAGATCGAGACTGACGTTTTTTATCATAAATTGTCTGAAGGTACCGGTAAGGTCTGCCAAAACTGTCCGGAAGTAGCTAATTGCCAAGAGGGGTTGATGTCTTATGGCTTAGAAGTAAATCCGGAGCTAACCATGGCGGGATGTTTGTTGCGAGATGATTTAATAGTCGACTTGTGGTCGACAGTAAAAGAGCGCAATAAACAGGGTTTGGTTGACAAGGTCAATGGTTTTTTAAAGGGAATTGTTTAGTGGGGGTGTATAATTAGCCATGAAAGTATATTTTGGAACTAGTCCCAGAATTAAAGAAAGAGATCCAAAAATCATTGATCGGATCTATAAAATAATCGAGACTTGTGGGTATCGCCATACCAGTAAATGGGTAAAGGAGATGACGTCGGAGGGTTTTTACGGCATGTCGGAAAAAGACCTGACCTTTCATCACAAACAAACTGAAACAGCAATTAAAGCGGCGGATATCTGTGTGTTTGAAGCGTCGACCAGGAGTTTGTCGGTGGGTTATTTGGCAAATTTTGCGATTGAAAATGGAAAGGTGGTGGTGATATTAAGTCAGAATAAAGAATCATTACTGTTGTTTAGAAGTGTGACTTCCGAGCAGGTTTTATCGGTAGTCTATGATGAAAAAAATTTGGATGATAAGCTCAAGGAGGCTTTGGATGAAGCATCAAGCCGAACTGACGTCAGATTTAATTTTTTTATCACCCCCAAACTGTTGTCATATCTAGATTGGGTGGCTCAAAAAAGGCGAGTGCCACGATCGGTTTTTTTGAGGGAATTGATTGAAAGGGAAATGAAGAAAGATAAGGAATTTGAAGGTTAGAAGAGGTTGGATTCAGCCAGTATGAGCCAAAGATTTGAATTGGGCTTTTAATTTTAGCCAATAGGGTGATTGACGACAAATTAGCTGATTAGTTAAGTAGTGTTTTAGTTTATTAGCCGGAATCAATTCTTTAACTAATTCTTCAAGAAAAATAGTATTTTGGGAGCCTT
>Ga0209373_10003124_pt1 | contig 15705 bp, 20 predicted proteins | sample Higcelweek5metaG_FD_187173 | JGI IMG/M metagenome (GOLD analysis project Ga0209373, IMG submission 187173) | Freshwater pond sediment microbial communities from the University of Edinburgh, under environmental carbon perturbations - High... | ecosystem: Environmental > Aquatic > Freshwater >...
TATATACTACTCTAGTATATACTGAAGTAGGATCTGGATATTTAGCTGCATTAATATTAAATAACTCTAAAGACTTATTTAGAGAATTAATATCTGATAGTCTAACACTATCACGAGAAGAAGATGAATATGAGTTGAAACTTAAGAAAGCAATTGTAGCTAATATTGCAAGGATTACTATTACTACTATTAGTTCTACGAGGGTGAAGGCATTGATGATTTTTTTTGGCATAAGATTTTAATTATATTCTGGATAATTTATTATTGTTTTACACAATATAATAATGAAATATTTTTTGGTCTAGTTTCATAGGAAGTTCTAGCTCAAATAGAATCAGATGCATCAAATGATAATCTGTCAGTCTTTCATGTTGTCGCATAATTTGGTGATGTTGTACTATTTCAGTTTGATTTTAATGATTTAGAAAATACTCAACTAGCTCATTCTCTAACTATTGCTGCGTATGTTCAATAAATCTCTCATGTAATATTCTGAAGGGTATCATCTTGATATTCTCAAAGCGTTGTTCAGCTAGCATTATTGACTCAACCTGTATTCAATCACCTTATAAATCTTCATCTCAAATCTGGTGTTGAATTTGAACCATCTGCGATTATCCATCATGAAGGGCAACTTGATAAATTAAATGCTATAATTGCTCAAGAAGGAGCTATTGCTCAGGCATTTATAACACTAATAAGCTCATTCATTTTACTTGCAGTCAGTATTTGTCATCCAGACACATTTGTAATTGTGGCATATACAATTCATCCACATATTAGTGTGCTTAAAAAAATTAATCACGAAACAAAAGAATTTTTTATAATCGTCTTCATATTGATTCTATTTATTAAAATAATAATGTTATAATTTTACAGTTATATTCTATTTTTACAAATCATTTTCATAAATAGAATAGACTTTATCTAAAAACTCCATAAAATATTTTCGTTTAAAAATAATTATGAATAAATGAACAAAATTACAATCTGTACTTACGATGAATTATTTCTTCCTGTGAAAAAATCAAGTTGAGATGTTTGCTGGGATTTGAAGATTGCAGAAGATTTGATAATAGAATCAAACAAACTCAAGACAATATGAACAGGAATTAAGATTAGTTTGCCAATCTGATGGCAAGCAAAAGTCTATGCTCGTAGCAGTCTGCCAGTGAAGAATTGACTAATGCAGGCTAATTCTGTTGCTATATTTGATGCGAATTATAGATGAGAATATATTATGCAATATTATAATTTCACTGATGATACGATAGAATTTGATAGATGAACAAGATTATCCCAGATGGAATTCCAACCATATTATATAGGAAGCTGACAATATGGAACTTGAGATGAGATTCCAGAATTAGAATTCATAGTAGATAAGAATATCTACGATAATTTCTCCGAACTATATTCTTCTGATAGGTGAGAATGAAAATTCTGATCGACTGGATCTAAATAATTGTGATATATGCTATATAATCTAATTATTTATTGATCGTATCTATGCTTTCCTTTTATTGTTTTTTGTTATTTCAAATACAAAAAACTTAAAACAAATTATAGACAACATAAAATTAAATTCTTCTTGAATTTATTTATGATTGTTATTTCAATATTGTTTATCTACTCAAGATTCATAGAACCACAAATTATAGTAGAAAATGAACATAAGATTGATGTTTGATTCAAATGAAAAGTTGTAGTTATCTCAGATATACATTTATGAATTTATAAAGATGTTAATTTTCTCAAAAGGGTAGTAGAGAAGATTAATAATATCAAAAATTTAGATGCAGTTTTTATTGCGTGAGATTTGACTTATGAGCCTAGTAACTTAGACAATTTATTTGCCCCTTTCAAAAATCTAAAATACAAAACTTTTGCAGTAATTGGTAATCATGATAATTGAAATCCAGGTATTCCCATAGAAAATGAAATAAAGAAAGTTTTAAGAGATTATAATATAGCCTATTTACATAACGAAAAAACTATAATTCCGAATACTAACATCAAGTTATTATGATTATGAGATAGTTGGAATAATGAAGATGATATAACGATGATTAATAACTATAATAAAGAAGATAATCTAATAGTTCTTACACATAATCCAGATACTTCCTTGAAATATAATAAGAGCATCGGAGAGCTTGCGGATATTACAATTACAGGACATACACATTGATGACAGATAAGAATACCATTTTTGTATAAAACTCGAATTCCAACCTCATGAGATTTTGATGAATGATTATATAATTATTTATGAGCTAAAGTTTTTGTGAGTTCTTGATTATGAGAAGTTGGTTTACCTATGAGATTATGGATTCCCCCAGTAATTGATATTATTGAGTTTTATTAATTTATTATATTCTTGTTTGACTATTTCAATAAAATAAATATAATATAATCACAAAAAACAAATTTTCTATTACTATTTATTATTATTTCGTATTATTTAAATCTAAATATTAGAACTGGAATTGCTTCATTTGCTTTAATTTCTACACTTGTTATTTGATATCAAAAAATATTAATCCAGAATTCAGTATTCAAGAGTCAAAAGAAATGGAACAAATTAATGTAAAAACCGAAACTAATATGCTATATTATATTGAAAAATTATAATTTTTGTTTACAATACAAGAAGTTGATAAAATCATAAAATGAGATTAATAGTTGGACTTGGAAATCCGTGATTAGAATATAGAAATACTAGACACAATGTCTGATTTATGTTTCTTGATTTCTTAGCCAGTTCGTATTGATTTGAAGAATTCAAAGATTCTAAGTTCAAATGAATTATTTCTGAATGAACTCATGCTTGAGAGAAGATAATTCTTCTCAAGCCGATGACTTATATGAATCTAAGTTGAGAGAGTATTATTAGTCTAACTAATTTTTATAAAATTGGAATTGAAGATTTAATTGTAGTTTTTGATGATGTGAGTATGGATTTTGCGAAAATCAGATATAGAAATGAATGAAGAGATGGATGACATAACGGCATTAAGTCAATAATTATGAATTTTGGAACTGAACAATTCGCTAGAATTAAAATCTGAGTATGAAATAATCCAAAATTTGAATTATCTGACTGGGTATTAAGCAAATTTAATAAAGAAGAAATTGAAGAATTAGAGAAAAATATTTTCCCTAAAACTCTAGGATTACTAGAAACTAAATTTATTTCTTAATCTATTTAATATATGGCAGAAACTGCAAAATGATTAGAATCTCAGGATAAGCAATCGAATTGAGTTAATACTATAAAACTTCAAGAATGAATTAACAAGGATATTGATTCCGTAAGAGAATTGATGTGAAAAATGTCAGAAAAAGATCTTGATAAAATTTCTCAATCACTCAAATTTCTCAATCCAGAAGATTTAAAAAAAGTTTGAGATATAATGAAAGTGGCAAAAGTTCAAGATTGATATATAGCTCAAGAATGAATTAAGAAAACAATTACTATGCTTGCAGAAAAAGATGATGTAGCAAGTCTAGATGATTTAAAATTTGTATAAAATGATAATTCAATCAAATTTCAAATTCAAACAATTACTTGATGAATCATGATTTAATGCCCAAGAGAAATATGATTTATCTAATATATTCAATTGTCTGAGTGATAGTAGAAAAATTGAGATAATTGATAATTGGCCGATTTATCTTAATAAAGTTCTAAAGATTAGAAATGAAACTCTCGAGAAAAGAAGGGATAATATCAGAAATGCACTTAATAATATTAATAATATAGTAAACGAAGCAATATTACGACAAAAAGACGAAGAGAAAAGACGAGAAAGAGAAGTACAAGAAAATGCAGAAATTAATAAAAATGCAGAACTTTATAATCAAATGAAAAGACAAAAAGATTTACAAAATTTAATTAATAAACAAAATAACGATGACTAAACCAAAATACGAAGAATTAGTAGATATACATATCCCAAACTTCAGAAGAATCCAGGAAATACTTGACACCGAGAATGATATCTTGGTAGATTTGGCCTTGATGATTAAGAAAGTCTATGATATCTGACTTCTTGAAACTCTATGAAAATATATCAATCTTGAGCTTGGTATTTGTATTCTGAAAGATAAAGAAATCGATAGAGAAAAAATGCAAGAATTAGTTAAGTCATTCAAAAAATAATTCCATTTATGCAGACATCACAAGAACAAGAAATAATTAATAAAATAATTGATTCCTTAGTTAATTCTCCAGATATTAGAACTAAGGAGACTTTTCATAAACTCAAAAATGAAGTATATAAAGAATTCAAAAATTCTAGATGAATTAGTGATATTGATTTGCTCGCAAGATATAAGGAATTAGTGAAAAAATGAGAATTATCGGAAGATATTTGAATACTCAAATTACTAAGAAAAAGAGCCATAAGAAGTCTGTCTTGAGTAAGTGTAGTTTCTATTCTGACGAAGCCATGGGAATGTCCAGGAACTTGTATTTATTGTCCGAATTTCAAAGACTTACCGAAGAGCTATATTCCAAATGAGCCTGCTGTAATGCGCGCAGAACTCAATAACTTTAGCGCCATTAAGCAAGTTCATAATAGACTTAGATCGTTAGATATTACCGGACACAATATTGATAAATGTGATGTGAGAATTATTGGGGGAACATGGAGTGTATATCCCGAGGAATATAGAGAAGAATTTATTAGAGATATCTATGATGCACATTCTAGTTATGATGAATTAGAGGATAATATAGTTTCTACAGAATCTAGTGGAGAAAAATTCGCATCATTCAGAGTCAGAGATTGATACGAAATTACCAAATCAAAAACCCTTGAAGAAGCTAAGAAGAGAAATGAAAAAGCTCTAGCAAGAGTAATATGAATAGCTATCGAGACTAGGCCCGATTATATGAATATTAATGAAATCAAATTACTTAGAAAATACTGAGTAACTAGAGTAGAACTCTGATATCAGACAACAATAGACGAGATTAATATTCTCAACAAAAGGTGACATACTAATAAGGAGAGTATCCTTGCTACAAGATTATTAAAAGATGCAGGAATTAAAGTTGTAGCTCACATTATGCCGAATCTTCTCGGTTCTGATATAGGACTTGATATTGAGAGCCTAAGTAATGTATTTGAGGATTCCAACTTCCGTCCTGATGAACTCAAGATTTATCCAATGGTTGTGACTGAGAATAGTGAGCTAACCAAGATATGGAGAGAATGACTTTTTAGACCTTATTCTAATGAAGAATTGATTAAGTTAATGGTACAAATGCAATCTATGATTCCTGAGTATGTGAGACTCAATAGAATGTATCGCGATATACCATCAACTGAGATTCTTGCCTGATCTCATCTTGCGAATCTTAGACAAATTGTTGATGAACAGATGAAAGAAAAAAACCTAATTAGAAAAGATATATCGGCACGTGAAATTAAATTAAAAAAGAATGAAATAAAAGATACGATAATTGATTTTATTGAATATGAAGCATCTTGATGAATGGAATATTATCTACAGTTTATTGACCCACAAGATAGAACTCTATTTTCTCATTTAAGACTCAGAATCCCATCTCAGATTTTTAGTGGCGAAAAACATTTCATAGAAGAATTAGAAAATGCGGCAATTATAAGAGAAGTTCATACATATTGAGATCAACTCAAAATCTGAGAAAAATGAACCGGAATCTGACAACATGCCTGATTAGGTAAGAGATTGATATTAAAAGCCGAAGAAATTATTAAAACCAAATATCCACAAATTAACAAAATTGCAATCATAAGTTGAATATGAGCAAGAGGTTATTATGAGAAGAATTGATATAAGTTAGAAGGTGAGTATATGGTGAAATATTTCGGATAATTATTCAAAAAATAAAAGAGTTTAAAAAACTCTTTTATTTTGAAATTCTTATTATCAGGATTATTTCACTATAACCTTCTCATTAACGAAAGCCTTAAGTCATTGTTCTCATAGTTCTTTACCGTATCATGACATTTTGATTCATCCGTATGGAAGATTAGGATAACTAGTTACAATCTTATTAATTGAAACATTTCATACATCAACGCTAGATGCGATTTTATTTAATTCATTAATATCATCTCAGAATATAGAACAACCAAGTCCATAATTAGATTTATTAGTAAGCTCAATTGCTTCTTCTATAGAGCTAACCTTAGTTACTGCCATAACCGGTCAGAATGTTTCTTCATCAAAAACTCTCATTCCAGGTTTTACGTCAGCTAGAATTGTAGGAGAATAGAAGTTTCATTTATCTCAGATTCTCTCTCATCAGAATACTAATTTTGCTCCAGATTTGATACTGTCTTGTACTTGAGAATCAATTGTATCAACTGCACTAGATTTTGCTAGAGGTCAGATTTGAGTTGTTGATTCCATTGGATTTCATACTTTCAACTCGCTTACTGCTTTTTCTAGTTTCACTATAAATTCATCATAAACACTTGCAACAATGAAAAATCTCTTAGAACAATTACATTTTTGTCCAGAGTTAGAAAATCTTCATTTAACTGCTTGAGAGACTGCTTTATCAATATCTTTCATATCTGATAAAATGAATGCATCGCTTCAACCAAGTTCAAGAATTGATGGTTTGAAGTATTTACCGGCAAGAGATCCAAGCTCTCTTCATACAGACTCAGAACCAGTAACATTTGCTCAGACAACTGATGGATGAGAGATAATTTTTTCTAAGAAATTATGTGGCATATATAGATTAGTATAAGTTCCTTCTGGGAATCCAGCATCTCTGAATAATTCTTCTAATTTTTCTGCTACTTGTGGCACATTTGATGCATGTTTCATAAGTACAACATTTCATGCTGCAAGATTAGGTAGAGCACTTCTTAATACTTGATTGTATGGGTAATTCCATGGCATAACAGAGAATATAATTCCGCGTGGTTCATACACAATAGTTGCTTTAACTCAACCTTCTTCTACTTCTTTTGGCGCTAGATATTTCTCTGCATTATCAGCGAAGTATTTCGCATTTCAAGCTGATTTCTCGACATCACCTAGAGCGTCCTTATATAGCATTCACATTTCAAGAGTATCAAGTTTAGCTAGTTCTTCCTTGTTAGCCATCATTAGGTCGTATAGTTTGTAGAAAGGTTTTTTTCTATCTTCAAAACTTGTATTCTTCCAAATCTTAAAAGCTTCTTCCGCTTTCTTAATTTTCTTATTTAATTCTTCCTCTGTAATATGAGGATATTCCTTCATTAGTTCTCCAGTAGCTGGATTAATAGACTTAGCTCACATAAATTAATTAAGTTAAAAATTTAAAATACTATTTACTAGCAACTTTATCAATAATTCCTACAAAACTTGTTGCATCAAGCGCTGCTCATCAGATTAAGAATCAATCAACATTTGGTACAGAAATAAGCTCTAGAGCATTTCATTCCTTCACACTTCATCCATAAATTATTCTTGATTCATTATTCTTAATATAATCTCTTATGAAATTATGGATCTCTCAAATATAATCTGGAGTAGCCGTTAATCAAGTTCCTATAGCCCAGACTGGCTCATAAGCAATATCGATTCTTTCCCAAGCAGTAATATCCTTTAATCATTTATCTAGTTGAGACTTGAGAACTTCAATAGAAATACCAGCTTGTTTTTGCTCAATAGTTTCTCAGATACAGAATATCGGTCTGATATTATTGGTAAGTGCTGCAATAAGTTTTTTATTAATTAATTCGTCAGTTTCTCCGAATATTGATCTTCTCTCAGAGTGACCAATAATGACATAGTTACATCATAACTCATTCAATATTAGAGGAGAAGTTTCTCAAGTATATGCTCAAGAATTCTCGTAGTACATATTCTGAGCTGATAATTGAGCTGGGATTTTTTTAAATTTCTCACTTATTCAAGATAGGGAAGCTGTGACTGGAGCGATAACAACATCAATATTGTCATTTCAAGAATATTTTGAAGCAAAAATATTAAGATAATCATTTAATTCTGCCATTGTCTTGTTCATCTTCAAGTTGGCTCCTATAAGGTATTTCATAAATGTTTAATTAGTAATTATTGTAACTTTTTCAGTATATATTTTTTTCATTATTTTTCAAAAGAATATTATTTTTTATAATGTTGAAAAATGCTAAAAAATTCATATAATCCAAAGACTATTTTTTAATATAAATAATTATGAGAAAAAAAGGTCTTTTTATGCTAGCTCTATGATATTTAGGAGGTTTAGCAGTTGCTATGAAATATAGCAAGAAAAACGCATCAGACATACAAAAATCAGTTGAAAAATCTTGAAGTTTTTTTGATGTTTTTATAAAAAATGTAACTGCAATTCATAAAGATATGTACTGTTATTATGAACAAAAAATTTTATCAGAAGAGAACAAGAAATTAGTAATGGAATATAAAGAAAAAGCATTAAAAGAAGTTGAGGAATTCAAAAAAGAAGCTCTAGTGAAAATCGAAGAATTAAAAAAAGAAGGAATTGTAAAAAAAGCAGAAATTGAAAAAGAACTTAAAAAAATGTACGATGACAGACAAATATATTTTGAAAAAGCAAAAGAATTAGGTAAAGAATACGGCGATAAGGCTGTTGATATGGGTAAAGAATATAGTGATGAAATGATTATGATAATTAAAAAACATCTAGATGATGCTAAGAAAAAATTAGACAATACTTTTGCTGATATTAAAGCAAAAATTAAATAATTATTAACTAAATATAAGTAAATTATGACACAAAAAAAGGATGATAAAAATCAAGATATAGAAGAAATTCTTGAAGAGGGCTTAGTTGATATAGAAGAAGCTGAAAAAAACCATGAGAAAGAATTAGAAAATACGTCTAATATTGAACAAGAGGTGTTAGTTCTTAAAGAATCTCTTGCAAGATCGCAGGCCGATTATCATAATCTTGTAAGAAGAGTTGATAGAGATAGAAGTGAGATGTGAGAATTTTTGACTGCAAATATTGTTTCAAAATTTCTTCCAACTATTGATAACCTTGAGAGAGTAATAAGTTCTACTCCAGAAGATATGCAATGAAATTCGTTATTTGAATGAGTAAAATCTATTCATTCTGCTTTAATAAAAAATCTTGATTCAATGTGAATTAAAACTTTTGAATCAGTTGGTCAGACTGTTGATGCGAATCTACATGATGTTATGAGTCAGATGCCTTGAGAAGAATGAATTATTATTCAAGAATTCGAGAAGTGATATAAACTTGCAGACAAAGTTATAAGGCACGCAAAAGTTATAGTTGGAAGTGGTAATTAAAATTTCAAAATGAAAATTTTATCATGAAATGAACAGTTTATAGCTAAAAAATACATTGAGCTTACAGTTTGAATAGCAAAAAATGCAACTTGTTGACGTTCAAAATGTGGTTCAATAATTGTTAATGATGATGAAATTATCTGAACTTGATTCAATTCTCCAGCAAATGAGCTTGAATCTCAGAGAAGATGTCATATCGAAAAATCAACTTATAATAAAAAAGTCACTGATAAAACTTGTTGTATTCATGCTGAGCAAAGAGCCATTATGAATGCGCTTTTAAAAAATCCAACAAAATTAAAAGGCTCAAGATTGTATTTTGCTAGAATTGATGATAATTGAAATTTAAAATTTTCTTGAGAACCATATTGTACGATTTGCTCAAAAATGTCGCTTGATGTAGGTATTTCTGAATTTGTATTATATAAAAAAGAGTGAATTTATGTATATGAAACTTGAGAATATAATCTTTTGTCATATAAATATAGTGAATAATAATTAATTCAATAATTCAATGTACTCATATATAAAATGAAAACTGCTTGCTCAAGAAGAGAATAAATTGTCGGTTCTAGTCGAATGAACTGGTTTATGATTTGAGATTCTTGTTTCTCCTATTACTTTTTCTAAGGCAAAAATCTGAGAAGATGTAGAGTTCTTAATTCATCATCATATTACAGAAGTATCTCAAACGCTATTTGGATTCGAAAATGCAATAGAAAAAAAAGTATTCAAAAACCTTATAAAGATTGATTGAATAGGATGAAAGGCTGCGATTAATATTCTTGGAATCTGAGTTCATACTCTAGCAAAAGCTATTGAAGAAAGTGATGATAAACTTCTTACAACAATTCCTTGAATAGGAAACAAGACTGCACTTAAGATTATCCTTGAAATGAAGAGTAAGGTTTCTAGTTGAGATTTATTTGAAAAAGATAACAAAATGGAACTAATGGCTCCTAGGAACAAAGAAATTATGGAATCGCTTATCACAATGTGATATGACAAGAGAAAAGTAGAAGAAATAGTTAAGTCAATTCCGCAAGATATTACTGACCTCAAAGAAAAAATGGTTTATGCGATTAAGATGCTTTCAAAATAATTAACATGAATATATCCTTACTGACTGCGACTGGACATAATAACTTGGGAGATGAGCTTATATTATTACAGGAATATAGGTATTTGAAGGAGAGATTTGATAACCCAAAATTCTATATTTTCACATATAATGAAAGTAGTTCACTTCTCCCAGAGGACAGCAATATTGAGTATGTTTCATATTTTCCTAAGAATATCAGAAAAAGACCTTTCAAAAATCTCAAATATTTATTCTCAAATATTAGAGCAATTTATAATTCTGATCTCGTCATTATTGGCTGAGGAGGACTTATTTATGAGAATGAAGTCCAGAAAGCATCATCCCCAATTTGGCAATGGAAGATGAGGATTTTCCTCGCAAAAATATTCTTCAAAAAGATTATTTGGCTAGCCGTGGGAATTAGTTATAGTTGAGATAAAATGAAAAATCTTAAATTTCTTTTCTCTTGAAAAAGAACTAAAGTGAGTGTAAGGGATGAGAAAAGTCAGAATTTGCTTTCTCAGATAAATATTAAATCTACGATTCTTCCTGATCCAGTTTTTTCTTATGAAAATACCAAAAAATCAAATGAAAAATCAAAAATAATTTGAATTTCTATCCGTAAAAATTATTTGAAAGACGAGGAAAATAATATTAAGCAAATAATATTATATTTATCTAAAAAATGATATGAGATAATTTTTATCTCGCACTCTATTCATGAAGAAGACAAGTTGGCGAATGATTATTTGCTCCTAAGAGATTTTTCTAAGAAGTATAATTTATGAATTACTCGTACAATTAAAGAAACACTTGTATTGTATCCAAATCTCAAATTCGTTATTGGGATGCGCTTACATAGTATCATTTTGTCCATAATTTTTCAAATCCCATTTGTTGCTCTTAATTATTGATTGAAGACGGATGAACTTCTTAGACAATTGGAATATGATTATAATATTTCTTCAAAAGATTTTGATTTTCCTGACTTCATCAAGAAATTTGAAAAACTAGAAGTAGAACAAAATAGCGTAAAACTTGCTTTAAAATCAAAATATGATAAAATGAAGCAAAATTTAGTTTTAGATTATAATAATTTTTTTGATGGACTGGAAAAATCTTAAAGAAAAGGCAAAAATTATATCTGGAGAAGCTCTTAAATACTCAAAAGAAGCCGTTAAATATTCTAAAATTGCCATTGAGAAATGAAAAGAATATTCGGAGATTGCTATAGATAAAACTTGACAAGCTCTTGCTAGTACGTCGCTTTCCATTAAGAGTATCAATGATTTTGAAAAAGTTAAAAATAATGCGATTCTTGCGATTTTATTTATTGATAAGAATCAAGAAGAAAGCAAAAAAATGCTTTTAACAATGCCAATAATTCTTAAAGATGTTTGGATTAATTGATCGACTTTTAGAACTTGTGAAGTATCCGAGAACAAGGAAGTTGCTGAAAAACTAAACATAATAAAAACACCTTTTCTTCTTGCCTTTGATAAATGAGAGGAAAAAATAAGAACAGATGACATAGATGATGCCAAAAAATTCCTAAAAACTTATACTTTCTAATAATAAATTTATGGAACCAATAACAATACTTATTTATGTTTCGATAGTTTTTATCTGTATTTTATGAACTTTTTTATCGATTATTCTTTACAGATTAGTAAGAATCCTTAATAAAATTGACAGAATTTTTAGTTATTTAGAGCATATTAGAGATCTATTCGAGTCTTGGGAACAGATTCCGATTAGGTTTTTCAAATGAATTCTTGATAGAATATTCAAATCTTTATAGAATAACTTAATTTCAAACAAAACATTTAGTCATTTTTCTTTTTAGTATTTTCCTTGATAAATCACCTATGAATTTTATTAGTTCCATAGATGATTTTATTTTTTCTCAGAAAAAAGTTAGACAAATCAAAAAATTATTTATAATAAATAATGTGTAAATTATTATTTCAAGAATTTTTGTCTTTAAATAAGCCAAAATTATATATCTTGAATCAAATAATTTTAGTTTATTCTATAGTTCATAAAATATGAATATCATTAGCTGAGATTCTGAAATTTCAAAAAGTTGATTAAAACAACTAAATATTGGATGAATTAGTACGGAACCAATTGTACAATGAGGAATGTGAGTAGCAATATCAACAGCAGAACTTGTGTGAACTGTTGCTCGTGAATGATGAATAGGAACCTTATCTTCTGTATGATTAAGTCTTACTCCTAGATATAAACATATACACAAAGAATATTTTGAAAGAGCAAAGATAAATAAAAAATTAGACTGATGATCAATTGAATTATCAGGGACAGAAAAGAACGAGGTTTTTAAGATGGCGGATCTTGAATGTTTGAGATTAGAAATCAGAAAAGCAAAACAAATATCTGAATGAAAATGACAAATATGGCTTAATGTAATGGTTGCGATAAATGATTATGAATCTCATGTAAGAGTTGCTTGTGAGGAAAAAATTGATTGAATAGTTTCTTGAGCTTGAGCGCCATGGGATTTACCAAAATATACAGTAGAATCTCCAAATGTATCATTGATACCAATAGTATCAAGAGCTAAATGAGTTTGATCAATAATGAAGCATTGGTGGAAAAATTATGGTCGTTTACCGGATGGATTCGTATTAGAAGATCCTTCAAGTGCCTGATGACACCTATGAGCTATACAAGGTAAATTAGAAAATGTAAATCATCCAGAGACACTTCTAATAAATTCTATTCCTGTAGCTCAAGAAATAGTTCATAAACTACTTGTTGATATAAGAAATGCAAATACTACTAAAAAATATATTCCATCAAGTATTCCTATAATAGCTGCATGATGAATAGCTGACAGATTAGATTTAGATAAAATTCTGACATTATGATCAGACGCATGACAGCTTTGATCTCGTTTTCTTGCTTCAACCGAGAGTAACGCAAGTGAACAGTTTAAGGAAGCTATATTAGATACAAAGGATCCAGGCGATATAGTAGTTTATAGGTCTGGTGCAATGCTTCCAGCACGTGCCTTAAGGAAATGTGGAGCATTTGTTTGAGTTGAAGATATTGAAATAAAAGTAAGAGATTGTGTGAGAAACTGTCTTTTAGAATGAAAATGTGGATATAGAGATTGATTAGGATTGGATTTTGCAGAAGGAGATAGGCCACTACAGAGATGTTTAGCGAGATTTTTATCAAATGCTACAGCAGGCAATAAATTATCAGCAGCACAAATGGCACTATTTTTTGTTTGAACAACTGTTCTTAGAATAGATCAGATATTATGAGCAAAAGAGATTATGGGTATGTTAAAAACTCCGGTAAATTGATTATATCAATAATAAACAATCTCCAGCAAAGCTGGAGATTTTAAGTTTTCAATCTGGAGCCAACACCGGGAATCGAACCCGGGACCTCACCCTTACCATGGGTGCGCTCTACCAACTGAGCTATGGCGGCAAATGTTTTTACAATTTGGATTATTCTATATAATCAATTGTAACCTCTCTTTTATAGAAAAAATTTATATTTTTGCAAATCAAAATTACAAAATGTCCAATTATTGGCTATATATAATTCTTGTTATATTTTTCCCATTCATACTTGGAGCTATCAGTATAGCACCATGGGTGCCGACAAGATGAGTTGATATTAAGAGGATTCTCGACCTTGCCAAGCTCAAATGATGAGAGAAGATTTATGAGATTGGTTCTTGAGATGGAAGGATTTCTTTCTCTCTGTGATTAGCTAGAAGTGATATTGAGGTTATGGGAATTGAGATTAATACTCATCTATATATTTATTCCAAAATCAGAAAATTCTTCCTAAAAATACCAAATGTGGATTTTGTGAATAGGAGCTTCTATAGATATGATTTGTCCAAGGCGGATATTGTTTATCTTTATGGCTTACCAGATCATAATGAGAAAGTAATAAAAAAGCTCAAATCAGATATGAGGCCATGAACTAGAGTTATTTCTTATGTTTTTGAATTACCATGACTTAAGCTTCTTGATATTAACAAGCCTACAAAATCTGATTTATCAATCTATCTCTACGAAGTCTAGATTAATTCTTTGATGATATAATTACAAATCATAATTCATTTAGTTGTGAGTTTGACTTTTGAATTACTCTTTTCTAGATATTTTTCTTGTAAAAATTCTTTAAGTTTGGTTTTATTTTTTATAAATTTCACATCAATTCAGCTAGTCCTTATATCAAACATAATTCTCTCAAGTTCAATATTTTCCTCTGATAATTCTTCTTTATAATCTAGAATTCATCTATAATAATCTCATAATTTAGCAGAGTTTGCGAATCTTCTATTTCATACAAAACTTGCCGCGCTTACTCAGAATCATCTATACTCAGAGTGATTCCAGTATGATCTATTATGTTTGCATTCATATCACTCAACCGCGAAGTTTGATATTTCGTATTGATTGATTTGGTGTTTTCTCAATACTTCAATACAAGCTTCATATTCAGACAGATATCCATCTTGCGAGATAGAGATTTTTCTCCATTTATCTGGATAATTTCACTCAAGCATATATATACTTACGTGTTTGATGAATTGATATTTTTCAAGGATTTCTAGAATATTGGCACTCACTCATAATTTCTTCTCGTGGGGTAGTCAGATAATGAAATCTATCCCTACATTTTCAAGTCCAATTTCCTTAATATTATCAAGTGCACTTAGAATTATATCTCTATCCCTTCTTCCGATTTCTTCTAGAACTTCATTATTAAGGCTTTGTACTCAGATGCTAAGCCTATTTATTCAGATTTCTTTAAGTCATTTAATATATTTACAAGTAAGATTTTCTGGATTGGATTCTAATGTAATTTCAATATTTTCACTTAATAGAGAATTATTGCTAATTATCTCAATAATTTCATTTATTAGATCAACTGACAATAACGAAGGTGTTCATCATCAGAAATAAATTGATTCGATTTTTTGATTATTTTTCTCCAAAAAATTGCTAATTTCTAACTTGAGATGAGTTATATATTTCCCAATCTCACTATTCATTCACGCAAAAGAAGCGAAGCTGCAATATTTGCATTTGCTCTGACAGAAGGGGATGTGGATATATAGAAACATTTTAATTTTTTACTAACTTTACAATTATTTTACAATTAAATCATATAATATCAAAATAATTCACTTATTATTCACTAGATATGTTAAATTGCAGAGTCAAGTTTACATTTGAAAAACTTTTCTCTAAGTAATTCTCTAATGAGTTGTTAATAATACAATATCATATCTTCTCTACAGGAGTCATATTAAACATTCATAGTCATAGATG
>Ga0209373_10003126_pt1 | contig 15682 bp, 17 predicted proteins | sample Higcelweek5metaG_FD_187173 | JGI IMG/M metagenome (GOLD analysis project Ga0209373, IMG submission 187173) | Freshwater pond sediment microbial communities from the University of Edinburgh, under environmental carbon perturbations - High... | ecosystem: Environmental > Aquatic > Freshwater >...
TTGGTAGTTTCGTTTTCACATATCGAAAGCGGCTATACCCAGTTAAATGCCGTAGCCAGCCCTCAGTGAATTATCGCCGCATATAGGAGGGCGGAGGAGAATGCTATACAATTTCAATAAACTCATTTCTAAATTTATTTAAATATTCATTTAAATAATGATTCATATCTGGATTTATTTCATAATATTCCGAATCATATTTGTCATATTCCCCTTTTTTTGCTTTTGTAATAAAACCAATAATACTTTGAATAGGTTTTCTATGTTTACTAAGAAATATTTCTGACGCATTTTTGAGAACATAAGCATGTTGACTCGCACCAATTGTTTTTAATGAATTCAAAACATTAGTAAAATCATTCATTTTTTGATTTTCAAAGTATTGTAAATGTCCACCATTTTGAATTTCAGAATCATACCAAAATGCTCTTTGCGCATGTTTTTGAATATCAGATAAATTATCTTCTGATTCCATGGCAAGAATATCAATAAATGAGTTCCAGATCTGATATTCTTCTGTTTTAATTATTTTTTGCGATAATTTTCTTTTTATCATTTGAAATCCTCATTACTTTTTTTGCCCGGCACGGATACCGGGCATGCCCTCAAGTTGGGGTGGCTATGGCATATAACGTGCCTTTAGGCCGAGCACCGGATTTTCACGGCAAAACCGGTGCTCGGCCTTTAGCGGCAGTTGTTCGAAGCAATAATTTCATTTACATTCTTCAATAAGCTGTTGGATATACGCAATTTCATAAATTGGATCTTTGCTATGAATGACAACATGACAGTTTGGGCATACAGGTATTAAATCATTAATGGGATCAACCGAATAATTTGATCTAATTTTGGACAATGGAATTTTATGATGTACTTGAATAATATTCCGACCAATTGTTCCATATTTTTTACTGAAATCAAACCCGCAAATCTGGCATCTGTAACCATAGTGATCTATGCACTTTTGTCGTGCATCTGTATTCCTTTCATATTTTGTTAATGTTAGTTCATGAGTACTTCCTTCCATAAAAATATCTTTTTGATCAGAAATAGTATTACGTGCATTTTCATTTATTTCATATTTCCCATCTATTATACTAACTTCTAATGACCACAAGTCTCCACCAACCATAAAAAAAGATTCGGGAGTATTTTCATGAATAATTTTAAAATTATTTTTACTTTCATAATCGTAACCATATTCAATTATATCTCTATTCCGATTATGAATATAGACCAATGGCCATTCTCCTAATTGGTCATTAACAGACTCTCCACTTTGATAATATGTTTCAGAAAGTTTCAAAATGTAATCTTTTTTAGGAATACGGATTCTTATTTGAAAGGGTTCAATGATACCTTTGGGTGGAATTGCATATATATATTTCTTAGTTTTTTTGATTACATTCCAATTTCTTTTTGCAAGAAGAACAGATAATTCGAACTCTTCAAATCGGATAACATCATTACCATATTTTTCTGGGGCTTTGCCGCTTGGTTTGACAACAAGATTTATTTCAGTTGAGTTAGAGTTTTCTAAGTTAATCATGCTCATATCCAACAAAGTTTAGAAAATATTATTTCGCACAACGAACGTGCCTTTATCCCGAGCACGGAACGCAACGTGTGGACGCATTTATGTGCAATTTTCATTTGTATCCAAATGTGCGTATATCCATATTGTACTCTGTTGCGATCATAATTATTGAACCTGTATTTTCTCTTGATCCATTACCAATCAACAATGAGCCTTCTTCAATAGAATATTCGCAAATTTCGAAAATGATCAATGATAAAAATGTAAGAATATCTTTTATTGCATTAATAGTATGTTTAGGTTCAAAAAGAGAAAAAGACAAAGGATAATTATTTGCCTTGGTTCTTTTAATAACTATTTCGATATTTGAATTATCACTATTGTCTTTTATTAATGCTTTCCCTGGTTTTGGATGAACAAACTCATTGCGACATTTAATAATTTCTTTTAAATCATTGTACAGTTCACTAATTCGATCTATTCGTTTGTTGTGATAAAGACAAAATAATTCATACTTTGTTAATGTTGGTAATCTTTCGTATTCATCATATTGGTTTGTCGATAATTTTAATGATAAAAGCAATGCATTTGCAGCCGATTCAAGAGAATTCGCGGCTAATAGAAATGCATATCTTGATTTCATCTCTGCGTTATATGATAAATAGTCTCGTTGATGGTGATCTTCCTCGGAATCAATGGAAATAGAGTTCAACGCATCTATTGATTCCAAACAATCGCGTAATGAATAGAAGGATTCAACCATGTATTCATGGTATGTATTTATTGATATATAATGATCCATGTTGCTCATAATATAGCCTAAATGAAAATTGCCGATAACGAACGCGGCTAAAGGCACGTTTTGGCGCAGCCAAAATGTGCCTTTAGCCCGAGCACCGGATTTTGCGCAGCAAAACCGGAGCGCAGCTTTTAGCCACAGTTGAGACTGTAGAAAAAGTCCCTTTCCCGATTTTTCTTGTTTTGGCGTATTCCATATTATTGAATAACCGCCTTAAATCGCCTCTATTCCCTGTCCATATTTTGAGGAAGTTCCCAAAATAGACTTTTTCTACAGTCTCGTTAGCTACAGTTGTGGTGCATAATGATTCATAATTTAAATTCATGTCTTATTTCTTTTAAACTATTAAGTAATTCATCATAGCCAACAATATCGATGTTTTTGAAACTTTGCCTCTGCATTTTAAAATCATGATACCTTGATTCATTCATAATAAAGGAATCAACTCTACCAATTATCAATTTAGCTTTTGGGCGACATATAGAAATTGATAAGTCTTTTTGTAAAATCTCATATTTTTCTGAAACCTTCTTTTTTATTAGTTTAATTGCACAAGATTGATTATATTCTAAACATTTTAAATATTTCTCTATTTGAACAAATGCTTTAAAACATTGATGTGTGAAGAAGTAATTATTGTGATCTTTTACATCTGAAATAATTGAAGCGTTGGGTGTTTTTAACTCAATCAATTCAACATTATTATAAATATCAACAACAATGAAATCTACCGGTCTACTATTTGCTTCCGGATCAAGCGATTCAAATATTGTGTCAACTTCTCGAATTATATACTTATAACCAGGTTGAATCGAAAATAAATATTTTTCAAAAAATATTTGCCATTCTTTTTCATCATCTTTAGATTGATCCAGTCTGAATTCGTATTCATTGATAATATAATCGATTTTATTCAGATCCATTTCTTTAAATACTTGATTTTTGTCTTCTAAGGATTCAAAATATTTTACATATAACTTGTTATAGATTGAATGAATTTCATTCTTGTTTAGATTATTTATGACTTCATCAAATATTTCTTTCCTCATTTCTTTAGTGAAAGTTTCTTTCGAATTATCTGACACATTGAATTTAATTCCTATGTTCTTCGAATTAAGATATTGTCTCAATATTGTTTGAGCCTTAATTCTTGCTAGCGTGGACTCTCTCTGATAAAGTCCATGTAATATGTTATAATCATTTTTTGAAATTGATAATTCGATTCCATTGTCAGTTTCTATGGCTTTTGAAACTGATTCATTCGAATAATCGATTGTAAATGATGCAATATTATCAATCTCATCTATAATTCCAAATATACTATCCCCAAACCCCGAAACAAAAGTCCCTGTCGTTTTATAAATACCCTTGATTGTACTTAAAGACTTTTTATTTTTGATTATATAAAATTGAATATTTTCATTTATGTTACAATATATTTTAATGAATTTGAGTTTTGTATTGATTTCATAATTTAGAATTTCATTTTTTAACAACTCAAATGATTTCTTTTTTGTATATTTTTTTCCATTCTCATACCCTTTTGTATTTTTTGGGAACCATTTGGAAAAACCACGAATTTCATAACCCCTTATTGAAGTTCTTGAATATAAATCATTTTTTTCCATGGTACACATCCTATATTGATAACGAGTGATTACCACAATTGCAGCTAACGTAAGCCGCTAAACGACGTTTTGCCGAAGGCAAAATGTGCCTTTAGGCCGAGCACCGGATTTTGCGCAGCAAAACCGGAGCGCAGCCTTTAGCGGCAGTTATGCGAAGAATTTTGCGTTTCGGCATGACAGTCGCTCGATGCCTGGCATGCCGAATTCTTTGCCCTCGTCTATGTAAACGCAAATCCTTTTTGTATTTATCCCCGCAAAATATTTTGCATAACTCTTTCTATGTGTATTTCGTAATTTGTCAAATTCTAATTACAACTCTGTCACCCATACCTCATACTCCACTGAATAGGCATTCTCCATCATCTCTATCTTCGCATCGATATCGGCATCGGCTCCGCTTGCTTCTCTGAGGTGTAATGATTCAATACGAGTATCAATTTTTTTAACTTCGGAGTTAAGACGCATGATTTTAGGATAGTTTGCATAAAAGCCTTTTAATGAGAGCGACTTTATTTGTGATTCAAGTTTACTTTGTTCGTCCTGGAGTCGGGCAATCTGGTATGTGCTTTGTTTTGCTTTGAGTGTTTCAAGTTCCGCGTTTCGCATTCGTTCGAGTGCAAGGACCTCTCCGAGTTCACCGGATAATGCGCATATAAGAGTTATCGTTGTTGCTGTCGGCGAATGCGATACGCGAATAAAGTCAGAGTTTCTGAGTGCAGGTTGATAATTTTTTAATATTATTGTTCCTGAAATGACCGCATCGGAGGGAAGGAGGGAAAGCTCGCGAAGCGTGCTTCCCTTTGTGTGTATTTGTTTTCGTAATATATTGGAATCAGTGATTTCGATTTCATTTATGATGTCTTTTTTGAGGATAAGACGGTTCTGGGAGGAGACGAGAACCACACCCGCCTGCCGGCTGCCCTCTCCGATAGGAGAGGGCTTTTTGTCTCGAGCATGTTGTGATATCAAGATTTGATAATTCTTTGGATCACACCGCAACAGATAGGCGTTTTCCGGAAACATCGTGAGAACAATAAAATTCTCTTTTTTGATTTTTGATTCTACGGGATCAAAGTATTCAATTTTTGCGACACAGATATTCTTTGATGCGTTTTCATAATCGGTGAGGGCTCCATCATAATGCAGATAGATGAGTTTTGACGCGGAGCGGATCGCTTTGTTGATTGAGAATTTTTCTCCTGTAACCGTAAACGCGAGAAAGACGATGATGAATAGAAGAATATATTCCTGCCATGACCTGACCATGATTCGCAATATAGGCGTATGAAATGAAATGTATTCCTTTGTAGAAAATGGTGCGAGGAGTTTAACCCCTGCTCGATTGAATAGATCAATGAAGATGTGGGAGGAGAACGAGAGGAGGAGAGCCAGGGATATACTATTTCCCAAAAACATTGTGAGCAATGAAACTATACCGATTATACCAATCGCAAAGATTGAATGTGTAATTGTTCTATGTCCATATTTCTGCATTATTCGTTTTGAGATAAAGGGAAAGATTCTGCCCACCATGGACTCGGGATGATCAATATCAGGTAGAAGACTTACAAGAGAGGCGGCAAGCGCTGTTGATGGCGGAATTCCGGCGATGGAACATACCAGATAAGAAAATGCGTAATGGGTTGGGGCTGTCATGACCTTTCTCTCATAGAGACCTCATTACATGCATTTCATTAATAATTGCTTTTTCGGAATCCGTTAGTAAATTCCATTTTTCAGAAGCTGTTATTAAGAAACGCTCTGTCCCCATCCCACATTCTAAGTTATAGTTTTTCGGTAATCTTTTTAAAAAACAATCACAACACAAAGCAAAACAAGACCCTTGATTTTGAATCAATTTATATACAATTAACAATTCTTCGATATTCTCCATAATACAAACTCCAATAGATAAACTAGTATTAATATCGGATGAAAGATTAATATCTTATTTACGTTTAATTGCAGGAGTAAAGATATACCGATAGAAAACCATTCGGAATACCACCAACACAGCATAGGAAAAGGCGACCATTCCCGCCGCATAGCTTTTGAGAACCCATGCCGCAAAGAACAATATCACCAGAGTTAATATCGGAGCGATTGAAACTTGATTTGCGGCTCTCTCTTCGGTGGTGATTTCTTCGGTGTTCTTTCCGAGCTGTATCTGTCGGGCAATGTATTCTGCTTCTTTGAGATTATCGCCTGCGGTGTGTAGAATATCGTCAACAACCTGTTCTTTTTTTGCCATGTCGTTCATTTGAATCATTTCGGATAATATTATTCGAGTATGATATCGTTTGAGCGGCTTTATTTCCATGTACGTGGGAAACAACTTTCTGTCTGACATCCGCGAACTTGAGGAAAGGAGGGTTGTTTGCATTGAAAGTTTTGCTATTATTTTTTTATCTGCCCGCGGAAGATCAGTTATATCATCAATCACCACAACCCGCTTGAGATCTGATATCTGCGCAAGAAGTTCGTCCATGGAAAGTTTTTTCATTTCGCGCTCTGCGTCTTTATAGATATCGGGATCATCTATATTTTGAGTTGTAAGAATTATTTTTATTAACGTTTGTTTCTTTTTATATTCCTCTATGAATATCGGGGCAGGATCTGAAGTAATCGTCTGGAGCATTACTGATTTCCCTAAACCTTTCGCACCGAGAAGCAATACTGAAATATTGCGCGATATATAATCTGAAAGCTGAGTCTGCTCACTACTGCGCCCTACGATCCCGGTACTTTGCGCACGGTCTTGCCATGGTTTTACCGTGAGCTCTGTTACGGTGCGGGTAATTGTGGTTATTTTTCGAATAAGGCTGAATCGTGAATTATCGAGCACCATGACTGCATTTCTCTTTTGTTCAATTGATATGTGCGCATAAATCATTGTGGTATCGAGTTTCGCATGCCCGAGGAGCTGACTGATCCGTTCGATCTGAACCCCTTCTTCGTAAAGATTTGTCGCGAAGGAATGCCGCAGCGTATGACAGTGAATATCTTTTCGAGAAAGAGCGCGTACTGCATACTTTTTGCACATTGAATGCCATGACGATCTCTGCCCCCCAATCAATTCAGATTCGGGAAGCAGCGACTTTCCTTTGTTGCGCAGATACTCTTCAATGAGATTCTGCACTCGGGACGTCAGGGGAACGATCCTTTCCTTTCCGCCTTTGCCTTGAATTTTTATAAATCCTCGCGCGAGATTAAGGTCACAAAGCTTTAGACGGCACACCTCCGATACTCGAAGTCCTGAATATGCCATAAGTGTGAATGCGAGGCGGTGACGATCACGCCGAATCGGTTTCAAGAATGAATCAACTTCCTTTTTCGATAGAAATTGCGGTAATTTTTTAAAAGCTTTTTGCATCATTTACATTCATTTCAGATGCGGAATCATCGACCTGATAGCAATCAATGAGTGCCTTCCACGGCGGTTTTCGTACAAAAGGGCCATTTTGTTGGAAGGGAAACTCAACAATTCGGGAAAATAAATGCGCAGAAAGCATGATGATTTTTGAGATCATTATTATTCCTTTTATTTTATTTTTTCCAGATTTTCAGAAACTTCGAGTTGGATTTTGAGGAGGCGGCGATTAATGGACAGAAGAGTTTCACGATCAAGATCTTTGACGTTTTTAACATAACATTGCAATTCTTTTGATAGCGCATAGATTACATGCGGCTTCATAAATCCTCCTTTTAAGCCACACGGAGGATGTGACTCAACAAGTAATTGACAGTAAGAATTCGGAGGGCGAAGGATTTAACTGCGATTACCTATCCTCCGAATTCTTACGAGAATGATGATGTGCCTCCATAAATTATATGTGTTCAGCATTCAGAAATGCTGAAACTTTTTGGAGGCACAGATGAGATTTTCATTATTTTTGTGTGTAATCCTACACTCTTTTATTCTATTTGCAGGCAACGCGTCGCTCGATGACGAAAAAAACAGCGATTTATCACAACTTGAATCAACAATATCTTCAGCGAAGATACGTATAGAACAGAGTGCGCGACTCCATGGCGCAGACTTTCTTCAGCTTTTACCCACAATTTCTGTCACGAAACGATCACCGTATGATTCGATTACCAAATCAAAGAACGAAATTTACATCGGGTTTTCATTCAATTCTAACCAGATTGGAAATGTCTCTGACCGATTTGACAATCGTTCTGCTGCTAAACGTAAAGCATTTCGACAAGTTGATGCGGACAAGCTGGTAATACGAAAGCTTATTGAACGGAAATATCTTTTGAAAGAACGGATCTGGAAATATACCCAGATCCGCAGATCGCTTGATAACCCGGTTGATGCCGTAAACCTCGATGAAAAGATTGATGAGGCGACGTCGAGACTTCAAGAGACCGAGATGGATATTGAAAAGGCTCTGGCGGGAATTGAGTATCTGTGTGTGGATGTTGAACGGTAATTTTTGTAACCACTATTCCACATCCACATTGAAATGAATGCCACTGTAAGGGCTCTTTAAACGGCAATCCAGATAACTCAGATTTCGGGGGGAGAGGGATTTAATCACTTGCAACATACGGGACAATAAAGGAGCCGAAGCCCCTTTATTTATGATCGAGTTAAAACGATGTATCCGTGTCCAAACGTTTGGACACGGAGTCTATAATGATTCCAGATATTTCTTTAATGCCGCGACGACTGTTTTTTTGTCTTTTGAAGACAGCCCTTTTAAACCACTACGGATTGAGAACTTAATATCTTCAGCTGTTTTTACTATTTGGCTTTTATTCTGTTTTTTTGGTTTCGGCGAATACTCTTCTTTAAGCTGTTTTACCTTTTCCGATATTTCACGAGCGGAAAGATTGCGCGCATCTGATATCATTTCCTTTTTTATTGAGTCTACCGGAACACCATTCATTCTCAAAAGAGGAATAGCGGAAAGGAGCTTTGACGGATCGATTTTGGAATTTTCAAATGTGCGTGCGCCAAACACGGATACAAGGTCTATGTAATTGTACGCCGTACTTCGTGCGATATCCAGTTCACTTTCAACAAACGATTTAAAATCAGTGTATTTATCTTCTCGGTACAATTCATCATCTCTGATTTTTTTTAACCTGACCGCCAAGAGAACAAACGATGTCTGGGCAAATTTCGCTAATAGCTTTGACTCTTCTTTTAGTGATTGATAGTCATCCGGGATATCGCTACTAAACAAATACGCGAAATCATTTTTCAGGCGTTCAATAATATCGGTTTTTGTCTCAACCGAAAGGCGAGTGTCGTTTTCGACCGCTCGTAGCACGACAGGCATTTTTTCTTTAGTCGGGGATCTCTGAAAATCACTAATAACGTCTTCCGTGTAATCATCGGGATTATATGACTTGTCTTTAAAATCGAAAGTCTCTCTGCCTCTGTTCAGCGGTTTTTCAAATGTTTTCTTAGCCATTATTTTTCACCCCTTTTCAGATAGATAAGGTCATATATTTCATCGAAAAGAGCTTCTATCTTCTTCACACCCTTATCATTTGGATAACTTTCAAATATCGTCTTGGTTGAAAGAGGACGTTCTTTTACCGCCACGCTTGTTGGAATTGTCTGAACCAGACTATATATTTTTTTATCATTTTTAATGGCTTCGACATAGTTTTCATGCAGAGACATTTTCCGCTGTTCATGTGAGTTAATAATCACTCTGTAATCGATGAAATTCTCGTTAAACTTGATTATCCGTTTCAGATTATTTATCGTTTCAATCATTCCGTCATAGGAATACGGCTCCGGGATAACCGGAATAAACACATAATTTGTAAGCAACAATCCGAACTTAGACATCGCGGAAAGGGAAGGGGGACAATCGATTAAAATGACCTGATATTTTTTAAAGAGCGTGGCAAAATCCGGAAGCATTGCCACAAGGAAATCAAGATCCAGATTGTCTTTTCTGCTTATTCTCAGATCCGCCGGAAGGATATCAAGATTATCATTTATTTTCATCACACACTTTGCAAGAGGTGTTTTATCTTCCAGATAATTGTACAAGGTGTTGTTATCGCGTATAGCCTGATAATCCAGAAATGTTTGAGAAAGATTTCCCTGCTGATCAAGATCGAGCAGAAGAACTTTCAATTTTCTATTTACGAAATAATCACTCAACATCACGGTCAAAGAGGTTTTCCCGACGCCGCCTTTTTGATTATACATCGTCACGGCGGTCGGAACCGCCTGCAGAAGGCTTTCTTTATCTACCTGGAGAATTCCGGAGACTTCATCTTTTTCAGACGCAACCTGTCCGGCCATAGTCCAATCTCGTATCGTCCTATCTGAATTTCCCGTGATTCTCATCGCTTCTTTAATTGGTATTAACATGACAAATACCCCCTAGTAATTATGTCACCTTAACAAACCGTTGTGGAATGTCAACTCATTTAATTTCCATAATGGTTTTAAATGGAAGCGAATTTAAACGATATATTTTAACATCTAATTGTTCTGCCGATAATATGCATAATACTGTGAATTGTTGTCTGAAAAGTAGTTGCAGTTATGCGGTGAATGGGGGATTCCTATTGGGACAATTAGAATAATGTATTTGTACATTAGCACATACAAAATATTCAGCGGATTACAAATATGAAATACTCTATTATCGTAAGTCTGATCCTATGTTGTTTCATAGGTTGCAAAAAGACATATACTATCAAAGATTATGATAAAATGAATATATTCGAGTATCTTGAAAATTGCAAAGATAACGAATCTATTTTAATATCATCACTTATTCTCTCAAAAGTAGTCTACCCTGATATTAAATTCCAGCATTATATAGATGTCATAGACAGTATCGCAAGAGATGTAAAATCACAAGTTGGTATAAGTGAATCACCCTACATTAGAATAGCTTATCTTAACAAGGCAATATATCAAAATTATGGTCTTGAATATGATAGAACAGATTATATGGGTAGAAACTTTGAAAATCAAATATTGACCAGTGTTCTTGATAGACACCGTGGAGTATGTACCACCATGCCACTTGTATATATGTTGGTTGCGGAACGTTTAGATTACCCAGTAAAAGCTGTACGCGCTCCAAATCATTTCTTTTGTAGATATATTACAAATAAACAGCCATTCAAGATTAACATTGAAGCTACTTCCGGGGTTCAAGTAAGTGATATATGTTATATCGAAGATATGCAAATACCACGCGATGCGTATCAAAATAAAGTGTATCTATCAAATATGTCAAAACGTGAGTATATTGGATCACTTCTTTGTATTATTGCCGGTTATTACCTATCCAAACATGATGAAAACAATGCGGTTTTGTATTTTGAAAAAGGGGTTGAACTTGATACACGGAATACTGAAGCGATGAAAGTCATGGTTGCAATATACATGCACGATTACACGGTATATAGTACCATTGATTCATTCACTGCGGAGCGATACGCGGAAAAGATTGATTATTATGGTAATTCAGTTAGACTGTATGGGATAGCACCACCGTGTCCACCCGATTACTGGAAGCAATCGTTTAGCAAGAATGAAAAATACGATCCAAACGATATGATAGAAATAAAAAAAGATGGGGTAACATTCCATGAAAGCAAGAGTTTACAAGAGCGGGAAAAGAAACTTATGGAAAAGTATCGTTCATATTTTCAGTAGTGTTGTTTTACTATCCACACTATGTGTTTATACGGGATCAACTGTAAACGCACGATACTATGATCCACGTATAGGTAGATGGATTACAGTTGATAAAGCCTTACCAGACTACTTACCAAATAGCAATGTTAAAAAAGATAATCTTCCGGGAATGGGTGGATTATATAATCCAATCAATATAAATTTATATCAATATACATCAAATAATCCTATAAAATATATCGATCTTGATGGAAACTATACAGTGAGCAGATTGACCCTATTTAATAGTTCATCAAAATTTCGTATTGGATTTTACAGTAGTGGAGAAAGAAAACTATTAGCTTTTTATTCATACTTGCCGGGAGGCACGTCTTATTCTCGTTTTTTAAGGGAAATAGATCCTATTACCGAATATCGATATGATTCAAATTTATCTGATTCAAGTGTTGCAAAATCTTTTGCACTCGATTTATTAGGCTCAACTGGTAAACTTGGGAAGTGGGGTAATAGAGCATTGTCTTGGGGTGGAAAGCTTTATAATGCTCATGATATTAAATCAGAATACGATATGGATGAATACAGACAAACCTTTCTGGAATCTGCCGGATTAATGGACGATAAATACATAACTGGTAAAGCAAAAAATCTTATAAAGTTAATGGACAATATTGACAATGATATTTTAGCTTACAAAGATAAAATTGAAGGAACACCAAAAGATAAAGGATTTAAAGAATATGCAAAATCCCGTGAAAACATATACAAAAATGAAATTATTCCAAATATTAAAAAAAGCAAATAAACATGATTGAACTAATAATATATGCAATTGGCATTTTTATTTTACTTTTTTGGCAATTTTCTATGCCAAAAGAATCAAAATTAAAAACTGCACTTTATGCTCTACTTATTACGGGTATTTCTATATTATTTATTGCAGATATTACATATTCATTACATATAAAGAATGTTTATTACTACATACTTATTGTTGTATCTTTAATTATTCTTTTAATTATGGAGTATCAACGATTGGGACTATCCAAATTTTTTAAGAATTTAAAAAACAAGAAAAGGTAGTCATTAATGGCTTCCCTTTTAAATACCCTTATCCCTGATCTGCCTTGCCAATTTCCGAAGTCCTGACAATTTACCTTTATCAAATTCTTTACGAGCATCAACACCTAATAGAGTAGAAAGAGTATCAAATCCCCCTGTCATATTGACTGTCTTGCATATAAAGGGTAGTCATTAATAGCTACCCTTTATTCTCTCAACACCAAAATCTTTTGTTAAAATACTGATTATCTCAGACAACATAACACTTGATTTCTTATGAATGCTCCTACATATATTTTTATAAAACATATCTATTTCAAAGTCATCACAAGTATTATCAGCAACTTCTAAACTTGTCCTGTTTTCATGTATTATATGTAAAAGCTCAGATATTTTCTTTTGTACTTCTTCATCAATTATTATGCTACCTATTGCAGAATACTTATATAATTTTAATATACTATCTTCGTAATTTTTTTAGACATATCCTTATTAACTTTCCGAACATAAGGAGCTTCATTATCATCATTAGCTGTATCTTCATACCAAAAATCTATATAATGAATTGCAGTACAAATTTCTAAGTATGCATTATATTGTTCAGTCCATTTTATATTTTTCTTTTGATTCTGGTATGCCAATTTGTACGCGATATAAGCACCTAAGAAAGTACCAATTAACGGAACGAATAATTTAATTATTTCTATCATAATCGTTTTGCTATCCGTAACATATCACTAATTTTACCACGTCGCACATATCACTCTAATTTCTCAATATTTAATAATTTTTAATTACAATAAGCCTTTTACTATCTTGTTTATTTCACAGAATCAAGTAACTTATAATCAATATGATCTATATCTGGATATTCAGTAAAAGCAGGGAACAGTATATGTATAGCTAATGGCCATCCTTCGACAGTATCCCCATCCTTGAGAACATTAACAAGTCTTACATAATTTTTACTTGGTTCTATTTCAAATACAACATCTTGTGCATATTTCCACTTAATATCAAATACGGATAGATTATTTCTGTTAGCTGTAATACTTGATTCAATTTTGTAATCATTATCAGGATTTATCCCGGCAATACTTACAGTAAAAAATCTATATAACTTATCATAGGATTGTTCTCCAACTTGCAATGGTTTATTAAAATGATTTTTATATTTTGGATATTCTTTAACAAGGACTTTCAATATCTTTTTATCTACTAATTCAAATAACGATTTATAAACATCTCTTTTCAGTTCATCATCAGATAAACTTTTATAGAAATCAATATGATCCTTTACAGAATTTTTATTTAGTTTAGCCCATTTACTTTTTAGATTTTTTGTAATTTCACTATTTGCAAAATTTTCATCTTTGGTTACAATCAATATACCCATTTCCTTATTATTGGATTCTAAATATCCAATCTTTGAAAGGTATTCGTAATAGCTTTTATTGATTTTTTTCTTATCCTTATCAGAAACAATGCACTGAACATGCTGAATTATTACTTGATTCTGTGCACCTTTTTTTCTCTTAATAACATCAAACCCTGTATTATCTTTTGCACTCCACCATATATCATAATCTTCACTGATATCACTTTCTTTTATGATAATATTTGAGCCATCAGAAATTAAACCATCATCTATCAGAGTTAAAATACCTAATTGTTCAAATGGTTTTGTGTTTGAAAATATATACCATGTACCAGACAGTTCTGATAAAACTTCTTTATTTACTTGTTCTGTCAAATCTTCAGGTACCTGTGCAACAAGCATAGTAGACATGAATAAAATTATTACTGTCATTATCTTTTTCATAGTACATTGCCTTCCTTTTCACAATTATCAATAAACACTTTATACAACTATGATTATTTTATCATTATACATGAATCAATTAATTTGCACCCGCAGCCATTAACATATCAATTACAGGTTTATTTTTATATCGTTTTGCAATGGTTAAAGGAGTTCTTCCTTGGGAATTTTTTGCATTTACATTGGCCTTTTTCTTTATGAGTAATTGTATTAATGGATAATCTATTTGAGTATTACCATTCATTTCGATAGCAGCCACTAAGGGTGTATAATCAGCATTTTCTGGAATATTGGGGTCTGCACCGTTTTGTAACAAATATTCAATTATTTCACATCTTTTTTCTGAATTGCCCCTAATTAATCTGACTAAAATCGCTTGTCTCCCCTTTGTCCTTATATTGCAATCTGCCTTTGCATCTACTAATTGTTTTATAATCTCAAAATCACAGTCTTTTTCTATTGCAACAAATAGTGGTGTCTTTCCTAAGCGATCACAGTAATTCACATTAGCTTTCTTTTCTATAAGTTTCTTTACAACAATAGTCCTATTCCGCTCTACTGCCATATATAGAGCTGAATTATCCGTGATTTTCGTATTAACATCAATATTACCATCATTTAAGATGGATAATGCTTTTTCAGTATTATTTTTTTCAATGGCAAGTATTAAAGCGCTCATATCATTTTCATCATCTGAAATCTCTTTTTTTGGAGTAACAATCATCAGACCATTTGACTTTTCTTTCTTTTTTCTTTCATTTTCTTCTATTAGTCTTTTCTCATCCCCGACCTTATCATCTTTGTATATTATATCTCTTCGCTTTTCATCATACCCATCTGTTTTAAAAATAATTATGTAACTATCTGTCTCTGGCATGTAGACTATATTGATTACTACAGTACTATTTTGTACATGTACCTCAATTGCTGTTGATTCTGAAGCATTTTTTGGTTTTACTTTGTACTCTAATACGTAATCAACGAAGAAGTTATTGAATCCATTTGGTTTTGATTTATCTGCTATCGCTATTCTATCATAAGTAATAATACCAAGCTCATCAATTGATTCTACCCATGTTGCTCCAGCATTTATCGAATATCCTTTTGACATAAAATGACCAAGGAACAATGGATTATCAATATCACCTGACTTTTTTGTTCCATTATCAGGGGCAGCAAAAGTTAAAGAATAGACTGTTAA
>Ga0209373_10003127_pt1 | contig 15673 bp, 13 predicted proteins | sample Higcelweek5metaG_FD_187173 | JGI IMG/M metagenome (GOLD analysis project Ga0209373, IMG submission 187173) | Freshwater pond sediment microbial communities from the University of Edinburgh, under environmental carbon perturbations - High... | ecosystem: Environmental > Aquatic > Freshwater >...
GCGGTGGGCCGTGTCGCGCACGCGCTGAAGAAACAGCAGCGCAGGGCTGCCAGGCCGTAGCGCCACGGGATTGCGCCGACCGGGCCGGAACACGCGGTCCTCCAGCTCCCCTGCCCTGCGGCTGGGGCCCTTGGCGATGGAAGCGCATTCGATGGGCGTTTCGGGCATGGCCTCGGCCAGGGCGGCCGTGACTGCGGCGAGCTGTCCCCGGCCGCCGTCGATGAGCAAGAGGTCCGGCCAGGGCGGCCCCGATTCCGCCCTCCGCTTCGCCCATTGCGCCAGCGCGGCATAATCGTCGCCGGTGCCTTCTGCCGCAGGCAGCGCATACGCGCGGTAATCCTCCTTGCGCGCCTCGCCCTGCTCGAACACCACAAGCCCGGCGCGCACACCGCTGCCTCCAAGGTGCGAGATGTCCACGCACTCGATGCGGACGGGCGGCGTGGACAGCCCCAGGGCGTGCTCCAGCACAGAGGCCACGTCCTGAGCGCCGTCGCTGCGGTTTGCCGTGCGGGCAAGGTTGGCCGCCATGTCCATGAGCCGCCGCTCATCCGCGCCGCGCGGTCCGCCCAGGCGGCAGGGCCCTCCACGGCGTTCCGAAAGCACCTCGGCCAGCACCCCCGTTCTGTCGGAAACTTCAGTCTCCGGCGAAGCATTGCCCTCCGCTTCCGGCTCTGCGCCCGACTCGTGCAGGGAGTGCGAAAGCACCACCCGCGCGGGGATATACCTGTCCTGGCTGTAGAATTGCGCGAGAAAGCTCTCCAGGGCGTCCGGCGCCTCGGCCATATCGAGCCCTGCCCAGTGAAACGTCTTTTGCTCAAGAAGCTTGCCGCCGCGAACAAAGAGCACCCCCACGCCGATGCCTTCCGGCAGTTGCACAAGGGCGACAACATCCCTGTCGAGAGCATCACGCAGCACCGAGGCCTGGCTTTCAAGCGTCGCGTCGATGGCCGCGATCTGATCGCGCAGTTGTGCGGCTTCTTCAAAGCGCAACGCGTGCGAGGCCTCCTCCATCCGGCGGCGGAGCTCCCGGACCAAGGTGTGCGAGCGCCCGGAGAGGAATTGCTCCACCTGGGACACCATCTCGCGGTAGTGCTCACGGTCCACAGGGAGCACGCACGGAGCCAGGCATTGGCCAAGCTGGTGGTACAGGCAGGGGCGCACGCGGTTCTTGAACATGCGATCCGAGCATTTGCGCAAAGGAAAGATGAGCCCCACAAGCTTCTGGGTGGACCGCGCCGCCGAGGCCGAGGCAAAAGGGCCGAAATACACGGAGCCATCGCGCAACACTGAGCGCGTCATGGTCAGCCGTGGAAAATCGGAAGACTTGTCCAGGCGAAAAAGCAGTGAGCGCTTGTCGTCGCGCAGCACGATGTTGTACCGGGGCCGGTGCTGTTTGATGAGGCTTTCCTCGAGCAGCAATGCCTCCTTCTCGGTCGAGACCAGCAAAAAGTCGATATGACGGATTTTTGCCACCAGGGCGCGCGTTTTCGGCCCGTGATCAGCGCTGATGCGAAAATACGACGACAACCGCTTGCGCAGGCTTATGGCCTTGCCCACATAGATGATGCGCCCTGAGGCGTCCTTCATCAGATAGACGCCGGGCGAATCGGGGTAGTTCTTAGGAAGAAATTCCATTTTTCTCCAGGTTTGGCCGTCAAAAGACAAGGCTATGGCAAATGCCTGCGTAACAACAGGCTAAACAAAGCCCCTGCAGGGTGCAAAGAAAATAATTTGGACGGTAAAATTTTTTTGACTAATTGTGACTTTTTGGCGTCAAGAGTATTGCAAACAGCGAGAAACGAGGCTAGAAAATCGCTGTGAACAGTGGCAAAGGCTCACTTTAACGACTTAGCAAAGGAAGGAACAATGAAAAAGATCGCACTCTCCCTGGCGCTTTTGGGCGCCCTGGCCGTGGGCGCCACCAGCGCCCAGGCTGCGGACATCAAAGCGTCCGGCGCTTGGCAGATTGACGCCAGCTGGATGAATCAGGCTGACTTCAACAAAGAGTCGAAGGACAACAACTTCAACATTGCACAGCGCATCCGCACCTCTTTCCAGTTCATCGCCAACGAGAACTTGAAAGGCGTCCTTGAGACCCAGATCGGCAGCAACTCTTGGGGCAATGGCCAGTACCAGATCGGTTCCGGCCGCACCTCCCTGGCTGCTGGCAACAACGCCGCCGGCGGCAGCAGCATCGTGATGCGCAAGGCCTACATTGACTTCAAGTGGCCCGGCACCAAGGTCAATGTCCTCGCTGGTTACCAGAGCCTCGCTCTGCCCTCCGCCTTCGGCGGCGGCAGCCCCATCCTGGACGACCACGTTGCTGGCATCGCGGCTATCGTGCCCGTGACCGACAGCATCAGCATCGTCGGCGGCTATGCCCGTCCTTATGACGCCAACACCGCTGGTTCCTCGACCACCGTGAACGGCTCCGGCGCCGCCATGGACACCGGCTTCGCATACGCGAACCTGGACTTCACCGGCTTCAAAGTGCAGCCTTTTGCGGCTTACACCTACGCTGGCGAAGCGGCCATCAAGAACTACGTTGCTCAGGGCAGCGACGCCAAGCCCCTTGGCATCCTCGCTCCCGGCTCTTCTCCTGCTGGCATCCGCGCTTACTGGGCCGGTGCCGCCTTCACCATGACCGCGCTTGATCCCTTCAAGATCATGGCCGACCTCAACTATGGTAAGGCCTCCTTCAACAGCATTGAAAGCCAGGACAAGTCCGGCCGTTCCGGCTGGTTGGCCGACATCGCCGTTGACTACACCGGTCTTTCCATGATGACTCCTGAAGTGTTCTTCGCCTACTCCTCCGGTGAAAACGGCGACCTCAGCAAGTCTGAGCGCATGCCGACCCTTTCCGGCGAGAACTGGGCTTACGGCACCTTCTGGATGCAGGGCGGCGACACCCAGAACAATTCCTACACGACTCCCGCGCAGAACCTTGGCTTCTGGGCTCTTGGCGTGTCTTTGAAGGACATCAAGCTCATCGACAAGCTGTCCCACACCGTTCACTTCATCTACTTCAAGGGCACCAACGACAAGAACACCGTCAACGGCAGCAACACCAGCGCCAGCTCCAGCTACGGCAGCTTCTTGACCGAAAAGGACCACTTGTTTGAAGTTGACGTGAACAGCAAGTACCAGATCTACGAAGAACTTTCCTTGGGCCTCGAACTGGGCTACATCAACGCCCACTTCGACAAGGACGTTTGGGCTAACGCCGCCGTCGATTCTGACCAGCTGAGCAAGAACGCCTACAAGGCCGCTCTCATGCTCAACTACAGCTTCTAAGACCACTTTTGATTGAGTCTTTGCCACGGGGCCGGCGCAGCAATGCGTCGGCCCTTTTTCTTTCCAATCGTGAAACAGAATATAATTTTTAGGACAGTAAAAAAAATTGGACGAAAGTCAAAATTTCTCTTGCACTCAGCCTTTGCCTTGATTAAACAATACCTAAAGCATGCATCACGCAGCTAGTTTTGAACCATAAAAGAGGGAAGGAAAACATGAAAAAGATGAGCTACCTCGGCTTGTTGGCAGTGCTCGTTCTGGGCTTTGCCACCGCTGCTCAGGCTGCGGACATCAAAGCCACCGGTAAGTGGCAGATTGATGCCTCCATGAGCAACGACATGGATATGAATCAGGTCACCAAGGAAAACAATTTCCGCATTGAGCAGCGCATCCGCACCGCCTTCCAGTTCATCGCCAACGAGAACTTGAAAGCCGTGTTGGACACCCAGATCGGCACCAACTCTTGGGGCAATGGCCAGTACCAGATCGGTTCCGGCCGCACCTCCTTGGAAGCTGGCAATAATACCGCTGGCGGCAGCAGCATCATGCTCCGCAAGGCTTACATTGACTACAAGTGGCCCGGCACCAAGGTCAACATCACTGCCGGTTTCCAGACTGTGAACCTGCCCGCGGCCTTCGGCGGCGGCAGCGCCATCCTGGACGATCAGGTCGGCTCCCTCGTGGTTGCCGCCCCCATCACCGACAACGTGAAGATCCTGGCCGGTTACGCTCGTCCCTATGACGGCAACACCTCCGGCTCCCTGGCCACCGTGCAGACCGAAGGCACCGGCTCCAACGTGATCTTCGCCGCTGTTCCGGTTGACTTCTCCGGCACCAACATCACCCCCTTCGCTGCCTATGCGAATGCCGGTGACCATGTTGCGGGTGCTTCCACCACCGCAGGTGGCGCGACCAGCCAGTCCGGCTTCAACAGCCCCGGCAACGCCCGTAACTACGGCCTCAACGGCTACTGGGGCGGCGTGGCCTTCACCACCAAGCTCCTTGACCCCTTCACGATCATGGCTGACTTCAACTACGGTACCGTTGAGTACACGAAGAACGAAACCGCCAATGCCGCTCAGCGTCGCTCCGGCTGGTTGGCTGACTTCGCGGTTGATTACACCGGTCTCTCCATGATGACCCCTGAGCTCTTCGCCGTGTACTCCTCCGGTGATGGCGACAGCGAAAAGAACGGCGGCCGCATGCCGACCCTAGGCAACCCCCAGTCCTGGACTGTCGGTTCCATGTTCTTCGGCGATGGCGACCTGATCTCCAAGTCCTCCACCACTGCGACCACCAGCTCCTACGCTGGTTCCGTGCGCAACGTCATGGGCTTCTGGACCGCTGGCGTGTCCTTGAAGGACATCAAGCTCATCGACAAGTTCACCCACCGCGTGAACTTGCTGTACATCCAGGGCACCAACGACAAGAACGCCCTGGTTGGCGCCGCCTCCAACTACGCCAACTACGGCGCGTACCTGACCACCAAGGACTCCATGTGGGAAGTCGATCTGAACACCAAGTATCAGGTCTACGACGAACTGAGCCTGATGCTGAACCTCGGCTACATCAACGCCGACCTGCATGCTTACAATGGCCAGAACGCGGCCCTGTTCAAGGCTGATGACAACATGTACCGCGCCACCCTGTCCATGGCTTACACTTTCTAAGAAGACCCAAGCTGCAAGATGCTTGCTTAGGGCCGGGGCTTATGCCTCGGCCCTTTTTTGTGCATAAAATCCCCCTCATGGGTTGATTTTTCACGCAAAGTCAGATAGTAAGTGTTTACTTACACCATATTTGCTTAAAACACTTGGGAGAAGGGGATTTTACGCATGTCACGATTAAAACAGTTGGCGATGGCGGCAGCGCTGGTGATGCTGCTGGCAGGCGGTGCTCAAGCCGCGGATGTCAAAGCGAGCGGCTACTGGTGGATGGAAGGAATCTCCCGCCAGAACTGGAATTTCAATAAAGGCAAAGACGACAACTTCGCCATCGAAGAAAAGCTGCGCACAGCCTTTATTTTTACCGCCAATGAAAACCTGCGCGGCGTGCTGGACACCCAGATAGGCACGAACAACTGGGGCAATGGCCTCTACCAGATAGGCGCCGGCCGCACTGCGGTCACAGGCGCTGGCTCCAGGGATGCGGGCGGCGGCAACATCATGCTGCGCAAGGCGTACATCGAATTCAAGGTGCCCAATACTCAGACGAACGTGTCCGCCGGTTTCCAGACCGTGACCTTGCCCGCAGCCTTTGGCGGCGGCAGCGCGATCTTCGACGACCAGGTTGCGTCCCTTGTGCTCAGCACTCCGCTGACCAAAGACGTGAGCCTGCTGGCAGGCTACGCCCGCCCGTATGACAGCAACACCTCCGGCTCCACGGCGACGGTGAACGGTGCCGGTACTTCGGCCGATATGGTCTTCGCCGCTGTGCCCGTCAAATTTGGTGATTTTTCGATCACGCCTTTTGCCATGTTTGCTTATGCAGGCTCGGAAGCAGGTGCGGACGGAACCAGCGGCGGCAGCAAGATGCTCGGCTTTGCTGGGCCGAACAGCTCCTACACTGACGGCGTTCGCGGCTACTGGGGCGGCGCGGCGTTCAGCATGTCCCCCACCGACCTGCCCATCAAGGTCATGGCTGACTTCAACTACGGCAAAGCCACCTACACCAACTATTTCAACAATACCCGCGACGGCGGCCGCTCTGGCTGGCTGGCCGACTTCGCAGTGGACTATACGGCCCTTTCCATGATGACGCCCGAAGCGTTCGTCACGTATTCCTCAGGCGAAACCGGCCAGGATCCGAACAAGTCCGGCCGCATGCCTGTCGTCGGCGTTCCGCAGAACTGGACAGTCGGCTCCTTCTTTTTCGGCGAACGTTTGGAACTCACTGGCTCCATGAACAACCCGGCCGGCTACACGGTGAATACCCTCGGCTACTGGGCTGCAGGCATTTCCCTCAAAGACATCACGTTCGTCGACAAGCTCTCGCACACCATCAACATCCTCTATGCGAGAGGCACCAACAGCGTCGACTACTTGAACAACAGCTTGAATCTGAACAGCGTCAACTACGCGGGCTTCCTTACTGAACGGGATTCCCTGTGGGAATTTGACCTGAACACCCGTTACAAGATCTACGACGAGCTCACGGGCTATCTGTACCTGGGCTACATCAAGTCCGACTTCGACGTTGACGCGTGGCGTGGGGCTTCCAAGCTTTCCGCCACCACCCTGAACAATCTGCGTGGAGCGAGCAGCAGCGGCAATGCCTACAAGATCGGCGTTGGCCTGAACTACTTCTTCTAGGTAATACGGGACAATACGCCACATCGGGGGCCGGGGTTTCAACTCCGGCCCCTTCTCTTTTCCAGCCCAGCGCGGCCTCGACTTTTGGCTGGCCTTCCGCTAGCATCAAGCGATTCAAGGTTTGGCCATCACATCCCAATCCAGAGGTTCATCATGCCCTGCCGCATTATCCGCGTTCCCGCCGAAATGAACGCAACCGGCCTGCTCGCCTGGCTGGGAGGACGCAAAGATCCCGGGAACGACATCACCTCCACTGTTCGCGCCATCCTTGCGGCCGTCAAAAAGGATGGGGACAAGGCTCTGCGCGCCTACACCCGCAAATTCGACGCGCCGGAACTGCCTGTGCGCTTCCGCGTGGCGGAGAAAGACATCAAAAGCGCCCTGGGCCGCGTTCCCAAGGAGGATCTCGACATCCTGCGCGAGGCCATCGACCGCGTCCGCGACTTCCATGCCCGCCAGGTCGAGCAGTCCTGGTGGACAACTAACCCGGACGGCACCGTGCTGGGGCAGATGGTGCGCCCCGTGGACCGCGTGGGCCTGTACGTGCCGGGCGGACAGGGCGGAGAAACCCCGCTCATCTCAAGCCTCATCATGAACGCGGTGCCAGCACAAGTGGCCGGTGTGGCGGATATCGCCGTCATCTCCCCGCCGCGCAAGGATTCCACGCTCAACCCCTATATTTTGGCCACAGCCGCGCTTCTGGGCCTCACAGAGATCCACCGCGCGGGCAGCGCCTGGGGCATCGCGGCCCTGGCCTATGGCACGGCGAGCATACGCCCCTGCGACGTCATCGCCGGTCCGGGCAATATCTACGTGGCAACCGCCAAGGCCATTCTTGTGGGCGAGGTCGGCATCGACATGATCGCCGGGCCGAGCGAAATCAGCATCCTGGCCGACGACTCCGCCAATCCGGAATACATCGCCGCCGACATGCTCTCCCAGGCGGAGCACGACCCGCTGGCCGCCGCCTTGTGCATAACCCCAAGCGCCGGGCTGGCGCAGAAGGTTCTCGCAAGCCTGGGGCGCCAGCTTGGAACATTGCCCCGCCATGACTTGGCCGCGCGCTCCCTCAAGGATTGGGGCGGCATCCTCGTGGTCGGGAGCATGGATGAAGCCGTGGCCATGGTGAACCGCATCGCGCCGGAGCACCTGGAACTGGCCGTGAACGAGCCCTTCGCCCTGCTCGGCAAGATCAGAAACGCCGGGGCCATTTTCCTGGGGCACCACTGCCCGGAGCCTGTGGGCGACTATTTCGCCGGCCCGAACCACGTGCTGCCCACCCTGGGCACGGCGCGCTTTTCCTCGGCCCTTTCGGTGCAGAGCTTTTGCAAAAAGTCGAGCATCGTGGCCGCGTCTCCCGAATTCTTACGCAGCCACGCGGACAAGATCGCCCGTCTGGCGCGCCTGGAAGGCCTGGAGGCCCACGCAAGAAGCGTGGAAATCCGCCAGAACGCACCCCAAAAATAACCGACACCGGAGTCTGCCATGCAATGCGTCACCAGCACGAACATCAAGGAATTCCCTCTCGTCTCGCGCGGGAAGGTTCGCGACATTTACGCCACTGGCCCGGACAGCCTGCTCATCGTCACCACGGACCGCATCTCGGCCTTTGACGTCATCATGGACGATCCCATTCCGCAAAAGGGCGTGGTGCTGAATCAGATCACTCTGTTCTGGATGGAGAAATTCGCCAAGCTGGTGCCCAATCACCTGCTCGCCACGGACGTGAAGGACTTCCCCGCCGCGCTCAAGCCCCACGCCGACATGCTCGAAGGCCGCGCGGTCATCGTGCGCCGGGCCAAGCCGCTGCCCATCGAATGCATAGTGCGCGGCTACATCACCGGCTCCGGCTGGAAGGACTACCTCAAGACCGGCAGCGTGTGCGGCCACCAGCTGCCCAAGGGCCTGCGCGAGAGCGACAAGCTGGAGCAGCCGCTGTTCACCCCCTCCACCAAGGCGGAGCTGGGCGCACACGACGAAAACATCTCCGTGGCCGAGGCCAGGCGCATCACCGGCGGCTCACTGGCCAAGCAGGCCCAGGACCTGGCCATCGGCATCTACTCCAGCGCCCGCGACTACGCCCAGCAGCGCGGCATCATCATCGCGGACACCAAGTTCGAGTTCGGCACTGTGAAGGAAGGCGCGGACGAGCGCATCATCCTCATCGACGAGGTGCTGACCCCTGATTCCTCCCGCTTCTGGCCCATGAGCGACTATGCTCCCGGCCGCGGGCAGATGAGCTTCGACAAGCAGTTCCTGCGCGACTGGCTGGAGGAGATCAAATTCGACAAGCGTCCGCCTGCGCCGAAGATTCCCCAGGAAATCATCGACCAGACCCGGGCCAAGTACCTCGAGGCGTACCGCCTGCTGACAGGCAAGGAACTCGGCGTCTAACAAGCGCCCTTATCGGAGGGAGCATGGACAGCGGTTGGCTTTTGCTCATTGTGGTCGTGGTCGGCTGGGTGGCCTTGTCCCGGCTGGTTCCAGGCGGGGGTTGAGGCCCAAAGAAGCAGTGCGGCTGGACGCCGCCGCCCGCCCCGAAAGATGCGAACAAGCCTGATGGCGAGAAGCCGGACAAAAAATAGCGCAGGGGCGCCGCTCCGGTAGGGGGAAACATGCTGGACAACGTCCTGTTCATCCTCACAGTGCTGGCCGTGGGGTATGTTTACATCCGCCTTGTTTTGCCGAAGTTCGGCATGCGGGGCTGATTGCCCAAAACGCCGGACGTCTGGCAGACGCCTGAGAAATGCAAGAAATCCGAGGATGCTTGACAGCGCGCAAATCAGCACGTAAGAGCACCCCTCTACCTTGCTCTTCCCCCGTGTGGGAAGGGCCAAAGACCAAAAGGAGCACCCGAATGCTGAATCACTACGAGACTCTTGTGCTCATGAGTCCGGAACTGGCCGAGGAGAACCGCAAGGAAATTCTCGCCAACCTCTCCGGAATCATCGAGCGCGACGGGGGCCAGATGGGCCTCGTCGACGACTGGGGCATCCGCACCCTCGCGTACCCCGTCCGCAAACTGACGCGCGGCCACTACGTACGCCTCGACTACACCGCCCCCGGCGCTGTCGTGGCTGAGCTGGAGCGCAACATCCGCATCACCGACGGCCTGTTCAAGTTCGTCACCGTCCGCTTGGCCGACGCCGTTGCCGCCGCGCCCAGCACCGAGGAGGCCTAAACCATGGCGTTCCGCAAAAAGTTCACGCCGAAGAGGAAGTTCTGCCGCTTCTGCGCCGACAAGAACCTGCCGCTCGACTACAAGCGCGCCGACATCCTGCGCGACTACATCACCGAGCGTGGCAAGATCATCGCCCGCCGCATCACCGGTACCTGCGCCAAGCATCAGCGCAGCCTGACCACCGAGATCAAGCGCGCCCGGCAGATGGCTCTGTTGTTCTACACCACCGTGCACAGCACGGATGTCAAGAAGAAGACCGTCTAGGAGGGCGCAATGACCATGAAACTCATCTTGCGCGCCGACGTTGATACCCTGGGTCGCCTCGGGGACATCGTCGCGGTCAAGCCCGGCTTCGGCCGCAATTACCTTATTCCCCAAGGCCTGGCCATGAAGGCCACCGACGCCAATCTGAAACAGTTTGAACTGGAGCGCAAAAAGCTGGCCGCCCAGGCCGACGGCCTGCGCGCCGAGGCCACCGCTCTGGCCGCCAAAATCGCCGCCGCCGTCGTCGCCATTCCGGTGCGCGTGGGCGAAGGCGACAAGCTTTACGGCTCCGTCACCGCCCAGAACGTCGCAGACGCTCTGGCCGAGCAGGGGATCGACATCGATCGCCGCAAGATTGAAATGCCCGAGGCCATCCGCGCCCTGGGTGACTTCGAGGTCGCTATCCGCCTGCACCCCGATGTCCACGGCGAACTCAAACTCCGTGTGATTAAGCATGGCCAGCCGGACAAAGAACCCGAACAGCAGCCCGAGGCGTAACCGCCAGGGCAAACAAGAAGATGGCGCGGAGGCCCTTGAACGGGCCTCCGCCGCTCTCTCGCGCAATATCCCCCCCCAGAATCTGGAAGCCGAACAGGCGGTTCTTGGGGGGGTTTTTCTGCGTAACTCGTTGTTCCACTCCCTTGTGGACGTTATTCGCAACGAGGATTTCTACTCCCCCGCTCACCGCCTGATCTTCCGCGCGTTTGAGGATCTCTACGCCAAGAACGCCCCGGTCGACCTCGTCACAGTCACGGAGCAGCTGACCCAGTCGCAGCAGCTCGATTCCATCGGCGGCCCCGTGTACCTGGCGGAGCTCGCCAGCTCGCCCGTCAGCGCGGCCAATGCCCTGCACCACGCGGCCATCGTGCGCGACAAGGCCATCAGCCGCCGCCTCATCGAAGCCGCCAGCGAGATCATCGGCAACTGCTACGATTCCCAGGACGTGGAAAGCCTGCTCGACCAGAGCGAGCAGTCCATCTTCCAAATTTCGGACGTGCGCTCCAAGACCACCGTGCACACCGGCAAAGAGCTGGTGGACCGCGTGTTCAAGGAACTGGAGAAGCGCGTCGGCCGCCAGGCCCTCGTCACCGGCACAACCACCGGCTACGAGAAGCTCGACGAGATGACCGCCGGACTCCAGAATTCGGACCTCATCATCGTGGCCGGCCGCCCCAGCATGGGCAAAACCGCGTTTGCGCTCAACCTGGCGCTGAACGCGGCAACCAAGGGCGAGGAGCCGACTCCCACGGCCATCTTCTCGCTCGAAATGTCCATGGACCAGATCATGATGCGTATTCTGTGCTGCCAGGGCCGGGTGGACCTCGTGAACCTGCGGCGCGGCAGCATCGATGACCAGGACTGGGCCAAACTGTACGACGCGGCCAATATCATCTCGAACGCGCCCATTTTTGTGGACGACACCCCGGCGCTCTCCACCATGGAGCTGCGCGCCCGCTGCCGGCGCCTCAAGGCCGAGCACGGCCTCGGCCTCGTCATGGTCGACTACCTGCAGCTCATGCGCGCCAGCCGCGACATCGACTCCCGCGAGCAGGAAATTTCTGATATTTCACGCAACTTGAAGGCCCTGGCCAAAGAGCTGAACATCCCGGTCATCGCGCTCTCGCAGTTGAACCGCAAGGTGGAAGAACGCAGCGACAAGCGCCCCATGCTCTCCGACTTGCGCGAATCCGGCGCAATCGAGCAGGACGCCGACGTCATCATGTTCATCTACCGCGACGAAGTGTACAACAAAGAGAAGACACAGAAGCCCAACGTGGCCGAGATCATCATCGGCAAGCAGCGCAACGGCCCGGTCGGCGATGTGGAGCTGTACTTCAAGAAACAGTACAGCCGGTTTGAAAATCTCAACACTTTGGCGTATCCATCGGAATACCTGCCGACCACATAACCGGACCGGCCCACCCATAGTTCACGACATTGCCTGAGGGGAGAGCAGACATGTATTACGAAGCCGCAGAGGGCATGGCCCGCGAGTCTCTGGAAAAATTGCAGACCGAGCGCCTGAAGCGCACCATCGCCACCTGCCTGCGCTCCCCGTTTTACAGCGGCCGCCTGGGCAAGCTCAATCTCACCCCGGACGACTTCGACACCCCGGACGACATCCGCAAGATCCCCTTCACCACCAAGGACGACCTGCGCGGCAACTACCCCTACGGGTTCATCTGCCAGCCCATGGATCAGTATGTGCGCCTGCACGCCTCCAGCGGCACCACGGGCACGCCCACGGCGATTTTCTACACCCAGAACGACATCGACTCCTGGGCCGGGCTTGTGGCGCGCTGCATGTACGCCGTGGGTCTGCGCAAGGGCGATGTGTTCCAGAACATGAGCGGCTACGGCCTGTTCACGGGCGGTCTCGGCATCCACTATGGCGCGGAGCGCCTGGGGATGCTCACCGTGCCCGCCGGTGCGGGCAACTCCAAGCGCCAGCTCAAGCTTTTAAGCGACTTCAAGGTGGACGGGGTGCACATCATCCCCTCCTACGCCCTGCACTTCGCCAGCTTTCTCAAAGGCGAGGGCGTGGACCCCAGGAGCCTCAACTGGCGTTTCGCGCTCATCGGCGCGGAGCCCCACACCGAGGAAGTGCGCCAGCGCATTCAGGACCTGCTGGGCGTCAAGGCCTTCAACTCATACGGCATGACCGAGATGAACGGTCCCGGCGTGGCTTTCGAGTGCGAGAAGCAGGCGGGCATGCACGTGTGGGAGGACGCCTACATCGCGGAGATCATCAATCCGGAGACCGGCGAGCACGTGGCCGAGGGCGAAGTGGGCGAACTGGTCATGACGACCCTGTGCCGCGACGGCATGCCGCTTCTGCGCTACCGCACCCGCGACCTCACCCGCTTTATTCCCGGGCCCTGCGCCTGCGGCCGCACCCACCGCCGACTCGACCGCATCACCGGCCGCGCGGACGACATGCTCATCATCAAGGGCTGCAACATCTACCCCATGCAGATCGAGCAGGCCCTTATGTCCCTGCCGGAAGTGGCGCAGAACTATCTCATCGAGCTTTTCAAAGAGGGTGAGATGGACCAGCTGCGCATCAAGGTGGAGATCAAGGACGATTATTTCGTGGAGGACATGCGCGTGCTGACCTCCCTGCAGAAGAAGATCGCCTCGCGCCTGCGCGACGAGATTCTGGTGACCCCGCGCGTGGAGCTGGTGCAGCACGACTCCATCCCCAAGAGCGAAGGCAAGGCCGTGCGCGTGGTGGATCTGCGCGAGAACAAGTGAGCCTGGCCTTCGGGCTCGCCCTGGGGCTGGTGCTGTTCTGCCTCCTCTGGCTGAACCTGCTCTCCCTGCCGGGCAACTGGCTGATGCTGGGCGTCTTGTGTCTGGCCGCCTGGATGGACCCGCAGGCCCGTCTCTCTTGGGCCTTCGTCGGTCAGATGGCCCTGGTGGCCGTGGCGGGCGAGATCTTCGAGTTCGGCGCGCAGCTTGTGGGCGGCAAACGCGGCGGAGCCAGCCGGGCCGGAAATTTTGGCGGCATTGTGGGCTCCATCGCCGGGGCCATCCTGGGCGCGCCTTTTGGCCTGGGCCTGGGCAGCATTGTCGGCGCTCTCGCCGGGGCCTGGGGCGGCTGCTTTTTCGTGGAGCGCCTGCGTGCGCAATCCCCCAGCCTTGCGGCGCAGGCCGCCTGGGGATCCTTATGGGGCCGCAGCCTGGGGCTGGTGGGAAAATCCGCCGTTGGGGCAGCCATCATCGTCATGAGCGTTTCGACATTTATCCATTAGGCCCGCGCAAGCGCGGCGCAAGACCACGCAAGGAGTCACCCCCATGTCCATGAGCTTCCCCGCCTACCGCGGCCATATGGAATACGTCTGCCTGGGCTGCGGCGCCCGCTACGACATCGACGAGCTGCACTACACCTGCCCGAAATGCTCCAGCGTTTTCCTGCTGACGGACACGAAGTTCGACGAGCTCAAAAAGACCAGCGGCAGCGAGTGGCGCAAAATTTTCGACCAGCGCGCCGCCAGCAAGAACCCGGCCCTGCGCGGCATCTTCCGCTTCTATGAGCTCATGGCCCCGGTGCTGGAGGAAGAGGACATCCTCTACCTTGGTGAGGGCAACACACCCATTGTGGACTCTCCGCCCGCCCTGCGCGCCATTCTGGGCCTTAAAACCGCCTACAAAAACGACGGGCAGAACCCGAGCGCCAGCTTCAAAGACCGTGGCATGGCCTGCGCCTTCAGCTTTTTGAAGAGCCTCATCCGCAGCAAAGGCTGGACCGACGTCCTGGCCATCTGCGCCAGCACGGGCGATACCTCGGCCGCGGCCGCGCTCTATGCCTCCTACGTGGGCGGCGCGGTCAAAAGCGCGGTCATCCTGCCCGCGGGCAAGGTGACGCCGCAGCAGCTGGCCCAGCCCCTGGGCAGCGGCGCCGTGGTGCTTGAGGTTCCCGGCGTTTTCGACGACTGCATGAAGGTTGTGGAGCATCTTGCCGACAACTACCGCGTGGCCCTGCTCAACTCCAAGAACGCCTGGCGCATTCTGGGCCAGGAGTCCTACGCCTTCGAGGTCGCCCAGTGGTACGACTGGGACATGAAGGGCAAGTGCGTGTTCGTGCCCATCGGCAATGCGGGCAACATCACGGCCATCATGGGCGGCTTCCTCAAGCTCCACGCTCTGGGCATCATCGACGCCCTGCCCCGCGTGTTCGGCGTGCAGTCGCACCACGCGGACCCCGTGTACCGCTACTACGCCGCCGATGCGAAGACCCGCGAATTCAAGGCCGTCACCGTGAGCGCCAGCGTGGCCCAGGCGGCCATGATCGGCAACCCGGTCTCCTTCCCGCGCGTGCGCCACTTTGCGGAGAAATACGAGGCCCTGGCCGGAGAAGGCTCCTTCCAGGTCATCCAGGTGACGGAGCAGCAGATCATGGACTCCATGATCGAAGCCAACCGCCATGGGCACATCGCCTGCACACAGGGCGGCGAATGCCTTGCCGGGGCCAAGCGCGCCAAGGAGCTGGGCCTGGTGAGCAACGCCGAGACCTTGATCCTCGACGCCACGGCGCACCACCTCAAGTTCATCGGCTTTCAGGAAATGTATTTCTCCAACACTTTCCCGCCCGAGTTCGGCGTTACGCCGAAGCCGGAGCTGGCCAACCGGCCCGAGCTCATCATCAAGGCCGAGGAAAAGACGCGCCTGGCGGAAAAGGACTACGTGGTCAAAGCCGCGGAGAATGTCGTGGCGCGTCTGGGCTTGGCCAAGAAATAACCCCGTGGCCAAGAAACACCGCGCGGACAAGCTCATGTTCGAGCAGGGGCTGGCGGAGTCCCAGGAAGCGGCCATGCGTCTTGTCATGGCCGGGGCCGTGCATTACCTCAAGGCCGGGGAGAAGACCCCCGTCGCCTCGCCTGGGCAGCAGCACCACGAGGACACGGAATTCATCCTGCGCGGGCAGGACCGCTTCGTCAGCCGGGGCGGCTACAAGCTCCTCACCGCCATCGAAAAGCTGGGCTTCGACCCTTCCGGCAAGCACTGTCTGGATGCCGGGGCCTCCACGGGCGGCTTTACCGACTGCCTGCTGCAGCACGGCGCGGCCCGCGTCCACGCGGCGGATGTCGGCTACGGCCAGCTGCACTGGAAGCTGCGCGGC
>Ga0209373_10003128_pt1 | contig 15668 bp, 8 predicted proteins | sample Higcelweek5metaG_FD_187173 | JGI IMG/M metagenome (GOLD analysis project Ga0209373, IMG submission 187173) | Freshwater pond sediment microbial communities from the University of Edinburgh, under environmental carbon perturbations - High... | ecosystem: Environmental > Aquatic > Freshwater >...
AAACTTCCTCTTTTTTTGACAGAAGCGGCTTCTGTATCCATATTTTCGAATACTCTTTTATTTATTTCTTCTGCCGCATTATATCCCATACATTTTTGTCTGTTATTCATTGCGGCAACTTCTACTATAATCGCTAAATTTCTTCCTGGTTGAACAGGAATCATTAAAGATGGAATATCCAATCCTAATATATTAGTATATTGTGTATCTAGTCCTACTCTATCATAATCTTTACTCTCATCCCAATGTTCAAGATTGATAACAAGCTGAATACTTTCAGAAACTTTAACAGCTCCAACACCATATAAACGTCTTACATCAAGAAATCCTACTCCTCTTATTTCGATAAAATGTCTAATAATTTCAGGTGCAGCACCGACAAGTGTTCTATTGGAAACTTTTCTTATTTCAACCAAATCATCAGCAACTAACCGATGACCTCTTTTGAGAAGTTCTAGCGCGGTTTCACTTTTTCCAACTCCACTATTTCCCATTATTAATACACCTTCACCATAAACTTCAACTAAACAGGCATGAATCATTTCTCTTTGAGCTAATTGTAAGTTCAAAAATCTACTTAAAGAACTGAAAAATTCAGTTGTTGTTTCGGAGGAAGAAAGAATCGGAATATTATATTTTTTTGCAAGTATAATCATTTCAGGAAAAACCTTTAAACCTCTTGCTATAATTAAACAAGGAAAAGTTAAAGAGAAAAATGCTTCAAGTTTTTTCTTTCTTGTTTGCATCGAAAGGTCTTTAAGATATGACATTTCTACCATTCCCATAATTTGAATACGTGTTTTCGAAAAATTCTCCGAATAACCTGCAAGTTCAAGCCCCGGTCGATTTATATCCGGTGTGTCAACTTGGATTTTTTTAATCATTTCGCTACAACATAAAATTTTCAGTTGAAACTCTTCAATAATATCACATAATTCTACTTGAAATTTTTCCATTATATCTTTTCCTTTCTTTTGTTATATTAATTAAAAACAAAAGTAAATCTTCCGCCTGGAGCAACGTCTCCATTAGAATAAAAATCTAAAATATTTCCGTCTTCCTGCATATTGTCTGACCATTTAAAATTAAAAGATGGTGTTCCAGTGCCGCTTTTGCCAATTAAATTTCTAGGGATGGAAATTTGAAGATATTTGCCGATTACAGAATAATTTAATTCTCCAACAACCGTCCAATTCCAACCTCCAGTACTTTTCTCTAAATAACAAATATTACTTGTCGGTGATTTTCTGTTTATTACAAACTCAAACCCTTCCCAGTTTTTGCTAGTACCAGTTATATCAGTATCTAAAAACAAACGCATCCATGAACTATCAGTTGAAGATGTAAGATTTTCAGCACATTCGACCATTATATAAATATTGTCTCCGTCATACGCAACTTTACTTTTGACTATATCATTTCTCATAGATGAATTGTTGTATGTCGTACCTACATAACCTTTTGCATTACGATCATAAGTGCTGTTTAGATAATGAGTAAATAAGACCCCAGAATTATCCCACTGAGAAATACTGCCTTTAACGTTTATTGTAGCTTTAGCTGTGGAAGTTACCGTAGTTTTTGGAGAAACCCCTTTAAATCTTCTTATATTTTCAACAAGTTGATAATAATAGTAGTCTTTTAGTTCTCCACTACTAGGTTCTATATCTCTGCTATATTCATCACTAAATTGATCTGGAAAAGCGTTAATAACTGAATCATATCCAGGTTCTTCCGGCCATACATCTTGTCTTCCAGCTACCCATTCATTCCATCCTGTAACATAAATAAATTCCGGATTTGAAGCAATCGCATAATCCCATTGCTCTTGGAAATTTAATCCATAATACATAGAATTTGCAATAGATTTATTTGCAACTATTGTTTTTCCTCCGTAATTATATGAATAACTGTAATTTGGATTTACTGTATGACTTCTTCCAAAAACATTAACCCCATTCATGGCGGTTATTCCTTTAGGACCCCAGTTTTGAGCAACTCCAACAGTCATTTGTTCTACGTTTCCTTGGGAATCTAAATATTTTGTCTGTGGGTAAATTGACAACCATCCCCATAATCCATTACTTGCATCTCCGTTATAATTATAAACAGGTTGTGGTTGTCTGTATGTGAAAAATTGAGCTATTTCTGCTTCTATTTCATAATCTATTGTATTAAGTGAATCAGCATAAGCTAAAATCAACGGCTTATTATCCCAATAAAACCATAAGTCCTGATATTTGTCATTTTTATAAATATCCGCATAAATTGATTTAAGCATCGTTCTAGTATCTTCACTTGTTGTAAAATTCAAAACAAATGCAATTTGTGGAGTATTTACTCCTTCTTCTCTTGCTTGTTTAAACACTTCAAAAACTTCGTGATAAGCACTAGTCCATGTTAAATTACCATTTGTACAGTCAAATAGAATTACATCAACACCTGCATCAGCCATCAGTTCTGCATGTTTTCTTATTACATATTTATCTGCAGAGCTATAATATCCAAATAGCGGTTGATCCCAAAAATAATAATCATGATCATTTGCTTTTAAATCCCAAGCTGGACTATTTACATCATTTTTGGCATTAGGATATTGTTTCATAATTTCCGTTAAATTTTTTGGAGTGTTTAATCCTGAAAATTCTTCATGCCATAACCAGTAGAACATACCAACAAATTTTTGTTTTGTTGAACCTACTTCATTGTTTGATGATAACGTTCTTCCCAAGCCATCAACAGCTGCCCATGTATCAGGCTGAACATTTAAAGATGAAATCGTGGTTGATGTAGATATCGATGATTCAGGAACAGCTTTTTTGAAAGAAACATGTGTATCTTCAAGATTAAACGAAAACACTTTAGGTGTATTTACCAAGTGAACTGAACAAGCAAGCGAACCTACTTCTGCGTATCCGTCTATAAATAATCTTACGTTTGTTGCAGCATTATAATTTCTTGATAAAGATAATCTAGCTGTACCATTTGAAAGCACTAATAAATATTCGTCTTGTCCTGGTAAATTATCCATAATCTGAGATAAATCAAAAACAAACCAAGCACTTCTGTCATCCGGTCTTTGTACTGTTGCCGATGCTATAGGTGTAGCTTTAAGTGTATTTTCATATGAATAATGCCAAACATATAAACTAACCAATATAGTTGAAGAATTAGAACCACCCGCAGGTTCAAATGTTATTTTGTCAAATTTTGTTGTTACCGAAAACTGAAGAGCACACGTAGTATCTGAAACATATAATTTATCATCTGAATTAAAATCGCCGTTATATAATTTAAGTTCTGTAGCTACGCCTTCTTGTAATCCTCCGTCAAGAGGTGGTCTTGGAGTAGGCGAAGGTGTGGGAACAGGTGAATTAGTAACGTCCGCATAAGTTCCTGTTGGATCAGGTGATGTTGTGGTATTTACTTCATTATCTGTTTTGTCTTTTGCACCGACAATAATAATTAAACAAGCAATAACCATACAAACAACAACTAATGTTCTCTTTTTCATAAATAAACTAAACTCCTTTAACAACTGATATCTTTTTATTATAAACCATTAAACACAAATGTAAACCTTTCGCCTGGTGCAACATCTCCGTTAATATAAAAATCCATTATATCTCCTTCGTTTTGCATATTATCAGACCATTTAAAATTAAAAGAAGGAACTTTTTTTTGATTCTGTTCTATAATATCTTTTGGAACAACAATTTGCAATATATTTTCTGTTACAGAATATATAAGTTTTCCTTTTATTTCCCAATTCCATCCGCCTAGTGATTTTTCAATATAACATTCAGTATCAGAAGGATTAATTCGATTTATAATATAATTAAATCCTTCCCAATTTTTTTCTGTACCAGAAAAGTCGGTTTTGATAAATAATCTCATCCATGATTTATCCGTATATGATGTTATCGGATCAACAGTTTCTACCATAAAATATACATTTTCGCAGTCAAAAGTAACTTTAGTTTTGAGAATATCGTTTCTCATTGTGTTATTAACATAATAATTACCGACATACCCTTTATTAGCTCTTTTGTATGTACTATTTTTATAATGATTATATGTTACTGCGTTTTTATCCCATTGTGATAGAGGTCCGAATATGTCAATAGTTGTACTATTTTTTTCAGTTATTTCATCAGGTTTAGAAACTCCTTTAAATCTTCTTATATTTTCAACAAGATGGTAATAATAATAATCTTTTAAATTTCCTTTTGTAGGTTCGATATCACGACTATATTCATCGATAAACTGATCAGGAAACGCATTTAAAACTGATTCATAACCTGGTTCATCTGGCCATACATTAGCTCGCGTTGCACACCATTCATTCCAACCTGTTACAAATATAAACTCAGGATCATTTTTTATTGCATAATCCCATTGTTCTTGAAAATTCAAACCGTAATTTTCTGAATTTTCTGTATTTGAATTAATATTAACCGTTATTCCACCCTTTTTGAAAGAATAACTATAATCTTTTTCAACAGTATGACTTCTTCCGAATACATCGACACCATTCATAGCCGTAATGCCTTTCGGTCCCCAGTTTTGAGCTACTCCAACTGCCATTTCTTCCACGGTGCCGTCTTTGTTCAAATATTTATCTTGCGGATAAACAGAAAGCCATCCCCACATATCGTCACAATCGTGATATTTATAACATGGTTGCGGTTGTCTGAAGGTAAAAGTTTCTCTTATATTTTTTTCTTGCGAATTTTCATTATTTAAAGAATCCGGATATGCAATAATTAAAGGTTTGCCCTTCCATATAAACCATAAATCTTTATATTTTTCATCTTTATATATATCCGAATATAATTCCATTAACATTTTTTTTGATGTTTCACAAGGAAAAAAATTAAGCATAAAAGCTATTTTAGGGGTGTTCACGCCTTCTTTATTTGCTTTTGTGAAAACTTCTAATAATTTCCTATATGAATCTTCCCATAAAAACGATCCATTTGTACAATCAAAAATTAAAACATCAACACCAGCATCAGCGAGTAATTCTGCATGTTTTCGTAAAACATATTCATCAGTCGTACTATAATATCCATATAAAGGTTCATTCCAAAAAAAATCATCTCCAATAAAATCAGGATTTTGCCACGCTTTATGGTTATAATCATTTTTCGCTTCTGGAAATTCTTCTATTAATTTTGTATTGTTTTGTGCAGTTAATGTTTTTGAAAACTCATCATGCCATAACCAATAAAACATTCCGACAAATTTATTTTTTTTGTCTCCAACATCTTTATATGTTGAAATTGATCTTCCTAATCCGTCAACAGCAGCCCAAGTATCAGGTTTAATGTCGTTAATCATATGTCACTCTCCAAATTAATTTGTTAATTTATTCTTCGGAAATCAATATCATAAATTGATTTCTTGTTTTAAAATTTATTATTCCATCTGAACAAATTATTCTTTCTCCTGTTACAAAATCATAATATTTTGTATTGCTAATCAAACCGGAAATAATAATTTCTTTTTCATTTAATTTTCTATTAATTATACATATTATACTTTTAGTTTTTTCGTCAACAGATTGCCAAAATGCGTCAAACCCATTAACAAAATATCTTTCATACATGAAAATATCATCATTAAACGAATCTTCGTTTTCGAGAATTCTCCAAAAACCTGTCCGTAACACAGCATTGTCTCTTCGTAATTTTGTTAAATCAGAGAAAAATTCAATCATTTCTTGATTTTCATTGCCCCATGGATACGTTCTTCGATTATCCGGATCTTTCTCACCTTCAAGGCAAGTTTCGTCGCCATAATAGATCATAGGAACTCCAGGAAACGTAAATAAAACAGCAGAATAAATTTTCATTAAATCTATAGCTTGTTTCTTGTCTTTTTTTGTAATAGAAAGCATATAAGTCATCAATCTGATAACATCATGAGTACCAGTCATGTTGACTAAAGCATAAAAATTGTGTTTTGGATTATTCTCATATAATGATAAAAATCTTCGACTTATGTTTTTCGATGATTCTTTGTAACTCAAAAAATTCAGAATACAGTCTCTAAAGGTATAATTTGTAACAGAATGAAGCTCTTTTTCTGTAAAATACATTCTTCGCTCGCCATAACTGATTTTATTTGACGCATCTTCCCACACTTCACCGATTATAACAGGTTGATCCCCAGTTGTAAAATTATCCGCTGTCTCCCTTAACTTTTTTATAAACATATCAGGTAGTTCATCAGCTACATCCAATCTCCATCCAGAAATTCCGAAAGACATCCAATGTTTTATTACTTCTTGGTTATATTTAATATATGATGGTTCGGTTTCATTAACATTTGGCATTGATTTAACGCCCCACCAACATTCATATTCATTACATTCTTTGAAATTATACCATTTTTTATATGGTGAATCTGTGTTGTTATAAGCGCCGTTTTTGTCATATCGATTATATTTATCAAAATAAATACTATCTTCGCCGGTATGGCTAAACGCACCATCTAAAATAATTCGTACGTGTTTCATTTTACCCGCGTCAACTAAAGACTTAAGAGAATTATTTCCGCCTAAAAGTGAGTCGACATTCATATAATCGCCGGTATCATATCTGTGATTGCTCGTGCTTTCAAAAATCGGATTTAAATATATTATGTTTGCACCGACATTTTTAATGTAATCGATTTTCTCTTCAACACCTGGTAAGTTTCCGCCGAAGAAATCCCAACGTATAACGTTATTATCTTTGTCTGTGATATACATCGGTAAATCTTTCCAAGAACCATATATAAAATAAGGTCTTTCAGGCTTATTTCTTGTGCATCCATTGTCTTTTGGTATAATACCTTTATTGAATCTATCTGGAAATATTTGATATATTATACTATCCAAAAACCATTTCGGAACCGCTAGATCTTTTTTGTATACTGTTATTTGATATGGAATCGGGCTAAAATCATATTCACTTCCGACACCTCCGAAGCTATCTTTATTATTTCCGTAAAATTTCACACCATTTTTTTCAGCTTTGAAATGGTAAAAATAAACTCCTGGGACTTTAAATATATTTAATGATATGGAAAATTTACCGGTTTCATTATTTTTAAACATTTGTTTTTCAGCTGAAACATAACCGTTAACTGTATCCCCCTGTAAACAAAGAAAAATTCTACCATCAGATAATTCATCCGGTATATTAACCGAAAGGATTACCTCTGTATTCTCTGGTATTGCACCAATCGGATCTCGAAATTCAATATTTCTGGAATCATGAAACATCATATATTTTTTTATTTCCTCCCGGACTTAATTCCCCAAATTTCATTTGAATAATTTGCAACAGTGTTATCACTTGAAAAAACTCCGGATGAAGCAATATTCATTAAAGCCATTTTATTCCAAGATTTTTTATCTTTAAATAACAAATTTATTCTGTTTTGTGCTTTGACATACGAATCGAAATCCAACAACGTAAAATACGGATCGTTCTCCTGCGTTAAGTGATTTATTATCATTTTAAATTCATCAGGTGCGGCAATTTTAAAATATCCATCTTTCAGTTGATTGATAATTCTACATAATCTTTTGTCTGAGGAAATCAAATCACATGAATTGTATGTTTTCTTTTGATATAATGAAATAACTTCTGGTGCAGACATTCCAAATATCACGATATTATCATCGCCTACTTCCTGATGAATTTCTACGTTTGCGCCGTCCATAGTTGCTACCGTTATAGCTCCATTCATCATGAATTTCATGTTTCCAGTACCTGATGCTTCTTTAGATGCAACAGAAATCTGCTCGCTGATATCACCAGCAGGAATCATAATTTCAGCCAAACTAACACCATAGTTAGGTATGAAAACTATTTTAATTAAACCGTTAATTTTTTTGTCGTTATTTATTCTTTCAGCAACCGTGTTAATTAATTTGATGGTATTTTTTGCTAGATGGTAGCCTGGAAACGCTTTTGCCCCAAATATAAAAGTTCTCGGAGTTATATCCTCATTAGGATTGTCACAAATTCTGTTATATAAATCCATAATATGTAATATATTTAGCAACTGTCTTTTATACATATGCAGTCTTTTGACTTGTATATCAAATATAGATTCTGTGTTTAACTCAATTGAAAAATGTTCTTTAATATAATCAGCAAGTCTTTGTTTATTTATTTGTTTAACTTTCTCAATTTTTTGAAGAACTTCTTCGTTTTCTGAAAAAGATTTTAATTGTGATAATTCCAAAGGTGATTTTTTCCATTCGGTTCCTATCGTTTCATCAAGCATTTTTGTTAAATCAGGATTAGCTTTTATTAGCCATCTTCTATGAGTTATACCGTTTGTTTTATTGTTAAACTTCCCCGGGTAAAATTCGTTGAAATCTGACAGTTCCTGATTCTTTAATATATCAGTATGTAATTTTGCCACTCCGTTTACAGAATGACTTCCTACTATAGCTAAATATGCCATTTTGACAACTCCGTCTTGGATTATCGACATAGCATTTATTTTTTGCCAGTTACCGTTATATTTCCGGCTTACGTCGGAGCAAAATCTTCTATTTATTTCTTCTATTATCATATAAATTCTAGGAAGTAAACACTTCATCATGCTGACTTTCCATTTTTCAAGAGCTTCAGCAAGTATTGTATGATTTGTATAAGCCATAGTTTTGACCGTTATTGACCAGGCAATATCCCAATCAATATTCTCCTCGTCAACAAGAATTCTCATCAATTCTGCAATCGCAAGAGCAGGATGCGTATCGTTAATATGAATAGCAACATATTCATTAAAATCATACATGGATAATTGTTTCTTTTTGTATTGATTAACAATATTTTGTATTCCTGCAGAAGTAAAAAAGTATTCTTGTTTAAGTCTTAGAAGTTTACCTCTTTCGGTAGAATCATCAGGATATAATAAATTTGTAATTGCGCTAACCGAATATTGACCTTCGATTGCTTTTTCATAATCGCCCTTACTAAATGCTGTAAAATCAAATCCTACGCCACTTGTTTCTGCACTCCACAAACGAAGCTTATTAACTGTATTATTATCATATCCTGGAACCGGCATATCGTAAGGCACTGCTAAAATAGGTTCGTAATCCGTATGATTTACGTATATTTTGCCATTATGTGAACTTAAAACACAATTTCCTCCGAATTTAACAATACAGGCTTCATCATCATGTCTAGTTTCCCATATGTTTTGAATATTCAGCCAGTTATCCGGTGTTTCTATCTGGTATCCATTAGCTATTTCTTGTTCAAACAAACCATATTTATATCTTATACCAATACCATAACCCGGTATTTCAAGCGAAGCCATAGAATCTAAAAAACAAGCTGCTAAGCGACCTAATCCACCATTTCCAAGACCTGCATCTGGTTCGATTTCTTCAAGAGATTTGAGCGAAACACCCAGTTCCTTCAAGCCTTTTTCACAAATTTCTTTAATCCCCAAATTAATCATATTGCAATCCATGAGACGTCCGATTAAAAATTCCAGAGAGAAATAATAAACTTGTTTAACTTTATTGTTTCGGTAAAATTGTTCCGTTTCATACCAGTTTTTTGACATATAATCATTAATCAAAGATCCAAGTGCTAAATATTTTTGATTTAATGATGCATCCTGTACTTTTTCTCTGAACATATTTAGTAATTTTTTTTGATAATCTTCTTTAAATGATGTGATATCAATTTTTAAAAACAATTAAATCCCTCCTACTTCTTGTGACTGTATAATTATTCTAAAGTACTGTTGTATAACTCTAGATATTTCTGCGCTTGTAAACTCCAATCATTTTTTGATTTCATTGCGTTTTGAACGATATTGTTCCATTTTTCTTTTTTGAAATATACCGAATGTGCATATCTTATAATATCCAACATTTCATGTGCATTAAAATTCACAAATGAAAATCCGTTTCCTTCGCCTGTATATTCATTATACGGTATTATTGTATCTCTAAGTCCACCTGTTTCTCTTACAATCGGCACAGAACCGAATCTCATAGCAATCATTTGACTTATTCCACAAGGTTCAAATTTTGACGGCATTAAAAACATATCAGAAGATGCATAAATTCTATTTGCTAACTTATCGTCGAATCCTATATATGTCGCAACTTTCCCAGGATATGCCGAAGCATAATATTCAAAGAAATCTTCATAATCATTATCCCCTGTTCCAAGTATAACAAATTGCAGATTAAGTTTAAGAATTTCTTCCATGACACATGTAATTAAATCAACACCTTTTTGACGTACCAGCCTAGTTACTATAGCTAACATTGGAATATCTGGATCAATAGGTAAATGTAATTCTTTTTGTAGTGCAGTCTTATTTTCTTTTTTTCTTCCGATTGATTTCGCTGTGTAATTTTTGACTAAATCAGTACATTTTTGTGGATCAAACAATTCATAATCAATACCATTTGTGATACCACTAAGTTTCCATGATTTTTCTCTAAGTAATCCGTCCAAACCCTCTCCAAAACTTATCTGTTGAATTTCTTTCGCATAACTTTTGCTAACCGTTACAACTTTATCTGCATAAACAATACCGGCTTTCATAAATGAAATACCATCTTTAAACTTAAGCTTATTTTCTACATAATAAAGCATATTTAGACCTAGAAGATCTTCTAATACAGAAGGCGAAAAAACTCCTTGATATTTAAGGTTATGAATTGAATATACTGTAGCCGTATTTTTAAATTCAGGATTTGCGTGGTATACATCACGTAAATATACAGGTATTATCCCAGTGTGCCAATCATTACAGTGTATAATATCTGGAATAAAGTCTTCCATGTATTTTACACATTCCATAACAGCACGGCAAAAGAATGCATATCTTTCTCCATCGTCATAATAACCATAACATCCAGGTCTTTTGAAATAATACTCATTATCAATAAAATAAACCGGTAATCCTTCGTAATTTATATACTGTAGACCGCAATATTGATCTCTCCAGCCAACCGGAACTCTAAAAGTAGCTAATTGAGTCATTTTTGTTGAAAAATCAGGAGAAATATCACCATACTTCGGCATTATTATTCTTACATCTGTTCCTAAATTTTTCAGAGCTTTAGGAAGTGCATATGCAACATCTGCCAAACCTCCTGTTTTTATAAACGGATAAACCTCCGTTGAAACAAACAGTACCTTCATAAAATCCACTCCATTCATTTTATATCGTTTAGTATGCTTCTTTTTTCAATAACAAGCGGAAACGAGCTGCTACCTTTTAGTTCGGTTTTTTCACTTATATCTGCATTTTTATCTATAATAATGTTTGTTAGTTTTGAACCTTTTTGAATATGAGTATTTTGTAAAATTATACAATTATCAATAACAACATCATCATCAACTTTAACATATCTACCTAAAAGACTGTTTTTGACTTCACCTTTAATTATGCACCCATCAGCAATTAAAGAGTTATATACTTTGCAACCTTTAACATATAGCGTAGGTTGTTCATCTTTTATTTTTGTATATATAGGACGACTTGATTTAAACAACTCTTCGCTTATTGATAAATCCAACATATCCATATTTGCTTTATAATATGAGTTAATTGAATTTATACATGCTACATAACCATCAAATTTATATGCATTTACTTTTATTTTGTCTAGATTATTTAAAATCGAACTATACAGTGTGCTGTTACTTGAATTTGTTGCATTTTGATAGATAATATCCATAAGACTTGTCTTTTTTATTATGAAAATTTCCATACATATGTCAGCTTGTTTCATAAAACCCAAATTTTTGCCCGATGATACTATTGTATTTGTCTTTTTATCAACCGAAACTGTATAACAATTTTTGAAATATTCATCTGCATTATCGCTATGTTTATATACTAAAGTAATATCGCAACCTGATTTTTCGTGTTTTTCTACCACGTCGGCAAAATCAATATTACATATCATATATGATGAAGCCAGAATAACGCTGTTACTTTTACTTCTATAAATATATTCCAAATTGTTTCTTAGTACTTTTGCCCCATAATTAGAGAATGAATTTAAACTATGATTAAAGATAAACATTCCATCATTTTTTCTGTTTAAATCCCAAGGTTTACCTGTTCCAACATGATCCATTAAAGAACGTGAATTAGACTCCGAAAATATACCGACATTGGTTATTCCACCATTTACTATATTAGATAAAATAAAATCAATAACCCTATATCTACTTCCAACGGGAATTGATGCTATCGGTCGATTTGTCGTAAGACTTCTTATGTCATTCTCCGATTCAGATAAATCAATTAGTGCCATATAGTCTTTAACCATTTATAATCACACCCCTTCATGTCCATGAAAACCCGGTTCTAAAGTTTTGCCGGTTTCAATTACTATTATTTCATTGCCATCTCCGATTACATTATTTGCCTTAACTTTGACATCTGATAATAAAATCGCTTTATTAATTATAGTATTTTTTTCTATAACACATTCCTGCATAATAATCGAATTAATAACTCGTGTATTCTCGGCTATTTTGACTCCAGGAAATACTATTGAATTTACAACTTCGCCTAAAATTTCACAGCCCTCGGAAATTAAACTGTCTTCAATTTTTGCCATTCTACCAATATACTGTGCCGGCCATGTTCCAGCTTCTGTATAAATTTTCCATGAACTGTCAAAAAGTTTGACTTTATTATCCTCACATAATAAATCCATATTAGCTTGCCAGTAACTTTCGACGGTTCCAACATCTTTCCAATAACCATCAAATTTGTATGCAATCATTAAATCTCCGTTATTAATCATTTGAGGTATTATATCTTTACCAAAATCGTTATCTGAATCAGGATTCATCGAATCATCTGCAAGATATTTTCGAAGTTTATCAAAATTAAAAATATAAATTCCCATCGATGCTAAACGACTTTTTGGAACTTTTGGTTTTTCTTCAAATTCAGTTATAATTCCTTCATCATTTGTGTTCATAATGCCAAATCTTGACGCTTCTTCTTTTGGAACTTCTATTACCGCAATCGTAGCATCTGCACCTTTACTTATATGTTCTTTCAACATTTCCCTGTAGTCCATTTTATAAATATGATCACCGGATAATATTAAAACATATTCAGGATTATATTGATCTAAAAAACCTATATTTTGATATATTGCGTTAGCTGTTCCTTTATACCAGTCGCCACCAGCTTCGCTCATATACGGAGGTAACATTGCAACTCCACCATGTGCTCTGTCTAAATCCCAAGGTGAACCAATCCCTATATGTGAATTAAGCATTTGCGGTTTATACTGCGTTAAAATTCCAACAGTATCTATACCTGAATTTGAACAATTACTTAAAGCAAAATCTATTATTCTATATTTACCGCCGAAAGGAACCGCAGGTTTTGCCATAGATCTTGTCATGGCACCAAGTCTGCTTCCTTGTCCTCCCGCTAAAATCATAGCCATAATTTTTTTGTTTGCCATAATATCACCTCCGAATTTTTTCTTTTAATTTAGCTTTAAGGATAATTCCTCCATTTGAAGGAATTTTGATGTTAATGTGAAAAGGTTGTCCATTCCATCCTGTAGGCTTAGGTTTAATTATATCGGGATTTGTTAAACCTTGACCTCCATATCGTTCCAAATCACTGTTTATTATTTCTTCGAAATCAGCAAATTTTGGAACTCCTATATTATAATCATCATATGAAACGGGTGTAAAATTACATACTACCAACAACAATTCTTTCGAATCAATTGATTTTCTTATATATGTTAATATGCTCTGATTTGCATTGTCAGCATCAATCCATTGAAATCCGTCATAAGAATCATCTAATTCCCATAAAGCTTTTTCGGTTTTGTAAATATAATTAAGTTCTGAAACAAAAGTACGAAGTGCTTCATGTTTTGGATATAAACGCAATTTCCATTCTAATTCTTCAGAATAACGCCATTCAATAAACTGTCCTATTTCGTTTCCCATAAACGATAGCTTTTTGCCTGGATGGGTCATCATATAAATGTAAAATGACCTAACTGCATTAAATTTATCTTCATATTTCCCAAACATTTTGTCTAATAATGATTTTTTTCCATGAACAACTTCATCATGCGATATCGGTAAAATGAAGTTCTCCGAAAAAGCATACATAAGTGAAAACGTCAATTTATTATGAATATTTTTTCTATATATAGGGTCAACCTTGACATATTCAAGTGTGTCATTCATCCATCCCATGTTCCATTTGAAGGTAAAACCAAGTCCTCCTAAATATATTGGCTTAGTTACAAGAGGCCAAGCACTTGATTCTTCAGCAATTAAAAGTGAATTCGGAAACATTTCACTTAAAGTACCATTTAATTTACGCAAAAAATTAATGGCATCAATATTCTCTCTGCCGCCGTATATGTTTTTAAGTTTTGGTGATGGTGTTTTTTCGTAATCTAAATACAACATATTTGCGACAGCATCAACACGAAGTCCGTCAATATGGAACTCTCTAAGAAAATATACTGCGTTTGATATTAAAAAACTGACAACTTCAGGTTTTGCGAAAGAAAAAGCAGCAGTTCCCCATAAACGATTTTCTCTTATTTCATCAACTTCATCTTCATATAGCCATGTTCCATCAAATTTGTATAATCCGAAGGAATCTTTACAGAAATGACCTGGAACCCAATCGAGAATAACCCCAATTCCTGCTTCGTGTAATCTATCAATAAAAAATCTAAAATCCTCTGGTGTACCATATCTGCTGGTTATTGAAAAATATGAAGTTGTTTGATATCCCCATGAACCGTCAAACGGATGCTCACATATAGGCATCAACTCAACATGGGTATAATTCATCTCTTTGATATAATTAACAAGCAACTGCGCTATTTCTCTATAATTTAGGAAAGGCTCTTCTGATTTATGTTCTTCCCATAACGAAGAATCAAGTTCTGGAATTCTACCTCGTGCCCATGAACCTAAATGAAGCTCATAAATATTTAAAGGTGAATGAATATAATCAATATTATTTCTATATGTAATCCAATTTTCATCAGTCCAATTAAATTCTTGCAATTCATATACTATAGATGCAGATCCAGGTCTAAGCTCAGTGTAAAAAGCATACGGATCTGATTTATTTACTACGGAACCGTTTTTTGAGTGAATTTCATATTTATACATATTCCCAATCGTAATACCAGGAATAAAAATTATCCATATACCAGAATTGTCACGGATCATAGAATAATCATATCCGTTCCAATTGTTAAAATCGCCCACAACCTTAACCGCAACCGCATTAGGAGCCCATACTCTGAAATACGCACCATTTACTTTTTTGCCGTCGATTGTTTTTGAACCCAACTTGCATCCAAAATACTTATATGAGGTAAAATTACTTCCGTCATGAAATGATTCGGTAATCATTTTGTCACTCTCTTGTGCCTTTAACATGAGAATTCCCTCCTTATATCAGTATTAGTTAATTGTATCATTATTTTTGATGTCAAACAATAGAATTCGGGTTAAATTAAGGTAAAATTACTACTTTCGCCGTATATTCTTGGCAACCTTTTCTTGCATTGCTATTTGTAAAACCTAAAACATAATTATCTGTTGCAGTTTTTTCATTTTCCAACAAATTACGACTATTTCCGTTTAATAATT
>Ga0209373_10003129_pt1 | contig 15665 bp, 11 predicted proteins | sample Higcelweek5metaG_FD_187173 | JGI IMG/M metagenome (GOLD analysis project Ga0209373, IMG submission 187173) | Freshwater pond sediment microbial communities from the University of Edinburgh, under environmental carbon perturbations - High... | ecosystem: Environmental > Aquatic > Freshwater >...
CCGCGCGCCAAAACGCATGGGGGGGGCTCACGGCCCCCCTGTTTCGTTTCCGGCCCGGTGCGGCCAAGGCGCACAGGCTCTGCCTCCACATCAAGCCGCGCACCGCGGGCGGCAAGTGGTGATGCAGGGCACCAGCTGCGGAGAAATAATGAATGCGATGGACTCCGTGCAAGGGACGGGAACGACCGTGCTGCTTACCGGCCTGCCGAGGTCGGGAACGACGCTTGTTTGCGCCCTGCTGAACGAGCTGGCCGACACCGTCGCCCTCGTCGAGCCCATCCCCTTCCAGCCGGACGGGGATCACGACCGCGCCCTGGCGCAGATAGAGGAATTCATCGCCACGACTCGGGACAGCGCCGTGCGCTCGGGAGCGGTAATCTCCCGGAATATTTGTGGCACCATCCCCGGCGACCTGGTTTCCCCGCCAACCGCAGGCAAAGGGCTGCGCAGCTTCCACCAGGAGCGGGGCGTCGTCAGCCTCGGCCGATCGGTCAGCCAGAACTTCCACCTGTTCATCAAACATCTCGGCGAGTTCACGGCCATGGCCGGTCCGCTTGCGGAGCGCCATCCGCTCATGGCCATCGTACGCAATCCCCTCCATGTGCTCGCGTCCTGGCAGACCATCGACCTGCCCATCAACCGAGGCCATTTCCGCTCGGCCGAGTGCTTCTCCCCGGCGCTGGCGCGAGACCTTGCGCGCGAACCCGTGCGCCTTCGGCGGCAAGTGCTGCTGCTGGCTTGGCTGCTGGAAGCATACCGCACCTTTCCGTCGGAGAGGATCCTGCGCTACGAGGACCTGATCCGGACACCGCGCGCCTACTTGGCCCGGCTCTCGTCACGCGCGCAGGAGCCTGCGCGGCCCCTCTTGGTCCACGCCCCCTCCCGGCGCTATGCCGGCATCGACTTCCGCCCGCTGGCCGAGGCGCTCACGCCCATCGAGCCCCTTGCTGCGCATTTCTACCCCGGCTTTGGGGAGGACCTCGCCCGGTGCATGGGGGGAGGCACGCCATGACGCGCGAAAATGGCGCTGAAACTCCGGCCGTGAGCCTGCACGCGCCAGACATCGGTCCGGGGGAGGCGGCCGCGCTTCAGGCTGTGCTCGACTCCGGCTGGCTCGGCAAGGGAACGCAGACCCGGCAGTTTGAAGAAGAATTCGCCCTGCACCTGGGCATCGCCAGGGAGTGCCTCTTCACGGTCCCCTGCTGCTCCGAGGCGTTGTTCCACGCCATGGGGCTGCTTGATCTGCAACCGGGAGACGAGGTGCTCCTCCCCACCGTCAGCTTTGTGGCCGCGGCCCAGGCCGTCCGGTCGGCGGGGGCCGTTCCCGTGCTGTGCGACGTGGACCCGCGGACGCTGAACGTTACCGCCCGCACCGTGGCCGAGGCCCTCACCCCCGGCACACGGGCGGCGCTGCTGCTCCACTACGGCGGGCTGCCCTGCCCACTGGACGAGATTCTCCCCATCCTGCGGGCCAGGGACATTGCCCTCGTCGAAGACGCGGCCTGTGCCCCGGCCTCGCGGATCGGCGGCCAAGCATGCGGCACCCTGGGCGACATCGGGGTCTGGTCCTTCGACTCCGCCAAGATCATGACCATGGCGGAGGGCGGCGCTCTGTACGTCGCCGATCCCGAGCGCCGGAAACGGCTGGTCCCCAGGCTGCGGCTGGGGCAGACCGCCGTGCCGGGCATCCATTCGGAGAAGGACGAACGCTGGTGGGAATTCGATGTCGAGTCCGAGGGCCGCAAGGCGCAAATTTCAGACGTGGCCGCAGCCATGGGGCGCGTGCAGCTGCGCCGTCTTCCGGAGATGCTCGAACGGCGGCGGCGCGTCCAGGCGACCTACCGGACACAGCTTCGCGACACGCCCGGAATCGTGCTGCCGCCGGAACCGCCAGCGGGGACGACGGCCTCGCCCTACCTGTTCTGGATCCAGACAGAGCCTGCCCGGCGCGATGCCCTGGCCCAGCACCTGCGGAAAAACGGTGTGTACACCGCGTACTACTACCACCCCCTGCACAGGACGACCCTGTTCGCCCAGCCCGGCCCTTTCCCCGGGGCCGAACGCGCTGCGGAGAACACGCTCTGCCTCCCCTGCCACTCCAGGCTGGACCAAACCGTGGTCCAGCGTATCTGCAATCTCGTTTCCAACTTTTGGAAATAGCATGGAGGAGCGGGCAGGCCGGCCGCAGGCCACCATTTCCGAGATCGGCGAACAGGCGGACTCCCTCGCGCGGTCTGATCCGGAAGCGGCCATGCGTTTTTTGGAAAGGCACAGGCAGCGGAACGACTTCCACCCATGGGGTGAGCTCTTCCACATGCGCTGCGCCGTGCAGGCCATGGAGAAGAAGCCCACACAGCCAGCGGCGCGCCAGGAAGCCGTGCGCGCACAGGTTCTGGACCTGTTTGACGCGGCCCCGGACCTGCAACCCTGCTGGCCCTTCGTCCTGCGTCTGACACGCCATACCGGGAGCTACGCCGCCTGCACCGCACGCCTGCTGGAGCGGATGCGCCATGCGCCAGCCCTGGACGAGCCCTGGCTTTCTGAATCCGTGATTGAGTGCTTGCTCAACCACAGCCCGGAGGCCGGGGCGGAGGTGCTCGGCAAGGCACAGGCCGGAGGGCTTGTTCCCCCAGGAAAGGCAGAGGCGCTGAGGCGACTGGCTGATTTTTTGGAAGCGGTCCGCCAGGGAGCGCGCGGGCACCTTCCGCCAGTGCGATGGGGATTCCGCTTCGGCCTTGGCCCGGCAGTCAGCCCGGAGCCGGACGGCTGCCTGCGCATCAACCTCTCGGCTCTGGGCCTGGAGGGCGGCGAAGACTGGCAGCTGCCCCTGTCCTCGCCATTCTACAACGCGCTCTTCGCCCTCATGGACTGGAAGGAGCCGGCCGTGGAGGACCTCTTCATCGAGAACTGGCCCACGATGCGCGGCGAGGACGCCCCGGCCGGCCGTTTCGCACAGTTGATCATGCCCCACTTGGCGAAGGATCTGGCCCATCCACACGCCGTGCCCAAGCCGCAACGATTGGCACACGCCAGAATCGCACCTGGGGACCTGTGGGTGCGCGTGGGCAATGGGCAGATGTGGGCGCTGGAGAGCTATCTCACAGAGCCGCAGGAGACATGCCGCGCGGCGCGGCGCATCGCGGAGCTGGAGCAAGCCGGGGAATACGGCCAGATAGCCGGGCTGGCGGCCGCTGATCCTTGGTGGCCGCGCTGCTCCCCCCTGGCGAATGTGGCCAGAATTGCAGTCAACGCCGGTTGGTACGCTCCCCCCGAAACGGCCGAGGACGCCTTCAGCGATTGGGCCGCACGCTACAAGTCGGCGCTGGTGCGCGGTGGGCTGCTGGCCGGTCACGCTCACACCTATCTCCCGCTCATTCCGCTGCTGCCCGCCTTGCAAACGAAACAGCTGCACTTGCTCCCCTCGGAAATGTTCCTGGAGCGGCTGAACGGCCTCTCCGTCGTGTTCGCCACGGCCTTCGCGGGCCAAGTGCAGGCCCACTTCAACCGCGGCGGCGTCCACGCCTTCTGGCGCGGCTGCGGTCTCAAAACACGCCTTGAACACCTCACGTGCGTCACTCCGCCCATGTCGGCATGGCCCTATCGCCCCCACAGGGATTGGTCGGAGAGCTTCGCCTCGGTTGTCCACGCTTGCGAGGAAGCCATCCACGCCAGCGGCGCGCAGGTCTTCATAGGCGCCTGCGGTGGATATGGCCTGCCCCTTGTGGACGAACTGCACCGCCGCACGGGAATCACCTGCGTCTACCCCGGGCACATAGCGAACACCTTTTTCGGCATTTTGACCGCCACGAGCCTCGCAACCCCCTTCTACCAATCCAACCGCCGCCTGCCGCACTGGGTGCGCGGACGCCTGGACGCCTCGTACCCGGAGATACGGCACATAGACAACGGCCGCTACGCCGCCCCCGGAACGGAAGGAGCGTGATGAACGCCGGGCGCGCACACGGTGAAGCTCTGAGGCCCGGACAGGCGGCCACTCTGCACGATCTCGCCTGCATCATCGTCCACCACGGGGACATGGAGGCGACAGGCAAATGCGTGGCGTCGCTGCGCCGAGGCCTGGCTCCGGGAAGCATCATCGTCGTCTGCAACGCGCCCGACTCCACAGCCATAAGCCTCGCGGCGCTGCTCCGGCAGACGGGAGCGCCCTGCACCCTGCTCCCGCTAGGCTACGCGCTGCCAGGACCGGAAGGGGTACTGGTCCTGCCGGCCGGGGCGAACCTCGGCTTCGCCAAAGGCTGCAACCTCGGCATCGCCCTGGCGCTCCGTTCGCCCGCAATACGCTGGCTGTGGCTGCTGAACAACGACACACAAGTCAATGCCGACGCCCCGGCGCTGCTGCGTGAGTGCCTGGAGCGCAACGCGCGGGCCATAGTCGGCACTGCGGTCGTCCGCAACGCCGAACCCGCCCGGCTGGAGCTGGCCCTTGGCTGCCGTTTCTCCCCGGTGACCTCCATCCTGCGGCCACAGTGGCCCGGCGCGCCCCTGAAGGACCCCGCCAGCACCCCGCCCCCCCGCGTGGACTATGTGTACGGAGCGAGCATGGCATTCGCGGCGGAGATGGCGCGGGAGGTGGGCCTGCTGCATGAGGCGTTTTTTCTCTACTACGAAGAGTTCGATCTCTGCGTCCGGGCCAAGGCTGCGGGCTATGCTTTCCGCTGGTGCCCTGCGGCGGTCGTCCGCCACGGCACAGGCCGGTCGGCGGGGGCGGCGCGTGCAGACCGCGCCCTGCGCCATCACCATGAGACCCTGTCGACCTTCATCTTTCTGCTCCGGCACCACCCCTGGGCCTTGTGGACGGCGCTGCCCTTCCGGACTGTGGCCAAGCTCGTGCTGCTTCCCCTGCGCGGGGAGTTTTGGTTGTTGCCAAGCTATTTTTCCGGCCTGAAGGCGTTCTTCCGGCGCGCCCTTACGCGCGGTGACATGGAATGACGCTTATCCTCCACGACTACATCGACAGCACGGACGGCGGGAGCAGACTGTGCCTGGAGCTGGGGAGGGGACTCGGCGCGCCGCTTCTGTGCGGCTTTGTCCGCAAGGGGCATCCCTACCTCGAAACCGGCCACCCGCCCGGCCTGCGCACGCTGCTGCCCGCGCTCCCCATCCCGCTGCTGCGGCAATACCTGCTGGCCCAGGCCTTTGCCGGGCGCGGGGCCGTCCTCGCGGCCGAACACGGATCGGCGGTATTCAGCGGCACCTATGCCCCGCTCGCCGCTCTGGAGCGCCGGTGGCGGGGTGGCAGCGTGCTCTACTGCCATACGCCGCCGCGCTTTCTGTACGATGACGCCGAGCTGTTCCTGCGCAGCGTCGCCGCGCCCCTGCGCGGCCCCTTGCGGTGTTTCTGCCGCTGGCTGCGCCCCCGCTACGAGGAGGCCGTGGCGGCTATGGATATCGTCGTCGCCAACTCCCAGACCGTGCGGAAAAGGATCGCCCGCCAACTGCAGCGGGAAGCCGTGGTGGTGGCTCCGCCCTGCGCCACGGCATCGTTCTGGTGGCGTCCCGCGGCGGGCTACTACCTCTCGAACGTGCGCCTGGATCGCCTGAAGCGAGTGGACCGCGTTGTGGCCGCCTTCCTCACCATGCCGGACCGGAACCTCGTGGTCGCCTCCGGCGGGCCGGAGGCGCGGGCCTTGATGCGCCAGACGAACGGCGCACCGAACATCCGCTTCGTCGGCCCACTTTCCGAGGCGCGCTACAGAGAGACCCTGGCCGGGTGCATCGCCACCGTCAACGTGGCCTGGCAGGAGGATTTCGGCATGTCCGCGGTGGAGTCCATGGCCGCTGGCAAGCCGGTCATCGCCGCGGGCGGCGGCGGCCTTGCGGAAACCGTCGTGCATGGGATCACCGGCGTCCTTCTTGCTCCTGCTCCAGGCGCGGAAGAGGTGCGCGAGGCCGTGCTTGCACTGGGGCCGCCCCAAGCCGAGGTCATGCGCGAGGACTGCCGCCGACGCGCCTTACGTTACGACACAGCGCATTTTCTGGCGGCTATGCGCGCCCTGATTGCCTCTGCAGCCCGGGCCTGACATAATGTGTTCAAGAAGGGATGAGACATGAAGGCATTCTGCATCGGCATGCACAGATCCGGCACCTCGCTGCTGGCGCGGCTCATCAACATGATGGGCGTGTCCCTCGGCGACGAGGAAGCCATACTGCTGCCCCAGCAGGACAACCCCAAGGGCTTTTGGGAAAACCGCGAGGCCGTGGAGATCAACGACGCGCTGCTCTCCCAGGGGAACGCGGCCTGGAACCGGCCGGAGCGCTTTCGCCCCGACGGGCTGCCGGCTCCTGGGCTGCGCCCGCTGCAGGAGCGGGCCAGCCGCCTGCTGGAGGAGTTCGACCGTACCCGCGACTGGCTGGTGAAGGACCCGCGCCTCTGCCTGACGCTGCCCTTCTGGCTCCGGCTTGTCCCGCGGCCCGTGATCATCCACTCCGTGCGCCACCCATTGCGGGTCGCCCTCTCCTTACACAAGCGCAACCGTCTGCCCCTGCGCCACGGCCTCGCCCTGTGGGAGCACTACACCACGGAAGCCCTGCGCCACACCCGGGACCTGCCGTGCCTGTTCGTGGAGTTCCAGGCTTTGGCCCGGAATTACCCGCGCGAGATGGCGCGCATCCTCAACTTTCTGCAGAGCCACGGGGCCGCCGCCGCCGCGCCGGACGAGGACGCGGTCTCAACATTCCTGGAATATGCCCCGCGCAGGGTCGCCGATCCGGACGGCGTCACGCTGCTCAGTCCCAGCCAAACTGCGCTCTGGCGCGAGCTTGCCGCCGCGGCCTCCGGAGGGCCAAGGCCTGAGCCCCGCTTCGCGTCCGGCGCCTGCCGAGAAATCCTGCTGGCTGGGTCACGCAGCCTGCTCACCCATGCGCGGCTGCGCGATCTCGCAGGGCATATCCCGCCCGAAGAGCTTGAGGCCAGGCTGGCGGCGCTGCAGCGGGAGCACTCCACGGCACTGGCGGATCAGGCCTGCACCCTCGGCAAGGAGCATGCGGCGGCCCTGGAACTCCAGGCCGAGGCCTCACGCCAGGAGCGGGACCAGGCGCTGGAACTCCAGGCCGAGGCCTCACGCCAGGAGCGGGACCAGGCGCTGGAACTCCAGGCCGAGGCGCTCGGACGGGAGGCAGAGGCCGCGCTGGGAAGGCAGGCGGAAGCTTTAGGCCTTGAGCACTCGCGGGACATCGAGGCCAGGGAGGACGCCCTGCGCGCGGCATTTCAGGTGAGCCTGGCCGAACAGGCGCAGGAACATGAGAAATGCACGCGCATCCTTGAGCGGAACATCATTCGGCAAGAGACAGCATTGGAGGCTCTGCAAAGGCAGGCAATCGCCGCTGAAACACGGGCGCAGGCAGCCGAGGACGAGGCCAAGCGCAAGGCAGACGAACTTTTGGACTCCCTGGCTGGACAGGACACGTTGCTGCGCACGCTGCGCGAGGCGAGAGAAGAAGCCAGCGAGACTCAAGCCCGGAGCGAGCGGGACATCTGGGCCCTCCGGAACTGGCTGGAGCAAAGCGGCGAGGCCGCGCAGGCCCTTTCACGGTCCTGGAGCTGGCGCCTGGGCAATCTGCCCATGCGGCTGGCCAGGCCGCTGCTGGGCAAGCCCGCCACATCCGCGCTGGACCACCTCCAGGGTCTGCACGCGGACTTCCTGGCCTGGCGGCGCCAGCACGACCCGCAGGGCATTCTTCATGCCGCCCCCTGCCAACTCGCCAGGCTTGCGGATTTGGTGCGCGGGGCCGTCACCGCTCCCGGACTTGCCCTGCGGCTGCTTTCCCCGGAGCGGGTGGCCAACTTTTGGCGCACCCTGCGCTGCCAAGACAAAGAGCAGCGCGCCAGAATATTCCGCCACTACATCGAGCTGTTCGGCGGGGCCTCCCGGAGCACCGCGGCCACCCTTCCCCGGCCGGTCGGCATGCAGCCGGTGCCCCATGCCGAGCACCCCGAGGTCTCCATCATCATCCCGGCCTGCAACCAATGGGCGTTCACCCGGGCCTGCATCCTGTCCATCCTGAACAGCGGCACCTCGGTGCCCTATGAGATCCTGCTGGCCGACGACACCTCGACGGACGAGACGCGGCGGGCGGCAGAGCTGTTTCACGGGCTTACAGTGGTGCGTAACGAGGCCAACCTGGGATTCCTGCACAACTGCAACAGGGCCGCGCGCCAGGCCCGCGCGCCTTTTCTGCTGTTCCTGAACAACGACACCGAGGTCCAAGGCGACTGGCTGGGGCCGCTTTACCAGCTTATGACGCACGACCGGAGCATCGCCATCTGCGGCTCAAAGCTGGTTTACCCGGACGGCACCCTGCAAGAGGCCGGCGGCATCATCTGGAATGACGGCTCCGGGTGGAACTACGGTCGCCACGGCGACCCCGAAGCCTCACAATACAACTACGTCAAGGACGTGGACTACATCTCCGGCGCAAGCATTCTTGTACGGCGCGACTTCTGGGAGCGCGTTGGCGGCTTTGACGAGCGCTACGCCCCGGCCTACTACGAAGACACCGATCTGGCCTTCAAGGCCAGGGAGGAAGGCCTGCGCGTCGTCTACCATCCGCAGTCCGTGGTGGTGCACCACGAGGGCAAGTCGCACGGGACAGATACGGCGGCAGGCGTCAAGCAGCACCAGGTGCGCAACAGGAAAACCTTCGTGCGCCGGTGGGCCGGCCAACTGGCAGCGGAGCACTTTCCAAACGGGGAAAGCGTGTTTCTTGCCCGCGACCGCACACGCGGGAGGCAGACCATTCTGGTCATCGACCACTACGTGCCGCACTTCGACCAGGACGCGGGTTCCAAAGCGACGTTCCAGAACATGCGCCTGCTGACCAAGGCCGGGTACAACGTCAAGTTCATGGGAGAAAACTTTTTCCGGCACGAGCCATACACCTCTGTTCTGCAACAGATGGGGGTGGAGGTGCTCTACGGCGACGAGATGGCCCGGAACTGGCGGACCTGGCTTGCGGAGAACGGCCGCCACCTCGACGCCGTGCTGCTCAACCGCCCGAACATTACGGAGAAATTCCTCGACGCCTGCCGACAAAACACCTCTGCCAGGTTGCTTTACTGCGGCCATGACCTGCACCACCTGCGCAAACGGCGCGAATACGAGCTGAGCGGGCGGCGGCAGGACCTTGAGGAAGCCTTGCGCTGGGAGGAGCGGGAGAGCCGGATCTTCCACGCGGTCGATGTGACGCTCACATTCAGCAGCGTGGAGTTGGACCTCCTCCGCAAGCGGTATCCGGATGTGGCCAGCGCGCATATTCCGCTATACGCCTACGAGGAGCTCCCTCCCATTTCGGGCGGATACGATACGCGCAGTGATCTGTTCTTCGTCGGGGGGTTCGGGCATCCGCCGAATCTGGACGGGGTGTCCTGGTTCCTGGACGAGGTTTTTCCGCTGGTCCTCGCACGGGAACCGAACGCGGTTTTCTGGTGCGCCGGGTCGAAAATGCCGGAGACCCTGCTCCGGCGTAAATCCTCCAACGTGCGCATTCTGGGCCGCCTCACCGAGGAGGAACTGTCCCGGCAGTTGGGCGCCAGGCGCGTCAACGTGGTGCCCTTGCGCTACGGCGCAGGGGTGAAGGGCAAGGTCGTGGAAGCCTTGGCCAGCGGCATGCTGCTGGCGGCCACGGGCATTGCGCTGGAGGGGCTGCCGGCAATCGCCGAGTGCTGCCCGGCCTGTGACAGCGCGGAGGCGCTCGCCACGGAAATCTGCCGGCTCTTGAGTTTGGACCCGCGGCAGTGCGAGGCTCTTGCGGCTAGGGGCCGGGAGTATGCCTGGAAGAATTTTTCGCAGCGGGCCGCGGCGGAGGCCCTCCTGCCGGTTATCGGCTGCGGGGAGCCATTGGCGCGCCTTCTCGGCAGGCTGAAGGAGCCTCGGCCTTGCGTGCTGCGCCCTCAAAAACCGCAGGGCAGTGGGTTGTGATCCCTTTGCGCACCCGATATATGACAGCCCCAGCGGGGCTATTGCAAGCACCCGCCTCTCGGCTGAAGCAGCGCTCCAGTGCGCAGCCATGCTCACCGCAGACGAACGACAGGGACCAAACGAAATGCGCCTAGCCTCCCTCCTCGACCTACTCTTTTATCAAGCTCGGGCGAGCTTGCGCGCCGAGATATCGCGGCTGTACCTCAACTTCGTGTGGTGGGTGCTGGAGCCCTGCACCTCAATGGCGATATACTACGTCGTCTTCGGCATCTTCATGAACCACTCGACCAAACACTTCAGCCTGTTCCTGCTCATCGGCACCACGCAGTGGCAGTGGTTCTCCGCAACGCTGACGCATTCCACGCCAAGCATCCAAACCGCCAGCGAGCTCATGCAGCATGTGGACATCCCCAAGATCGTCTTTCCGCTGGAGATCGTCATCCGCGACGGCTACAAACACCTTTTCGTCCTGCTGCTGATGGGCCTGCTGCTCGCCGTGTACCCTGTCCCCGTGGCTGCGGCGTGGCTGTCGCTTCCGCTCATCACGCTGGTGCAGGGCCTGTGCATCATCGCGGCGGCCATCACCCTGGCCGCCTGCTGCCCCTTCCTGCCCGACCTGCCCTATATCGTCTCCGTCGTGCTGAACGTCCTGGTCTTCATCTCCGGCGTCTTCTTCGACGTGGACAGCTTCGTTTTGCCGCAGCACCGGCATATTCTGTACCTGAACCCCATGGCGGGCCTTCTCAGGGAATACCGGAGAGTCATCATTGATGGGCAGTGGCCGAATTGGACGTACCTGGCGACCGTCGCCCTTGGCGCGGGGGTGTGCCTGCTGGCCTCGGTGCTGGTCATCAAGCGTTTTGACCGTGTATACCCCCGCATCTGCCAGCAGTAGGACGCCATGCCCACCTCCCCCCTTGTTGAACTGACAGGTGTCGGCTGCACCTATTACATTCGCAGCAGCCGCCTGCGCCTGCGCCGTTTCGAGGCGCTGCGCGGGATTGATCTCTCAATCCGCAACGGCGAGACACTGGGGGTCATCGGCCAGAACGGCGCCGGGAAGTCGACGCTGCTGCGCATCCTCAACCGGATCCTCATCCCCAACACCGGGAGCATCCGCTACCGCCCCGGAATCACCACGGCGCTGCTGACCCTGCGCCTGGGCTTCTGCCCGGATCTCACCGGGAGGGAGAACGCCACCCTCGGCGCGCTGTACATGGGCTACACCCGCAAGGAGGCGGAAGCCCGCATGGAGAGGATTCTCACCTTCGCCGAGCTGGGGGACTGGATCAACGAGCCCATCCGCAGCTATTCCACCGGCATGCTTTCGCGGCTGGGATTCGCCGTGGCCCTTGAGATGGAGCCGGACATCCTGCTGGTGGACGAGACGCTCGGCGTTGGCGATGCATATTTCCGCGAAAAGTCATCCGCAGCGTTGCGCCAGAAGATGTGCGGCGGCCAGACCACGGTGCTGGTCTCGCACGAGCCTGAAACCATACGGCGGCTTTGTACCCGCGTCATCTGGCTGGACCAGGGCATGGTCCGCGCCGCGGGCGACAGTGGGACCGTTCTGGAACAATATCACGAACACATGCTTGAGCCGCGCGGAGATAATCCGCCAGCGTTGCTTGACAAATGACCGCACGGAGGTGCCAATGAATCGGCTTGCCACACTCTTGATTGTCCTTGGTCTGCTCGTGGCCCAGTCAGCCTGCTCTGGCAATGACGCGCAGCAGGGGCAGGGGGCGCACGTCGAAGCCGGCCAGCCGGAACCCCGCTACGCCGCAACGCTCGCCGAAGGCATCAACTTTGCGCGGGAAGGGCTGCCGGACTTCCTCTCCAGCGTCTCCGGGCTTTCGGTCAAGGAGTCCTGGGGGCGCTGGTCGGACGCGACCACTTACCCCGCCGTGACCTTCACCTTCAAGCAGCCGCTGCCGCAAAAGTTCACCGTGGTGCTCTCCGCCCTGTGCACCAAGGAAAACGAGAACATCCCCATCCGGGTCCTGGCCGGCGCGGCCGAAAAGAGTGTGACGATCACCAAGGCCGACACCGTTCAGCAGTGCGAAATCGCCTTCGACCTCAAGGAGCCGGCCACGACCCTGGTCTTCATCCCCGCCAAAACGTCCTCGCCCAAGGAACTGGGCCTGAGTGAAGACCTGCGGCATCTGGCCATCGGCTTCGCCAAGCTGAGCATTGTACCCCGGTAGACGCGGGCCTGCGCAGCAGCGCGGGGGCTTTCTCCGTCTCCGGGGCATGCGCCCCATGGCAGTCCTTGCTGATCATTCGTGGGTTGGTGCCGGCCAGATGCGCCAGCGTGGAAATACCCACCCCGCTTGTCGGGCATCGTGGTGATCCACAGGTGCCGACTGTCGTACGGGCAGGCGGCGTCCTTCAGCCCGGCGCGTTTGGCGGCGTTGCTGAAGGCGGAGGGCTTGCACCCCGTCACTCCAAGACGGCCTTGTCCATGACATCCCCAGCATAGTGCACAAACACCTTGGGTGACGGCAGTTGCTGGTACTCCTGCATGTTGCCGTCTGGGACCGATGCGAACCGCACCGACAAGTCTTGCCGGCCGTAGGCGGCAAAGAGCACGCACCCTGATCCGAAGCGGAAGTTGTCCAACTCGGAAGGGACATTGGCCACATACACAATAACCGACGCGGGAAGGGACTTCACTGCGGTTGTAAGAAACTCGTAGTTCGCCCTGTTCTTCTTGCCGTAGAGCAGCGTAAAGTTCGTCCGGTCTTTGGCGAAGGGCATAGCCGAAAGGGAACAGGCAAAGATAACCCCGGCGAGGAAGAGCAGCTTTTCCAGTTCCGCAAAGCGGTCGATGCGGGTCAGCGCGCCAAGTCTGCTGAGCACCTCGGTCACCGCAATGGCCACGAAGGGGCTGGCGGCATATAAGTACAGCGGGTCCCTGTGGTGCGCCAGGAACAGCACGGGCAGCAGCACCAGGTAAAATGACGTGGCGCAGAACAGCAGCAGCTTCGCCCCGGAGGTGTCGCCAGTGCGTTTGAAATCCCACGCGGCAATGGCGGTTCCCAGCAGCAAAAACGCCGAGACTCCGGCAATCATCTTCGGATCATTCTGCAACTGAGCCAAGTAATAATAACGCAAACCGCCAAGGAAGCTGTCTAGTCCGACGTTCAGGTAATAGATATGATCCGGCGACGCCACATAGACTGAGGAATGAAGGCGGTACGCATACGCGCAGGCGAGAACAAGAAACACGATCCAGTAGCCGTACTGCTTTCTTGCTGCCTCTGCGATGAAGTTGCGCAATCCCCCATGCTGGTGTCTCGCATACTCGTAAACGAGAAGGATGAATGGCAGGAGCAGGCAGAATTCCTTTGTGCGGATGGCGAGGTAATACCAGGCGACACCGGAGACGGTCGTCTTCCCGTTCCTGACATAATCATACAGCATAAGCAGCAGGAGCGTGCAGCCCAGCAGGTCGAACACGGCGGCAACCCATGTGACCGCCTTGAACGCAGCATATGACATACCGAACAGCAGCGCGCCGACAACGGCAAGCCTCTCGCCATATTTCAGCGCGCGCAGGATGAAGTAAACGAGCATGGCGTTTAAAATATGGACAGCCAAATGCACGAAATGAAAAGCGCGGTAGTTCAACCCAACAACTTCATAAACGAACTTGATGAATATCGCCCCAACGGGACGATCGTTGTACGGCTTTACTGGTAGTATGCTGAATATGTTTGTATAATCCTCAAAGACACTCTTAGACAACCAGCCCCAATCATCCATCAGAAAGAAGTTGTTCCGGTCAATCGTCCACCTGAACCCCATGAACACAAGCACAGGAATCAGCAGCACAAGCGTTTCGCCCCAGCAGCGTTGGCGCATCTTGTCCATTTCCACTTCGCCATCCCCCATTGTGCAGGTGGTTCCGACCATAATATCCCCCGGACGCAATCAGCGCACGACCAGGGCGGCCGGAGGCGAACTTGCGTCCACCCCGGCTTTTTGCTCCACGACAACCAGCGGAAACGCACCGCTGGCGGCATAAAGGTCTGGCGGCACGGGGGCCGTCAGCAGGTCGCCCGCCACGGTGGTCATGAGGTCGCGTCCGGAAAGCCTCAGCCTGGTGCCGGGCGCAACCGCACGCGAGACCCGGACCCAGATGGCCGAATCGCCATTGGGCTGCGTGTTGAAGCCCTCGCCGTGGCGGATGTCATCTGGGCCGTGCGCAATAATCCGCAGATCCGACAGGGAGGCGGCGGTCTGGGCTAAATTCGTCGCAGACGGGCCGGGCCGGGGCGCGCCACCAACCCGCAAGCCCGCCAGGGCGACGACTGCCGCGGCCGCGACCACCAGCGCCAGCGGCCGGGTTGCCCTGCCCAGGCGCGGCACGACTGAGGCCAGCGGCGGATGCGCATCAAGCCAGGATGCCAGCCGGTGGCCGAGACTGCTGCATGGGCGCTCCACCAGATGCCAGGACGCAGCCCCGAGGACGATACTGGCCGCGGCGGCCGCGGTGGTTCCCATTGCCGGGGACGCGCCGGGAAAAACCGCAGCCATGAGGAGCTGCATGGGGAAGCCGTAAAGGTAGACGCCGTAGGAGTAATCTCCCGGCAGGACCAGCCGGCGCAAGGGCCTGAGCGTGAACAGGTACAGCAGCCAGTAGGAGACCAGCGCATAGCATGCGGTCTCATAGAGCACGGTGGACTTAAGCAGCGGCAGGGCCGTCGCCAGGGCCACCCCCACCGGCCAGGACATCGGGACATGCTTCTTGTTGATGCTGAGCGCCGACCCGAAGAAAAACATGACCGCGATTCCCACGCCCTCGCCGGAGACGCGCCAGCCCGGGAGCAATCCGTTCAGGAACAGGGCCATGACCAGGGCCGTGGCGATGTTGGCGGAAAGCGCCGCGCCATAAGATCCCAGAAGAAAGACCACGGCGACGCAGCAGTACAGCCGTATCTCCGTGGGCAGCGTCCAGAGCGACCCGTTCAGCCCGTGCGCGCTGCCGTCGAACACACCGGGGATGCTCCATTGCATGTCCGTCAGCAACAGGTTTTTCCACACGTACGACACAGTCTGCGGCCGCAGGAGATAGTCCGCCGCACTGCCGGCGGTGACCGCCGGACCCAGCACAAAGGCCAGAAAGAGGAGACAGGCCAGCAGCGCCGGATAGATGCGCAGAATCCTGCGGGCTGCGAACGAGGGTAGGGCCGCGTACCTGCGCATGCTCTCGGTGACGAAAAGTCCGCTGAGGACGAAGAAGACGATCACGGCAAGGCCGCCGCTGTAGTTGAAGCCCAGCGCCAGCGAGACCAGGTCCTTCCAGGGGCGGCCAGGATAGATGGCTGGGGTGTGCCCGTAGATGACGACCAGCGCCAGGATGAGGCGCAGCAGGTCGTAGTTGTTGGCATCGCGCTCAAGGCAGGCTTCTAGTGTCCTGCCCAAGGCGACGCGACGCAGCCTGTCAGCAAAGGTCTCGTCAGCAGCAGAAGCCATTACAACCTCAGGGGAAGGCTTCGCCGCCGGCAAGCCTCGGGTTCATCAGGTCCGAGCGCCTTCGATACCAACAAGTCCGCGTTCCATCAAGCCGGGGTGTATCCTTGAAAGCGGCGAGCCAGCGCCTTCAGCGCAGCAGCGCCCAGGTGAGTTCGTGCTTGTTGTGGCAAAGATGCAGCACGCGTGCGCCGGGGATGGCCGCAAAGGCCCGGATGGTGTCCCGGTCCGCTTCGCCCTGGCACTTGA
>Ga0209373_10003133_pt1 | contig 15635 bp, 15 predicted proteins | sample Higcelweek5metaG_FD_187173 | JGI IMG/M metagenome (GOLD analysis project Ga0209373, IMG submission 187173) | Freshwater pond sediment microbial communities from the University of Edinburgh, under environmental carbon perturbations - High... | ecosystem: Environmental > Aquatic > Freshwater >...
AGCTACTTTTGAGAATATTTCATCTACTATTTCCTTAGAAACTTCATTACCATCATCGTAATATTTTATACAAGCTTCTGTTGAAATAACAAATCCTCTTGGTACAGGTAATCCAATATTAGTCATCTCTGCTAAATTGGCACCTTTACCTCCTAATAAGTTTTTCATTTCTTTTTTGCCTTCTTCAAAGGCATATACATACTTCGCCATCTATATATTTTCCTTTCTTTTTTTGTCTAATATAGTATAACAAAAAAAGAAACTAGTGGCAACTAGTTTTTCTTTGTCTTTTACGCATTTTCTGTATATTTTAATCTTTTTTTGCTATCCAAGTCCCAAAATAACGTAGGGCCTGGACGTCCTCATACTTTGTATCATTTAAATATTATATTTTTCTTGTATTTTATACACTACACATATTGTAAATCTTTGGCTTTGTCTAAGATGTAAAGACGACCGAGCGAAACGAACCGTAGCTGTAGACGTTACCATTGTTTACGCTGAAGTAGAAGCCACCCGCACTGATACCATTCCCGCAGTTTCCCCCACGAATAAACCAAGGGAGACTCGCATAGACAAAATAATTAAAATCATCATACCACGCGCTTGTTTCTCCGAGTGCTTCTCCTAGATTATAGGTATTACTTTGCCAGCTGTTAATTAAATAAATTTTATAATATCTTGTACTTGGATAATCTAATCCGTTCGTATTGCTTGTTATACTCGCATTACAGTTAGCGTTTCCGCCTGGTTGACCATATAATCCTTTATATCCACTATTATAGTAATCACACATTCCAGAATATTTATCATTTGTTGCATTTGTATATACTCCCATTTGATATTCCCATGCACCGCCGGCTATATCAAATATTCCGCTTATATTTCCATTTGTACTTTGTGGGTATGAACTAACTCCGCTTCCATAAGTTATTTCACACGTTGTTGTTGACGCCAAATCCGCAGCATTTGCTCCACATCCTGTTTTATATCCATTTTGATTGTTTATTCTTATTTCTGTATTTATTCCATATTGTGAATGACTTAAGTATACTATTGCTCCCCAATCACTATTCTTACTCATTCTACTTTCTCCAATAAGCCCATATGCCATGTTTGTTCCAAACATTTGAGAAACATTAAATTGTGTTGATACATTTTGGCTTCTCCACGATGTTATATTTGGTTTTATTGTTGGATTGGTTGTTCCTACATTTAGTGTTGTCCCTTGTGTTGTCTCAAATTTACCTACCCATATTCCATTTAATTCTACTCCATTATATGTAAATGCGGGATGTGTTAATTGTGTTCCATTTGTACTTCCTGCGCTCTTTGCTGTACTTGCGTCTTCAAATGTTATTGATATTGATTGTGGACAATTAGCCGTACATGTTGGGGTTGTCCATGTTGCTCCTGCTGCTACACATGTACTTTGTGAATAATAGGAGCCATTTGAACATCCTCCAGTATATGTTGATGCTGTTCCTGCTACGTTCCATAGTGTGTATCTATATCTTGGTATCCATACTAGATATGCTAGTATGTCTGCTTCATTTACTGTCACATTGTAGTTAGATTGATAATAACTTCTTGTTTGTGTTCCTGTCTCTTTTACTAATACTACATTTGCCCATATCTTATTTGAGTAATTGTACCAAGTATTACTTGTTGGATTAACTGTTGTTACTGTTCCATTATCTGCAATAGTAACCGGTATCATTCCATCACTTATTCTTGGATATGCTCCATTTAATGTTAATTCTTTATATACATCTTCTTGTCCATTACAGTTAGCATCATTCTTAGTTGTAGACAAACAATAATATCCATCTAGTCTTCCACTTCCATATAGTGATACATATGCTGTGCCATCTGTACTAAAATCAACACTACAGCTTTTGTAATCAGTATTATTTATTGTTACTATATCATCACATGTTATTGGGTCATTATATTGATCTAATGTTGACATCTCTTTTCTTTTAAAATATTCTTTTTCTGCTTGTGAGGCTACTATATTAGCCGTATCTTCTATAGTCTTTTGTTTAGCATTATCTATTACACTTATTATCTTAGGTACACTTATTACTAATATTATAGCTAGTATTGCTATTACCGCTAATAGTTCTACTAATGTAAATCCGTTCTTTTTCATAGGTACCTCCTATAGTTTATCTTAAGTTAATTATAATTCTGTTTATGAATAATGTAAAGAAAAAGAACTATTTTTTTGCTCTTGGATGAGAATCTAAATATACCTTTCTTAGTTTTTCATTACTAACATGAGTATATATTCCTGTAGTATCTAGTGATGAATGTCCTAAGAATTCTTTTACTAATAATATATCACAGCCTTCATTTAATAAGTGCGTTGCAAATGTATGTCTTAGTGTGTGAGGTGTAATATTCTTCTTTAATGATGCTCTTTTAATTATTTTATCTATTATTAATTCTATACTTCTTACACTTATCTTAGTAGTTTTATTTGTACCTATTATTAAATAATCACTATTCTTATTATTTAATAATAAATTTCTTCCATAATTAATATATGTATCTAATATGGATTCACATACATCTCCATAAAAAACAATTCTTTCTTTATTACCTTTTCCTACAATATTAATAGTCTTATTATTATAATTTATATCATTTAATTTAATATTACATAACTCTGATACTCTTATACCTGTACCATATAATAATTCAAGTATTAATCTATCTCTTTGTCCTATTGGTATATTTATATCTGGTATATCAAATATTATTGATATATCTTCATTAGTCATATATTTAGGTATTCTCTTTTCTTTCTTTGGTAATGATATACTTTTAAATATATTTTTATCTACTAATTTATTAGAATATAAATATGAATAAAAACTTCTTAATGAACTTATATGTCTAGATATAGTTGATGCATTATATTTACTATTAAACATATCACTTAAATAAGACTTAACTCTTTTATAATTAATATTATATATATCTATCTTATTTTTATTACAATATAAAATATAATCATTAATATCTAAATAATAATTTTTAATTGTATATTCACTATAATTCTTTTCTATTTTTAAATATTCAATAAAATCATTTAAATGCTTCATATTATCACCATATATATTATAACAAAAAAAAGATACTATTTTATCTTTCTCTTACCAATTATATTTTTAGTAATACATTTTACTTTTTTCTTTGGTATTGCTCTATTTGCTAAGTATGCATATCTATATGATTCATAATCATTACAAATATCATCCATTAACGTTTCAAAGTATGCGTATAAAAAAGGAAATAATGAAACGTTTTGTTCTTTTAATAACTCTAATATTTTCCTTACTTCCTCAATAGTTTTATCTTGAACATCTTTTCCAGAAGACAGTTCTAAATATTTTCCCAAAAATGTAGCAATACAATCTGGAGTATTAAATCTATTTAATATTTTTTCTTTATTATTATCTATATCAAATATATCAGCACAATCAGAATATAACACTTCTCCGTATTCTGTATCTTCGTCATTATCCACTTTTATAATATATGCTTTCTCAGATAGATCAAGTGGTAAAGACTCTGCTCTATTTGCTCCAACATTAAATAAATGTTCTTCTCTATTACTATATGTCGTTGTTTCTTTGTCTACTAACATTAATAGTATGTTTGCCCCAACTCTAAATTTACTTTTATCACTTCTATTAAAATAAATATGAAACATATCCCCCTCCTAAATATTAATTGTTATGATCTTCTAACTCAACTAATACTTCTCTAGGTTTAGATCCATTTGGCGGACCAACTATACCTCTTTCTTCTAATAAATCTATTATTCTAGCGGCTCTATTATATCCTAATTTATATTTTCTTTGTAATAATGATGCACTCGCCTTACCACTTCTTACAACAAACTCAACTATTTCTTTATATAATGGATCTTCATACTCTTCATCATCATCTTTATGCATGACTGTTGCTTTATCTTCCATATCAAATCTATTATCATACTGAGCTTTTTGTTGTGATACTGTGTAATTTATTACATTATTTATTTCTTCATCTGATACAAATGCACCTTGTATTCTTATTGGAGAGTTTTCTCCCATAGGTAAGAATAACATATCTCCCTTGCCTAATAACTTCTCTGCTCCAGACATATCTAATATAGTCCTAGAGTCAACATTAGATGATACTGCAAAAGATATACGAGATGGTATGTTTGCTTTAACTATGCCCGTTATAACCTCTGTAGAGGGTCTTTGAGTAGCAACTATTAAGTGTATGCCTGCTGCTCTTGCCATTTGAGTAATTCTTAATATAGAATCTTCTACTTCTTTAGCTGCAATTAACATTAAATCAGCTAATTCATCTATTATTACCATTATGTAAGGTAATCTTTCAATAGATCCATTTAAGTTTCTTCTTCTATCATCAACATACTTATTATAATCTTCTATGTTTTTAGTTTTACTTTCTTCAAACAAGTTATAACGCCTTTCCATTTCTGATACCATTTTCATTAAAGCAATAGATGCTTTTCTTGGATCAGTAACAACTGGCATTAACAAATGAGGCACACCATTATACATACTCATTTCTACTTTTTTAGGATCAACTAAAACTAATTTAACTTCATTTGGTCTAGTACGTAATAATACAGTTGTAATAATACTATTAATACATACAGATTTACCACTACCAGTAGCACCAGCTACTAATAAGTGAGGAGTTCTATTTATTTCCATAAATATAGTCTTACCCATTATATTCTTACCTAATGCAACAGCTAATTTACTACCATCCATTGAACTAGGAATGTCTTCAATTACTTCTCTTAAAGATACTGCTGTATTAACTCTATTTGGTAATTCTATTCCTATAGTACTTTTACCAGGAATAGGTGCTTGTATTCTTATTTCCTTAGCAGCTAATGATAAAGATATTTCTCTTTGAATACTTAATACTTTATTAACTTTAGTACCACTTCTTAACTCTATTTCATATTGAGTAACAGAAGGTCCTACATTTATTTCTACTACCTTACCTACTATATCAAAATCACTTAATACTTTTTCTAATTTCTCTACATTCTCTTTAATAGAAATCTTATTTTGATTTATATTATTCTTTAATGGTCTATTTAATAATGTTCTAAAATCAGGAAGTATATAATTGCTGTTTGTCTCAACTAATGGACTACTCTTAGCATTATCTACTTGTTCTTCTTCTTTACCTTCTAATTCATCCAAACTAGTAATTACCTTTTTATTAGGAACTTCTTCTACATCATTAGGTTCATCTATATTAATAGTAATACCTTGTTTCTTAAAATCTTTTTTAAATGAGAATACTTTTAATCTCTCAAATACAGCTTTAATAAATTTAAATAATGATACATTTAATCCAACTACAACACCTATTACTATAAATGATATAGATATTATTTTAGATCCCATTACTGAGAATAATTTAATAAATACATATGTAAATATTGAACCAAATAACCCTCCACCATATGGAGTCAAATCACCTTTAATAGCAAGTATAAATTCATCAAATATATCTTTTAATGATAAATTAACTGCCATACCATCCAAATAATTAATATGAGTAATAATTACTATTCCTAATATTACCATCATTAAACCCATAGATTTAAAAGATAATACTCCAAATCTTTCTCTTTTAATTAATAAGTATGAACCTAAAGCAAATAATAATATTAATAATAATATCCATAGTTTACCAGCTATAAAAATAGAAAGTCCACTTATTGCCTCTCCTACTATTCCAAACTTACCAAAACCTATAACTGCAATCAAAATATATAATAAACCAGTTATTTCTATACTATAATTTTTTATTACTGATTTTTCTTTCTTTTTTCTTGACATAAAATCACCTCTAGCATCAAGATAATTATAACAAAATATTATAAAAAAAGATATATAAATAAAAAAAGAACAAATTGTTCTTTCTTACTTAGCTTGTTTTAAAGCAACGTCTAAAGCATTGTATAAAGCACTAACACTCATAGTAACTCCGGCAATAGAATCAGTCTTGCCTTCATCATCTAAAGTAATAAAACTTAAATCTTGATTTTCAATTACTTTTGCTTCAATTAAATTAACTTGTTCAAACCACTCTTTTTCAACTTCACTCTTTGGTTTCATTCCATATGCTTCACCTAATGTTTTCTTTGTTGTAAGAGTATTATTCTTTGAATATGTTGTATCTAGAAATACTGATTTAATCATTCCAGAATCATCAACATATACAACAGCAGTTGCTACAGATGGAGTTGTACCATAACTATCAGTATAACTTCCAAAATAAGTTCCTTCCTTATAATCTCCTTCATTTACCTTTTCACATCCAGTTAATACAAAGAAACAAATTAATAGTCCAAATAACAATCCTATATACTTTTTCATAAGTCCTCCTATCTTATGTATTAATTATATAAAAAAATTACATATTTTACAATATGTAATTATTTACAATGTTTTTTTACAAAAGATCTGCACGCTAACCCAGCATTAATTTTTTCAGAAGGAGCTAAAATATATTTTTGTTGTGCAGTTATTTGACATACAGAAATAATATCTAAAACTCTATCTAAATCAATAAACTCTAATTCATTACTTTCTTCAGATAATTCTAATGTAGAATTTAACAAATCAATTGAAACCATATCAGATAATATAATTGGTCTTTCAAGTATACAATCCGCAGTCAAACCGTTTGATATACAAAATCCAATTTTTTGATTTAATGCATCAACATTTAATGTAACACCTTTTCTAAAAGTATCTCCAATTTCTTTCGCCTCAATTTCACCTGTTGCGCTTATAAACAAAGCAATTATAGTTTTTAAAACTTCTGGTTTTACTTCACTTCTAAATATTTCTATTTGTCTTAATATTTTTTCTTTATTATTTTCACCATTTCTTTCAAATAATGAAACCTTTTCTTGTATTTCAGAAGCCATTGGACACATTTCTCTACTAAAATATGAATTAATAATCTCATAAGATTTTTCTCTATCTGGCACATATTCTGCTACCATAGAAACTGTTTCTTCCACAATTTTTGACCAATCAGGATGATTATCAAGAACCCCCGATATTTTTGAAGATAACTTATCACAAAAAAGATATTTTTCAGATATAATTCTACCTAAAGCATTATTTCCAGATTCTGTAGATCCTTTTGCCCTTCCCCATGTTACTTGCCCATGAGCCGTATAAGTTGGATGTTTACTACTATTCATATAATATCTCCCCTTTTTTAATCCTCGAGTATTATACTCATTATTCTTTTTTTGTCAAATTATGAGTATTTTATAATCTTATCTGCACATAATCCAACTATAATACCAGTAATTACTGAGCTAATTAATAATATTGGTAAATAGTATATTATGTTTATATTATTTAAAAATATTATTGCTATTATTATTTGACCAATACTATGAAATATAGCACCAACTATACTTACACCCACTATTGATAACTTAGTATATTTTTTAACTAAATACATTACTACTAGACTTATTATTGCTCCACTTAAACTAAAAAAGAATGTAATACTAAATAATCCAGTTCTTAGTAAGCCTATTAATATTACTCTTAATATAGATATATATAATGCATCTTTAAATGAAAATTTGTATATTGCATATACTATTACTATATTAGCTAATCCTAATTTAATACCAGGTATTACACCACTAAATATTGGTATTAGACTTTCTAATAAGCCTAGCACTACAGATATAGATAATAACATAGATAATTTTGCTATCTTTTTTGTATTCATATTACACCTCAATTAGTAATTGCATCTAAATTATTATTTTTATTTTCTATTTTTATAATAATTTTATTTGGTAAACAAATAATAGGAGTATTATCACTTACATATCCTTGTTTACTACATATATGTAGTGGTGATGTTTCTTTTTCTACTCTTATTTTTTTATCTTTTACTTCAATTAATACTTCTCCATTATAACCATCAACTTTATATTCTTTATTTATTCTTAAATCAATTTCTAATATTATTTTGTTTTTATAGTAAACAAATGCATAGTTACTATCACTTTTTAATATTAATTTTAATGATAATAAAACTAATACAAATAATAGTACAATCATTATCAATCTATTATCATATTTATTCATATTTATCAAATCCATCTGAATAATATATTTTATCTGCATACCAAATAGCTTCTACATTATCTAAACTATTTACATATTTAATTCCATCAGATATTGGTAATAAGAATAAATAAGTAGAAAGTATATCTGCATATCCGCTGTCTTTAGTAATAACAGTTACACTCTCAGTATAATTTTCAGGAAACAAAGTATTGGGATTAATAATATGATTATATATTATTCCGTTATATTTATAGTATCTTTGATAACTACCACTAGTTACAATAGATGTGTTTTCTACATTTAATACTTTATATACTTTAGATGTATTAAATGGTGTTTCAATACCTATTTTATATTTAGTTGATTTGTAACTGTCACCAACCTTAATATTACCACCTGCATTAATTAAATATTTAGTACATCCTTTTGATTCAATATACTCACCTACTAATTCAGTAACATATCCTTTAGCAATAGCTCCTAAATCTAATTTTACATCACTAGATTTAGTATAAATGTTATTCTTTAATGTTATGTCTTCTATCTTAATAGATCCACTATCCATAAGTTCATATATAGTTGGAACACCATTTTCTGATTCTCTATATCTTTTCCATACATCAACTACATTGCCAATAGCAACGTCTACATATCCATTAGTATTTTTATACATAGATAATCCATAAGTAATTACTTCACTTAATTTAGAATCTATCTCAACTGATTCATTGATCTTTAATACTTCATTTAAATAATATACATTCTTAATGTTTCCATATGAATTATATCTATCAGTTAATTCATGATAAGAAGAATATATTTCATCTATACCATCAAATATTTCTTTACTATTAGATGTATCATACAACTTTACTTCAATATATGTATCCATATAAAACATATTATATGTTTCTACATTTGTATTCTTACTACATCCAGTTATTAATAATAATGTAATAAATAATATAATTAATTTCTTCATATCATCACCATAATAAGTATAACAAAAAAAAGATATTTTTTATATCTCTTCTTTCTTTTTATTTCTATGAAATAACTTCTTTATTCTTGCTCCTGTTGTATTTTCATATTTCTTTTGTAATAAATCTTTCATAGCCTCTGGCTTTACATCTAATATATGTAGTTCTGCTTCTTTTGTATAATTAGAAATATTATTAATTCCACAGTAATAAGTATATCCCTTTAAAGCCATACTCAAACCTATAATTTCAGAAATAATGCCTGATATATGATAAATATTATTATTCATAGTACTAGATAAAACAACGGTGATTGTAGCACAACATAAAGTTATTGATGCCAACAAAGCATAATATAATACATGCATTTTTTTACTTCCACTTAATTCATATGATTTGTTAAGTGATAATATAACTTGGTCTTCACCCGCAGAAATAAAATCTGCTTTTATTTCTTCTTGAGTCATATTTTTGTCAATTGAAAATTCACCTTCAATAGCATTATCTACAATATTTTCTTTTTCTTCTACCATATATCTTCTTCCTTTTTCTTTAATTTAAAGATTTTCTTTTTTGACTTTACTGGTTTTATACTTTCATATTCATCTGGATAATTAGTTTCAACAAACTTACTACCTTCTGTTGCGATTTCTTTGTTTTTAATCATATCAATTATACCATCAACTACTGAATATATTGCAGTTACAATAACTAAACTTGTAGCTAAATATAGTACTGTTTCTACTATTTTTCTTAACAAATTGCTACTAAAATCATCTGCATCCATATTATTTTTTAAATAAGTTATTAATGCCGCTTGAGCAACCAAATATATTGACAATGCTACACCATAACATCCGCCAATATATCCTTCATTATATGATTTTACTTGATATATTAACAATCCATGATCTTCTTTATCTATTGTTTTAAATAATTCTTGATATGTTGGTGCAGTTAATATTCTTGTACTTACTATTTCCCCAGGAGAGTTTTCATCAGGATAACTTTCTCTTATAGTAATTTTTTTATATTTTTCCATAATACCCCTTCTTTTCGAGGATGTATACTATCATAAAACGCTATAATTGTCAATTTTAACAAAAAAAGAGATTAACTCTCTATTTCTATTTCATTTATAAAATTATCAAACTTATCTTTTACTAAAGATAATATATAATTTAATTCATTTACTTTATCTTTATAATCCATGTATAAAGGAATAGTATTTAGTTCTATTTCTAATTTTTTTAGTTCTGATTCTAATTTTATAGATGGAGTTTTAACTAATTGCTTATTTAAATCCTTTATTTTATTAACTAAATCATTTATATGTTTTGAGTTATTCATTTGATTTACTATATTTATATATTCCTTATATTCATTACTATCTTTTATTGTATTAATAAATAAATCTATATCTTCTTTTAATTCTTTATTCATTTATTTCACCTATTAGACTCCAAGTCTTAGAATCAATTATTTTTACATTAACTATTTTACCAATATAAGTAAGTGGTGCTTTTACATTAACTACTTTATTTGTTTCTGAATATCCCATTAAATATTCTTCTTTATTACTAATGGTTTCTATTAATACCGATAAGCTTGTATTTAATAATTTTTCATTAGCTTCATTGGCATATTTATTTATAAGTTTATTTAATATTTGTAATCTTGCTTCCTTTACTTCTAATGGTATATTATCTTCCATTTTAGATGCAGGAGTACCTTCTCTAGGTGAATATATAAATGTATATGCTAAATCAAATTTACAAGTATTAACTACATCTAACGTTTCATTGAAATCTTCATCGCTTTCATTAGGAAATCCAACTATTATATCTGTAGTTAGACTAATATTTGGAATATTAGTTTTTAATTTATTTACTAATTCAAGATATGATTCTTTTGTATATCTTCTTCCCATTAATTTTAATATTCTATTGCTACCACTTTGGAATGGTAAATGTATATATGGCAATATATTTTCATTATTCTTTATTACTTCTATCATATCATCAGTAAAATCCCAAGGATGACTAGTTACAAATTTTACTCTTTCTATTCCTGTTTTAGAAATATCTTCAAGTAAATTAGAAAATGTATAATTATTATTTTTTATATCTTTTCCATATGCATTTACATTTTGTCCTAATAAAGTTATTTCTTTATATCCATCTTCTTTTAAAGTAATTATTTCTTTAATAATATCTTCTTTTAATCTACTTCTTTGTTTGCCTCTAGTATATGGGACTATACAATAAGTACAAAATTTATCACATCCATACATTATATTTACCCAAGCTTTATATTTGTTTTCTCTTTTTATAGGTACATCCTCAACTATATCTCCTTCTTTGCTCCATACTTCTATTTGTTGAGAATCATTATTAATTGAATCATATATTACTTTAGGTAATTCGTGTATATTATGTGTTCCTATAACAAAATCTAACCATTTATATTTATCAGTAATTGTATCAACTACAACTTCTTCTTGAGACATACACCCAGCTAGACCAACTATTAATGGTCTTTCCATCTTTATATGTTTTAATCTACCTAGAAATCCAAATACTTTATCATGAACATTTTCTCTAATAGCACATGTATTTAATATTGCTACATCTGCTTCATTATAATCTTCTGTTCTTATATATCCCATTATTTCTAATAAAGCACATATATTTTCAGAATCTCTTTCATTCATTTGGCAACCATAAGTCCTAACAAAATATTTCTTATTCTTACCTATGTTTTTATATAAAGAATCAACACTATAATTATTAATTACATTTATAGTATTATCATTCTTCTTTTTAACATCTAAATAATTTGGTTTATTCATAATATCACTTCCGAAAATATTTTATCACATAAAAGAAAAAAAGAGAATTAATCTCTTTTAGTTATCTTCTTTTTTTAGCTATATATAAACATTTAAATAATAAAGGATTACCTAAATGATCTTTTAATTGGTCTTCTCGATAACTAAGAACCTCATGTGGTAAAGTATCAATAAGTTCCTCAGATCTTTGAAAGAAATTTTCAGAAGTTATATTTTTATCGATAGGAACAACCTCACCACTTATTATAGGTAAAGAACTATTATTTCTTAATTCCAATCCAATTGGTGTATTTATTTTTTTAAGATTTAATATTACCATATCAAATGCTCTATCTATTTCAGTAATTGAACACTCATTTGCCATTATTATAACTTTTTCTAATACATCTACAGATAATAAAGGATATTTTCTTTTTAATTCTTCTAATTTTGATTTTTTAATAAAATCCACATCTATTACCATATCATTTCGGCAATAAGATGCTGCTAAATGAAATATTGGATTTGTTTTTTCTAATTCAATTATATTACTCATATCATAATTAAATCTTTTTGGAATATTACTACCAACTCTTCTTACATTTAATTGATTACCAATTATATCTCCATATACATTTACCCAAGATAATCCCTCGCCTGAAATACTTGCTCTTGGATCGTCAATTAAATTAACAACTGGATATTCGGTTGCAGAGTGAACTGCATGAAAATCACTTGCCTCACCTATTTCTAATATTGGATTGCCGTGTAATTGAGCTTCTAAAGGAAAAACTTCAAAGCATCTTCTAAGAAAAATTTGATCATATGATGTTCGATAACCGTCTCTATATAACTTATATGCCATAATACCTCCTATTGCTTATAAAAAAAGAGATTAACCTCTTCTATCTATTTTTCTTTTTCCTGGTCTTACAATACACTTCACTGCTACTCTTTCAGTAATTAGAGATTTAGGATCTATTTCTCTAGGATCATATGATTCTTCATAATATCTAATACTATTGTCTCCTGTTATTTTTATTAATTCTTCAACAGTTTTTTCGCTTGCGTGAACAAAAGGTAGTCCCGTACGAACGTCATAACTATACGGACAATTAATTTCAGCTCCAATAGAAACTTCTGGGACAAAAACTTGTAAATCAGAAGAAGATATTGACTTAATAAAACTACTTTCTGGATTCATAGAAATATTTGAATGTAAAATATTTCTATCGCCCAAACGTGAACCATAATATACAGTTGGTACTATTATTCCATCAAAACGAGAATCTAATTCAAAAATAGATTCGCATGTTTTTCTTTTATAGGTACTATCTCCATACCATTTTGGAACAAGCTTTCCATCCAAAATTTTTGCATCTAAATTCATCCATTTATCCCCATTTGGAACATATAAAAGGTAATTGTCAATTTCACTTATATTTATAAAATAATAATTTAAATTAGCATGTAACCCATCTTCTATAGTATATTCACTTGGTTTATTTTCTCCATTTGTAAATGCAGGCTTTTCTCTAAATTGTCCACCTATTTGTAAAAGTGGTTTTCCAAATAAAGCTAATCCTTTATCTAGCATAAACTTCATCATTATATAATTTCTTGTATGTGGATTTCCTCTTAGTAACTTATATTTATTCATAAACCCTCCTAAAATCTAATTGTATTATATATATATATAGTAAAAAGTCAATTAAAATAAACTTAATTGACTAGTTTCTGGCATACCATTTAATATACCCATTAATCTCATTTTATCTATTAGTGTTTGTGATACTTTTCCTCTTTGTTGTAAATCTTCTATTGAGAAGAATGGTTGTTTTACTCTTTCTTCTACTATCTTATTTGCAACTGTATCTCCTAATCCATCTAATGCTCTAAATGGTGGTATTAATGTCTTACTATCTTCATCTATTAAGAACTTAGTACCATCTGATTTATATAAATCTAATTGTCCAAATTTAAATCCTCTAGCTGTCATTTCTAATGCTACTTGTAATACATCTAATATACTTGATTCTTTATTAGTTGTATCGTATTTTTTATCTTTTAATTCTATTACTTTGGCTTTAATTGCATCATATCCATTTACCATAGCTTCAATATCATAATCAGCTGTTCTTATTGAAAAATATGCAGAATAATACATTATTGGATAATGTACTTTAAACCAAGCAACACGAAGAGCCATCATTATATATGCTGTTGCGTGCGCTTTTGGAAACATGTATTTTATTTTTTTACAAGATTCAATATACCACTCGGCTATATTTCCTTCTCTCATTACTTGTTCCCATTTAATCCATTCTTCTTTTTCAAATGAAGGTTTGCCTTTTCTTACAAACTCCATTATTTTAAATGCATCTAATGGCTTTAATCCGTTTTGCATTAAATATACCATGATATCATCACGACAACCAATTACTTCTTTAAATGGTACTATCTTATTGTCTACTAAATCTTTTGCGTTGTTTAACCATACATCTGTACCATGTGATAATCCTGATATTTTTACTAATTCTGCAAATGATTGTGGTTTTGTATCTTTTAACATTTCTATTACAAAGTTAGTTCCAAATTCTGGAACTCCTAATGTACCTGTATCACACATTATTTGATCTTTAGTTACACCTAATACATCTGGTCCTGAAAACAAACTTAATACATCTTTATCATCAAATGGTATATCATATACGTCAATTCCTGATATATCTTGTAACATTCTTAACATTGTTGGATCATCATGACCCAATATATCTAATTTTAATACATAATCATGTATTGCATGGAAATCAAAATGTGTTGTATACCAGGATGCATCTCTATCATCTGCTGGATATTGATATGGTGTAAAATCAAATACATTCATGTAGTTTGGTATTACTACTATTCCACCTGGATGCTGTCCTGTTGTTCTTTTTACTCCAACACATCCCATTGCTAATCTTTCTATTTCGGCTGTTCTTATTGTTTTTCCTTTATCTTCTATAAATCCTTTTACATATCCAAATGCAGTTTTATCTGCAACTGTACCTATTGTTCCTGCTCTAAATACATAATCATCACCAAATAATACTTTAGTATATGCATGTGCTTTAGCTTGATATTCTCCAGAGAAATTTAAATCAATATCTGGAACTTTATCTCCATTAAATCCTAAGAATGTAGCAAATGGCATGTCTTGTCCTTCTTTTTTCATCATAGTGCCACATTCACATTTTTTATCTGGTAAATCATATCCAGATGAATAATCTTTAGCTAATAATCTATCATCTATTTCAAATATACTTTTCTTACAATTAGGACATATGTAATGTGGTTCTAAAGGATTAACTTCAGTTATACCCATCATAGTGGCAGCAAATGAAGATCCAACTGAACCTCTACTACCAACTAAATAACCATCATCATTAGATTTCTTTACTAGTTTTTGAGCAATTAAATATATAATATCAAATCCATTACCAATAATACTATCTAGTTCTTGTTTGATTCTTGCTTCAATAATAACTGGCAATACTTCTCCATATACTTCATGAGCTCTTTTATTAACCATTTCTATTACTTCTTCTTTTGATCCTTCAAATATGGGAGTATATGGTTCTTTTTCATCTTTAATTATTTTAAATTCTTCTA
>Ga0209373_10003134_pt1 | contig 15633 bp, 6 predicted proteins | sample Higcelweek5metaG_FD_187173 | JGI IMG/M metagenome (GOLD analysis project Ga0209373, IMG submission 187173) | Freshwater pond sediment microbial communities from the University of Edinburgh, under environmental carbon perturbations - High... | ecosystem: Environmental > Aquatic > Freshwater >...
ACTCGGCGCATCTCTTCGCCGAAGGCGAGAGAACTCATCTCTTCGCCGAAGGCGAGAGAGATTCGGTGACAAGAGAGATTCGGTGCAAGGCGAGCGAAGGCGAAGAAGAAGAGAGATGCGCAACTCTCAAGGGACCCCAGCTGAGCTCTCGGCAACTAAAGATGAGGGAAGACAAGGGTAAGAGCAATATGTCCTCAAGTAAGATGGCTATGCACTCAACAGCAACAGAACAGTGTCGCCTTTGGTGACCTGCCTGTAAGGGTTTAGAAGTGCAACCCCGCACCTTGACTTCATTAAGAGGGCGTAGTCCTCTATGATAAAAACATGCGCAAAATGAAAATATTATTTCATATGGATATATGAAATATGTAACTCTTAATGTAACATTTTTTTTTTAATAAATGTTATTATGTAAGTAATTAACAATTAATTAATAACAAGTTAAACATGGAAAGGTGGCAGAGTGGTTAATTGCACCAATTTTGAAAATTGGCGTGGCTTTGCGGTCACCGGGGGTTCGAATCCCTCCCTTTCCGAAAAAAAAAAAAATTATATTAGCAGTACCTCGCATCTCTTCTCTTTCGCCGAAGGCGCTCTCTCGAGTTGCGCTTTCAGCGCCACTCTAGCATCGTATCTCTCTCTTCGCCATTCGCGTGTCGCTTTAGGCAACGCGAGTAAGGCGAAGGAGGTACAAGGAATCTCAATTCTATTGAAGACGCTTTGTTATCTCTCGTTGTTTAAAGACAGTTATTGAGTGAATAACTGTTAGAGCGGCATTATCATTATATGTGTCTTAAGTGTACTCACCTTTGGAAAACAATTATAGTGATCATTACCTATGTGTTTATTATGAGATATAGGCAGCTTATCTCTCGAAAAAATTGTTAAGAAAGTTTATGAATAAACTTTCTTAACAGCTTTAATGTGTGCTATACTTTGTTTACATTTGTTCCTTCAGTGCACTCGTTTGCCTTCATGTATCAAGTAATCAATAGCCCTGTGAATACAGGCGAACAGGTAACCGACACTAAAATTATTCCAACAACAAATTTTTTGTTAGAATATCAAAAATTCTAACAAAAAAATAAAACTAATTCTAGTTTTTGGGTTTTTTTTGAGCCAGGAGGGATTCGAACCCCCGACCACATGGTTCGTAGCCATATGCTCTAGTCCACTGAGCTACAAGCTCTAACATTTAGATCAAAATTTTTTTGATCTAAGCTTGCTATCGGAGTTGAACCGATAACCTTCGGTTTACAAAACCGATACTCTACCGATTGAGTTAAGCAAGCTTTTCTAGTTTTTTGTTTTTTTTTAATTTAACATAAAAAAAAAAAAATCAAACATGATGAAATCATTTCTAAAACATAAATAATATAAGACATAATCTACAATTATAGATAGAGGGGGGACATGGTTGCCGTGCGCCTTATCTCTCGAAGGCGCACGGCAACCATGTCCCCCCTCTATCTATAAAAAAAACAATAGAAATTAATGTAGAGAAAAAATGCCTCTTGATTACTTTCTATTATTTAAGAAAAATTAAAAGTTCATTTCAGCTAATTGAACTTTTTCAAATTGTTTTTTCTTAAGAACTAATAAAACTTGTGCTAAAAGTACACAAGCAAAGAAAACTAAAAGACCTTGAATACGTGCAGGGTTTTGAAGCACAAATTCAACATCTTTTTGACCGAATCCACCTATGTTTGGATTTGAAGTTAATGGTTGATCAGCAGTAACAACTTGTCCTTCACTAACAATTAATTCTGGACCTGCAGGAATTTTTTCTGTTACAGTTTCTCCGTTTAATTTTTCAATAGTTACTAAGAAACCTCCTTTTTTCTCATCCGCAACACTAATGCTTGTAATTTTACCTGCAGCTGAGGCATTAAACACTGTATTATTTGATTTTGAACCATCTGGATAAACTTGGCCACGACCACGGTTTGCTCCTAAATAAATAGGATATTTTAAATAAGAAACATTTTTATTTTTTGCTGGATCAGGTGATAAAATAGGCACAACTAATTCACTATAATTTTTCCCAGGAATTGGCCCTACAACAAGAATATTTTTCTTGTCAGCGCTATAAGGTTGATAATAAACATTTCCTACTTTTTTCTTCATTTCTGCAGGAATACGATCTGCTGGTGCTAATTCAAAACCTTCTGGAAGAATTAAAACAAAACCAACATTTAAATCTCCTTTTTTACCATTTGCTAATACTTGTTTTGATGATTTATCATAAGGGATGCTTACTACAGCTTCAAATACAGTATCAGGTAAAACAGCTTGAGGAACTTCAATATCAGCAGGTTTTTGTGCTAAATGACAGTTAGCACAAACAATACGACCTGTTGCTTCACGAGGATCTGCATAGTTTTGTTGTGCAAAAATTGGGTAAGCTTGTGCTTCTTGTGTAAAAGCATTAGAAAGAGTAACAAACGTTACAAAGAACGCAGATAAAATAAAATGTTTTATTTTTAAATTCATTAGTAAAAAAACTTAATATTTCATAACAAGATTTTGTATCTTGATATATTGAATGGCAAAATTCTTTTTTTTTAGTTTTTAGTTTTTAGTTATATATTTTTAATTAAAGTATCAAGAACTCTTTTTGAAAGATAAGTTGAATCTTCAACCTATATTTCTTACCTTTTCTAAGATCTCAATAAAAAATAAAGTTGGTTTTTAGTTAGTATAATACTAACTAAAATCTTAAAGGCTTGCACTTTGCTTCTCTTTCTCTTGAACCGAGTCTCTCGGTGTTAGGAAGCTTGCGCTTGCACTTCGCCGAAGGCGATGAGAACGCGCGTGTCACCGAATCTCTCGTGACACGAGTGCATCTCTCGTCACGAGAGATTCGGTGACAAGAGAGATTCGGTGCAAGGCGAAAGAGAAGAGAACGCGCGTGTCACCGAATCTCTCGTGACACGAGTGCATCTCTCGTCACGAGAGAAGCGCCTGTGCACCTTCGGTGCAAGGCGCGCGTGTCACCTTATCTCTCGGTGACACGAGAGATTCGGTGACAAGAGAGATTCGGTGCAAGGCGAAAGAGAAGAGAAGCGCCGAGAGACTCGGCGCTCGCCGAAGGCGAGATATTCGGTGCATGCGCTCGCCGAGAGACCGCCTCGAGAGAAGCGCATCTCTCGCTTGCACCGAATCTCTCGTGTCACCGAGAGATAAGGTGACACGCGCGCCTTGCACCGAATCTCTCGTGCACAGGCGCTTCTCTCGTGCGTGTCACCGAAGGTGACAAGCGATAGATTCCAAGCGAGTATATCGGCTGGGTACCTTAATAAGTCGCGCAGAGTTCGCCTTCGGCGAAGAGAAAGAGAAGAGAAGCGCCTTCTATAAAAGCACGCGAAATAGCTTTCTATGTAAATAAAACAAAAAATTTTTCTTCTCAATTTATTATTTTATCATTTAATATTAATTAATGAATAATTAAATAAAATCAACTAAAGTGTTGGCTGCCGGGTCCACTCACGTGCACTTTTGGTGCAAACCTGGAGTACTGTCACTATGTACCCAGCACATATCTCGCGCCTTCTCTCTAGAAAGTTTCTTTCAGAAACTTTCTTAAGCGACTTCTAGAGATGCGAAGTTGAGGTTGTCGTCTATGACGACAACCTAGTTAGGAAGCTTGCGCTTGCACCTTTGGTGCACAGCGAGATATGCGCCGAAGGCGGTCTCTCGGCGAAGGAAGTGCAAGCTTGCGCTTCGCCTACGGCGAAGCACTTCGCCTTCGGCGATGAGAAGCGCCGAGAGACTCGGCGCTTCTCTCGAGATTCGGTGCAAGCGCTCGCCGAGTCTCTCGGTGAAGAGACTCGGCGCACAATAACCGTTGCGCAAGCTTGCACTTCTCATCGCCGAAGGCGTTCTCTTCTCTTTCGCCTTGCACCGAATCTCTCTTGTCACCGAATCTCTCGTGACGAGAGATGCACTCGTGTCACGAGAGATTCGGTGACACGCGCGTTCTCTTCTCTTTCGCCGAAGGCGGTCTCTCGTGCGAGAGATGCGAAGTTGAGGTTGTCGTCATAGACAACAACCGAGAGATGCGAAGTTGAGGTTGTCGTCATAGACAACAACCGAGAGATGCCCTTCTCTCTCGCCGAAGGCGAGACAGGCGGTCTCTCGGCGAGTCCTTAGTGACAACCTGAAGTTAAGTATATCTAGTATTGTCTTTAGATGATTTCTTATCTCTCGTTATTTTTTGAAGAAGCATATTAAATAAAATACGCCCAGGCGTTGTTGTAACATATTGATTAATCATTATATTTTTAGAGTCAAAAAGACGATGATAATGAGTTGAAATTTCTTGCCAATTACCTAGAGGAGAAACGCGAATTTCAAGAGGTTCGGTTTGATCAGAACCATTTTCAATCAAATCAGCCCACTTCACCCAAATTAATGAATGTAAATTTAATACAGTTTTAAAAGCAAGAAGTTCAGAATTGTTATATGCATTTACAACTTCATTGAAATTATTAAAATAAAGACCTGAACCTTTTAAGTTATGAAAACTTCCTTTATTGGAATAAGTTGTTAAATAGTAACATCCTAATACCATATCTTGGCTCGGAATAGCTAAAGGATCCCCTGTTGCCGGAGAAAGTAAATTATTTCTTGATAACATTAATTTCCAAGCTTCAGCACGTGCTTCAACTGTAATAGGTACATGAACAGCCATTTGGTCTCCGTCAAAGTCAGCGTTAAAAGCTGAACAAACTAAAGGATGTAATAAAATAGCTCGTCCTTTTACAAGTTTTGGAACAAAAGCTTGAATACCTAAACGGTGTAACGTAGGAGCACGATTTAATAAAACAGGAGAAGCTTGCATTATTTCATTTAATAATTCTTGAATTAAAGCAGGATTATTTTGAATTAATTTTTTCGCACCTTCATTTGTTCTTGCATAATGTTTCTTTAAAATGACTTTCATTAAAAAAGGTAAGTATAAAACTTTGGCCATTTCAAAAGGAATGCCACATTCAGAAAGTTTTAATTTAGGACCCACTACAATTACAGAACGGCCTGAATAATCCACACGTTTTCCAAGTAAAAATTGTCGAAAACGTCCTTGTTTTCCTTTTAAAAGGTCAGATAATGATTTTAAAATACGTCCACGTGAATCTTTTTCAGCAGCTCCACCCGTTGAACTACTTTTTCCATTTTGAATTAAATTATCAACGGCTTCTTGTAATAAGCGTTGTGCATATTTCATTTCCGAAGAATAACTGGTAGCAGGATCTTTTAAAAATTTTTTCAGACGTTCATTACGATAAATAACACGTTTATACAAAATATTTAAATCAGAGGCAGCAATTTGATCTCCCATTTTTACAATAGGTCTTAAGTCTGGGGGAAGCACTGGTAACAGAGTTAAAATCATAGAAGATGGATCAGAATCTTTTCGATATAATTTTCTAATTAATTTTGTACGTCGAATTAATAAATCTCGTTTTTTACATAATTCTTTTAATGCATTTTTTGTATTTTTATCATAAAGCAATATTTCGGCTTGTTTTTTTAACTTAACTATAGACTTATTTAATTGATATAAAAAGAAACGATTTTGTTTATCTAATTTTTTAATCTCACTAAAGTTTAATTCAAACAAAAGTTGTTGAATAATTCCAGGACCTACATAAAAAGCATTTGATAATCTATTATTTAAGGTCGTTAAGGAACCAATTCTGGTGCTTTGTGCCGATAGATGTGCTAGCACACCGCCTTTAAAGCCTGTGAGCCCCTTCTGACTAGATCGAAAGATTTCTTGGCTGGTTATCTCTCGCGTTAACGAAGGCAACTTATCCATATTAGCCGAGAGACCACCTTTTTCTTGCCCCTGGATACCTGGAGCGAGAGATGCAAAGCTGCTTAAGTCTTCGGCAAGTGTGTAGTGCATGGTATTACCAGAAGCAAACCCTGAGGGGTAAGAAAGCGATCCCTCACCTCCTAAGCCAAAGGCAACAGGTGAATAAAAACGGTGTTGATATGCAAAAATAGGAACATCCTGATATTGCGTAGGGGCTGAATTATAAAGAATAAAAATTTGCCAATCTTTTTCCGAAGTCCAACGTTCACGATGTGATAAAGAATAAACATTATTATAAATTTTAGGTGTGCGTAAGCTTGTGCTGCTTCTAGATTTGCGCTCCTGGGTACCCAAACCTCGAGTATTCCCTGCGGGTCTCGTGCACCGAGTCTCTCGGTGCAAGGCGAGAGATTCCAGGCATTTAGATATATCAGCTCTCATTGTTTGATGTTTGTGCCCCTTCTCTAGAAAGTTTCTAAAATAAACTTTCTTAAGTGCAAGCGAAAGCAGCCCTTCTCTTGCGCCGAGAGACGTGCACCGAGTCTCTCGGTGCAAGGCGCGCGTGTCACCTTCGGTGACACGAGAGACTCGCCTTGTGTTGCATAGCAGCTCTTTTTTAGTACCCTTGCGCGAGATACTCGCACCGTATCTCTCGGTACCCGCAAATGTACAGTCACCTATGGTGACAGGTATCCCTTGTGCCGAGAGACGTGCACCGAGTCTCTCTTCGCCTTCGGCGACCGAGAGATAAGGCGCATCTCTCGGTGTCACCTTATCTCTCGGTGACACGAGAGATGCCCAAGAAGCTGGCGCATCTCTCGTTAAAGGTGCCGAAGGCACCTTAATACGTGTTAAAAGTGATAAAGAATTATTTTTATTTATTTTATTTAAAAAGAAATTAATAATTATTAGAGGTCTTAAGAAATATTGTGATAACGCATTACTTATTATATTATGTTCAATTATGTAGTATTCTTGCATTAAAGAGTTAATCTTTGTTTGAATTTCAGAAAAACTCGATCTAATACTAGTTGTAAAAATAGTGGAAAGAAGAGGTTGTTTTACTTTTTGAAGAATTAAAGAAACATGTAAAAAGAAATAAGATTTTAAACTTTTCAATAAATGTTGTCCATATTGTATGTTTGAAGTGGTACAATATTTTTCAATTTTTTGCAAAAAAAATTTAAATAACATATGTTTTTGTTTTAGTTTTATACCATAAAATTTCTTTAAAATCAGCTCCCTGTAATTTTTTGGATCAGAGGAAGTGCCCTTTTCACATCTCTCTAGAAAGTTTCTTTCAGAAACTTTCTTAAATCTTTCTCTGGCTAGCCTAGCGCTTTGCGTGCACTGAGAGACTCGGTGCAAGCCTGTGTGCCCGGTCCCCACACCTTCGACTGGTACATGTGCTGGTGTCGCCTGTGGCGCAGAGAGATGCCCAAAGCGCGAGAGACCGCCTTGCGTCGCCGGATCTCTCGCAGAGATGAGACTCGCCGGATCTCTCGGCGAAGAAGAGAGACTCGGTGCACGTCTCTCGGCGAAGGCTTGTGTTGTTATTGAGACATTTTTGTTTTTGAAAATGTTTAAACGTAACGTAACAGGTCTTGTTTTTGCCTGGGGTACCCCGAGAAAGAGAAGCGCTTCTCTTTCTCTTCGCCTTCGGCGAGGGGTACCCTCATGCAAGACAGCAAGAGAAGTAGTTTTACTTATATCTTTCCTTTTATGTTCATTTAAAATGGACTGATTAGTTTTTCTATCTTTATATCTTTCAAGTGAAGACAAACTGGCTTTATAATAAGTTTTTGTATAAATATTTTTCCAAGTTGTTTTGTTTGAAGCTTTTAAAATTTGTTTTTGTAATTTTTGTTCTAATAAACATAAAATATAAAAATCTAGAGGTAACTTTTTAGAAATTTTCGTTATTAACGAAACTAATAATGTATATTCTTTTAGAAATGACATAGTTAGGGACGAACTGGCTAGAGAAACGGCTAAACTGTCCTTTAGAATATAATGTGTACATAAAGGTAAAACACATAATAACTTAATTAAAAAATCTTTTTTTATCTCTTCTTCTTCGCCTTCGGCGAAGAGAGACTCGGCGAGTCTCATCTCGCAGAGTTCGCCGAGAGACTCGGCGCGGAGATGAGAAGCGCTTCTCTTCGCCGAAGGCGAGAGATGAGATCCGGCGACAATCTGTGACGTTCTAAAAAAAGATTCTGACCTATTTAATAAAGAGAAAAAGCTTAGTAATGATTTGGCTTGTTTTAGCTTTTGCTTTAAAGATGAAGTTATCTCTTGACTTGCCTTCTTTCTTGGGACTCTACCGAGAGATGCGCTTGCATCGCCGAAGGCGAGCGCAGAGATGAGACTCGCCGGATCTCTCGCAGAGATGAGACTCGCCGAGTCTCTCGAGAGACTCGCCGGATCTCTCGGCGAAGAAGAAGAGAGACTCGGTGCGCAGAGATGAGAACCGCCTTCGGCGAAGAAGGTGCACAGCTTCATTTCTTGAATTTTATCTTGATCTTGTGTTAAATATGCAAAAATTAACATTAAATTGAATAAACGTTGTTTTTTACGTGTTTTTTGAACTTTAGAATGTTCTTTAGAATTAGCATTTTTTATTGAGAAATTTGTTTCTATGATTCCATTAACTTTAGCTTTTGCTAAATGCTCTTTATGTAAGTGGCTTAAGTCACTTACTACGATCAGGTTTATATTTTTTTTTTGTAAAAGATTTCTTTCATTTTTTAAAGAAAGTAGATATAGTGCGCTAACGTCTGTGCACCGAGAGACTCGGTGCAAGGCGCGCGTGTCTTGCACCGAATCTCTCTTCTTCTTCGCCGGGAGATCCGGCGAGTCTCTCGAGAGACTCGGTGAAGAGAGATCCGGCGACGCAATTACAGCGACACGAGGGCTGCTTTCGCTTGCACTTGCGCCGAGAGACTCGGCGCTCGCCTTGCACCGAGAGACTCGGTGCACGTCTCTCGGCGAAGAGAAGGGTTGGGTACTCCCACCTTCTAGAGGTACCCTAGCGTAGTGTGAGAGATAAGAAGGAAATATTTTGGAATAAGATAGCAAAGTATAAAAAGGAAAGTTTTTAACCATATGTTGCCATGTACAATTTATTAAATTGTGTGATATTCTCGATTTAAGAGCTGGTTGAGTACCCAATACTTCCTGAGTCATTTCAGTTAAGAGAGTAACTTTTTCTTCTCTTTGTAAGTTTTGAACTAAATGATCTGGCAGATGAGTTACGTAAGAAAGTTTCTGAAAGAAACTTTCTAGTGAAGGAAATATTTTAGTGAAAGCTAAAGAAGCCATTATGAAATGCTCTTGTGAAATACCCTCTTTATTCAAATAAATAAACTTAGAATTATGAATGCTTTTAGAAACTTTTGACGAGTGTGGTTGTAGCATATTTTGTGTAATGTTTCTCTTCTTCGCCTTCGGCGAAGAGAGACTCGGCGAGAGATAGATTTTTGACTTTTCCGAGAAATTAGATGTTGTCTCTAGATAAGAAGGTACCTGTAAACTATTGCAGTAAGTTGTAGACTTATCTAGGGCTGGGTACCCCGAGAGAAAGTGTTGCGCTTTCAGCGCGTCGCCGAAGGCTTGCGTCGCCGGATCTCTCGCAGAGATGAGACTCGCCGAGTCTCTCTTCGCCGAAGGCGAAGAAGAAGAGAGACTTGGTGCACGCGAAGCATGGCTGGAATCCTTTACAGAGGAAGGACTCGGAAAAGATGTATTAAATGTAAAATTATTTATTGGAAACAAAGAATTTTCTAATGTAAGTGTTTCTGAACCATAAGTTACATATTGTAAATATCTTTTTTTCATGTCTAATAAAAGAGATAAATAACTTGGATTTCCTTTTAAAAACCAAATATGTGTAACAGGAGAAATGAGTTTTATATAACCTAACTGATAACGACGTATTACTGACCATGTATATTCAACGTCACATTCAGGACAAAATTTTCTTGGAGTTACCGAAAATAAAGGGGTTGTGCAGGTACCCGCCTTTAACCCTTTCTTATCTCTCTTCGCCGAAGGCGACGAAGTAAGAGGGGCACTGCTTATCTCTCTAAACGCTTCGCGTGCACCGAGAGACTCGGTGCAAGCCTTCGGCGAAGGGTACCCCGCGCCAGATTGCATTTCCTGTATATTTTTAATATTCCCTTTGCTTGCAGATGCTTCTTGTTTTACTGTGTTATCTATTTTTCCACAAGCGCATTCAAAATCCTTTAAAGGCCCAAAAATACGTTCACAAAATAAACCGCCTTTCATGGGTTTAAAGGTTTTATGGTGTAAAGTATTAGCATTTAAAACTTCCCCATAAATTTTGCCATTTGGTAAAGTTTTTTCAGCCCATTGTAAAATACGTAAAGGAGAAGCTAATCCAATGGTTATTAATTTTACTTCAGATAATTTAGAATAAGAAGAACCTAATTTTTTTTTTTTGAAAGAGTTGCGCGAGAGATGAAAGCGCGAGAGACCGCCTTGCGTCGCCGGATCTCTCTTCGCCGAAGGCGAAGAAGAGAGACTCGGTGCACGTCTCATCTCTGCGGCGAGTCTCATCTCTGCGGGAAGAGAGGTCTTTGCTTGCTTCATTGTGCTGGATTGGGTACCCATCCCAAGGTTGTCTTCAGGCGTTCTTTGTGTTGAAAACACAAGCGGTGTACCTTCTTCGCCGAAGGCGACGCAAGCACCGAGAGATGCGAGAGAAAGAGAAGAGCTGGACTGGAGGGAGATGCCCTCATTGCCCTTCGTGCCAAACTCTTGACCTGTTAGTGATAACCTGTCTAGCGCGTCTCTCATCTCTCTCGCCGAAGGCGAAGAGCCCTTTTTTTTCATTTGTGACAATGCAAAAAGTTTTCGCTTAGAACTATTTAAGGGCAAGGGTTGCTTCGCCGAGAGCTCCCTTCTCTCGCCGTTGTCAACTTGTGTAGCAGCGTTCACATTCGCTTTTAGCTGAGTCTCATCGGTTTTAGGCAACGCCACCTTATTAGTGAAATTAGTGAAACCAAAGCTATGAAATTTTATTGATAATTTTTCTTTTTTATAAGAAAAGTTTTTATTCTTGTATTTGCAATTCAGCATGAAATTTAGAAATTTTTGTTTCATTTAGGGAAGAAAGTTTCTATTAAATAATAGAAACTTTCTTCCCTTTAGTGTTTTATTTTCTGAGGTTTTTTGCTATTACTAGATATTGATAGTAGATTCCTTAACATTTTTTATAGCAGATCAATAGAAATAGCAAATATCCCTATTGAATCAGTTGCTTTCCATCTTTTGTATATGGGCTGAACTGTTGAGGCTACACCTTCTTACTAGAGTAGCGAAGCAGCTCTTATCGGACGCAACAAACCGCGAGAGAAGGAAAAGAGCTGGGTACGAGAGATAACCTGGTTCTGGGGACCCATTCCTGGGTCCCACGCGAGAGATGGGGAACCAGGTGCGAGATATAAGAGAGGCAAAGTTAGAAGTTGTCTACGACGAGAGATTCCCAGCACGAGAGAACGCCTGGGTTCCCCATCTCTCGCTGGGTACCCGGTAAGCAAAGTGTCACTGCATATCTAGAATCGCCTATAGGAAGTCACCGAATCTCTCGCGACTTTTCTTAAGCCATTTTTTAAGGTACCTAGTGACAGTGCCCTTCTCTTCGCCGAGAGACTCGGCGCTTCTCTTCTCTTCGCCGAGAGACTCGGCGCTTCTCTTCTCTTTCGCCTTTGGCGAAGGCTTGCGCCGAGTATCTCTTGTGCTTGCTTGCACGAGAGAACGCCTTCGGCGAAAGAGAAGAGAACGCCTTCGGCGAAAGAGTTCGCCTTCGGCGAAGAGACCGCCTTCGGCGAAGGCGGTCTCTCGGCGAGAGATTCGGTGCGCAGAGATGAGAACCGCTTGCACGATATAACGCCTTCGGCGATGATAACGCCTTCGGCGAAAGAGTTCGCCTTCGGCGAAAGAGAAGAGACCGCCTTTGCATCTCTTCGCCGAAGGCGATGAGTTCTCGAGAGAGCGCCTGTGCACCTTCGGTGCAAGGCGATGAGAAGAGGCGGTCTCTCGGCGAGATATTCGGTGCGCAGAGATGAGAACCGCCTTCGGCGAAGAGATGCGAAGGCGGTCTCTCGAGAGATGCGCAAAGCAAGCTGTGCTCGCCTTCGCTCGCCGAAGGCGCTCTCTCGAGAGAGATTCGGTGCAAGCGCTCACCGAATCTCTCTTGCTTGCTTGCGCCGAAGGCGCAAGAAGGCGCAAGAAGGCGCACGAGCGAGAAATGCAAAGAGTACAAATAAAGCGACTGCGTCATTTCACTTGATAATATTGCTGCTATTCTAATTTCCCCGTTAAATAGGATTGTCCCATTAAAATAATGGGACATAGTAACTTACTAATTACTAGTAAAACCTAACATAATCATATTATGTCTTTGTTTATTTAGGTTAAGAGCTAGGATGGCACATCTTTTTTCTAGACAATAAACAAATTTCCTCAAAAAAAAATTTTATATAACTTCCAAACAGAAGTTTTTCTTTTTTTCAAGTCTTTCTGTCTTTTCTATATTGTTAAAACTCATCCACTCAAATTTTTTGTCTTTTTAGAACTTTTTCGGGATGACAGGATTCGAACCTGCGACCCTATGCTCCCAAAGCACATGCGCTACCAAACTGCGCTACATCCCGGTATATTTAGTATACCCTTTTTTATTATACCTTTTATTTAAAAAAAAAAATAAGAACAAATAAAAAGAGAAAGAAGCTTATCTTATGCTTTATGAAATAAAGCATATCAAAAAATACAGTAAATTTCGTAAGGGGCAGTTCTCCCACGTCCCAGTATGGCTTGTACCACGAGAGATGAGATAAGAGCAGAGATATAACAAAATATTATAATTAAAAAGGTTTTTTTAAATAGAATATTTTTTAGGCCCAACCGGACTTGAACCGATGACCTATTGCTTGTAAGGCAATCACTCTACCGACTGAGTTATGGGCCTGCTTTCATAATAATTATTATGATTATAATATATCATTATTAATGATGATATCATTATAAATTGTTTGTTTCATCAAAGTTTTGACATCTCTAGAAAGTTTCTGAAAGAAACTTTCTAAAGCGGTTCTCTGAGTACCCAGCACAAAGAGGCAAGGAACTAATAAATAAGTTTAAAATTATGAGAGAAGAAAGGTGAGAATGTGAAAATAAGAAGGGACGCAAGTAGGAAGGGGCCCTTCTCTCTCGCCGAAGGCGAAGCAAAGCTTCGCCTTCGGCGAGAGAGAAGGGCCCCTTCCTACTTGCGTCTCAAATTAAAGCAATTATTATGACATTTTTTTTAATTAAGCAATAATTGAGGTTACTACTCCTGCACCAACAGTACGACCACCTTCACGAATAGCAAAACGCATACCTTTTTCAATAGCGATAGGGTTGATTAATTCAACAACCATACTAATACGGTCTCCTGGCATTGCCATTTTGTTTGAATGTTCTTCAGCAACTGAAGAAGGGTTACGCATTTGAATATGTGTAAAAGATGTAACTTTTCCAGTTACATCTGTAGTACGTACATAAAATTGAGGTTGATAGCCGATTAAAAAGGCAGAATGACGACCCCCTTCCTCTTTTGTTAAAATATATACTTGTGATTCAAATTTTGTGTGTGGTGTGATAGTTCCTGGTTTTGCTAAAACCATTCCACGCTCAATATCTTTTTTTTGAACGCCTCTTAAAAGAACACCTACGTTATCTCCAGCCATAGTTTCATCTAAAGTTTTCTTAAACATTTCTAAACCAGTTACTACTGATGTTTTTGTATCTTTTAAACCTACGATTTCAACGTTTTCCCCTACTTTTAGTGTTCCACGTTCAACACGTCCTGTTGCTACAGTTCCACGACCTGTAATAGATAAAACGTCTTCAACAGCTAATAAGAAAGGTTTATCAGTTTCACGTTGAGGAGTAGGAATATAACTATCCACTTTATCCATTAATTCATAGATTTTGTCTACCCATTTATTTTCTCCACGTTGAATTTTTGGATTTTCGATAAGAGCTTCTAAAGCTAAAAGGGCAGAACCTGGAACAACTGGAATTTCATCACCAGGGAATTCATATTTATCTAACGTTTCACGCACTTCTAATTCCACTAATTCTAATAATTCTTTATCGTCTACTTGGTCTTCTTTGTTTAAAAAAACAACAATATTAGGTACTCCTACTTGTTTAGCTAGTAGAATGTGCTCTTTTGTTTGAGGCATAGGCCCATCAGCTCCTGAAACTACTAAAATAGCACCATCCATCTGTGCAGCTCCTGTAATCATGTTTTTTACATAGTCAGCATGGCCTGGACAGTCCACATGAGCATAATGACGATTTTCTGTTTCATATTCTACATGTGCTGTATTAATTGTAATACCACGTGCTTTTTCTTCTGGAGCTGAGTCGATTTCATCATATTTTTTACCTTGTCCACCTCCTTTAGCCGCTAAAGTCATAGTAATAGCTGCTGTTAAAGTTGTTTTACCATGGTCAACATGTCCAATAGTACCAATGTTTACATGAGGTTTTTTTCGTTCAAATTTTGCGCGTGCCATAAAAGATTTTCTAACTTTTTTATAAAACATAAACCAATTTTTCGAGTGTATAGACTTCAAAAAGTTCTCTTATAAAGCAGCTTATCTCTCAGAAAGTTTATGAAATAAACTTTCTGAGAGATAAGCTGCTTTAGCACTGCTGCCGAGAGATAGGGTTGTCTTGCGCCTTGCGTGTCTCGCCTTCGGCGAGAGAGAAGCGCCGCAGAGATGAGACGTGCACCGAATCTCTCGTGTCACCGAGAGATAAGGTGACACCGAGAGATAAGGCGCGCGTGTCACCTTATCTCTCGGTGACACGAGAGATTCGGTGACAAGAGAGATTCGGTGCACGGAACTCTCGCCGAAGGCGAGCACAGACCACCTTATCTCTCGCAAGTGCGGTTCTCTCGTACCTAAATAAAAGGTGCACACCGAGATATAAGGTGAGCGAAGCGAAAAGCTACCTTCGGTAAGAAAACGTAGCCCTAAAAACAAGCAGGCAGGCTAAGTCATATCTTGTTAAAGATTCAATTATTTAATAAAATTTATTATTATTTTTTAATAATAAATAATAATAAATTTTATTAAATAATTTCATATAAACTATACTTACTTTTTACGAAACAATTATTACACAATAAGTTTTTTTAATGTTTGCTTAATTTATTTATTTATAAATACATAAACAATAAATGTTTTATATTAAAACAAAATTAAAGAAAAACTTGAGTTTTTCTCTGAGCTTTCCCCAACACATCTCAATTTTTTCTAGAAGTATAGAGAAATTCATTAGTAACACTATTTACTTGTCTACAAGATACAATGCGGCACCGAAAGCTATTACTGGGCTGTTAATAGATATGCGCTCTTACCATCGTCTCTTATGGGTTCTATTTACAAGTCCTTGCACAAGCAACGCACAAGAAGATGTGGAGCGTGATACCTAGGTACCCATCCTTGGTTCGTGGGCTGTGCTGAAGATATATCTCTAACTTCGCTTGGAATCTCTCGCTTGCACCTTCATCGCCGAAGGCGAGCGCTTGCACCGAATCTCTCGCGAGAGAGCGCCTTCGGCGAAGAGATGAGTTCTCTCGCCTTCGGCGAAGAGATGCGCCGAGTTCCTCTCGCCGAAGGCGTGCACAGGCGGTGCACCGAATCTCTCTTCGAGAGACCGCCTTCGCTCGCCGAAGGCGGTCTCTCGAAGAGAGATCCGGCGACGCAAGCAAGGCGAAGAGATGAGTT
>Ga0209373_10003135_pt1 | contig 15630 bp, 9 predicted proteins | sample Higcelweek5metaG_FD_187173 | JGI IMG/M metagenome (GOLD analysis project Ga0209373, IMG submission 187173) | Freshwater pond sediment microbial communities from the University of Edinburgh, under environmental carbon perturbations - High... | ecosystem: Environmental > Aquatic > Freshwater >...
CCAAAGTTCCACAAATAACTTATAACATCGTCATCAACGGCAACGTGTGTGAACTCTGCAAAGGCAGGAGCACAGCCAATGTTGGTTTCAATGGCTGAAAATTCAGCAGAGGCATCAACTACATGAATGTTCTGAATTGTTTGTTTTTCGCAGCCATTATTCGCTCTAGCTAAAAGCAGAGGTTTATAATCTCCGGGTATATTATAAGTGAAGTTTTCGTTTTCTAAGTTAGTAGAAACAACGTCAAATAAGTTATCGCTGTTAAAATCCCAAGAGTAAGTAATATCATAACCCGACGATTTATTTTCAAAGTTAACTATTGTTCCATTGCAAATTAGCGAATTATCGATTGTGAAGTCGGATGAAAAAGGTTGTATGTTGATTAAGTCTTTCTTTTCAACAGTAGACGAACATCCATTTGTGTCGGTAACTTTTAACGAAACAGTATAAATAGTGTCTTTTAAGTAACTTGTTGTAGGGCTTTGCTGAGTGGTTGTAAAACCATCTCCATAATCCCACAGGTAATCTTTGGGAGTTCCAGTGTCGCCTGTCGGCTTGGTTGTACTACTTGAAAATGTAACGTTCGAACCAGAGCATATTGTAGCAGGCGAATAACCAAAATCAATAATTGGCCCGTTCGCATGAATTAAATCGTATTCAGTAAAACTGTAGTCACAACCATTTCCATAAACCTTCAACCCTACAGAATAAACGCCGGGTGAACTGTATGTGTGATCAACAGAAGCCTCTGTTGTTTCGACATCCGGAGTACCATCGTTAAAAGTCCATACATAGCGGTCAATTGCATAATTGGATGAAGTATAGCTTGAAATTGTTTGACCAAACGTAACATTTAAGGGAGCGCAACCTGATGTTGCTGGGGTTGCCGTGATTATTCCAGGAGTGTTTTCAAAAGAGAAAAGTGAAATTTCTTCCTCCTGTGAGTCAGAGCACTTCGAGATTGGGTCGGTTGCAGTAAGTGTTACGATGAAATTTCCTGTTGTTTGGTATTGATGCGATGGCGAAATCTCAGAGTCGAGTGTACTGAGATCTCCAAAATCCCAACTATATTCTATCGTTGAACCTGTGTTGTTTGATGTCGAGTTATTAAAAGTTGCATCGTACGGAGGATTGCTACAAAAGGTGGTCTGAGATGGAGAAAATGAAGCTTTTGGTCCGTTAATCTGAATGTCGCTAAACGTTTGCGAGCTAGAAGGGCAGCCATTGTCAATAGCAATAACATCGACGCCGAAAGAGCCAATATTTTCAAACTGATGATAATGTGAATAGTTTTTCCCACTAACGTTTTCTATTGTATCTGTCCCTTCGGGTGTTACATATAGAAGTTGATCTGTTCCATCTGAGAAGTAGGTTGACAAAGCAACAGATGAACTTAAGCAATGTGGCCCTTGATCCCATTTAATGCTATCGATTGTGGGAGGATCAGCAAATTGGGCTGCATTAGTTTTTTCGATAGAATAGGTACATCCATTTGTTGTAGTAACCGTAACCGACACATCGAAGTTTCCTTTTGATAAATATATTTGAGAAGCTGTTGCTTCAGTTCCCGATTGTGAATTTCCATCACCAAAATCCCATGCGTAATTTGAAACATTGTCGTAGTCTGATTTAAATACCGCTGAGAAATTAGTTTGTCCGGCACCAAAGCAACCATAAGTAGCTCCCGATGTGCTGAAATCGATTGTTGAATTGGTGAGAAAAACACTTTTTGTGACCGAAGCGGCACAGCCATTTTGATCAACAACGTCGAGCTTTATATTGTATGTTCCTTCGCTTAGTCCGGTTAATGATGGAGAAAAGTCGGTTGAAAATGGCTGAAAATTAGAGCCATTAACGCTCATCGACCACGAAGTTGATGTTAGAGGCGATTCGGTTGCTGAAAAAGAAGTGTTGCTAAAGTTTACAGTGAAATTGTCTTTGCAAACCCCAGATATTGAATAGTTAAAGTCAGATGTTACTTGGTCTATTAATACTTGTTTTGTTATGTCTATCGCACAGCCATCGTTGAAGTTAACAGTAAGTTGAACCGGGTTTTCACCAGGGGTAGTCAGTAATATGTTTTGTGGATTGGCATCAGAACTGAACGTGGTACCAAAATTCCAAGAATAGCTTGTTGCACCACTCGATGCCAAAGAGGTGAAATTCACAGTCTCTCCATTACAAACTTCTTTAGGCGAAAAATTAAAATCTGCACTGTTATTCTCGTTGAAAGTTACGGTGCTTGTATATGAATCGGATACACAACCATGTTCTGAAATCTCAGAAAGTGAAACATTATATGAACCCGATGATGTGAAGTTGTAACTCAGATCTTTACTTGTTCCTTCCTGATTTCCATCGATTTTCCAAATATAATCTTTGATTGTGCTGCCAACAATAGTTGATGTGTTGTAGAATGTTGTTAGCGATGGCTTACATGAATTTTCTTTTGTGAAAGTAAAACTTGTAGTAGGCTTGTCATACACCTCAAAAAGAGGCGTGTAATATTTTAATCCCTTACATCCGTTTTCGTCTGTTACTTCAAGCGAAACGTTGTATTTACCATTTTGCAGGTTTGATAGTTCAATTGTTTCTGATGTTGAGAATTGGTCGGGCTGCCCAGGGAAATTTTCAGAATACCAGTGGTAATATATGCCGGCATCGCCTGTTGATCTTAGCGTTACATTAAAAGGTTCGCAACCACCTATAATGTTTTGATCTATGTTTGGTTGAGGGTTTTCGTAAATGGTTACAACGTCGGAATAAGTAAGAGAGTCGTTAATTGTCAGTGTTACTGTGTAGCTGCCAGGTTGAGAGTAGTTGGCAACAGGTGTAGCAAGTGTTGAGTAGTTTCCATTTCCAAAGTTCCATTTAAAAGAGGTTGCATTGTTCGACTTGTTCTCGAATTGAATGTATTGTGAGCCACAGCCAAATTGTGTGTTCATTGAAAATGCAGCATAGGTCCCATTTGTAGGGTGAACTATGATTAAAAATGTTTCAGAAGATGAAGCTCCGGAAGGATCTGTTGCTTTAATTGTAACACTATGAGAATCTTCCGATCCGAATGAACCCGAAAGAGTTTTGCCATTGAATGAAAGACCTGTAGGTAAATTTATTGCCGAAAATGTTAGCTTATCGTTGTTTGCATCTCTGAATGCAGATGTTGGAATTGTATATGAAAATGAAGAGCCAACTTCGGTGTGTTGATTAGGAATACCCGAGTTTAACACCGGCGGAAGGTTTTGTGAGTGGGCAAAATTGGCATACAACAACAGATTGATAGCAATAATCAATCTCCCGATCCTAAACCAGTTTAAGCTTTCGCACAGTTTCATTTAATCTCTTTTTCCAGACCGATAGGAATTCCGCAACAACCACTCAGTCCTAGTTAAATCAAAATAGAACGTAACAACAGCTTCTATCTTGCTTTACTATCATTCAGATAGCTAAAGTATAAAAATATCACAAAGTCAAAGAATTTTTAATGGGTTAATTCATTGTTTGATGCAAAAGGGTTTAAAGATGCGATCTTTTTTTCAAGTTTTTTTAATAAAAAACCCGAGATCTCTCCCGGGTTATTTTCTTTTGGTTTAATTAAAAAAATATTGATTGGTTTAATCTTCTTTTTGTTCTGTTTCGTATGCCTTTAATAATTCATCTTGAACTTCAGCTGGAACTTTTTCATATGCATCATATTCCATGCTAAACCATCCACGCCCTCCGGTTAATGAACTTAGAGAAGTGGAGTATTTATTCATCTCTTTTAGAGGCACTTTAGCTGAAATTTTTTCGTATCCCTTCTCGCTTCCCATGCCCATAATAATAGCTCTGCGACCTTGTAAGTCACTCATTACATCGCCCATTCGTTCGCTTGGAGTGTAAACCTCGAGGTTGTAAACTGGCTCAAGAATTTTTGCGCCGGCTTTCTTAAATGCTTGGCTAAATGCATTGCGTCCTGCAAGTCTGAACGAAATTTCATTTGAATCAACAGGGTGCATTTTCCCATCGTAAACACATACGCGTATGTCGCGGGCGTAAGAGCCTGTAAGCGGGCCTTCTTCCATTTTTTCCATGAGACCTTTCATTATCGCTGGAATAAAACGAGCGTCGATTGCCCCTCCAACAATACAGTTGCATAAAACTAATTTACCACCCCATGATAGAGAGTATTCTTCTTTGCTCCTGAGATTTACGAGCCACTCTTTGCCATCTATTTTGAACATTTTAGGGTCTGGCATCCCTTCGGTGTATGGTTCAATTATTAAATGCACTTCGCCAAACTGCCCGGCACCACCCGATTGTTTTTTGTGGCGGTAATCGGCTTGTGCCGCTTTTGTAATGGTTTCGCGATAAGGAATCTTTGGAGTAATAAAGTTGACTTCAATTTTAAACTCATGGTCGAAGAACCACTTTATAACATTGAGGTGATATTCGTTCTGTCCTTCAATAATTAATTGTTTTATCTCTTTTGAATAATTAACAATGAATGATGGATCTTCGTCGCGAAGGCGATGTAATACTTCTCCAACTTTTTCATCGTCCGATTCATTTGCTGCCTTAATAGCACTTGTAATAAGAGGTTTTGGAAATACTATTGGTGCAAAACTATAGTCTGCTTCTTTCGGGCAGAGAGTGTGGTTTACCTTTGTTTCTTTTAGTTTTACTGTAGCCCCTAAATCTCCGGCAACCATTTCTGTTACTTTGTTTCTGGTTTTTCCGGCAACAGCAAAGATCTGAGAAAATCGTTCTTTATTTTGACGGGTTGTATTTTGCAGGTCTATACCTTCTGTTATTTTTCCCGACATTACTTTGAAGAAAGTTACTTCCCCAATATGAGATTCAACGCTAGTTTTGAAAACGAAAAGTGAAGGCTGTCCGGCAGCATCAATTTTTACTGTCTTTCCACTTTTTTCTTCTCTCGGTGCTGTGTGGTCGGGTGATGGAACAATGTTGCAGATGAATTCGAGGAAACGACCTACTCCCATATTCTTTTTTGCTGATGAGCAAAACACAGGGAAAAGGGTGCATTCTTTCATGCCGATTCGCATTCCCTGACGCATTTCTTCCTCTTCGAGCTCTCCTTTTTCGAAAAAGAGTTCCATTAAACCCTCGTCGTTTTCGGCTGCTTTCTCAATTAGTTCGTTATGAAGTTTGTTTGCTTTCTCTTTTTCCGAGTCAGGGATTTCTGAAATTTCGGCTACGCCACCATCTGGTCCATATTTGTATTGTTTCATCTTTAGGACATCGATAATGGTGTTGAAGCCCGTTCCCGCATTTACCGGGTATTGCACAACCGTTGTGCTATGGCCAAATTTTGCTATAATTTTTTCTAGTAGAAGATCGAAGTTTACATTCTCGTGGTCGAGTCCGTTGGCCAGAAAGATTACAGGCTTTTTGAGAGATCCGGCTATGCGCATTGCATTTTCGGTGCCTGCACCTATTCCGTCGACTGAATTTAAAACACAAACAGCGGTTTCAACTACATTTAACGATGAGGTTACTGCTCCAGCAAAGGCTTTAAGCCCCGGGGTGTCAATAATGTTAATTTTTCTGTCGTTGAATTCGGTGTAGAGAAGTGATGCGTAGACCGAGTTGCCTAAGTCTTGTTCTATTGGGGTGTAGTCCGAAGCAGTGTTTTTTGCAGTTACTTCGCCTCTGCGGTTTATTACTCCACCCTCGAAAAGCATTGCCTCTGCGAGGGTGGTTTTCCCGGCGCCAGCATTACCAATTAACGCAATGTTGCGAATCTGTTCTGTTTTATAAGTTTTCATAAGTCTGTATGTTTTTTAGTTATTTGATCACTTATTTTTACTAGAGTTTTTCAAAAATAATAATATTTTGGTAACAATCAAGTGTTGTGTAATTAATCTGAAATATTATTGTGACAATTTCTGAAAGCCTTTTCTATAAAGGGGTTCTGAGTTTTTTGGTGGTTATTTGTGCTGATATTCAAGTGTAATGAATTGGCAAAATTTATATCTGTTTTTTGTCTGTTTTTTGACATTCTTATTCGATACGACTACAGTTTTATTGTTAGTTGACTTGATCGGCTATCCTTTCGCCTTTATTAATGATTTCAGAATAAGTTCAAATTGCGATTTATATGAATTCTTTAGTATAATTAATTCATTCGTTTTTGTAACAAAATATGAAGGTGAAACGTCAAAAGAAAATATTTTCAACAGTTGTAATTTTTCTTTCAAAGCAGGTACTTATCAATCAGAAATGAAGATTACCGATAATAATCATCCATTCATCTATAAAAGGAGTGATTGCAGTTGTTAAAAACTGAATTTTGCATTTGTTTTTTGATATCAATATATTTTAACTAGCCATGATTAAAATTAAAGACCTTCACAAATCTTATTACACAGGTTCGAACAGCCTACATGTTCTTAAGGGAATTTCGCTCAATATTAAAGAAGGGGAGTTTGTTTCCATTATGGGTTCCTCGGGGTCGGGGAAATCTACCCTTTTAAATATTCTGGGAATCCTTGATAATTACGACGGTGGAGCTTACGAACTTGACGGGAAGCTGATTCAGAACATGAGCGAGAAGAGAGCCGCTCAGTATCGTAACGAAACATTGGGGTTTATCTTTCAATCGTTCAACTTGATCTCCTTTAAAAATGCGATGGAAAATGTTGCATTGCCACTCTATTATCAGGGTGTTCCAAGGAAAAAGAGGAATAAGATTGCTTTAGAATACCTCGAAAAATTTGGATTGCTCGATTGGGCCGATCACATGCCAAACGAATTGTCGGGAGGACAGAAGCAGCGTGTTGCAATTGCCCGCGCGCTTATTTCAAATCCGAAGATAATTCTTGCCGATGAGCCAACAGGTGCCCTCGATACTCATACTTCGTACGAAGTTATGGAGATTCTTAAAGACATCCATCGTCAGGGCATCACCATTATAATTGTAACTCACGAGCATGATATTGCTGCTATGACCGATAAAATTATTAGGCTTAGCGACGGCGTTATTAGCGATGAGATTATTAACGGAGATCTTGCTTCGTTTAAGAAAAGTTATGCCAAAGACGCTGCAATTCTGTAAGATATGTTCGACGTAGATTTGTGGCAAGAGATATTTAGTACGATAAAGAAAAACAAGCTTCGTACTTTATTAACAGGGTTCTCTATTGCATGGGGAATCTTTATGCTGATGGTTTTGCTTGGTGCCGGAAATGGCTTGAGCAATGGTGTCGCATCAAACTTTGATGGTAGTGCTACTAATGCGATGTGGATTTGGAACCGGGAAACCAGTTTGCCATATCATGGATATAAAGCTGGACGACGAATACAGTTTACTATAGAAGACATCGATGCTATTAAAGCAATTGGTCAAATTGATAAGATTTCGGCCCAGTATTGGACCGGCGACCGGGTTTATTCATTCAATAACGAGTATGGTTCATACCAAACCCAAGCTTGTCATCCTTGTTATATCGACATTGAAAAATTCACGATCACCCAAGGCCGTTTTCTTAACGATATCGACATGGAGCACGACCGCAAGGTTATTGTGATTGGCGAAGATATACGTAAAGCCTTGTTCAAAGGAGTTGACCCGGTTGGTCAGTTTGTTAAGATTGGCAGTATTCCCTTTAAAGTGATTGGTGTTTATAATGAGAAAGATGCTCGAGAGGGAACTCAACAGGGCCTTATTCCAATTACTACTGCGCAACGTTTGTTTAATATGGGCAAAAAAATCCACAATATTGCGTTAACAACTTTCGATGTCTCGAAAAAGGAGAGTCAACAAATTGAGGCCGACATTAAGAACCTTCTTGCTCAACGCCATCAATATGATCCGAAAGATGAGAGGGCAATTGGGTTGTACAATTCGCTCGAAAACTATATTCAGACAATGAATATTTTCAAAGCTATTGAAATATTTATCTGGCTAATTGGAATTGGAACTCTTATTGCCGGCATTGTTGGTGTTAGCAATATAATGCTCATTACCGTGAAAGAACGTACCAAGGAAATTGGGATACGCAAGGCATTGGGTGCAACTCCACAATCAATTATAGGGTTAGTTCTACTTGAATCTATTCTCATTACTTCGCTTGCCGGATATATAGGAATGGTCTTTGGTATAAGTTTGATGGAAGTAATAAATTTTGCCATGGAGTCTCAAGCCCAGGCCCAGGCAGCATTGGGCGCAAGTGGAGATCAGGGCGAAATGAAAATGTTTATGAACCCAACTGTCGATTTGAAGATTGCAATTAGTGCAATGTTATTGCTGGTGGGAGCCGGAACTTTTGCCGGATACATTCCGGCTAAACGGGCAGCTTCTATTAAACCAATTGTTGCTTTGCACGATGAATAACCATTTAATCAGAAAGAAACCATGTTTGATATAGATCGTTGGAACGAAATATTTAGTGCGCTCAAAAAAAATAAGATGCGCAGCTTCCTTACTGCTTTTGGTGTTTTTTGGGGCATTTTTATGCTTATCGTTATGGCAGGTGCCGGTAAAGGGTTGGAAAATGGAATCATGTCGGGAGTCGGGCAGGTTGCTTCAAACTCATTCTTCATGTGGACCGAAAAAACCAGCGAACCTTACAAAGGTTTCAGAAGGGGGCGTTTTTGGAATTACAATAATGAAGATGTTGAATACATAAGAACCAAAGTGTCTGAGGCCGATGTTGTTTCTCCACGACTTTTTGGGCATTGGCTGTCGGGAAACAATACCGTTCGGGGAAAATATACCGGATCTTATAATGTGAAAGGCGATTATCCCGATTGGATTAAAATTGACCCTGCCGAAATGCCAAAAGGAAGATGGTTGAACGATGTTGACATTCTTCAGAAAAGAAAGGTTTGCGTTATTGGAGAGAAGGTGGTTGAAGAGATGTTCGAGAAGGGCGAGGAACCCGTAGGTAAATATTTGCGCGTTAGTGGTGTTTATTACCAAGTGATAGGCGTTATTCATCCTATTTCCGAAATAAATATGAACGGGCGAACCGAAACAAGTATTTTCTTGCCATTTACAACAATGCAAGTAGCTTATAATTATGGCAACGATGTGCACATGTTGGGCGTAACTACAAAGAAAGGTTACAGTGCTTCGATGGTCGAAGCCAAAGTTATGGCAGCCATAAAAGAACGGCATTCGGTTTCGCCTACCGATGTTCAGGCAATTGGGCACGTAAACCTCGAAAAACAGTTTAAACAATTTTCCGGATTGTTCTTAGGCATACAAGTCCTTACATGGATTGTTGGGATAGGAACTCTCCTGGCCGGGGTTGTTGGTGTGAGCAATATTATGCTTGTAATCATTAAAGAGCGAACACAGGAAATTGGCGTTATGCGTGCAATTGGAGCCTCGCCCCGAAAGATAATCTCACAAATTATTCAGGAGAGTGTTTTCTTGACAACCTTTGCCGGTTACTTCGGATTATTCTTTGGCATTCTTGTTCTTGAAGGAGCCAACAAAGTGTTGGATATGATTGCCAAAGGCGGTGGCGAAGAAATCTTCATTAAAAACCCTGAAATTAATTTTTGGGTTGCCGTTGCGTGCCTTGTTGTTTTGATTGTTTCAGGAGCTATTGCCGGTTATATTCCGGCTCGAAAAGCTGTTGAAATTAAACCGATTGATGCCCTCAGGGCTGAATAATTGATAACCATGAAAATAATTAAATACATATTGAAATGAAAAAATTCTTTAAAATCTTATTGATCGTGCTATTCGCAGCATTGGTTTTAGGTACATTCTATTTCCTTTATTCGAAGACGAAAAAACAGCCCGACACATTTAAAATTGAGTCGCCAAAAATCGACAATATTGTGAAGAAGACCGTAGCAACAGGCTCTGTTGTTCCTCGTAAAGAGATTGAAATCAAGCCACAGGTTTCTGGTATTATCGATGAGCTTTATCTTGAGGCTGGCCAAATTGTTAAAAGTGGAGATGTTCTGGCGAAGGTGAAAATCATACCCGATATGTTGAACCTTAATAGTGCCGAGTCGCGTGTCAACCAAGCTCAGCTAAATTTCGACGATGCCAAGATCGATTTCGACCGCCAAAAAGGCTTGTACGAAAAGAAGGTGATTGCCCTTTCCGAATTTCAGAAAGCACAACTGGCTTTCAATACTGCCCGCGAAGAACTCTCTTCGGCCGAGGATAACCTTGAGCTCATTAAAAAAGGTGTGACCAAAAAATCAGCAAAAACAACCAATACACTTATCCGTTCAACAATTAATGGAATGATTCTCGATGTGCCAATCGAAGTTGGTAACTCTGTAATTCAGTCGAATACATTTAATGCAGGTACAACTATCGCAACTATTGCCGATATGGGCGACATGATTTTCGAAGGTAAGGTTGATGAAACCGAAGTTGGGAAAATTCACGAAGGAATGGACATCATTCTTACAATTGGAGCTATTGAGTCGGAGCAATTTGCAGCTGTTCTTACTTACCTTTCGCCAAAAGGTGTTGAGGAAAACGGTGCCATTCAATTTCAAATTAAAGCCGATGTAAAACTGAAAGAAGGCCAGTTTATCCGTGCCGGTTACAGTGCCAACGCAAGTATTGTGCTCGATCGTCGCGACAGTGTTTTGGTTATTTCCGAAGGACTTGTAAAATTCGAAAAAGATTCATCGTATGTTGAAGTTGAAACCAAGCCGCAAGTATTCGAAAAGCGTAATGTGAAAGTTGGCCTTTCCGATGGTATTAACATCGAAATTCTTGAAGGATTGAAGACCGACGATAAAATTAAAGGCGATAAAATTGACCCTAAAGCAGCCAAAACTGCCGAAGTGGCTAAGAAATAATTGTTGACCAGCACGATAAATTGAAAACTATGAAGAGATTATCATTAATAGTACTTGCCGGGTTTCTGTTTGTTCAGGCTCAGGCACAGGAAAGCTGGTCGTTGCAGAAATGTGTCGACTATGCGTTGGCCAACAACATTGTTATAAAGCAATACGAGATAAACACCAATTATCAGCAGAACGAGTTGCAGCAATCGAAAAACAACCGTTTGCCCGATGTAAACGCCAGTGGTTCGCAAAGCTTTAGTTTTGGTCGTTCGCAACAGCTCGATGGAACATATCAGGCCAGAAACACTGCGTCAACAGATCTTCGAATTGGAACTTCTGCTATTATTTATAGCGGAGGCCGATTGAAGAATAACATTGTGAACCAGGATTTCCTTCTGAAGAAAAGTTTTGAAGATTTGAAAAAGGCGAAAGACGATGTGTCGTTGAACATTGCTTCAAGTTATCTCGAAATCCTTTATGCAAAAGAACTTATTAAAGTTTCGGAAGCCCAGGTGGCTCAAACCAAAGAGCAAATTGAGCTTACATCGAAGTTGGTCGAAGCCGGAAAAGTTGCCCAAGGTGCTCTGCTCGAAATTCAATCGCAACTTGCTAGCGAAGAGCTTACCCTTGTAAACCAACAGAACTCGCTTCAACTTGCATTGCTAAACCTTGCCCAGCTGCTCGAACTCGACAGCTATGCAAATTTCGACGTTGTAACCCCCCAATTGCCCGAGCTGAATGCGCAGTTGTCAATAGCGGGCGCAACTAGCGTGTATGGCAAAGCGGTAGAAAACCGTTCGGAGATTAAAAGTGCCGAATATCAACTCCAAAGTTCTGAAACGCAGCTCAAAATTGCCCGTTCAGCATTTTATCCAACCCTTTCGGCTTCGGCGGGTATTGGCGACAACTATTATAATGTGATGGACTTTAAAGAAGATGGTTTTGGAACACAGCTCAAGAATAACAATAATGAATATGTTGGACTGTCGCTCAATATTCCAATCTTCAGTAAATTCCAGAACAAAACAAATGTTTCGAACTCTAAGTTGCAGATCGAGAACAACCGACTTGCCCTTGAAAGTGCGAAGAAAGATTTGCGCAAGCAAATAGAGCAGGCATACACCAGCGCTGTTGCCGCATTGAAACGCTACAACTCAAATCAGGTTGCGGTGAAATCGATGCAGGAGTCGTTCCGTTATGTCGAAGAAAAATACAATGCAGGCAAAGTGAATGCTGTTGAGTACAACGATTCGAAATCGAAACTGGCCATTGCCGAGTCGAATTTGATACAGGCAAAATACGAATTTATATTCCGTTCAAAAATCCTCGATTTCTACAACGGGATACCAATTGCACTTTAGAGACGCGGCATGCCACGTCTCTACTATATGCGGCCACTCTGGAAACAGGGTGGCCGTTTTTTGTTTATCAACACAAAATAGCCGTTTGCATTAGGTATTATTCAAGACGAATAGTCCACCACGCAAAATCGCACATTTGCAATCCCGATAAAAAGGTTTGCAATCGAAGGTTTATGGAGTTAAAAGAGCTGTTTTTTTTGTACGCTCACTTACAGATAATTGTATCTTTGAGAATTATAATTAACATTTTCAAAGTTAGTAATGGCTAAAGCAAACTAACGACAAACCCATTGTAGTGACCCTTTTGAATTGCAAATAAAATTTGATAAGGTTGCTAATTCAATGATGAAAGAAATTGAAATTAAAGATCAAGAAAACCATAAGCTAACGGAACTAAAAGAATTGCTTTTATCGAAGTTGGCAACTATAGAAAATTAGAAGTATGGCTATTTATAACGACATATTAATTTGGGCTAACAATAAACCAGCGTTTTTGCAAGATGCTTTAAGGAGAATAATATCAACTTCAGATATTACTCAAACAGACATTGAAGAGCTTGTTTCGCTGTTAAAAAAAGAAAATGGCGATACAACAGTTACAATAAACGCAATTCCAATTGACAATACACATATTCCGACAGCTGTTGCTACTGACACAGTCTATCCCAAATTAATCAGTATTAAAGACCCGATAAATGTTTGTGCATTACACAATCAAGGGCATCTGCAATTTCCAAACAACGGTTTAACAGTTGTTTATGGGAATAATGGTTCAGGTAAATCAAGCTATTCAAGAATTTTGAAAAAACTTTGCTGGTGCAGAAATTCAAATGTGGAATTAAAGAAAAATGTTTTCTCTCCTTCTGCCACACAACAGAAAGTTGATTTTATTATTGAAGTCAATGGAATAAATATTCCTTTTCAATGGCTGGAAAATTCTCCGACACATCCTGCAATGAGTTCAATTTTTGTTTATGATAATGATTGTGGAAATGTGTATGTCAATAATGAGAATCCTACACAATACAAACCAGTCGGAATTGATGTTCTTGAGAGATTAATTCCAGTGCTGAATGAAATTTCTCAAAAATTAAATACTGATATTGTTGCCTACAATACTCAAAAACCATTATTAGACTCTGCTTTAAATAATACATTACCAGGTCAATGGTATGCCAATATTGAGTCGAAAACAAGAGCGGAAGTTGACAACTATATTCAATTTAGTCAAACGAATACAACAAGAAAACTGGAGTTATTTACTTTAATTAATTCTCAAAATCCCCAACAGAACATTCAAAACCTAACTTCTCTTAAAGTTAGAATTGAGAATTATTTGCAACAGTTTAAGAGAATAGAAGAACGTTTCAATGAAACTTCAATTCACGAAATAAGGAACCTAAGAAGCCGATATGAAAGTGTAAAACAGGCTTATGACATAGCCACCAATGAACTTAACGGACTGAACACAATTGCAGGTTTTGGAACAAATCCTTGGAGAACACTTTGGGATGCTGCTAAAAATTTTGCGACCAGTAATGGAATGACTGATGGGCAAAGTTTTCCGTCTAATAAATCATTAGAAAAATGTGTGTTTTGTCAACAAGATCTAGATGAGGCAGCAAAGCAAAGATTACTTGGTTTTAGCAGATTCATATTGGATGATGTTTCAACCCAATTAAGTGCAATTCAAGGAGAAATTGAACAGAAAACTTCAGTCTATAATAATTTAGTAGTTGCACCATTTGAAAATTTCACAGAGTTGGTCCAATTTATTACTGATTTTCAAATTCAACATGAAGCATTTAATAAATCTGTTAATTCCGCAAAAATTGTCATAGCAAATTATTTACAGAATGGTGGCGAAATAAATGTAACGATAAATCCAATCTCCACTCTTATAGGGAATTTGTTGCCAAATATTGCTTTTCAACTAGAGCAAAATATTCAATTACTAAATGATAGAAATTCTTTAGTAATTGAATACAATGAATTAGTTGCTAAAGAATTTTTATTCAATCAGAAGTCCACAGTTTTACAGTATTTTGATGAGTATAAAATCAAAGCATGGATTAACTTATGCAAATCAAAACTTAATATAAATGTTTCAAGGAAAATCGGTGAATTTATGGAAGAACAAGCTGTTGCTTTGCAGCATCAAGAGTTTATAAATCACCTTAGCTTTTTCAATCAAGATTTATCTTCTAAAGTTCTTATTTCAAAATCCAGAACAACTGATGGCAGTACTTTTCAGAAATGTGGTTTAAATGGCATTGCACATTCAATTGATTCTGTTCTGAGTGAAGGAGAAAAAAAGGTAATTGCACTTTCAAATTTCTTGGCTGACTGTACAATTGATAATCGGAAAAACAGTATTGTGTTTGATGACCCTGTTACTTCATTAGATATGGATTACAGGGATTTAATTGCAAATAAAATTGTGGAACTCTCAAGAGATAGACAAATAATTGTACTTACTCATGATTTATCATTTTTGCGTTTACTTATTGATACTCACAAATCTTTAATTACAACAGATTGCCACATTATTGGTATTGATAAATTTAATGGGATAAGTGGTGTAGTTACAGATGAAATTCCATATTTAGCTAAGAATGTGGATGAACGTGTAGATTCAATAAGAAGAATATTAAGAGAATATGATGCTTTAGTGATAACTGATGCTCATGGTAGGGAAACAAAACTTGATTCAGCAAGAAAACGTTTTAGATTTTTAATTGAAAGAAGTGTTGAAGAAGTTTTAGCTAATAAAACGTACGAACGATTTTCAAAAAACATTCATCTAAAGAAAGGTAATCTATCTAGTTTTATTGTAGTTGAACAAAGTGATGTTGATTTTTTATTAGGCTTATTCGGGAAGTATTCAATAACAGAACATGATGGAGGGACATCAACAATTCCTCAATTACCAACTAAGAGCATAATTGAAGAAGACATACGAGACTATATGGATTGGAAACATAACTTTAAAGCAAAGCACAAAGCATTTGTTCAGACATATAATTAAAAATGAAATTCACCGAAGGAAAACTAGAGAAGACTCTTTAGTCAAATAACAAAATGCCCCAACCACTCACCCTTATCGATTCACCTTTTACCAACCAATACAAAGGTTTGTTGGAAACACAACAACGTATTGCGTCGCAGTTGGAACATTATTCGTTCGACTCTTCAGTCAATGAGATTTCTCGGGCTGTGTACGATCGGATGATGGCGTTCTGGTATTTTGTGGCCTGTAGAGACGTGGCATGCCGCGTCTCTACGCCGGAACGTGCGGACGTGGATTGTACAGACATGCCGCGTCTCTCGGAATAAAAATTGACAATTATGGACGATAAATTTCAAAATAAATACCCGATACCCTCGGCACGTGCCGTGTGGTACGATTACAATGGCGGCGATTATTTTATCACCATTTGCACAGGTGGCAGCGAACATTCTCTTGGTGAAATTCTGAATGGAGAAATAACGCTGA
>Ga0209373_10003136_pt1 | contig 15627 bp, 11 predicted proteins | sample Higcelweek5metaG_FD_187173 | JGI IMG/M metagenome (GOLD analysis project Ga0209373, IMG submission 187173) | Freshwater pond sediment microbial communities from the University of Edinburgh, under environmental carbon perturbations - High... | ecosystem: Environmental > Aquatic > Freshwater >...
ACAGCACCGTGGTGATCGCCGCCGTCAGCGTGGTCTTGCCATGGTCAACGTGCCCAATCGTCCCCACATTGACGTGCGGCTTCGTACGCGCAAACTTTTCCTTAGCCATTATCGGTTCTCCAATAACGAATTACTTCTTGTTGATGACAGCCTCAGCGACGTTCTTCGGCGCTTCGGTATAGTGCTTGAATTCCATAGAGTACGTGGCGCGGCCTTGCGACAGAGAGCGCACCGAGGTCGAGTAGCCGAACATCTCGGACAACGGAACTTCGGCCTTGACCACCTTGATGCCGCCGACCTGGTCTTCCATGCCCTGGACAATGCCACGACGGGAAGAGAGGTCGCCCATGACGTTGCCCATGTACTCTTCCGGGGTTTCGACTTCAACCGCCATCATCGGCTCAAGCAGCGTCGGGTTGGCTTTCTTCATGCCTTCCTTGAAAGCCATCGAAGCGGCCATGCGGAAAGCGTTTTCGTTCGAGTCAACATCATGGTAGGAACCGTCGAACAGCGTAAACTTGACATCGACGACCGGGAAGCCAGCCAACACCCCACTGGTAACCGCATCGCGCAGGCCCTTATCGACCGCCGGGATGAATTCTCGGGGAACAACGCCGCCCTTGATGGCATCGATGAACTCGTAACCCTTGCCGGCTTCGTTCGGCTCGATCTTGAGCCAGACGTGACCGAACTGGCCGCGACCACCGGACTGCTTGACGAACTTGCCTTCCTGTTCGACAGCCTTCTTGATGCATTCACGGTAGGCCACCTGCGGCGCACCAACGGTTGCTTCGACGTTGAATTCGCGACGCATGCGGTCCACCAGAATTTCCAGGTGCAATTCGCCCATGCCGGAAATGATAGTCTGACCGGATTCTTCGTCGGTACGCACGCGGAATGACGGATCTTCCTGGGCCAGGCGGCCGAGCGCCAGACCCATCTTTTCCTGGTCGGCCTTGGTCTTCGGTTCGACGGCAACGTGAATCACCGGCTCCGGGAAAACCATGCGCTCGAGGGTAATGACCTTTTGCGGATCACACAGCGTATCGCCCGTCGTGGCTTCCTTGAGACCCACGGCAGCAGCGATGTCGCCAGCCCGCACTTCCTTGATTTCTTCACGCTGGTTGGCGTGCATCTGGAGAATGCGGCCGAGACGTTCCTTACGCCCCTTGACCGGATTGTAGACGGCGTCACCGGAATTGATCACGCCGGAATAGACACGGAAGAAGATCAGCTGACCAACAAACGGGTCGGTCATGATCTTGAACGCCAGCGCCGAGAACGGCTCATCATCTGCAGCGCGACGTTCGCCTTCGGACTCATTCTCGAGGATGCCCTTGACCGGCGGAATATCGACCGGCGATGGCAACAACTCAATCACGGCGTCGAGCATTTTCTGCACGCCCTTGTTCTTGAACGCAGTACCGCACAGCATCGGCTGGATTTCACAGGCGATGGTACGGGTGCGCAAACCAAGAATGACGTCGGCTTCGGAGAGGTCACCCTCTTCCAGATACTTGTTCATCAGCTCTTCGGAAGCTTCAGCAGCTGCTTCAACCATTTGCTCGCGCCAGGTTGCCGCGTCATCAGCCAGTTCGGCAGGAATTTCACGGGCTTCGTACTTCATCCCCTGGGAAGCTTCATCCCAATAGATGGCCTTCATCTTGATCAGATCGACCACGCCCTCGAACTTGTCTTCGGCACCGATAGGAATGACGATGGGCACCGGATTAGCCTTCAGACGCAGCTTCAACTGGTCAACGACCTTGAAGAAGTTGGCGCCGGAGCGGTCCATCTTGTTCACAAAGGCCAAGCGCGGCACGCCGTACTTGTTGGCCTGGCGCCAGACCGTTTCCGACTGCGGCTGAACACCGCCGACTGCACAGTAAACCATGCAGGCTGCGTCGAGCACGCGCATTGAGCGCTCGACTTCAATCGTGAAGTCAACGTGCCCCGGGGTGTCGATGATGTTGATGTGGTGCGGCTGGAACTGCTTGTCCATACCGTTCCAGAAACAGGTCGTAGCAGCCGAGGTAATGGTGATGCCGCGCTCCTGCTCCTGCTCCATCCAGTCCATGGTGGCGGCGCCATCATGCACTTCACCGATCTTGTGGTTAACACCGGTGTAGTAAAGGATACGTTCGGTCGTCGTCGTCTTGCCGGCGTCGATGTGCGCGCTGATACCGATATTGCGGTAGCGCTCGATGGGAGTTTTACGTGCCACGTTAGAGCCTTTAGAAAATTAGAAGCGGAAGTGGGCGAAGGCCTTGTTGGCTTCAGCCATACGATGCACTTCGTCACGCTTCTTGACGGCACCACCGCGGTTCTCGGCGGCTTCCATCATCTCGGCAGCCAGGCGCTGGCCCATGGATTTCTCGGAGCGCTTGCGCGCGGATTCGCGCAGCCAGCGCATGGCCAGCGCGGCGCGGCGCGCCGGACGCACTTCAACCGGCACCTGATAGTTGGCGCCACCGACACGACGTGACTTCACTTCGACCATCGGGCGGACATTGCCCATGGCGGCACTGAACACCTCCAGGGGATCCTTGCCACCCTTGGTGGAAATGATCTCGAATGCGCCATAGACGATGCGCTCGGCGACTGACTTCTTGCCGCTCTGCATGATGGCATTCACGAACTTGGAAACTTCGACATTGCCGAACTTGGGATCCGGCAGGATGTCACGCTTGGGTACTTCACGACGACGGGGCATATTGACCTCTGTTAATCACTATTCAGTTGAAAAGCCGGGAAGGGGTTTGCACCCACCCGGCCCTCACGGCCACCCATGAGGATGACCACTTACTCAGGCTGCCAAACGGATCAGGCAGCCTTCGGACGCTTGGCCCCGTACTTGGAACGGGACTGCTTGCGATCTTTGACGCCCTGGGTATCCAGGGAGCCACGCACGGTGTGATAACGCACACCGGGCAAATCCTTGACACGACCACCACGGATCAGGACCACGGAGTGCTCCTGCAGGTTGTGACCTTCACCGCCGATGTAGGAAATGACTTCGAAGCCATTGGTCAGGCGAACCTTGCACACTTTACGCAGCGCGGAGTTCGGCTTCTTCGGTGTGGTGGTGTAGACACGGGTACAGACGCCACGCTTCTGCGGGCACTTTTCCAGAGCAGGAACTTTGCTCTTGGTGACCTCGGCAACGCGCGGCTTGCGCACGAGCTGATTGATAGTCGGCATATCAAACTTCCTTCAACGGCCGGGCAGTCGCAATACGATGCACGACGGCAATTTTGTTATCCAAAGCGGGGACAATGATTAGCCTCCGCCGACAAGAACCGCATATTCTATGTTCGTTCAAGCCCCCTGTCAACGTGACAGAGGGCTCAAGCGAGGCATCAGGAAGCCTGATCAGCCTCGTGGGCAGCCGATTCGCCGACCTCTTCCTCGATTCCACGACCGGCTGCCATATCCTCGCCAGCTGCCTGAGCCTTGCGGCTGCGGTGGTAGGCCAAGCCGGTACCGGCGGGAATGAGACGGCCGACAATGACGTTTTCCTTGAGACCACGCAGTTCGTCGCGCTTGCCCATGATGGCAGCCTCGGTGAGAACGCGCGTGGTTTCCTGGAAGGACGCCGCCGAGATGAAGGAGTCAGTCGACAGGGAGGCCTTGGTGATACCGAGCAACATGTTGCCGAAAGTTGCCGGCAACTTGCCTTCTGCGATCACACGGTCATTCTCGCGGAACAGTTCGGCGCGCTCGACCTGTTCCGACTTGATGAATCGGGTGTCGCCCGGCTCGGTGATGGTGACGCGGCGCAGCATCTGGCGAACGATCACCTCGATGTGCTTGTCGTTGATCTTCACGCCCTGCAAACGGTAGACGTCCTGAACTTCGTCGGTAATGTAGCGCGCCAAGGCCTCGACGCCCTGCAGACGCAGGATGTCATGCGGATCGGGCAGGCCTTCGACGATCTTCTCGCCCATATTGACCACCTGACCATCGTGCACCAGGACATGCTTATCCTTCGAAATCAGGAATTCATGGGCATTGCCTTCGAGATCGGTAATGACCAGACGCTGTTTGCCCTTGGTGTCCTTGCCGAAGCTGATCGTCCCGGTCACTTCGGCCAGCACAGACGCATCCTTCGGCGTACGCGCCTCGAACAACTCGGCAACGCGGGGTAGACCTCCGGTAATGTCACGCGTCTTCGCCGATTCCTGCGGCATCCGTGCCAACACGTCACCGACGCCGACCTGCTGGCCATCAAGCACCGAGATGATCGAACCGACCTGGAAGGCGATCGAGACCGAATGGTCGCTACCATGTACTTTCACTTCCTGACCGCTTTCGTCGAGCAGCTTGACCACCGGGCGAACACCCTTGGTCGCCGCCTTGCCGCCGCGCTTATGGTCGATAACCACCAGTGTGGACAGGCCGGTCACGTCGTCAACCTGCTTGGCCACGGTGACGCCCTCTTCGACATTCTCGAAGCGCACGGTACCGGCATACTCGGCGACGATCGGACGGGTATGCGGATCCCAAGTGGCCAGCTTGGTGCCAGCCTTGACCACCTTGCCGTCATCGACGGAAAGCATCCCACCGTAAGGCACCTTGTGACGCTCGCGTTCGCGACCATGATCGTCGACGATCAGCACCTCGCCGGAACGGGAGATGACGACTTTCTCGCCCTTGGCGCTGGTCACATAGCGCATTGTTGCGGTGAACCGTACGGTACCGGCAGATTTCGACTCGACCTGGGAAGCAACTGCCGCCCGTGAAGCCGCGCCACCAACGTGGAAGGTACGCATGGTGAGCTGAGTGCCTGGCTCGCCGATCGACTGGGCAGCAATCACGCCCACCGATTCACCGGCATTGACCATGCTGCCGCGACCCAGATCGCGGCCGTAGCACTTGGCGCACAGACCGTAGCGCGTTTCGCAGGTCAGCGGCGTACGGACCTTGACTTCGTCGATACCCAGCTTGTCGATCAGATCGACCAGATCCTCATCGAGCATGGTGCCGGAGAAGATGACCGTCTCCTGGGTTTCCGGGTCGATGATGTCCTCACCGGTCACCCGACCGAGAATCCGTTCGCGCAATGGCTCGATGACCTCGCCGCCTTCGACCAGTGCCTTCACGGCAAAACCGTTCGCGGTACCGCAATCATCTTCGGTAATGACGAGATCCTGCGTCACGTCGACCAGACGGCGCGTCAGGTAGCCGGAGTTTGCCGTCTTCAGCGCGGTATCGGCCAGGCCTTTACGTGCGCCGTGCGTCGAGATGAAGTACTGGAGAACGTTCAGGCCTTCACGGAAGTTGGTGGTGATCGGCGTCTCGATGATCGAACCATCCGGCTTCGCCATCAGGCCGCGCATGCCGGCCAACTGGCGAATCTGCGCGGCGGAACCGCGGGCGCCGGAATCGGCCATCATGAAGATCGAGTTGAACGAGTCCTGCTTGACGCGCTTGCCGTGGCGATCGATGGTTTCCTCGTGGCCGAGTTCGTCCATCATGACCTTCGCAACCTGGTCTCCGGTCCTGCCCCAGATATCCACAACCTTGTTGTAGCGCTCGCCCTGAGTCACCAGGCCGTTGGTGTATTGCGTCTCGATTTCCTTCACCTCGGCTTCGGCGGCGGAAATGATTTCGTATTTCTTGGCCGGCACGCGCATGTCGTCGGAACAGAAGGAAATGCCGGCGCGGGTCGCCAGGGCATAGCCGTTCTGCATCAACTTGTCGGCAAACACCACGGTTTCCTTGAGGCCGCAGCGACGGAAGGACTCGTCGATCAGCTTGGAAATTTCCTTCTTCTTCAACGCCCGATCGATGACCTTGAACGGCAGGCCCTTCGGCAAGATTTTAGAAAGCAGCGCACGGCCGGCTGTGGTTTCGACGCGGACGATTTTCTCGTTCCATTCGCCGTCGACCGCAGCAGGCTCGTACTGTGGCAGGCGAACGGAAATGCGCGAATGCACGTCCAGTTCGCCAGCTGCCATGGCGCGCTCGATCTCATTGGTGTTGGCGAAGTACATGCCCTCGCCCTTGCCATTAACCTTCTCGCGAGTCGCGTAGTACAGACCGAGCACGATATCCTGCGACGGCACGATGATCGGCTGGCCATTGGCGGGTGACAGCACGTTGTTCGAGGCCAGCATCAGGGTGCGCGCTTCCATCTGCGCTTCGAGCGACAGCGGCACGTGGACGGCCATCTGGTCACCGTCGAAGTCGGCGTTGAAGGCGGCACAGACCAGCGGGTGCAGCTGGATGGCCTTACCTTCGATCAGGGTCGGCTCGAACGCCTGGATACCCAGACGGTGCAGCGTCGGCGCACGGTTCAGCATGACCGGGTGTTCGCGGATAACATCTTCGAGGATGTCCCAGACCACCGGTTCCTGACCTTCGACCATCTTCTTGGCTTGCTTGATGGTGGTGGCGTAGCCGAGCACTTCCAACTTGTGGAAGATGAAGGGCTTGAACAGCTCCAGAGCCATCAGCTTCGGCAGACCGCACTGATGCAACTTGAGCTGCGGACCGACCACGATGACCGAGCGGCCAGAGTAGTCGACGCGCTTGCCGAGCAGATTCTGACGGAAACGACCGCCCTTGCCCTTGATCATGTCGGCCAGCGACTTGAGCGGACGCTTGTTGGCACCGGTCATGGCCTTGCCGCGACGACCGTTGTCAAGCAAGGAGTCGACCGACTCCTGCAGCATGCGCTTTTCGTTGCGGACGATGATTTCCGGCGCCTTCAGCTCAAGCAGACGCTTGAGACGATTGTTCCGGTTGATGACGCGACGATAGAGGTCATTCAGATCAGAGGTCGCGAAACGCCCGCCATCCAGCGGGACCAAAGGACGCAGGTCCGGCGGCAGCACCGGCAGCACCTCGAGAACCATCCAGTCCGGCTTGATGCCTGACTTCTGGAAACCTTCGAGAATCTTCAGGCGTTTGGCCAGCTTCTTGTTCTTCGCTTCGGAACTGGTCACTTCCAGTTCGGCGCGCAGGGATTCGACTTCGCTCGGCAGGTCCAGATTGCGCAGCAACTCACGAATGCCCTCGGCGCCCATCAACGCCTGGAATTCGTCGCCATGCTCTTCCATCATTTCCAGATACTGCTCTTCGGTCAGCAGCTGGGCGCGCTGAAGGTTGCTAACCAGACCCGGGTCGCAAACAACATAGGCTTCGAAGTACAGGACACGCTCGATATCGCGCAGCGTCATGTCGAGCACCATGCCAAGACGCGACGGCAGCGATTTCAGGAACCAGATGTGGGCGGTCGGCGAAGCCAATTCAATATGACCCATGCGGTCACGGCGCACCTTGGCCAGCGTCACTTCGACGCCGCACTTCTCGCAGATCACGCCGCGATGCTTGAGGCGCTTGTACTTGCCGCACAGGCATTCGTAATCCTTGATCGGGCCGAAGATCTTGGCGCAGAAAAGGCCATCGCGCTCCGGCTTGAAGGTGCGGTAGTTGATCGTTTCCGGCTTCTTGACTTCACCGTAGGACCAGGAACGGATCTTGTCGGGCGAGGCCAGACCAATCGTAATCGCGTCAAATTCCTCTTCGGCGGTTACCTGCTTGAACAGATCGAGCAATGCTTTCATCGTTTAACTCCCAGCCCTAAATCAGTAACGTTCCAGATCGATGTCGATCGCCAGCGAACGGATTTCCTTGACCAGCACATTGAAGGATTCCGGCATGCCGGCATCGATACGGTGCTCGCCCTTGACGATGTTCTCGTACACTTTGGTCCGGCCATTGACGTCATCGGACTTGACGGTCAGCATCTCCTGCAGCACGTAAGCGGCGCCGTAGGCTTCCAGCGCCCAGACCTCCATTTCGCCGAAACGCTGGCCACCGAACTGCGCCTTGCCGCCCAGCGGCTGCTGCGTAACCAGCGAATACGGGCCGGTCGAACGGGCGTGCATCTTGTCATCGACCAGGTGATGCAGTTTCAGATAGTGCATGTAACCGACGGTGACCTGACGTTCGAATGCTTCGCCGGTACGGCCATCGAACAGGGTCATCTGGCCGGATGACGGCATGCCGGCCAGCGCCAGCATGGCCTTGATTTCGCTGTCCTTGGCACCGTCGAACACCGGTGTCGCAAACGGCACGCCGCCTTCGAGGTTCCTGGCCATCTCCATGACCTCGCCGTCGCTCAGCTCCTCGAGCTTCTCGGGCTTTCCATTGGAGTTGTAGATCTCGTCCAGGAAACCGCGCACCTCCTTGGCATTTGCCTCGGCACGCAGCATGGCACCGATCTTGTGGCCCAGACCCTTGGCGGCGAGGCCGAGGTGAACTTCGAGAATCTGACCAACGTTCATCCGCGACGGCACGCCGAGCGGATTCAGCACGATATCGACCGGATTGCCGTCTTCCATGTAGGGCATGTCTTCGACTGGCAGAATGCGTGATACCACACCCTTGTTGCCATGGCGACCGGCCATCTTGTCACCAGGCTGGAGGCGGCGCTTGACCGCCACATAGACCTTGACCATCTTCTGGACGCCCGGCGGCAGTTCATCGCCCTGCGTCAGTTTCTTGCGCTTGGCTTCGAAAGCCAGATCGAAGTTCTTGCGTGCCTGCTCAAGACCCTCCTTGACCTGCTCGAGCTGCTGCGCAACGTCTTCCTCGGCAACGCGGATATCGAACCAGTGGTGCGGATCCATACCATCAAGGTAAGACTGCTCGATGGTCGAACCCTTGGCCAGTTTCTTCGGACCGCCGTTGGCCTTCTTGCCGACGATCAGGCGGCCGACACGCTCGAACGCGTCGCGCTCGACGATGCGCATCTGATCTGCCAGATCCAGCTTGTAATGCCGCAGGTGTTCATCGATGATCGACTGGGCGCGCTTGTCGCGCTCAATGCCTTCGCGGGTGAACACCTGGACGTCGATGACTGTGCCGGCGATACCCGACGGCACGCGCAACGACGTATCCTTCACATCGGAGGCCTTCTCGCCGAAGATCGCGCGTAACAGCTTTTCCTCAGGCGTCAGTTGGGTTTCACCCTTCGGTGTCACCTTGCCGACCAGCACGTCAGCAGCCTGGACTTCGGCACCGATATAGACGATGCCGGAGTCGTCGAGGCGGGAAAGCTGGGTTTCACCCAGCGAGGCGATATCGCGGGTAATTTCCTCGGGGCCGAGCTTGGTGTCACGGGCGACGACCGTCAGTTCCTCGATGTGGATCGAGGTGTAGCGGTCTTCGGCCACCACACGTTCGGAGATCAGGATCGAGTCTTCGAAGTTGTAGCCGTTCCACGGCATGAAGGCGATCAGCATGTTCTGGCCGAGGGCCAGCTCACCCTTGTCGGTCGACGCGCCGTCGGCCACCACGTCACCGCGTGCGATCAGATCGCCGACGCGGACCAGCGGACGCTGGTTGATGTTGGTGTTCTGATTGGAACGGGTGTATTTGACCAGGTTGTAGATATCGACGCCAACTTCACCGGCCACGGTTTCGTCATCATTGACGCGAACCACGACCCGGGCGGCGTCGACATAGTCGACCAGCCCGCCGCGTCGCGCAACGACTGCCGTACCGGAGTCGACCGCGACAGTGCGCTCGATACCGGTACCAACCAGCGCTTTTTCCGGACGCAGACAGGGCACCGCCTGACGCTGCATGTTGGCGCCCATCAGGGCCCGGTTCGCATCGTCATGCTCAAGGAAGGGAATCAGCGAAGCGGCAACGGAAACGATCTGGCTCGGCGCCACGTCCATGTACTGAACGCGGGCCGGTTCGGCCAGAATGGTCTCCCCCTTCTCGCGACAGGTCACGAGATCGTCGGCGAGACCGCCACTGGCGTCAAGCGCGGCATTTGCCTGGGCGACAACGTAGTTGCCCTCCTCGATCGCCGACAGGTATTCGATTTGGTCGGTGACCCTGGAGTCGACGACCTTGCGGTAGGCGGTTTCGATGAAGCCGTAGTCGTTCACCCGGGCGAACAAGGCCAGCGAATTGATCAGGCCGATGTTCGGGCCTTCCGGCGTTTCGATCGGACAGACGCGACCGTAGTGGGTCGGATGGACGTCGCGGACCTCGAAGCCGGCACGCTCGCGCGTCAGGCCGCCAGGGCCGAGGGCGGAAACACGGCGCTTGTGCGTGATTTCCGACAGCGGATTGGTCTGATCCATGAACTGCGACAACTGGCTGGACCCGAAGAACTCCTTGATCGCGGCGCTGATCGGCTTGGCGTTGATCAGGTCATGCGGCATCAGATTATCGGATTCGGCTTGCGACAGGCGTTCCTTGACAGCACGTTCGACACGCACCAGGCCAGCACGGAACTGGTTTTCCGCCAGTTCGCCGACGGAACGCACGCGACGGTTACCAAGGTGATCGATGTCGTCGATTTCACCGCGACCGTTACGCAGTTCGACCAGGACATTGATGACCTCGACGATGTCACGCGGCGACAGCGTCAGCTGCTCGCGCACCTCGGCGTTGGCACCCAGCGGCTTGATCCTGGCCAGCAACGCATCGGCGTCGCCGGACGTCAGGTTTTCCGCCAGGGCGCGGGCGCCGTAGGGCAGCAGGCTGACCAGATCCTGAATGGCAGGCAGCGAAAAGCCCGAACCTTCCGCGAGATTTTTCAACGCCGCTTCGGCCTTTGAGGCAAGGCTCTTGATCGTTACCTTGAACTCGGTGACATCGGCGCGCGCCAGGCGACGATTGAACTTCATGCGGCCAACGCCGGAGAGGTCGTAACGTTCGTCGGAATAGAACAGGCCGTTGAACAGGATTTCGACGGCCTCCTCGGTCGGCGGCTCGCCCGGGCGCATCATGCGATAGATGGCGATGCGGGCAGCCTGACGGGAAGCGGTTTCATCCGCGCGCAACGTGTTGGAGATGAACGCACCACGATCGAGTTCGTTCGTGTACAGCGTCTCCAGCGTCGCAACACCGGCCTCTCGCAAGTTGGCGAGCAGTGTTTCGGTAATTTCATCGTTGGCATTGGCGATGATTTCGCCGGTTTTCTTGTCGACCACGTTCGTCGCGACGACCCGGCCAACAAGGAAATCTTCCGGAACGACGATCTGCTTCATCTCGGCGGCTGCCATGTCGCGAATGTGTTTGGCGGTAATCCGCTTGTCCTTGGCAACGATCACCTTGCCGTCAGGCGCGACAAAGTCGAAGCGCGCCACTTCGCCACGCAGGCGTTCGGGCACCAGCTTGAATTCAACCTTGTCCTTGGTGAAAGCAAAAGAATCGAATTCAAAGAACCTGGCCAGAATTTCCTCGGACGACATGCCGATCGCCTTGAGCAGGGTCGTGACCGGCATCTTGCGACGGCGGTCGACACGGAAAAAGAGCACGTCCTTGGGATCGAACTCGAAATCGAGCCAGGAGCCGCGGTAGGGAATGACCCGCGCCGAGAACAGGAGCTTTCCGGAACTGTGCGTCTTGCCCCGATCATGCTCGAAGAATACGCCGGGAGAACGGTGCAACTGGGAAACAATGACCCGCTCGGTACCGTTGATGACGAAGGATCCGTTGGTCGTCATGAGCGGAATTTCGCCCATATAGACTTCCTGCTCCTTGACTTCCTTCACTGTATCCGGTGCTTCACGATCCATGATCACCAGGCGCACCCTGGCGCGCAACGATGATGCAAAGGTCAGACCGCGCTGCTGACACTCGGTCACATCGAACGCCGGTTCGCCCAGCATGTAGCTGACGAATTCCAGACGCGCATTGCCGGAGTGCGAAACAATCGGGAAGATCGAGGTGAACGCAGCCTGCAAGCCTTGATTCTTGCGCCGTTCCGGCGCCACTTCGTCTTGCAGGAAGTCCTTGAAAGACTGGAGCTGGGTGGCAAGCAAGTAAGGCACGTCAAGGACGCTGGCGCGCTTGGCGAAACTCTTGCGGATGCGTTTCTTCTCGGTGAAGGAGTAAGTCATGGTAACTCCGTGCAGATAAAGTCAAACGTGAAACCTGTTGAAACAGGCAAACGCAAACGTGCTCTCCTTCCCTTCAGGGATGAGGAAAGCATCGTTTGCGTTTGCCGATTGGCGCTATTCAAGTTCGTCTTCTGATTTCGTGAAACCTGTCATACAAAGCACAAAAGGGCTGGCGGGAAAACCGCCAGCCCGCACACCAGATGTCGATTACTTGACTTCGACCTTGGCGCCTGCGTCTTCCAGTTGCTTCTTGAGGGCTTCGGCGTCGGCCTTGGAAATACCTTCCTTGACCGCCTTCGGCGCGCCATCGACCAGATCCTTGGCTTCCTTGAGGCCCAGGCCGGTAACAGCACGGACGACCTTGATGACTTCAACCTTCTTGTCACCGGCAGCGTTGAGCATGACGGTAAATTCAGTCTGCTCCTCGGCAACGGCGGCGGCAGCACCAGCCGGGCCGGCGACGGCGACGGCAGCAGCGGAAACGCCAAACTTCTCTTCGAATGCCTTGACCAGGTCATTCAGTTCCATAACGGTCAGGGAACCAACGGCTTCCAGGATGTCTTCTTTGCTAATTGCCATTTCAATAAACTCCTAATTCAGTTCGTATGCAGTAGTGATCAAGCGGCCGCTTCTTCGCGCTGTTTTGCCAAGGCATCCAGGGCGCGAACAAAGCCGGCGACCGGAGCTTGCATGACGTACAGCAGCTTGGAGAGCAACTCTTCGCGGCTCGGGACGGACGCGAGCGCCTGCACACCAGCCTTATCGAGTACCTTGCCGGCATAGGAGCCAGCTTTCAGCACCAACTTGTCATTGGTCTTCGCGAAGTCGCTGAGGACTTTCGCTGCTGCCACCGGGTCGGCGGAAACGCTGTAAATCAGCGGTCCGACCATGTGGTCGGCGAGACCGGCAAACGGGGTGCCGGCCACAGCACGACGTACCAGGGTGTTTTTGAGCACTCGCAGATAAACGCCAGACTCACGGGCCTTCCTGCGCAGCACGGTGAGGTCACCGACCTCGATGCCACGATATTCGGCGATCGCGATAGTCTGGGCGTCGGCTACTTGTGCAGACACCTCGGCTACGACAGCTTTTTTGTCGTTCAGATTGAGACCCACAGGTCCTTCCTCCTTTCAAGTCATAAACACGGCGGGAAAGTCCCGCCGAACCTACGGCGACCTGAACCAGAAGCTATGCCGTCCGTTGCCGGCCGGCAGAAAATCTTGTTCTGGGACACCGTCTGCGCAGGCTGATTTCGCGATTAAGCCCCTTGCGAGGCGCCTGCGGTCTTTGACGATCTGTCGGCGGCCACACTCAAGCGACCACCGACAGCCCAAAGTACTATCTAGCCAACCAACGTGGCCTGATCAACGCGAACGCCCGGACCCATGGTGGCGGCAACTGCAACCTTGCGCAGGTACTGGCCCTTGGAAGAGGCAGGCTTCGCCTTGCTCAGCGCCTCGATCAACGCCTTCAAATTCCTTTCCAGATCGTCGACCGAGAAAGAGGCACGGCCGATGGTCGCATGGACGATGCCGCCCTTGTCGGTACGGTACTGGACCTGACCCGCCTTGGCGTTCTTGACCGCGGTGGTGACATCCATGGTTACGGTACCGACCTTCGGGTTCGGCATCAAACCGCGCGGGCCGAGAATCTGGCCAAGCTGGCCAACGACCTTCATGGCATCCGGCGTGGCAATGACGACGTCGAAATTCAGGTTGCCGGCCTTGACTTCGGCAGCCAGGTCGTCGAAACCGACGACTTCAGCCCCGGCGGCCTTGGCCGCCTCGGCCTTTTCGCCCTGGGCGAAGACGGCAACGCGAACCGACTTGCCGGTACCGGCCGGCAGGACCACCGAGCCACGAACCACCTGGTCGGACTTGCGCGCATCGACGCCGAGATTGACTGCAACGTCGATCGATTCGTCGAACTTCGCGGTAGCCGTTTCCTTGGCCAGCGTCAGGGCTTCCTGAACCGGGTAGAGTTTCTGGTCGACGATCTTGCCGGCCAGGGCTTTTTGTTTTTTCGTGAGCTTGGCCATGATTACAGACCCTCCACCGTGATACCCATCGAACGGGCGGAGCCGGCGATGGTACGAACCGCTGCATCCATATCGGCCGCGGTCAAATCAGGCATCTTGGTCTTGGCGATTTCTTCGGCCTGGGCGCGGGTGATCTTGCCGACCTTGTCGGTATGCGGCTTGGCGGAACCGGACTTGATACCGGCCGCCTTCTTGATCAGGATGGTCGCCGGCGGGGTCTTCATCACGAAAGTGAAGGACTTGTCCGCAAAAGCGGTAATCACCACCGGAATCGGCAGGCCCGGCTCGACGCCTTGGGTCTGGGCGTTGAACGCCTTGCAGAATTCCATGATGTTCAAACCGCGCTGACCCAGCGCGGGACCGATCGGGGGCGACGGATTCGCCTTGCCTGCCGGGACTTGCAGCTTGATGTAGCCGACAATCTTCTTGGCCATGATTGCTCCTGATTGATGAGTCGTAACGCGCTTTCGGCGATCGCTTACTTGCGCTCCTCTTGCTGGCTGATTAAGGGCAGCCGGCAAACCCCTGAAAGCTTTTAGTTGCTCAGGCCTTTTCGACCTGGGCGAATTCCAGCTCGACCGGTGTCGCGCGCCCGAAAATCGTCACCGCCACGCGCAGGCGGTTCTTTTCGTAATTGACATCCTCAACCGCACCATGGAAATCCGCGAACGGACCTTCCTTGACGCGAACCATCTCGCCAACCTCGAACAGCACCTTGGGCCGGGGCTTGTCGACACCCTCGCGCACCTGCTGCATGATCTTGTCCACTTCCTTCTGGGAAATGGGTGTGGGCTTGGTGGCCGTACCGCCGACGAACCCTGTCACCTTGGGCGTGTTCTTGACCAGGTGCCATGAATCGTCATCCATGTCCATTTCAACCAGCACATACCCCGGGAACAACTTGCGTTCGGAGTTCACCGGCTGGCCATTCTTCAGTTCGCGCACCACTTCCACCGGAACGAGAATTTCGCCGAACTTGTCCTGCATGCCCAGGCGATCGATCCGCTCCTGAATTGCGCGCAACACGCTCTTCTCGAAGCCGGAATAGGCATGGACGATGTACCAGCGCTTGCTCATGATTTCTTCCAGCCCAGCACAAGATCGTAAAGAACCCACTCGAGGCTCTTGTCCGTCAGATAGAGGAACAGCGCCATGATCACGACAAAGGCGAACACCGCGCCGGTCGTTTGCATGGTTTCCTTGCGTGTCGGCCAGACAACCTTTTTCGCCTCGACCACGGATTCGTTGGCAAAGGTGAAGAACCGTTGTCCCGGTTCGGTTTTCCAGGCAACGACGGCGGCAAGCGCCAACCCGGCAAGGACTGCGAGGACGCGCAAAATCATTGCCTGCTCGGAAAGCAAGTAGAAGCCAGCCACACCAGCCGCCAGGATAACCAGCGCCAGCGCAAACTTGATCTTGTCAGCCATGAAAATCGCGATCTTTATAGAGAGTGGCAGGGGCGGAGGGAATCGAACCCCCGACCTACGGTTTTGGAAACCGTTGCTCTACCAATTGAGCTACACCCCTGCTGCAGAAACATCAAAGCGCCTCGGTTTCCCGAAGCGCTCTAACTACAGTGGAACTATCGACTACTCGATGATTTTGGCGACGACGCCGGCGCCGACGGTACGACCGCCTTCACGGATGGCGAAGCGCAGGCCTTCTTCCATGGCGATCGGGGCGATCAGCTTGATGGTCATGGCGATGTTGTCG
>Ga0209373_10003137_pt1 | contig 15624 bp, 15 predicted proteins | sample Higcelweek5metaG_FD_187173 | JGI IMG/M metagenome (GOLD analysis project Ga0209373, IMG submission 187173) | Freshwater pond sediment microbial communities from the University of Edinburgh, under environmental carbon perturbations - High... | ecosystem: Environmental > Aquatic > Freshwater >...
TTTCGTCTGTATGATATAGTATTGTTGACACGCTGGACACTGCGTGCGATGAACCAATATCGCAAACACAATGCCGGAGGCCGCCATGCAGATCGACATGCATTTTTATGGAACCTACGCCCTTGCCCGCGCCGCCGGGCTCCCGCCGGACGTGGCCAAGACCGTGGCCACGGCCGCGCAGTTCGTGGACGATGCGGTGGAGGACGCTCCCGTCCTGCTTGACGATGGGCCGTTCCATGTCCCGGTTCCTTCATGCCATCCAGTCACTTCCGGACGGAACCTCAATGGCGTCGACCAATGGCATGTCTGGGTCCCCTATCACTTCCTGCCGGGGAATCTGGGTGGAAACGCTGAGGAGCGGCTCATTTGCCGGAAAGGGGTTGAGGCAAACCCCGCAGCAAAGGGCATCATTGCTCTGGCCCTGCGCCAGCTCAGGACCCCCTTGGGTCCGCACCTCCTCGGAATCGTAACCCATGTCCTGCAGGACACGTTCTCACATGCGGGATTTCTGGGGATCACATCAAGCTACAATGATGTCATTATCGACAGCATCGACATTGGAAGCATCACCGATCCAGATTTGCTGAACGAGAAGACATCAATGGTCAACAACATCGTTCAACTGCTCAAGGCGCCAGGCCATGCCGCAGTCGGCAGTCTACCTGATTATCCTTACCTCTCATGGTCCTTCGAATACGAGCATGGCAACGAAACCTGCCCACGCAGGGCGGGCTCGAAACACTTCGAGCGCAACAACACCACCGAGTTTGCCGAGGCTTGCAAGCGCCTCTACGAGGTCTTCCTCTTGGCGGGGAAATCAGGGCCGAAAAGCTGGCGTTACGAGGGGCCAAACATGGAATATGAAGACATCAAGCAAACTGTGTTTGAAATCCTCAGCCTGGAGGCCAAGCGCGAGATACGGGGCGCTGCCTGGTATGACGCGTTGCGGCGTGGCGAATTCTGCGACCCTGAGGTAGAGGACAATGATGTGTTCTACGACGAGCTTGCCTGGTTGGGCGCAACGGACGGGGGCATAAACTTCAGCCCTGGTTCCGATCCTGTTCTGTTCATGCAAGCCTCACACGTTTACCGCTCCTTCATTCATTGTGAGTTGCTGACTGGACTGACGCGAACCGCCTAATCCCCGGCACACCCCTTGCACATTCAGTGGCGCGGGAAGAAATTGCCCGCGCCACGTTCACGCTCAGGGGGGCTTCATGCGCGCACAGGTCTCGACCACGATCCGTCAATTCGAACTGCTCCAGGGTTGCCTGGGCAGGGCCGCCTGCAGCCAGTCGCCGCAGGACATCCCGCGCAGCCTCCACGACCCGGTGATGCTGCTGCGCGGCAACCCGGACCACCCGGAGCACGACGCGCTGGGCATGCGCAACCGCGAGGTGCCCACCCAGGCCGAGCTCATCGTCCTCGGCGACTCCCAGGTCTACGGCTCGTGCGTTGCCGCAGACCAGTGCTGGCCCCGCCGCCTTGAGGCGGAGTCCGGCGCGCCGGTCTACAACGCCGGGGTCGAAGGCTGGGGCAGCGTGCAGTACGCCCTGGGCCTGGAGGAACTGCTCAGCCTTGCGCCGCGCCGCGTCGTGGTCTGCCTGCACACCGGCAACGACATCGCCGAGGCCTTCCAGTGCGCCCGGGCCAGCACCTCGCCCCTGGCCAAAAGCTTCTGGAACCCGGACTGGGCCGCCCTGCCCCTGGCCGACCTCTCGGCCAAGGACCGCGCCGAACGCGCCGTGGCCCGGCTGGCGGCCGAGCGCCCGGACCTGGGCCCCGAGGAGATCCTGGCAGAACTGGGCCTGCGCGGCGAGAGCGACGTGAACCCCTGCGTCATCGAGTCCAGCCGCTTCTACCTGGCCGAACATTTCCGCCATGCCGTGCAGGACCTCTCGCACCCGGCCATCGCCGCCGGGCTCATGATCACCCGCAAGGTGCTGGGTCATCTGCGCGATCTGTCCCTGAACTACGGCTTCGCACTCGGCGTCATGCTCATCCCCACCCGCGAGTTTTTGGTCTCCACCCGGCTGGACGAGGCCGAGGTGCGTGACCGCGAGATGCTGGAAGAGCTCGGCGCGGCCGAGACCACCATGCTCGGCGAACTGCGCCTGGCCTGCGCGGACCTGGACTTGCCCTGCTTCGACCTCTCCGGCTACCTGCGGCACTTCGTAGGCGGCCGCATCTACCCCCAGAACTCGCGCATTGGCCACCCCAACGCCAAGGGCTGCGAGCTCATCGCCCGCTTCGTGCGCGACCGCGTGCTGCCGGGCCTGGAGAGCAGCCACCACGTCCGCGCCGCCGTGGGCGGGGTGTATCCGATGTATTAGCCAGGGGTCCCGCCCCTTGACCCCGCCAGAGGGACCAGGGAGGCAGAGCCTTCCTGGACGCCGGAGGCAGCCATGTTGACGCAAATGACGGCCCTGCTGTTCCTGGCCGATGCGGTGCTGGCGCTGCATGTGGCCCTGGCGCTGTTTCTGGGCTGCGGGCTGGCGGCCATCTGGCTGGGCGGCTGGCTGGGCTGGAGCTTTGTGCGCAATCGCCGCTTTCGCCTGCTGCATCTTCTTGGCATGGCTGTTGTGGCGCTGGAGTCCGTGCTGGGCATCGCCTGCCCGCTGACGGAGGTGGAGGCGGCGTTGCGCGCGGCGGCGCGTCTCGGCAAAGCGGCCGCCCTCTACCGGGGCGGGTTCGTCGCCCATTGGCTGGGGCGCATTCTGTACTACGATTTCGACGAGCGGGTGTTCCTGGCGCTGTATCTGGCGGCGCTGGGGCTGACGCTTCTGGCGTGGCGAAAGGTCAGGCCGAGGGCCAAGGCAACACGAAGGGGCAGGGCATGATGATCCGGAATTTGTGTGTGGCGTTTATCCTTGGGGTTTTGCTTTTGTCGGCCGGTGCGGCCCAGGCCGCGAGCGCGGTGGTGGAGACCCGTGACCTCTTGGTCAGCGATGGCACCGGCAATGTCCCGGACGCGCGGCTTGCGGAACTGGCCGGGCAGGCCCAGGTGATGCTGGAGCGGGTGCTGGCCTTCTGGTCCGCTGATTCCGGGGTGGACCGCTTCGGCAAGATTCGGGTCCTCTTCGATGTGCCGCGCCGGGGCAACTATTCCTGCGTGTTCTATTGGTCCGGCCGGGGGCCGGAGCGCGTGCGCGTTGTGCGGGTCTTCGGTTTCGAGGGGCCGGTGCAGATGCTGGCCCACAAGCTCACCAGCGCGGTGCTGCCCCAGCAGGACAAGCTGATCCGCAACATGATGGGCATTCTTTCCGAGGAGCAGCTCGGCAATCCGCTGACCTTCCCCCGTTGCGGCTTCGGCAGCGACGACTGGGTGCTGGCGCTGCTCAAGGCCGGGGCCTGCATCCCCCTCAAGGAACTGGGGCCTGATCACGGGTCCTGGGGCATGAAGGACGCCGGGGGCGGCATGCTCATGGTCCTGGACAGGCCCAGGCAGCACAAGTCCTACGCCGAGGCCGGGTCCTTCGGCCGCTATCTGTTCCAAACCTATGGCCTGGGCAGGATTTTGCGGCTGCAGCGGTTGTCCCACGAAAAGGCTCGGCCATGGCAGGAGGTGTTCGGGCTCGGCTTGGAGGAGCTTGAGGCCGATTGGCTGGCGGCCCTGAAGGCCGGGGCGCAGGCGCGGGAAGCGGAGATTTCGGTGGTGGCAAGGTTGCTGGACGCGGACCCGGTTTCGGCCTGCGCCCAGGCGCAACGGCGCGCATCCGCCAAGCCCTGAGCGCGCCCGGCCCGGCTGGTTCGGCGCTTCTACGCGCCCTGGGGCTTCACGGCCACGAGCATGTCCTGGCCGTTCTCGCAGGCCTCGCGGCCGCACCAGCGCCCAGGCACGAGCTTCGCCACAGCCAGTCCCTGTTGCTCCAGCATGGCCCGCACCAGGGACTCCTCATAGGCCACGGCATCCTCCTTGGAGTCCGGGTCGGCCACCCAGAACCCGCCGTAGCGTTTGGTGAAGTCCGGGTTGCCCGGACCCTTGGCGAGGAGCGCGCGCGCCTCGTCGTTCATGAAATAGTAGGTGGCGAACATGCGCCCGCCGGGCGTGAGCACCCGCGCGATCTCGGCCAGGTATCCGGCCATGTCCGCAGGCAGCATGTGCGTGAACACGGAGACCAGGATGACGAGGTCGAAGGAGGCGTCGGGGTAGGGGAAGCGGAAGGCCTCCGCGCTGACGCTGGCGGCCGGGTTGTACACTCCGCTGAACACGTCGATGGTGCGGAACTCGAAGTTCGGCAGGCGCGGGCTTAAGTTCTGCTGGCACCATTCCACGCCCAGCGGAAAGGTGTCGAAGCCGCAGTAGCGGGCCTCGGGTGACAGGTACCCGGCCAGGCCCCAGGCCGCGCGGCCCGCGCCGCAGCCCACGTCGAGCACGCGCTCGTGGGGTTGCAAGTCCGCGTGGCGGATGAAGAAGTCGAGCAGCATGCGCGCGCTCTTTGCGTAGTCGCCCCCGCCGAAGCAGATGCTTAAGTCCGGGTGCGGGACGGGCAGGGCGGTTGGCGCGGGCATGGGCGGCTCCAAAGGGTTGGCTCGGGCGGGCGGAAAGTTTTGACGCTCGTGGGGGAGATAGCAAGGATTGGGCCAGGGGCGGGGTGGGAGGATGGAGGAGGACCACACCGCATCCGTTTTCTCAAGGACGCCGGAGTGGGGGCCGAGCATTCCAGGTTGCCGCTTCGGTTCCTCGTCGGCCAGCCTGGGTGAAGCATGCCCGTCATGCGTTCCTTGACTGCTGGCGGCGTTTCCGCGCGCAGAGTGCTTGACGCGGAAGCCTAGCTCTTGGATGATGCCAGCAACACCCTGGACGGCTGACAGCCTCCTCCGTCGCGGCATCAGTACTGTGAGGTTTTGTGGGGTCCTTGTCGTTTACGCTCCAGCTCGGCACGCTCATGGCGGTGCTCCTTGGCGTCACCCTGGTGCGGGTGCTGGCCATGTGGCACTATGCCTCAAAGCGGCGCGTGTACCCCGGCTTCCGCCCCCTCATGCTTGCAGCGTTGCTGGTGTTCGCCGGCATGGGCGCGCTTATGCTGCGCGCCAGATTTGGCGAGACAGTGCTGCTGGTGATCTTGACCAACGTTGTTTTGCTGGCGCCTGATGTGCTGGTGTACTACGGCCTGGGCGAATACGGACGCATGCCGCACCTGCGGGCGCGCACGACGCAGAATGCACTCTTCGTCGCATTTGTGTGCCTGGTGCAGACTGCGGATGTGTTGATTGATCCGAACATGGTGCGCCGGGTGGTCATCTTTTCCGCTGCCGCGTTGCTGCTGGCCGCGCGCATTGGTCTGGAACTGCCCTGGCGCAGCCGCCGCCGCCTGCCCGGCATGCGAATCCTGTGCTTCAGCTATCTCATCACCGCCGGTCTGCAGATTCTGCGCGGCTTCAACGCCCTGGCCGTTCCCGGCTTCACCATGCTGACCATGGGGCAGGGCGATGTCATCGGGGTTTATTCTGTTTTCTACCGCATCCTGCAATCCGCCCTGGAGCTGTATGTGGTGTTCGCCATGAACTCGGCCATGCTGGAAGACGACCTGCATGTGGCGACATCGCAGATTGAGCGCATGGCCCAGACGGACGCCCTGACCGGGGCGTATAACCGGCGCGGCATGGAGCTGTTGGGGGCGGAGGCGCTGTACCGGTCCTTTGCGCTGAACATGCCCGCCGCCGTGCTCATGCTCGATCTGGACCACTTCAAACAGGTGAACGACAGCCTGGGCCACGCGGCGGGCGACAAGCTCCTGCGGTCCGTTGCGGCGATGTGCGCGGCCTCGCTTCGCAAGGAGGACGTGCTGGCGCGGTATGGCGGGGAGGAGTTCGTCGTCATCGCCCCGCAGACGAAACTGCACGAGGCCGGGCTTTTGGCCCAGCGCATCCGTTTGGCCATTGAGGGAGCGTGTTTCGAGGTCCTGGGCGGGGGCAGGATGACGGTGAGCATCGGCGTGGCCGGAGCGCGGGAGGGCAGCCTGGAAGCGCTGCTCAAAAGCGCGGACGCTGCCCTGTATCAGGCCAAGGTGTCCGGCCGCAATCAGGTCGTGGTCGCCGTGGGGTTGGGCAAGGACGCGGAGTGCTTGGTCCCGGCGGCTGATGTGTAGGGGGAGCGGCGTAAAGGGCGGTTCGTAAAGGCAGAGCCACAGCCTTTCAGGAGTCGGCCCAGCCCTTCAAGGTGGATGTGGTCGACTGGGTGTGCACTGCGGAGGGCTTCCGGAAAATCATCGAGGCCGAGCGGGTGGTGCTGATGGGGGGCTGCTGGATGAGTAATTCGATTAATCCCGGTACCATTTCTGGACGTACTGTAGTGTATGTCCATACCAAGAAGATAGTCGATGACTTTAAATGTAGGATGTTTAACCTTGTAGATGGATGGTTTAAGCTCAGCTTTGGTGGGGAGATGATTCTTGAGAGAATTAATGGAAAGAAAATTCACTACGGTGGAATCCTATTCGACGGTTCGCCGCGTGACGTTTATTGGGGGAGATGGTCAGAAGAGTTCTTTGAACATGAGGTGCCTATAATCATCGAAGCAACGGCTTTGTTAGCTGTAGATGTTAAGGCAGATGTTACATCTTGCATTAATGAGGCCGTCGAGTTACTTAATTCCGCAGTAGAAAGTGTCTATCGTCGGATGGTTGATGTCGATAGGAGATTAATGGGTGATGGTATTAAGCTCGGCCCACGTCATAACGTAGATGGAAAGACTCAGACCATCCTGACGTACATTCATGACGTCGCAATGCTCAATAATCAGAGATACTCAGGTCATGGAAAGCAGCGAGAGGCAGATGCTGGCGGCGGGAAAGAAATTCTTGGTATCAAGCCAGGATTCTTTGGGGTATCTGTCGACTTAAGAGAACTGTACCGCCGGATCAGGCGTAGATACAATCGACCTTGAACTGCGCGGATTCGCGGCGAGATTGAGTTTACCCCTACCCCCCGGCCAGCACCTTGAGCTTGGCGAAGCAGGAGTCCAGGGATTCGTTGTCGCCCACAAGCTGCTGCAAGAAACCGTTGATGGGTCCGACCATGTCGATGGCCCGGTCCACCTCGGCGCTGGCGCCGCGCTGGTACGCCCCGATGTTCACCATGTCCTCCACGCGCTTGAAGGTCGACATCAGGCGCAGCACCGTGCGCCCGGCCGCCATGTTCTCCTTGTCCACCACCTCGCTGCGCAGACGGCTGATGCTCTTCAAGACGTCGATGGCCGGGAAGTGCGACTGGTCCGCCAAATCGCGCGTGAGCACGATGTGCCCGTCGATGATGGAGCGCACCGCGTCGGCAATGGGCTCGGTGAAGTCGTCGCCGTCAACCAGCACGGTGTAGATTCCGGTGATGGACCCCAGCGCGCTCTTGCCCGTGCGCTCCAGCAATTGCGGCAACAGCGCGAACACGCTCGGGGTGTAGCCGCCGCGCGTGGGCGGCTCGCCCGCAGCCAGGCCGACCTCGCGTCCGGCCATGGCGAAGCGCGTCACCGAGTCCATCATGAGCAGCACGTCCAGGCCCTGGTCGCGGTAGTACTCGGCCACGGCCGTGGCGGCGAAGGCCGCGCGCATGCGGATGAGCGGGCTCTTGTCGCTGGTCTCCACGATGACCACGCTGCGCGCCATGCCCTCGGGCCCCAGGTCGCGCTCGATGAACTCCACGACCTCGCGGCCGCGTTCGCCCACCAGGCCGATAACGTTGATGTCAGCCTTGGTGTAGCGGGCCATCATGCCCATGAGCGTGCTTTTGCCCACGCCCGAACCGGCCATGATGCCCACTCTCTGGCCTTTCGCCAGCGTCAAAAGTCCGTTGATGGCGCGCACGCCGACGTCGAGCGGCTGGTCGATGCGCGGGCGCTCCATGGGGTTGGGCGGGGTGCGGTAGAGCGGGGCGAAAGATTCGGCGGCGATCATGCCTTTGCCGTCGATGGGCTCGCCAAAGGCGTCCAGCGTGCGGCCGAGCAGGCCCGGGCCCACGGGGATGTGCGGGGGCGCGGAGGAGTTGCGGATCAGGCTGCCGGGGCGGATGCCGCGCATGTCGCCATAGGGCATGAACAGGCAGGCGCCCTCGCGGAAGCCCACGACCTCGGCCGGGATGGGCGTGGAGTCGCGGTCCTCGGGCAAGAGGTGGCAGACCGAGCCGAGCGGGGGCTTGATGCCCTGGCCCTCGGCGATGAGGCCCACGACCTTGGTGATCTTGCCGAAGGTCTGGCAGAGGTCGAGCCCCTGGCAGGCGGCCTCGACGGCCTTGGGATCAAGCGGCACTTTGACCCGCCTCCCTGGCCTGGTTCAGGTCCTCGGGCAGTTCCAGCTGCTCCAGATAGGGCGAGAGAAGCGCCAGGCGGCTGTGGATGGCGTTGTCGGCCAGCAGGTCGCTGGTCTCCAGCACCACGCCGCCCTCGGTCAGGGAGGCGTCGCTGAGCAGGCGCCACTGGCCGAAGTCGGGACGGCTGGCCTGGATCTCCTCCATGAGAGCGCGGGCCACCTCGTAATCCTGGGGCGCCACCTTGAGGGTGAACTCGCGGTGCGCGTCCAGCCGGGAGAGGGCCTCGTCCATGAGTCCTCCCAGAATCTCGGCGCGGCGCTGGTCCATCTCCACGCGCAGGGCCTTTTCGGTAAAGGTCTTGGCCAGGGCGGCGAAGTCGCGGCGGCGCGACTGCCAGACCTCCAGCCCCAGGCCGGAGATTGCGGACATGAGCGAGCTCATGGCCTGGGCCTGGGCCTCGAATTCGGCGTCGAGCCGGGCCTGGGCCTCGGCCTGGGCCTGCTGGCGGGCCTCGGCCACGGCGGCCTCGACCTCGCGGCGGCCCTCCTCGCGGATGGCCTCGGCCTCGCGGCTGGCCTTTTCCAGGGCCTGGGTGATGATGGTGCGGGCCATGTCCTGGGCCTTGTCGCGGCAGCGGTCGATGTACTCGATCTCGGTGGCCTCGTCCCAGACCGGGCGGTGGCGCTTGCCCTCCATCTCCTGGATGGTGATGTAGTCCGGGCCGGGCGTGTCGCAGCCCATGATGACCCGGCCGGTGTAGCGCTTGTCCTGCGGCGCGGGATTAGATGAATTCATCTCCACCACCTCTGCTTATGGCGATGCGGCCTTCCGCTTCCAGACGGCGCACGGTCTTGACGATGTTCTGCTGGGCGCCTTCCACCTCGGAGAGCTTCACCGGGCCCATGATTTCCAGGTCTTCGCGGATCATTCCGGCGGCGCGCTCGGACAGGTTCTTCAGGAACTTGTCCTTCAAATCGTCGGAAGCGCCCTTGAGGGCCTTGGTCAGCTCCTCGTTGCTGACGTCCTTCAACAGCTCGCGGATGCTGCGGTCGTCCAGCGCCTTGATGTCCTCGAACACGAACATGAGGTTTCGGATGTCGTCGGCCATCTGCTGGGACTCTTCCTCGATCTCGGAGAGCACTTCCTCTTCGGTGGCGCGGTCGACCGCGTTCAAAATCTCGGCCACGGAGTTGATGCCGCCGACCTTCTTGCCTTCCTTGCCGCCCATGGCGATGAGCTGGCTCTGGAGGACCTTGTCGACCTCGTGGAGCATCTCCTCGGCCACGGCCTCGAGCTTGGCCAGGCGCATGAGCACCTCGGCGCGCACGCCGGAGGGCAGGTTACTGAGCAGCTCCGCGGCCTGGTCCGGGTGCAGGTGGCCCAGGATCAGGGCCAGGGTCTGCGGGTGTTCATTGCGCAGAATCTGGGCCAGGATGCGCGGGCTGACGTTGGAGAGCTCCTGGAACGGGGTCGGGCCGGAGCTGATCTCCAGCGTGTCCAGGATGTACTTGGCGGTCTCGCTGTCAAGCGCCTTGGAGAGCAGGCGCTTCACCTGTTCCGCGCCGCCCATGAGCATCTCCGAGCCGTAGGTGATGGACTCGTTGAATTCCTTCAACACGTCCAGCACGTCCTCGCGGGACACGGAGTCGATGTCGAGCATGGCCTTGGACACCGAGGCGATCTCCTGGCGCTCCATGCGCTTGAAGGCCTCTGCGGTGAACTTTTCGCCCAAAGCCAGGCAGACGATGGCGGTTTTCTGGGGACCGGTGAAGCTTGCCACGTTAGGCCTCCTGTCTGGCCCAGGACTTGAGCAGCCTGATGGCCTGGTCCATGTTCTGGTCGGTCAGTTGCATCGCCAGATTCTTGGCGTTCTCCAGGCGGCGGGAGGTGTCGAGGGTTTCCTCGGGGACCTCAAGCGCCTCCTCGATGGCCAGGCGTTCATCATGACTGGGCAGACTCGCCACTTCCTCAACCTCCTCCTCGGCCACCTTGGGCCGGATAAGGGCCATGACAACCGGACGGACCACCAGGATCAGGAAGAGGAAGATCAGCAGGCCGGTCATGAGCGGCTTGCCCAGGCGCTGGCCCATCTCGATGAAGTTCCGCACCAGCGAGGGGCCTTCGCTCATGTCCATGGCGCCGAAGGCGATGCTGGAGACCTCGATGGAGTCTCCGCGGTCCTTGTCGAAGCCCACGGCGCTCGAAACCAGGCTCTTGATGCGATTGATCTCTTCCGCCGTGCGCGGCACGTACGTCATGGCGCCGGTCTTCTCGTCCTTGGTGTACGTCCCATCCACGATAACAGCAACACCCAGGCGCTTCAACTCGCCCACCGGGGAGACGATCTGCTGCTCTTCCTTGTTGATCTCGTAGTTGGTGGTGCGCGACTCGCGGCTGGAGTCCTGGGAGCTCTGGGTTCCGGTGAAGCCGTCGCCCCGGAAATTCGCGTCGGGCACGTTGCCGTCGAGGTTGGCCTTGCCGGCCACGGTCTCCTCCGAGCGGGTTTCGCTGCGCACGACCTGGCTGTCGGGGTTGAACAGCTCCTTCTTGATGGTCTTGTGGCTGAAATCGAGTTCGGTGTTGACCCGGGCGATGATCTTCTGCGGGCCGACCACGGGGGCCAAAAGCTCTTCGATGCGGCGCTCAATCTTGCGCTCCATCTGGGCCTTGAAGTCCAGCTGGGTGGTGTTCATGCCCTGGGCGTTCTCGTCGTCCGTGGGCTGGTACACGGGCTGGCCGTTGGCGTCGGTGATGGTGATGCGGTTCTTGTTCAGGCCTTCCACGGCCATGGTCACCAGGTTGACGATGCCTTGGACTTCCTTGGGCTCAAGCTTCTTGTCCTTTTCCTTGAACTTGATGACCACCGCGGCCGAGGGCTGGGTCTGCTCCTCGATGAACAGGCTCTTTTTGGGGATCACCAGGTGCACGCGGGCGCTCTCGACCTGGGGAAACTCCATGATGGTGCGCGCCAGTTCGCCTTGCAGGGCGCGCTGGTAATTGATGTGCTGCACGAAGTCGGTCTGGCCGATCTTGACCTCGTCGAAGATCTCAAAGCCGATGCCCTGGCCGTGCAGGTTGCCCTCGCCGGCGATCTTCAGGCGCAGCTCGTAGACCTTGTCGGCCTGGACCATGACGGTCTGGCCGTTGTCCTCAAGCTTGAAGGGCTCCTTGGTGGATTTCAGCATGGTCACGATCTTGGAGGCGTCCTCGGGCGAGAGCTTGGAATACAGGACGCGGAAGTCGGGCTTGTTCATGATGATGATGCCCACGACAAAGGCGGCCATAAGGGCCACGGCCAAACCGCCGATGATGACCTGCTGCGGGAGGCTGCGGCCAGTCCAGGTGTTTTTGGCCTTCTCCAGATATTCCATGACCTTCGGGTGCATGTTCCGTCTCCTTGGTGCTCTCTGTGGGCGTCTCTACGGCCGAGGATCGCGGCCTAGAACTGCATCTTGGTGAGTTCCTGGTAGCTCTGCATGATCTTGCTGCGCACGGCGCTGGTCATGCTCATGGCCAGCCCGGCCTTCTGCAGGGAGATCATGAGTTCATGGACGTTCTGTTCCTTGCCTGCGGCAAAGGAGGTCGCCATGTCCGACTTCTCGTTCTGCATGTCGTTGACCTTGGAGATGTTGCTCTTGAGGGCGTCCATGAAGCCGCCCTGGGGCGCCGCCGCTGCGTTCTTGAAGTTCGAGGCGATCTTGCTCTGGGCGTCGTGCTGGAGCTTCAGCGCGTTCTGGTAGGCCTGCATGGCCACGGACTTGACGATCATGATGTGCTCCTTGTGCTGGTGGACGGCTAGCGGGCGATCTGCAGGGCCTTGTTGAACATGGCCTTGGTGTCCTGGATGGCCTGGACGTTGGCCTCGTAGGACCGCATGGTGGTGATCATGTTGGCCATCTCCTCCACCACGTTGATGTCCGGGTAGGAGACGTAGCCTTCCTTGTCGGCGTCGGGGTGGCCGGGCTCCAGAACCTTCTTCATGGGCCGCTTGTCGGTGACGATGCCGCGCACCGTGACGCCCTTGAGTTCGCGGGTCTCCGCGTCCTCCATGGCCTTGTCGAAGGGGTTGTAGATGGGGGTCGCGGCAAAGGCCACGGACTTGCGGCGGTAGGCTCCGCCCTCCGGGGTCCGCGTGGTCTTCACGTTGGCCAGGTTCATGGAGATGACGTTCATGTACGTGCGCTGGGCCTTCATGCCCGAGGCGCTGATGTCGAGTGCGCTCATGAAGTCCATTTACTTGCTCCCTTCCTGGATGGCGGTTTGCAGGCCGCTGAAGTTCTTGGCGATGATGTCGGTGAGGGCGTTGTACATGAGCGTGTTCTTGGCCATGGCGCCCATCTCCTTGTCCAGGTCCACCACGTCCTCGCCGTAGACCACGCGGGGCTTGTAGTCCGTCAGCCCCTTGCCCTTGAACCCGTTGACGTTGAAATCCGTGGGCAGATGGCCGGGATCGGTGCGGGTCATCTGGCCGCGCGCGTCCAGCCGGAGCGCCGACTGCAGGTCTTCCTCGAAGGCCAGCTGGCGCGGCTTGTAGTTGCGCGTGGTGACGTTGGCGATGTTGCTCATGACAACATTTTGACGTTGCAGGCGCAGGTCCAGCACCTTTTCCATCACCTGGATGTGTTCTTCGAACAGGCCTTTCATCGTTGTGCCTCCTTGCTTCCGGGCAAATGCTGCCGGGCGGGTGCGCCCTGGCTGAAACTCTTCCGACAGCGTCATAGCAACTCGCGTTCCAAAGTTGTAATATGCTAGAATAGCACGATATATTAACGAATCTGACCAGGCGGGCGCAGCTTTCTCTTATAGGGATGGCGGTCTGCTGACGCGTGGGCGGAGGAGGGGCGGTTTTATTTGGGGGGCTTGTCTTGCTGTTGGCACGCATGTTGCTAAAGCGTGTCAGGCTCCCATGAGCCACGCAACTTTTGCCGCCCGCATGGAGACGCGGGTACTTAGGGAAAACGGAGGGGAACCATGAGTCACCTGGATTACGAAATCAACAAGGAACTTGGAGAGTGCTATCTCTTCATGGGCGAGTTGGACAAGGCCGAAGGGTACTACCAGAAGGCCGCGTCCTCTAACGGGATCCACCCGGACCCCTACCTTGGCCTGGCCACCATCGCCGTGCAGCGCGGCGATTTGACCAACGCCCTGGCCTTGTATTCCAAGGCCCACGGCATCAGCGCCACGGACAAAACTTTCGCCGGGATCGGCCTGGTCAAGATGGAGCTGGGAGAGAAGGCCGAGGCCCTCGCCCTGTTCATCCAGGCCCTGGGCCAGAATCCCGAGAACATGGTCGCGCTTCTCAGCATCATCCGCCTCGGCCACGAGCTGGAGGCCCTGGAGCAGGTCATTCCGCACCTGGAGAACTACCTCTCCATCGACCCGGGCAAGAGCGAAGTCCGCTACTCCCTGGCCGGCTGCATGGTCTGTCTCGACCGCAAGGACGAGGCCCAGGCCCAGCTTGATCTGATTGTGGAGAAGGACCCCGCGTTTGCTCCGGCGCGGGAACTGCTGGAGCAGCTGCACCACTAACCGACGGTCTCCCCTCCCTATTGGTCTTCCGCTCTGCCCGGTCGGTCGGGCGGGGCGGAGGACTACATCGGCGGCGGTCCCCGTTTCCTGCGCTCCGGCTTGCCTTGGCCTGGGAGTTCTGGCACAACCTCGAAAAAGAGCGAGGGTGTCATGGACTTTCTTCCCATTCGGCGGGCCATCCTGTCCGTCACAGACAAATCCGGTCTGGCTGATTTCGCCTCCTTCCTGTCCGAGCACGGCTGTGCGCTGGTCTCCACCGGCGGCACGCACAAGAAGCTCGTGGCGGCAGGCATCAAGGTTCAGAGCGTCTCCGACGTCACGGGCTTTCCCGAGATATTGGGCGGCCGCGTCAAGACCCTGCATCCGCGCATCCACGCGGGCATCCTGGCCGACAAGGAAAATCCCGGCCACATGCTGACCCTGGAAGAGCTGCGCATCGAGCCCTTCGACATGGTCTGCGTGAACCTCTACAACTTCGCCGACGCCGCCAGCAAGGGCCTGGACCTGAAGAGCGCCGTCGAGGAGATCGACATCGGCGGGCCGTGCATGCTGCGCGCCGCAGCCAAGAATTTCCACACCATGCTCGTGGTGCCCGACCCGGTCTACTACCCGCGCATCCAGGAAGAGATCGCCAAGCATGGCGGCGTGTCCCTGGCTTTTCGCCGGGAGCTGGCCGCCGACACCTTCCGCCGCGTCTCGGCCTACGACGACATGATCGCGCGCTACCTGGCCACCACGCCACTGTAGGTCAGTCTCTAACAGCGTCTTTTGCCCCCTGGATGTCGTCGCGCACCGATTTTGGTCCAGGGCTGTACCGCAGGAGTACACTCCCTGGCCGCAAAAGAGGTTCTCTCCTCGCCAGGGGACAAAATCAAGCTGTTAGAAACCGACCCGAACCAACCCGGGAGGGTGACCGCCATCGCCCAAAAGCCACAAGGCAACACCCAAGGGCTCAAGCCCAGCCAGCTCCAGCGCCTGACGCGCCTGACCACACGCCGCTTCCCGCCCGCGGGGGGCGGCTTTACTTCCGACCAGGCCCGGGAGCTCACCCTGGCCAGCCGCGACTGCGGCCGCCAGATCGGTCTGCTCATCGACCGCCAGGGCCGCGTGGACATGCTCATCGTGGGCGACCCGACCTCCATCTACATCCCGGAGCTGCCCCGCGCCCGCCTGGGCGAGATGCGCCTGCGCGGCCTGCGGCTTCTGCACACCCACCTTTCCGGCGAGGCCCTGTCCCAGGAAGACTTGATGGACATGGTGTCCCTGCGCCTGGACAGCGTTTCCGCGCTCACGGTCAACGACTTCGGCGAGCCGGTGATGCTGCACGTGGCCCACGTGGTGCCCATCAACCCGGCCGCCAGCGCCGACGCCAAGCCCTACGACGTGCTGCCGCCCGTGCGCTGGGACCGCTCCCCGGTGGATTTCGGCGCGCTGGTCGCCGCCCTGGAGGAGGAATTCGCCAGGGCCGAGGGCGCGCGCGCCGAGGACAAGGGCCGCGAACGCGCGGTCTTGGTCAGCGTCTCGCGTGAACCGCGCATCGTGCAGGAGCGCAGCCTGGAGGAGTTGACCGAGCTGGCCCGCACGGCCGGGCTGGCCGCCAGCGCGCGCATGATCCAGCGGGTGAGCACGGCCGACTCCCGGCACATCCTGGGGAAAGGCAAACTGCAGGAGCTGGAAGTCTTGTGCCTGCAAACCGGCGCGCAGATCGTCATCTTCGACCAGGACCTCTCGCCCTCGCAGCTGCGCAACCTGGCGGAAACCACCGAGCGCCGCGTGCTCGACCGCACCCAGCTGATCCTGGACATCTTCGCGGGCCGGGCCACCAGCCGCGCCGGAAAGCTGCAGGTCGAA
>Ga0209373_10003140_pt1 | contig 15621 bp, 13 predicted proteins | sample Higcelweek5metaG_FD_187173 | JGI IMG/M metagenome (GOLD analysis project Ga0209373, IMG submission 187173) | Freshwater pond sediment microbial communities from the University of Edinburgh, under environmental carbon perturbations - High... | ecosystem: Environmental > Aquatic > Freshwater >...
AGGGATCCCTCCGGTTCCGGCCCACTTGCTTTCACCGGACTGGTCTGTGAATCCCCCTCCGTTTACGGCAGCGATAGCTCCCGCTCTTTTTGCTATCTGGCTTGTCATTTCCCCAGCCACACCAAGCTTGCTGGTGTATCCGACCTTGATACGTGTAGGGTCATTTACAATGATCATATATCCCGTGAATTTCTGTCCTTCGGTGATTTCCTCAACATCGATATTCCTGTCATGTCTGTTTATAAACTTCAGGATATCCCCACCCTGCTGTATCGTTTCAATTTTATTTTCATTCAGTATCGCCTGTATATCCTGATCAGACAGGAACATCTTTGCTATATACTGATGGCTCAGCGTAGTCATTGCCGCACCTACTATCGTCTTTTTCACATTCTGAAAAGGCCCGTAAAAAACAATAAAGGGCCCAGTCAATATGGCAAAAACAAACTGAAATATAATAAATGCCACTATAACCTTCCAGCCCGGGGCTTTCCTGAATTTTTTAAAATATCTGTTCATTATGGCATATTCCTTTCTTCACATCATACCTAAACATTGTACAATAAAAAACTTTCTTTTTAAATACATAAATATTAATAAATTATAAATTAAAAAAGGGACTACGGTTGTAATCCACTTTCACGAACAGTTATTTCAGGCTTTCATATACAAGCTCCAGGTTCTTCCTCATTCCCTCCGGATAGCTGTCGTTCCCTTCGCTGCTCTCCAGAGTGTAGATCTTTTCTACCTTTGCCCCGATTTCATTTGCCAGGGTCTCAGATACCTTTGGGCTTGCCAGTTCTTCCATAAAGACCGTATCCACTTTGTTGACCCTGCAGTATTCAATCAGTTCCGCTATCTTTTTTGCTGTTGGCTCCCCTTCTGCAAATACGTTCTCTATGCTGCTTTGTTTGAGTCCGAAATCCCTGCAAAAATATGCAAAGGCAGCATGCCCGGTTACGAAATTCTTGTTCTTTACATTGTCAAATTTGGTTTTGTATTCGTTATAAAGCTCATCCAGGGAGGTGCTGAAAGAAGAATAGTTATTTTCATAATATTCCTTGTTTGAAGGATCCGCCCTGACCAAAGCTTCCTTGATGTTTAAGGCTTGAACTTTGGCAGTCTTCAGGCTTAACCAAAGATGAGGGTCAACCACCCCACCGTTTTTTATCAGGTCGCAGCCCATGGAAGCGTCAACAACCATAAGCCCCTTATTTTCCGAAGCCTGTACAGCGTTCTGGGCCCAGGATTCCATACCCGCTCCATTATATACGAATATTTTCGAATTCGCTAATTTAACTATATCCTTTGCCTTCAGTTCAAAATCATGGGGTTCGGTGCCATCCGGCACGATGGTGTATATATCGACTTTATCCCCGCCCACTGCTTTTATGAGTTCAGCCATGGGGTTGAAGCTGGCAACCACCGAAATTTTCCCGTTCCCGATTTCCTTGTTTTTATCTGCGCAGCCGATCAATGAGAATAAAGCCGCAATAATCATAATTATACTTAATATTTTTCTGCCCATATCATACATACTCCATAGCGATTAATATTAGTTGCAAATTATTTGCATCCAGATATATAATACTACTGAGACCATAATTTGTCAAAATGTACCGGAGGGAACTTCTATGATAACCGTTAAGAACCTCAACTTTTCCTATACAGGTTTGGAACCATGCCTGCTTAGGGATGTAAATATAAAAATAAACAAAGGCAGCTATACAGCCATAATGGGTGACAACGGCAGCGCAAAGACCACCCTTGCGAAGCTCATGCTTGGACTTCTTACGCCTGTTACCGGTTCTGTGGAGATTGGAACCAACAGGATAGGCTACCTGCCTCAGAATCTGAAAAACATAAATTCACAGTTTCCCATAACAGTAGGTGAATTGATGAACTGCCATGCCAGTATAATAAAGCTTAAAGACAGGAATTCCATCACAAATGTGCTGAAAAGCCTTGGCATGCTTGATAAAAAAAGTTCCCTGATAAGCGACCTTTCAGGCGGGCAAATGCAGAAGGTCCTTATCGCAAGGGCCCTTTTGGGCAAGCCTGAGCTCCTTATTCTCGATGAGCCTTCAACAGGCCTTGACCCGAAAAGCCAGGATGATATCTATTCCATATTACGCCGCCTTAACATTGAAGAGGGCGTAACAATCGTTTCTGTGGAGCATAACCTGCATGCAGCCTTTAAAAACTCAACAGATATCCTAAGCATAGAAAAATGCACTGTTAAATCGAGCACGGTTCCTGAAAATACAACAGGCAGGAAAGGAGACAGGAATGTTAGAATATAGTTTTATGCAAAACGCCATTATTGCAGGAATTTTCATCTCTGTGCTTTGCCCCATGGTTGGCGCTTTCCTTGTCCTTAAAAGGCATTCCATGATGGGAGATGCCCTTTCACATGCCTCTTTTGCCGGGATAGCCATAGGGCTTGTAACAGGATTCAACCCTATACTGTCGGCTTTCGTCTTCACATCCCTCTGCGGCCTCCTGATCGAGTATTTAAGGTCATTCTACAATAAATATGCGGAGCTTATCCTTGTCATCGTCATGACATTGTCTGTCGGTATCGCCATCACCCTGATAAGCACGGGACAAGCTAATGCTAATGTAAATGCCTATCTTTTTGGAAGCATCCTCACCGTAACAAAGGAGGACCTTCTGACTGTCCTTGGTTTAAGCTTGATATCAGGTTTAACAATAAGCATGCTTTATAATCAGCTTATATACATAACCCTGGATGAAGACGGCGCAAAAATAGCAGGGGTCCGGGTAAAACTAATAAATTACCTCTTTGCCCTGCTTGTTGGTGCAACAATATCTGTTTCCTTAAGAATAATGGGCCTGCTGGTGGTTTCCTCCATGATAGCCATGCCTGTAGCTGCAGCTATGCAGCTTAATCAGGGTTTCAGGAAAACCCTCCTTTTCTCCATTTTGTTCGGCTTTTTAGATATAATGTCCGGTCTTGTCCTGTCATATAATATAAATGCGGCGCCAGGCGGCACCATAGCACTTGTATCCGTTGCCCTTCTTATCATTATAATGGCGGTTAAAAAGCTCAGAACCCTATACCTTTCCTAGCCATGATCCCCTGGGAATGATTTTGAGTTTCGCCTTCCCTCATAAGCTCTTTCGCAGCTTCCCCTATGATTTTAAAGCCCTTTTCGATATCTTCCGCTTTTACCCTTGAAAAGCCAAGGCGGAATGTGCATTCCCCTTTGCTGTCAGTGTAAAAGATGTCACCTGCCGTAAACACCACACCTTTTTCATAGCATCTTCCAAGAAGCTTCCTGGCATCCAATCCCTCAATTTCAATAAAAATATGAAGCCCCCCGGAACCCATGATCTGTTTGCAGGGTATATATTTTTGAGCGCATTCCGCAGCAAACTCATATTTTTCCTTATAGAATCTCCTCGCTTTTTTGATATACCTATCGAAGCCGCCATTTTCCAGATAATCGCATAAAACTGCCTGGTCGATGGCAGATGTATGTATATTCCTGCTTCTTTTTATGCTTTCCATGAAGCCGATGAGCTTTTTGTCAGCCATTACCCACCCCATCCTTACTCCAGGGAAAAGGATTTTTGAAAAACTGCCTATGTAGATGATCCCTCCTCCGGAACACAGGGAAGCCATTGGCGATACATGCCCTCCGGAATAACGCAATTCCTCGTTGAAGCCGTCTTCAACAATGGGCACATCGTATTCCTTTAAAAGATTATATGATTTAAGCCGCTTTTCAGCCGACATCACCACTCCCGTTGGATTATGGTATGAAGGAACAAGATATGCAAGCTTATAACTGTTTTTTTTCAGCTTTTCCTTCAGCTCCGCCAGATCCATTCCGTCTTTTTCCTGGGTTACGCCATGAATTTCAAGCTTATGGAGCTTCATAATTTTAATTGAGGTATTATGGGTCGGGTTTTCACAAAGCACCCTGTCCCCTTCCGCCGTTAGTGCCGACAGCACAATGTCAAAGCCTTCAGTGAAGCCGTTGGTTATGAGAATTTCTTTCCCTTCGGTCTCCACACCTTTGCTCTTCATATAGCCGGTAAGGAAATTTATCAGTGGCCTGTAGCCCTGGGCATAGCCGTAATTGAGGATTTTCTCGCCCTCGATTGACATCTTGTTCAAAAAGCACCTTTTGAATTCCTGGACATCGAAGAGTGATTCATCAGGGGCAATGCTTTTAAATGATATCATCCCTTTTTTCCACGGCAGTTCGTGCTTGATTATGTCAAGCCCTTCCGCCATCCTGCCATATTCGGATATCCTTGAGCTCCAGTCCATATCCCAGCTGCTCTCCCTGACCACTTTCTCATAGGAAACAAAGGTCCCTTTGCCTTCCACGATGTTTATGAGCCCTTCGTCCCGGAGGCTCTCATAGGCGCTGTTCACAGTATTCCTGCTTAATCCAAGCATCACGGACAGCTCCCTTGTTGACGGAAGCTTCTCATCTTTCTGGAACATGCCCTTTAATATAAGCCCACGCAAATAATCCCTAAGCTGTATATATACCGGAGTCTTTTTATCGATTTTAAAATCAGAGAACATATAACCCACCTCATTATCATTGTCACACAAAAGAGCAAAAAAGTGAAGGGACGGTTACTCAGTATTTACAGTCCGGTAAATCTACTGAATAAACGTCCCTATTAAAGAAGGGTTTTCATCTTACAGTTTTTATTGATGTTTCTGTTATGATATCCAAAAGCTCTGTGAAAGATATGCCGGCGCCCTTTGCCCCTTTAGGGAACAGGCTGTTTTTAGTCATTCCCGGAAGGGTATTGAGCTCCAGGACATAAGGTATGCCATCCTGGACTATCATGTCAACCCTTACAAACACTTGGCATTTCAACACGTCCCAGCATCCCTTCACCATTTCCTCGACCTGGTTGTGGAGGTTTTCTTCCAGCTCCACGATGACCTCATCAGTTCCACCATCGGAGTATTTTGCGGTGTAATCGAAGAATTCGGCATGGGGCTTGATGGATATAACCGATATAAGCTTTCCGTCCAGAACACAACAGGTTATTTCATCGCCTTGGAGATATTTTTCTATCATTACTTCCTTGTCATATTTGAAAGCCAGGGCTACAGCCTCTTCGATATCCTCTTTTCTCTTAATTATGTTTGTGGCTACACTGGAGCCTCCGCTGTTCGGTTTGACAACTACAGGATATCCCATCTTCTCTATGTATCCATAATCGATGTCTTCCGCCGATGTCACGGAAAGCCAGTCCGCAGTATTTATCCCATGGCTTCTCAATAGCCTTTTCGTTATATCCTTGTCCATGCATATGCCGCTTGTTAACGGTCCGCAGCCTGAATAAGGAATGTCCATGGATTCGTAGACCGCCTGGATTATGCCATCTTCCCCGAATTTGCCATGTAGCACGATGAAAGCAAAGTCGATATCCTGCGATTTGATGAAAACATCCTCTTTCTTATCGATGAGGATCTCCTTTACATCGTATTTTTCTTTATCGTAATATTTGAACACTTCTTTTCCAGAATTCAATGAAACTTCCCTTTCAGAAGAGATTCCTCCCATTATAACTCCTATTCTCATAATTCCTAACCTCCCTTAAGATTCTTAATATAAATTTAATACTCCGGGAAAAATAAATACAGTACCAGCAACAGAGAAATTTTAGCTGCTTCTGGACTTTATCCGGATGTTGCTCTATAATTGTAATATAATTTAATACGAGTTGTGGGGGAGCTGAAAAGCTGAGAAGATAGAATCTGACCCTTGGAACCTGATCCAGATAACTCTGGCGTAGGGAAGCAATTGATTATATCAATTTATAATTATAAGTGCGTTGCTTGACTGCGGCGCACTTTTCTATTGCTTACTTGTAACTAAAAACATAAGGAGGTTATTATGAAAAAAGTATTGACAATCGCTGGCTCAGACAGCTGCGGCGGAGCCGGAATCCAGGCGGACCTTAAGACCATGAGCGCTCTTGGCGTTTATGGGATGAGCGTTATCACAGCTGTAACGGCCCAGAACACCTTGGGAGTGCAGAATGTACAGGAAATTTCCCTTGGCCTTATTGAATCCCAGATAAGATCAATTTTTGACGACATAAAGGTTGATGCCGTCAAAATCGGCATGGTTTCAAATCCCGAGATAATCATGCTTATCAAAAGGCTGCTGCTGGAATATGAAGCAAAAAAAATTGTCCTTGACCCGGTTATGGTTTCAAAGAGCGGCTATTTTCTTCTTAAAGAGGAGGCTCAGGAGGCTATCAAGGAACTGATCTCCATTGCCTGTCTCGTAACGCCAAACATACCGGAAGCTGAGGTCCTGACGGGCATGAAAATTGAAGACGAGGATGACATGAAGGCCGCTGCTTTGAAAATCCAGGCTATGGGAGCCGGTAATGTCCTGATAAAAGGCGGACACAGATGCAATGATGCCAGCGATGTACTCCTGTCGGGATCGGATTTTTATATCCTTGAAGGAAAGAGAATCGATACTAAAAACACCCATGGCACCGGCTGCACCCTTTCTTCAGCCATAGCATCCCATATGGCGAAAGGATACAGCTTGAAAGATGCGGTAGCCCTCTCTAAGGATTTTATAACAAAAGCCATCGAAAATTCGTTTTCCATAGGCAACGGAGTTGGACCCGTAGGACATTTTATAGACTTATATGAAAAGGCAGGTATGGATTATGAATAAGATAAAGAATTCTTCAATGTTTCTTTTGTGGGCCGGTGCTGCTATTTCCATAGCGGAAATATATACCGGCGGGATCATCGCGCCTCTTGGACTGGCTAAAGGACTGACAGCCATATTGCTGGGGCACATTATAGGAACCATGCTCCTCGCTTTCGGAGGGTATATCTCTTTCACTGACGGCAAAAACGCCATGGAAAAGGTTAAGGATTCCTTTGGAAACAAAGGTGCAAAAATAGTTGCAGCCCTTAATGTCCTGCAGCTTTTAGGATGGTCTGCCGTTATGATCATACAGGCGGGACGCGCCTTGAACGGACTAATACCTACATTCCACGGACTGGGCCTTATCATCGTAGCTGTCCTTGTATTTTTCTGGTTCTTCTTCTTCAATAACTATTCCAAGAGTGTCAATGATATTGCCGTGGTTCTTCTTATAGCATTAAGCGGCATCATGTTTATGAACTTCTCGGGAACAACCCATATATTACAGCAGGATTCGATAAGTTTTGTCCTGGCCCTTGAAATATCAATTTCCATGCCTATATCCTGGCTGCCTCTTATAGGTGATTACACCAAAAACGGAGAAAGCAAAGGCGGCGTATTCTTCTCAAGTTTTTTCGGCTATTTCATCGGCAGCAGCCTCATGTACATTTTAGGGATGCTTATCATGCTCTACACAGGGACTGATGTGGTCGAATTCCTCTCAAACAACAGCTTCAAGATCGCAGGGGTTCTGGTCATTCTGTTCTCCACAGTAACAACCACCTTCCTTGATGTATATTCCGCTGTTATATCATCGAAGCAGCTTTTCCCTGTAAAGAACGAAAATCTGCTGGTTCTGGTGTACACGGTTATTGCAACTGCCATTGCCTACGTTTTCCCTATAGAAGGCTACCAGAATTTCCTGCTTATTATAGGAAGCGTGTTTATCCCTGTCTACACCATAGTATTCACCGATTACCTTATCAAAGCGGAAAAGGTGTCCCATGACTTCAATGTTGCCGGAATATTCCTGGCTTTGTGCGGAACGATACTGTACAGCTATCTCTCAAGGAATTCCATAGGGATGCCTACGATCATAGTTCTCTTGTCAATTTCTTTGGCCTATATGGCTTTCAAAAAAATATCGGTATTTGGAGGTTCAACAAATGAGCAATAACACAAAATTGGCGGAAATACTTACAGAAGTAAGAAAAAGGGTTCCACTTACCCATTCGATAACAAACTATGTCACCATAAACGACTGTGCAAACATACTTTTGTCATACGGTGCTTCCCCTGCCATGTGCGAGGCCTGTGATGAAGTTTACGATTTCGCAAAAATATCCTCGGCCCTTTACATCAACCTGGGAACCTTGACAAAGGAGCAGGAGCAGTCAGTTGTTCTCGCTGCCCTTTCGGCTAAAAAGCATAATGTTCCTGTGGTCCTGGATCCTGTGGCTTGCGGAGCCATTCCAAGAAAAATGAAGGTCCTTGGCAAAATTGTGGAAATTGGCAAAATCGATGTTATCAAAGGCAATATAGGAGAGATTAAGTTTCTGGCAGGAGTTGATTCATGCACAAGAGGCGTTGATTCCCTGGATTCAGGGGAAGGTGCACTTGAAGCCTGCAAAGCTGTCGCCAAAAAATACAACTGCGTTGTAGCTGCTACCGGTGTGGAAGATTATATAACCGACGGTACAAGAAGTGCCGTTATTGAAAACGGGACCGATATGTTCACCAAAATAACCGGTGCCGGATGCATGACAGGAGCGCTTTGCGCAGGAGCTGCAGGAGCCTGTGAGGACAGATTCATGTCTACCGTCTCTGCCTTGCTTGCCATGAGCGTAGCGGGAGAAGAAGCAGCTAAGCTTTCCAGGCTGCCAGGAAGCTTCAGGGTAAACCTGATCGACTCCATCTACACCCTCACTGAAGAAAAATTGTTGAAAGAAGGAAAAGTTGAATGGATCTAGATAAAGCTTTAAAGCTGTACCTTATAACTGAAAGGAGATACCTGCGCGGAAGAAGCCTCAAAAAAGCTGTTGAGGACTCTATCCTGGGCGGCGTCACCGTCGTACAGGTAAGGGAAAAAAACATATCATCCAGACAGTTTTATGAGATAGCCGCGGATGTTAAGCAGGTAACCGACTACTACGATCTCCCCCTCATAATCAACGACAGGCTTGATATTGCACAGGCTGTCGATGCAGCCGGTGTGCATCTTGGCCAGAGCGATATCCATATGCTGACAGCCAGAAAAATTCTCGGGCCTGAAAAGATCATAGGTATATCTGCGGGTAATGTGCAGGAAGCCCTTGAAGCTGAAAAGAACGGTGCGGATTACCTCGGAATAGGCCCTATTTACCCCACAGGCTCAAAAAGCGATGCGGATGACCCTATAGGAGTAGAAGGCCTGAAAAAAGTTGTTGAAGGCGTGAGCATCCCTTCTGTGGCCATCGGCGGCATCAACCAGGAAAATTTCCGTGATGTTATAAAGGCCGGGGTCAAGGGAATTTCCATAATATCGGCCATACTTGACAGGGATGACATCAAAAAAGCTGCAGAAAATCTTGCAATTTAGCGATTCAGTGGTTTACAAATTTAGCACGCTAAAGTATAATAGTTTTGTGTGTTTAGTAATTATTACAAGGGGGAAAACAAATTGAAACGTAAATTTATACTATTAGCATTGACAGCGTTCATCGCAACAACTTTATTCAGCGGCTGCGCAAGTAAGCAGACAAAAGACTCTTCATTAGCGGATATTAAAGCTAAAGGAAAGTTCGTAGTAGGTTTGGACGACACATTCGCTCCTATGGGCTATAGAGATCCCGATACAAACGAACTCATCGGATTTGACATCGATCTTGCTAAGGAAGCTGCTAAAAGGATGGGCGTTCAGGTTGAATTCAAGCCTGTAGACTGGGCAGGAGTAGTAATGAGCCTCAACAACAAGGACATAGACGTAATCTGGAACGGACTTACAATAACCGCAGACAGACAGAAGGAAATCAACTACACGAAACCATACATAAAAAACAGCCAGATGATCGTAACTCTTGCGAATTCCACTATCAAAACAAAGGCTGACCTTTCAGGAAAAGTGGTTGCCACACAGCTTGGCAGCAGCAGCGTTGACGCTCTCAATGCAGAGCCGGCTGTAACAAAAACATTCAAAGAGCTGAAAAAATTTGATACCTTCACAACAGCACTTACCGAACTGAAGGCTAAAAGGGCTGATGCCGTTGTTATAGATGCACTTGTAGGAAACTTCTACATGGCTAAAGAGCCAGGCGCATATGCTACCTTAAAGGAAAACTTCGGCGAGGAACAGATGGGTGTTGGTGTAAGAAAGACTGACGAAACATTCCTTGCAGAACTTAACAAGGTAATGGATGCAATGAAGGCAGACGGAACTGCTGACCAGATAGCTAAAAAATGGTTTGGAACCGCTGACATACTGATTAAATAGGAAGTGTAATTAATGTCTGATATTATGGAAGCTACGGTGTTTATACTGCAAGGATGTAACATATCCTTGCAGCTCTTTGCCATTACAGCAGTGTTGTCATTCCCGCTGGGTATCGTGACCGCACTTGGCAAAATGAATAAAAACAAAATATTGTTTGGGATACTGGGCTTCTACACCTGGATTTTCAGGGGCTCTCCCCTTCTTATCCAGGTGTTCTTCATATACTTCGGGCTGCCTGCTGTGGGTATAACCTTGAATGCAATGACTGCGGCATCTATAGCCTTTGTCCTTAATTACGGGGCCTATCTTGCAGAGATATTCAGGGGCGGACTGCTGGCTGTTGATAATGGGCAGATGGAAGCGGCGAGAGCATTGGGCATGAGTTACTGGCAAGGCATGATCAGGGTGGTAATCCCTCAGGCCTTCAGAAATTCCCTGCCATCCATCAGCAATGAAGCGGTAATCCTGATAAAGGACACTTCCCTCATATCGATAATCGGTGTTGCGGAAATGCTCAGGAATGCCAAGGAAGCCTGCATGACACATTTTGTGATCTACCCTTTCGTGATATCCGGCATAATATATCTTGCTCTATCCACTGTTATCCTGCTTGTTTTCAGCAGGCTTGAAAAGAAATATTCGGTATATGTTTAAAAAAGTTCATTACCCCCGGGGGTAATGAACTTTTATGCTTGTATCAATATTGAACAGGTAGAGATACCTTTCAGCTACCTTCTTTCCCGTAACCTTCTCTAGCGCTTTGCAATACAGGTCTATCTGGATCCTGTATTTTTCAGCCATATCATCTATATTTTCAACAAAATCTGTTTTGTAATCCACCAGAACAAGCTCGCCCTTTTCTTCAAAATAGCAGTCTATGACGCCCTGAAGCACCACCTTTTCAGAACCGTACACTTCTGCCGGAAGCTCGGGATAGATCTCCACAGCATCCATTTCGATAAAGAACGGCACTTCACGTTTAACGTCAGCAGATGTCAGCATCCTTTGGCCAAGGTCTGACTTGAAAAACCTGAATATCCTGGAGACATTAATTGCAGCAGCTTCATCTTCCCTTATATACTCTTTGCCTGCAAGCTCCTTAATCTGGTTTTCTATTTCACAGGCATAAGAAACCCTTTTGAGGTCAAGATGCTGCATGACCAGATGAAGCAAAGTTCCGCGCAGAGCAGCCGTCATCTTCTTTTCTCCCTCTATGAAGGAAGGCGCTTTGAGCTCTTCCCTGATCACATGCCCAGCACTTTTGAGATCCGAAACTGAAAGCTTCGCAGGAATCCTTGCAGATTCAGCATATCTGTATTCCCATTGCAGTCTCCTGCAAACTTCCTTTTCGATTTCCACGTCACCAGCTTCCTTTTGTTTCCCTTCCAATATCTCAATGAGGTTATCCTCTTCCTCGGTCTTTTGCGTCGATGCCAGTTCAGCTTTGTTCCATATCCTTATGTTCCACTTCGAGGAGTCTTCAACGCTCACCACATTGCTGCCTGCCCCTCTGAGCCTTATAGCCTCCCCGTCTTCACATCTTGCCACTGCCGCGCAGATCCAGTCCAGATAGCAGCTGGAGCCTGAGACATAGTGCACCGGCAGCTTGCCTCCGGAATATGATGCAGCCTCACACCATTTGCTGCAGTTCTTGTCCATATCTTTTACCGTTCCTGTAATTATGAGTTTCTCCTTTGCCCTTGTAAAGGCAACATACAGTATCCTCATCTCTTCACTGAGGGTTTCCAGCATAACTTTCCTTTTGATGACCTGCTTCACCAGGGTAGGATAGGAAATCCTCCTCTCATAGTCAACAAAATCAGGTCCGTAGCCAAGCTCCTGGTGGAACAATATATTTCTGTTCATATCCATCATGTTGAATCTGTTCCCGGCACCGCTCAGAATAACAACAGGAAATTCAAGGCCTTTGCTTTTATGTATGCTCATTATCCTCACAACATCCTGGTTCTCGCCAAGTATTTTCGCACTTCCCATATCACCGCTGCTGTTCTTCAGCTTGTCAATGAAGTTTATGAAATTGAAAAGACCTTTGTAGCTGGTGCTTTCGAATTCCTTTGCCCGTTCAAAGAGGAGCCTCAGGTTCGCCTGCCTCAGCTCGCCCTGTGGCATCGCCGCAACAAAGCTGTAATAAGCGGTTTCCGAATACAGGAACCATATAAACTCGTCTATGGGAAGATATGATGCCTTCTCCCTCCAGCTTCCAAGTTTTACAAGAAAGCTCTCTACCTTCTCCTTTAACGGGTCTTCTTCCTTTAGTGCCTTCAATATTTCATAGAAGGAGGAATCTTTGTCTTCCATGCGGAGGCTGACAAGTTCCTCAGGAGTGAACATGAACACCGGGGAACGCAGTGCCGCTATCATAGGTATGTCCTGGACCGGATTATCTACGATCTGAAGTATGGACATTATGGTTTTGATTTCTGTGGTTTCAAAATATCCTGTGGAGGTATCAGCAAAAGCTGGTATTCCGGAGCCTGACAATTCCTCAAGGAATACTCCTGCCCTTCCTTCAGTAGCCCGCATGAGTATCACGATGTCCTTGTACTTAATGTTTCTCTCTGCCTTTTGCTCCTTGTCATATACCTGGAAGCCATCCCGGAATAATTCCTTGATGCGTTTTGTTGCAAGCCTGGCCTCTATCTGGGTTTTGTCCAGCTCCTCCTCTTCCTCAGGACCGTCTTCGTTCCTGTCGATGAGGTTTATCTCAATGCTGTTTTCCTTAACCTCATAGGAGGCGCCGTACTCCAGCTCCTCACCTTCGTCATATTCAAGCTCGCCCAGTTCAGAAGACATGATCTGCCTGAATATGAAGTTTACACCTTCTATGATCGTATTTCTGCTCCTGAAATTTCTGTACAGCTTTATTTTTTTTCCTGGCTTTCCTGCCTTTGTCCCATAGGTTTCATATTTTTTCAGGAACAGCTCTGGCTTTGCGTGCCGGAACCTGTAGATGCTCTGTTTGACATCGCCCACCATAAAGAGGTTGCCTTCCTCAGTCCTGCTGATCGTGCTCAAAATAACTTCCTGGACAAGGTTGCTGTCTTGATATTCATCAATGAGTATTTCCTGGAATCTTCTCCTGTATTCCTGGGCAATGCTCGAAGGTCCATCCCCGTCAATAAGGATTTCAAGGGCAAAGTGCTCTATGTCATTGAAATCTATTATCCCTTTTTCCCTTTTTTTCTGGCTGAACTTTTCGTCAAACTCAATGGTGATCCCCGAAAGATATTTGAGGTAGGGATACATGAAGCTCATGTTGCTTCCGGCATCTTCAGTGTTTTTGAAAATGACCTCCCCCATCCCAAGGATTTTTTCCTTTACGGAATTGCGGGCATCCTTAACATTATCCTTTTGGGCAGAGGCCTCTTCACTCAGCTTTGTCAGGGAAGGAAGCCTGGAAAAACTCATTTCACAAATGCTTTCCTTCAGCTCCTCCCAGTTTTCTGCCTTCAAAACCTCTTCCAGTGCTTGTATTTCTTCATTGTAAATGGTCAGATATTTTGCTAATTCGTTGTTTTCCTTTATTTTTTCTGCCGCCCTTTTCATTTTTTTCAGGCAGCCCTCGGTCTCCATAACCACGTCTTCCATAACTATCTGTGCCCATTCAGAAGATCCGAAGTCCAGATCTTGGCCCACATTAAACTTCTCCGCAATCTCCAGCAGCCATTTCTTTGGCCATGGCGTGCTGATGGCAAAGCTGTAAAGATTTTGAACCAGCGTCTGCACCTTCAAATCGTTTCCTTCACCCAGGGCTTTGATCATTTTCAAAAACTCCTGGTCATCCTTCTCGAACTTTTCCTCAAAAAGCTCATCCATGACTTCCTGCTTCAGCAGAATCGCCTCAGTTTCATTGCTTACCCTGAAATCAGGCTCTATATCAAGAAGATGAAAATTCCCCTTTATCACGCTAAGACAAAACGAGTGTATTGTCATGACATTGGCTCTCCCAAGCAGCGTCAACTGCTTTTGCAACCTTTTCGATTCCGGTTTCCTGTCAAGCTCCCTTGTGATTGCGTCCCCTATCCTTTCCCTCATTTCAGCAGCCGCTGCGTTTGTGAAGGTGACCACCAGCAATTTGTCTATATCTACAGGAGACTCCTCATCGACAATCATCCTGATTATCCTCTCAACAAGGACTGCGGTTTTGCCTGCACCGGCCCCTGCTGCTATCAGCAGGTTGCAGCCTCTGTCTGATATGGCTTCCATCTGTTCAGTCGTCCACTTTGAATTTTCCATAATGCCTGATATTCTCCTTCTTGCATAATATGCACTTTTATTCATTATTGACAATTCAGAATTTTTCACCACGCAAGCATTTAAGCTTTTATTATGCCAATTCCGGTTTTTGGGGGATAAACTCCGCCCTGCCCTTACGCCTCTTGCTGTCATCAAGGCTTCGTATCTTTATGCACCTGCGGCAGCCGAATTACCTTTATCTATATTATATCCCATTATCCATAAAAATTTTTAAAAATTTTTGCAAAAAAACTATTGCATCATTATTATTCACGTTGTATAATTATTCAAATGATAAAAATAAGTATTGGGGGTAGATAAATGGAAAATATACTTGTCGTCAGAAAAGCAGTAGCAGAGGATGCAGAAGAGATTCTGAACATAACCCGGGAGGTTTTTAAAACTTACCAGGGACAAGCCGGGATAGCAGGATCACTCGCAGCATTAAATGAAACAGTTGAAGATATAGTAAAGGATATCGAGACTAAACATGTTTTCACAGCACTATTCAAAGATAAGGTTATCGGCAGCGTTCGAATTGAGGTTTTAGATGACGGTACAGCATATTTGAGCCGTTTCGGAGTTGATTCGGAATACCAGAGCAAGGGTGTAGGAAAAGTTTTGATACACGCTGTTGACAAGCTGATGGAGGAATTGAATATTAAAACCCTATGTCTCCACACAGCATCAAGGATGTTCTCACTGGTTAGATTTTATTATGGACAGGGATTTTATATTGAGTCCACCTCAAGCGATAGAGGATATATAAGAGCTTTATTGTGTAAAGAATATAAAGCAGCAAAAATAGATGAAACAATTCATGAAAATGTAGTTTAAGGAGCCGGAAATAAAAATTCCAGCTCCTCTTCTTTGCTTTTCAAGGCACATTTTGCGGGTCACAGCCTTGACAAACAAATAACGATGTATTAATATTTAAATGTAAATCTGACATTGAAAAGTTTTTTTGAGATGGAAGATACAGGATATACAAACATTTTTTTGGGTATAACTGCATCTTTTTTGGATGCAGTTTATTTTTTTATATTGGAGGAGGTAGAGAAAATGGAAACAAGAGTAGCTATCATCGGGATTATTGTGATGGACGAAAACTCGGTTGAACTGCTTAATTCGTTGCTGCATGAATATGGAAAATACACTATCGGACGTATGGGTATCCCCTATCGAGCCAAAGGCATCAATATCATAAGTATA
>Ga0209373_10003141_pt1 | contig 15616 bp, 8 predicted proteins | sample Higcelweek5metaG_FD_187173 | JGI IMG/M metagenome (GOLD analysis project Ga0209373, IMG submission 187173) | Freshwater pond sediment microbial communities from the University of Edinburgh, under environmental carbon perturbations - High... | ecosystem: Environmental > Aquatic > Freshwater >...
CGGTCGCGGTGAGCACGCTCGCGTCGGGGTTCGCGCTGCTGTTCGACGGTGGCCTCCACCACAGGTGCCTCAACCGTTTCTTCACGGGGGCGCCGGACACGCGGTTCAGGGCGGCGCGTTTCTTCCTTCTTGCTTCGTACGCCACGACGGCGGCGCGGATCATCGTCGAAGGAGAGTTCAGCCGATTCGATCCCCTCGACCGTGAAGCGAGGGATTTCCTGATTGATCAGCTTTTCGATAGCCTGCACCAGCTTGCCATCTTCCGGCACCGCAATGGTGATGGCGCGCCCGGCCTTGCCAGCGCGACCCGTGCGACCGATGCGGTGGACGTAATCTTCGGAATGGTGTGGCGTGTCGAAATTGAACACGTGGCTGACATTGGAAATGTCGATTCCGCGTGCCGCCACATCGGAACAGACCAGCAGATCAATGCTGCCATTCTTAAAGGCTTCCAGCGTTTCCATACGCTTGGACTGCATCATATCCCCATGCAGCGCACCGGCATTGAAACCATGCTTTGCCAGGGATCCGTAAACAATGTCCACGTCCTTCTTGCGGTTGCAGAAGATGAACGCATTCTTCACATCATCGTTCTTCAGCAGAAGGCGCAATGCCTCCCGTTTGTCTGCGTCATGCACCACCACAAGATGCTGGGCAACCGTGATAGCGGTGGAAGCAGGCGCGCTGACAGTCACTTCTTCCGGCTTGTCCAGGAACTTGTCAGCCAGACGCTTGATCTCCGGCGGCATGGTGGCGCTGAAGAACAGGGTTTGGCGCTTGCGCGGCAACAGGCTGACGATGCGTTCGATATCAGGGATGAAGCCCATATCCAGCATGCGATCAGCTTCGTCGATCACCAGCACCTTGATGTCGGTCAGCAGGATATTGCCGCGATCGAACAGATCCATCATGCGACCGGGGGTGGCGATCAGCACATCGACGCCGCGTTCCAGCTTCTTGATCTGGTCGCCGAACGACTCACCCCCGATCAACAGGGCCATGTTCAGCTTGTGATACTTGCCATACAGCTCGAAATTATCGGCCACCTGGGCGGCAAGTTCACGCGTCGGCTCCAGTATCAGGGAGCGGGGCATGCGCGCCTTGGCGCGGCCACGCCCCAGAATATCGATCATGGGCAAGGTGAAGGACGCCGTCTTACCGGTGCCTGTCTGTGCACAACCCAGGACGTCGCGCCCCTGCAACACCCAGGGAATCGCCTTCTCCTGGATCGGCGTCGGGTTCTTATACCCAACCTCATCAACAGCGCGGAGGACGTCGGGCCCGAGCCCCAGTTCCGAAAACAGCATTCGACCTTCGTCAGGCAGGTAAATCGACGTCGATCAAGACCGTGACGTCAGCGGCATGGACGAACGACCATATGGCAGAAGGAAAGCGCATTTGCCATGCGCCCACCGCCGACCAGACTAAACCGCCACGTCGCCAGCTTGGCCGGATAAGACGCATCAGTTAGGGTCGGCATCTTCGATAACAATTCCAGCCTTTAAGAGCAAGGATTTCGGGCGATGACGTACCCACCGCAGGACGCAAGGCTGCCCCTCCTTCTGTTGCCGGGCCTGCTGTGCGACCACGCACTGTGGGCGCATCAGAGGGCAGCCCTGTCGGATATTGCCGACATACAGGTGGCGGATCTGACCAATGCTGACAGTGTGGCGGTGATGGCGGCGCAGGTTCTGGCAACGGCTCCGGCGCGTTTCGCCCTTGCCGGCCTGTCCATGGGTGGCTATGTGGCGATGGAGATCATGCGCCGTACCCCTGACCGGGTGTTGGGCCTGTGTCTGGTGGATACCACCGCCCGGCCCGATACGGATGAACAGCGCGAACGCCGTATGGCTTTGATCAAGCTGGCAAAAGTGGGCAAGTTCAAGGGCGTGACACCGCGTCTGCTGCCGGCCCTGATCCATCCCGACCGGGCCGACGACCCCGCCGTGGCCGGCGTGGTGTTGGAAATGGCGGGGCGTGTGGGGCGCGATGCCTTTCTGCGCCAGCAGAACGCGATCCTGGGCCGCATCGACAGCCGGCCCGATCTCGCCGATATCACGGTACCCACACTTTGCATCGTCGGGCGGGATGATGCGATCACACCGCCCGATCGGTTGGAGGAAATAGCCGCCACCGTACCCGGCGGTCGATGTGTGGTGCTGGACCATTGTGGCCATCTGGCACCGCTGGAACAGCCCGATCAGACATCCGCCCTGATGCGGGAATGGCTGACCGGGCTTGCGGAACGCCAACTGATTCGTTACCGGTAACGTTCAAGCCAGTGGGCATAGGGTGCTGGCAAGGTCCAGGAAGGCCGCTCCACCCCCAACTGCTTTGCCGCCTCATAGGGCCAATGCGGGTTGGCCAGCAGCGGGCGACCGATCATGGCCAGATCAATATAGCCGTCGCGGATCAGCCGGTCGGCCTGTTCCGCCGGGCCGATATTCCAGGTGCTGGCCCCGGGCAGACCGGTTTCCTGCAGCACGCGGCGCGCGGTTTCGGCCAGCATTGCCGGCCCCCAGGGAATTTGCGCCTGGGGCGTGGAAAAGCCCATGGAGACGTCCAGGAAATCTAAGCCCTCCTGCTTGAAACGCTTCACCAGACCGATGGCTTCGGCCAGCGTCTCCTCATCCCGACCATCAAATTCGATCACACCGAAGCGGGCTGTCAGGGGCAGGTTCTCTGGCCATACCTTGCGCACAGCGGCCAGCGTTTCCAGCAGGAACCGGCCCCGATTTTCAGCGCCGCCACCATATTCATCGCTGCGCTGGTTGGCATGGACGGAGAAGAAGCTCTGCGCCAGATAGCCATGGGCGAAATGCAGCATCAACCATTTGAAACCGGCATCGCGGGCACGGACGGCGGCAGCCACGAAATCGGCCTTCACCCGTTCAATATCGACCTTGGTCATTTCTCGCGGCACGCGGGGCAGGCCACCACCAAAGGCAACCGCCGAAGGAGAAATGGTTTCCCAGCTGCGCGGATCACCGGCGGGAATATGGTCATCCCCCTCCCATGGAACGTTCGCGCTGGCCTTGCGACCGGCATGGCCGATCTGGATGCCGGGCACGGCACCGGCCTTGGCGATGGCGGCCACCATCGGTTCCAACGCTGCCGCCTGCTCATCATTCCACAGACCCAGGCAACCGGGGGAGATGCGGCCTTCCGGCGATACACCCGTTGCCTCCACCACCACCAGACCGGCGCCACCGCGGGCCAGCGTGGCCAAATGCACGGAATGCCAGTCATTGGCGACGCCGTCGGTCGCCATATATTGGCACATGGGCGACACTGCGATGCGGTTGCGCAGCGTGACGTCCTTCAGGTTGAAAGTGTCAAACAAGGTCGGCATATCGACAAGCTCCATAAGGGACAGATTGTGTCCTTCGATAGTTCGCTTGTACGATATTATTCGAACAATGGCAATAGGCCAATTTTGATGCTACGATGCTGGCATCATGCGAAGCTACAAGCACCCCGCCATTGAGGATGTCCGGCCGGAAGATTTCTTCCACGCGCTCAGCGATCCGGTCCGCCTGGAAATTGTCCGCCACCTAGCGCGTGAGCAGGAGGCAAGCTGCGCCGCCCTGGATGGGGGGCGGCCGAAATCCAGCATGTCCCACCATTTCCGCGTGCTGCGGGAGGCCGGGCTGGTCTACACCAAGCCCGCCGGGGTGACGCATATGAACTCCCTGCGGCGGGAGGAGTTGGAAAAACGTTTTCCTGGCCTGCTGGATGCCGTGTTGGCGGCCATAGGCTGAAATGAAAACGGGGCGGTTTTGGCCGCCCCGTTTACGGACACATACCAATCTGCCTTGATCGTGACCGATCAAGGGAAGTTTCGTGTTCCCTCAGGTGCCGGGCGTTGCCGCCGGCAGCTTGGCTTACGCGCCCATGGGGGCGCGGGCTGGCGGTCGCCAGCCTCCAAACCGCCAAGGGGCAAACCCTCGGCGGTTTGATATCACTTCACCGGGCAGGTGGCATCGGTAGGGTCAGCCACCAGCCGGGCGGTGATCAGGGTCAGCTTGTAAGGCGTCTGGCTGGACAGGCGCAGCGGGTTGGGCAGGTTCTTCAGGTCGGCACCTGCCTTCTTCAGGCAGTCCTGCGACAGTTTCACCTTCTGCAAGCCGCTGCCGCCGGTCAGCAACGGGGCCAGATCAATGCCGCCCTGGCCCGGCACCGGCTGCAACAGCAGCGGCCCCTGCGGCGCGCCGCTGCCCTGGAATTCCAGCAGCAGGGCACGGTTGTTCAGGCCCGCCGTGCTGAGATCCAGCGCCGGGCCGGTGATGGCCACGGCCCCCGTCCCTGTCCAGGTCAGCAGGCGCCCCGCCCCCTGCACCCCACCCGCATCGACGACGCGCATGGAAAGGGTGGGCAGGCTGGCCTCCCCATCGCCACCGGGGGTGACCGTCTTGCCATCCGCCGACAGGGCGAAGGCCCAGGGGGCGGGGGTGCGGCCCCGTACGAAGAAATTGTCGCGGTTGGCGCTGGCGGCATCGACACCGGATTCCTCCGGCAGGGTGGGCACCGGCTTGGCGGTGGCATAGGTCAGGCCATAGCCCAGCGGGAACAAGGGATCATAACCGGGATCACCCTGGTTCAGCACTGCCTGTGCGGCCGTTTTCGGCCAGGAGAAGGAGAGCTTGCCGGTGAAATCACGCACGGGCTTCCCATCCTTGGCAGCCACCAGCAGATCGGCCACCCCGCCACCTTCCGACCCTGGCAGCCAGGCAGCGACGAAGGCATCAGCGGCATTCAGTTCCGGGTTCACCCACAGTGGACGACCGGACAGGAACACCACCACCGTGGGCACGCCCGCCGCCTTCAACCGCTTCACCAGGGCCAGATCGACCTTGTTGCCGGGCTGATATTCCAGCGTGGCCAGATCGCCCTGGCCCTCGGCATAGGGTGTTTCACCGATCACCACGATGGCGACATCGGGCTTGGTGTGGAACTGCCCGTCGGCGGCCAGTTCCACCGTGCCGCCTGCCGCTTCCACCGCCTGCTTCAGCCCGGCATGGATGGAGGTGGCGCCGGGGAAATCCTTGTTGCTGTTGCCCGTTCCCTGCCAGGAGAGGGTCCAGCCGCCGGACTGGCGGCCAATATCATCCGCCGCATCGCCGGCCACCAGCACCTTGGCGCCCGGCTTCACCGGCAGCACGCCGCCATTATTCTTCAGCAGCACCAGCGATTTGGCCACCGCTTCACGGGCAACGGCGCGGTGTTCGGGCGAACCCAGCACGCCGTGCTTGCCCTCCCACGGGCGTTCCGGCTTGAACAGGCCCAGTTTGGCTTTCACCCGCAGGATGCGGCGCACGGCATCATCGATGCGGGCCATGGGGATGGTCCCGTCCTTCGCCTGAGCCAGCGTGTTGTGATACAGCGCCTTCCACTTGTCCGGGGCCATGAACATATCCAGCCCGGCATTGATGGCAGTGGGGCAACTGTCATTGCTGCATCCCGGTATCTGGCCATGGCCGTTCCAGTCACCGATCACGAAACCGTCAAAGCCCATGCGGCCCTTCAGCACGTCGGTCAGCAGGCTTTTATTGCCATGCATCTTGACCCCGTTCCAACTGTTGAAAGAGGCCATGACCGTCATTGCCCCGGCTTCGATCGCCTTGGGATAGCCCTGGGCGTGCAGCTTGATCAGGGTCTTTTCATCGACCCGCGTGTCGCCCTGGTCGATCCCGTCATGGGTGCCGCCATCGCCCAGGAAATGCTTGGCCGAGGCGGCGACATGGCCACCCTGCACCGTCATGTCACCACCGGCCTTGCCCTGCAGCCCTTCCACCATCGGGCCGGCCAGCCGGGTGATGATGGCGGGCTCTTCGGAATAGCCTTCATAGGTGCGGCCCCAGCGGTCATTGCGGGGGGCGGCCAGGGTGGGGGCAAAGGCCCAGTCGGCCCCGATGGCCGCCGTTTCCTGCGCCGTCACCTGACCGATGCGGCGCATCAAGTCCGGATCATTGGCGGCCCCCAGGCCGATATTGTGGGGGAACAGGGTGGCACCGACGACATTGTTGTTCCCGCGCACGGAATCGATGCCGAAAATGATCGGGATCGGCGTGCGACGGGGGCGGGGGGCCAGGGCAGCCGTCCGATAGGCCTGGGCCGTGGCAATCCAGGGGCCAGGACCGGAACGGTTATTGCCGCCGATGGGGCTGGCATCCCCCCCGGCCAGGATGGATCCCAGCGGATATTCCGCCAGATCTTCGGGCTTGATATGGTCCAGATCGGCCTGGATAAGCTGGCCAACCTTTTCTTCCAGCGTCAACCTGGCCAACAGCCCATTGATGAACGCCTCCGTCGCGGGATCGACCAGCCCCTGGCTGCGCGCCGTTGGCCAAAGGGTCGGGTGGGCCGTACCGGCGGGTTCGGCAGCGAGCGCGGTGCCGGTTAGCAACAGGCTGGCGAGTGCGACGGACAGGTGTTTCCTCATTTCCTTGCGGCCTCTTTGATCACGGGCTGGATATGGCATAACAGAAAGCCCGCCATGAGTGCCATCGCCGGAGGGGAGTACAACGGCGATCACCATGGCGGGCTTTGGGGTCAGTTGCAGCAACGCGCCGATCAGGCGGGCGCAAACCCCGAAAGGGAAGATCAGTTGGTGATATTCACCGTCACGCTGGTCGGTTGCAGGTTCCAGCCGCGCAGCGCGATGGCGGGCGCTTCTTTGGCCGCCTCGGCGGGATATGTCACCTCCACCTCCCGGCTTTCGCCGGCGAGCAGAGAAACATAATTCTCGCTGATATAGACGGGCAGGATGCGGCTGCCATCCGGGTTCAGCGGCGTCAGCTTGGTCAGGATGGCCGGCACAGAGGTGCTGTTGGTCAGCCGCAGGCGCAGCTTGACCTCGTTACCCTGTTTCTGGCCGCTGCCGCTGACCGCCACGGCGGCGGCGGGAAGGCTGTTCAGCTTCTGGTTCGCCGCGGCGTCCTTGGCGACCCAATAAAAATTGCGCGACAGCACGGCACCGGCCTTGTCCGCCAGTTCCAACGTCACCAGCACCAGCCCCTGGGCAGCCAGATGCGGGGCCAGATCAAGTCCGAACGGGTGGGAAACGCTGCCCGCCGCCGCATCCAGGGCTTGGCGCTTTTCCGCCAGCGGCTGATTGCTGATGGTCCAGACCTTGGCGGTGACCGTCAGCCCGGCCACGCCCTGGCGGGTATTGTTGATCACGCTGATGCCATGGTCGGGCAGGTTCATCTGCACATGCACCGGCTCTGCTGCTTTCTGCATGCCATAGAAGGCGCCATGGGTATCGTAATCATGGCTCAGAATCTGCCACATGGTGCTGGGCCAGGCCGGCTGCGTCATCCACAGCATGCGACCGGAATTCTTCTTCCAGAGTTGGGCGTTCATGCCTTCAAAGATGGCGCGATAGCCTTCGTAATTCAGCATCTGCGCCTTGCGGTCGAAATCCTCCAGGCTGCTGGCGGGGCCGAACTTGATGGCGATGGCGTCCATGAAGCTCTTCACATCGCCATTACCGCCCTGGTGCCAGTCATGATAGGCCCAATTGTCGCTGACCGGCCATTGCTCGCTGGCCGGGATGGCGGCCTTGAACGCCTCCGCCGTGGGGAAGGAGGGGGTGCCCACCTCCACCGAGAAACCCTGGGCATGTTCGGTAAAATAGCTGTCCGGCTCGCGGTAATTATAGGGGCCGGAGCCCGCCAGATTGACACGGTTGGAGGAGCCCATGTAATGCCGCGTGCCATCCTCGGCCTGCAGCATATCGTCCAGCGCCTCGTTCAACACCGGCTGGGGCACGCCCTCATTCCGGCCGAACCACAACACGATGGACGGATGGTTGCGGTATCGGCGTACCGTATCCGCCGCATTGGCCATGAACAGCGGCACATCCTGCGGCTCCAACTGGTAATCCTGGGTGGAGGCCCAGAAATCATTCAGCACCATCAGGCCATATTCATCGGCCAGTTCGAAGAATTCCTCCTCCGTATTTTGGCCCACCCAGTTGCGGATGACATTGACATGGGCATCGCGGTGCAGGCGGAAATAGGGTTCCAGCCGCTTCTTGTCGATGCGTTTGCGCCAATCATCCGTGCCCCAATTGCCGCCCTTGGCGGCAATGCGCACACCATTGACCTTGATCACCAAATGCGGGGACAGTTCGGCTGCATCCACCGGCTTCACAGCAGGGGAGTTTTCCGCCCCCGGTCGCAGCGACATGGCCCAGCCATCCGGTACCTTGCGGATGCCTTCATGGCTGCTGTCGACAATGCGCTCACCACGGGCCTTGGCCTTGGTCAGGTCCACTTCCACCCGGCGCAGGTCACCCTTCTGGTCCATCAAGGACAGTTCATAGGTCACCTGCCGGATGCCAAAGCGCACCTCCTGGCTGTCCGACGCCGCCCCATTGGCGGCGACTGTCACCTTCAGATCATGCAGCGCCGGCTCCCCATAGCCGTTGGGCCACCAGAGCTTGGGGTTCTTCACCACCAATTGGGGAAATTCCGCCGGCGTCAGGCTGACCGTGCCGGCACCTGGCAGCAATGTTGCCTGCCTGGTGACGGTGATCCCGTCGAAGCTGGCCGTGACCGTGGCATTGACCGGCTGGGTGGAGAGGTTTTCCACCGGCACATGGATATCGATATTGGCGCGGGAATTGTCAGCGTCGGGCAGGGCCGTGACGACCTGCGTATCACCGATGCGCACATCACCGGTGGCGATCAGCTTCACATCCTGCCACAGGCCGGTATTACGATCGCGGACCGACGGGATCCAGTCCCAGCCTTCAGAGGCAACAAAGGTCGGCCCGTCCAGGGCCTGGATTCCGCCATTTTCCCCCACGCCGGAGGTCAAGGATTCCTCATGCGGGATGCCGGGATGGCTGGGCGGCGACACCTTAATCGCCAGCGCGTTCTTCTGTCCCGGCTTGGCCAGCCCGGTGACATCAAAACGGCCACGGATGAAGGCCCCCTTCATATCGCCCAGCCTGGTGCCGTTCAGCCAGACTTCCGCCTTGTAATTCACGCCCTTCAGCAGAATTTGCAGATGTTTGCCGGCCTGATCGGCTGGCACCTCAAATTCGGTGCGGTACCAGTAATCCTGTTTGTTCAGGCTTTCCGGGATGGCCAGATTGTTCAGGCCATAATCGGGATCGGGATAGACACCACGATCCACCAGCGTGGTCAGCACCGTGCCGGGCACGGTGGCGACAACCCAGTTTCGGGCGTCAAAACCGGGCTGCGACAGGGCGGCACCGGGGGCCGCCACCTTGGGTGCTTCCGCCAGCCGCCAGGAACCCAGCACCCATTCACCCTCGCCATCCGGGCGAAGGGCAGGGGTTTCCCGAACGGGCTTGGCCACCGGCTTGCTGAAATCAACCTGCTGCCGGGGCCTTGTCCAGGGATCTTGCGGACGCAGTTGGCCATATTGCTGGCGAATTTGCACCGGCCAAGCCGGCGCGCCGGATTCGAAATTGGTCAGGGCGCTGGTGGGTGCGGTGGCGGCAGCCGCTTTGATATCGGTCGCCGCAAGGGCGCGTGGCAGGCTGGTGAAACCGGCCAGACGCCCGGTGAAGGGCGGGTTCTGCGGGGTGGCATAGGGGGCCGTTTTGGAACGGCGCGGTGCCAACGACAACAGCGGCATGGCAGCGGCACTGCCGGTGGCTGATTTCGCCACCTCCTTGCCATCCACATAAAGCCGGGCGGTGCCATCGGCGAAGGTCGCGGCCAGCAAAACCCATTGGCCGGGTTGCAATGCTTTGCCGCCGCTGATCAGCTTGCCATCCAACAGCAGGGTGGGCTTTCCATTGTCCAGGGCCAGGAAACGTCCCGGTGCCTGCCCATCGGCGGCGGGAAGCCCCCCCACCAGCGAAACGCCTTTGTCAGCGCTGTCAATTTGTACCCAGCCCTGCAGCGTCCAGGGGGAGCCCGCCGCAATCGCAGGTCCGGGGCTGGCCTTTTCATCCAGCAGCGGCTTGGTCAACCCATCGCCACCACGGGGAAATTCAGCATCGAAGGGGCCGAAGCTGCCAGGACCGAAAGCGCCGGTACCGCCCAATCCCTGATGAGCTTGCCCCATGACAGGCAATGCGGTAAGCGCTGTCATCGAGGCCAGCAGGGACGCGCGCAAAACTCTGGTAACTGCCCTGTTCATCGACGTTCCTTCCCAAAAGGGCACCCTTGGTCGGGCACCATTCGTTCTATTAAGCGTGGCGCAATATCATATTTACGTATACGATATACGCATCATGCTGATCCTAGCGCGGTAATTTTGTGACGAGTACCGCTCCCGGGTCAATTAAATAAATCAAATTTAGTAATCAAAAAAGAGGAAGATTGCCCATGAAAGGCCGTACCTTTGCCAAGCGGGTCGCGACGATCATCCTGGCTGCCGGTATCACCCATGGTGTCCAAGCGGCGGAAACACTACGCTCCCCGGATCGGGCAGTGGAAGTCCAGGTGGATCGCTCGGCGGAGGGCAATCCCACCTATGCCGTCTGGTTCAAGGGCGAGCCGGTATTGTTGCCCAGCGACCTCGGCCTGCGGTTCCGCCGCGTAGAGGGAGGGCGGCTTTTCGACCGGCTGGTCCTTAAACGCAGCCAATGGTCCCAGGGGGCTGACGATTATGCCCTGCCGGTTGGTAAAGTGGCCCACGCGCACGATCCCTATAACGAATTGACCTTGGATTATCAGGAGGAAGGCGGGCAGGGGCGCAAGCTTCAGGTGATTTTCCGCGCCTACCCCAACGGAGTCGCCTTCCGTTACCGGATGCCGGCCCCGTCCGGCCAGCCGATCAAAATTTCCGGGGAGGTTACGGGTTTCAACTTTGCCGGCAATTACCAGTGCTGGGGCCTTAATCTGGGGCATTTTGGCACCAGCCACGAAGGGGAGTATGATCCCGTCCGCGCAGACAAGATGCGCCCGTTCAATCTGTTTGAACTGCCGCTGCGCTGCGACACGGGGAAGGCGCGCTTTGCCCTGGCAGAGGCGGACCTGCGCAGCTATGCCGGCCTGTACCTGACCGGTCGTGATGATGGCGGCTATGGTGTACAGGCCAAGCTGTCTCCCCGACTGGACGATCCAACGCTGGCTGTGGTCAGCGACGGTGACCTGCTGTCACCCTGGCGGGTGGTGATGCTGGGGGAAAGTGACGCCGATCTGATCGAATCCACCCTGATCACCAGCCTGAACCCACCCAGCATCGTGACCGATACCAGTTGGATCAAACCCGGCAAGGCGGCATGGGACTGGTGGTCGGGTCCGGTGCTGGACGGGGTGCCACAGCAGCCCGGCACCAGCGACAAGACATTGAAAGAATTTATTGATTTCGCTGCGGAGGCCGGCCTTCCCTATATGATGGTGGATGAAGGCTGGTACGCCAGTTCCGGGTGGGGCGGAACGTTGAAACCCGGCGCAGACCCGCTGGTCATCGCACCGGGGCTGGATTTCCATGGTATCGTTGACTACGCGGCCAAGAAGAATGTTGGCTTGCTGGTCTGGGTGCATTGGAAGCTGCTGGATGGCCGGATGGACGAGGTGCTGTCCACCTATCAGCGCTGGGGTATCAAGGGCATCAAGGTCGATTTCATGGACCGCGATGACCAGCAAATGGTGGATTATTACCATCGGCTGCTGGAAACGGCCGCCAAGTACAAGCTGATGGTCAACCTGCATGGCGCCTATCGCCCCACCGGCCTGATCCGCACCTATCCGCACTTTGTGACCCAGGAAGGCGTGTTGGGGGCCGAATATAACAAATGGACCCGGCGCATCACTGCCAGCCACAATGTGACCCTGGCCTTCACCCGCATGCTGCTGGGGCCGATGGATTATACGCCCGGCGGGTTCCGCAACGTCACGCCGGCGGCGTTCAAGCCGCAGATCAACGGCCCGATGGTGATGACCACGCGGGCGCACCAATTGGCCATGTATGTGGTCTATGACAGCCCGCTATCGATGGCGGCGGATACGCCCGATGCCTATCGCGGTGCTGCGGGGCTGGATTTCCTGTCCCAGGTGCCGACCAGTTGGGATGAAACCCGCCTACTGGCGGGGGAGATTGGGCAATATATCGTCGTCGCCCGACGCAAGGGTAAAGACTGGCACATCGGCGCCATGGGGAACGAGGCAGGGCGGTTGCTTTCCGTACCGCTTGACCGGCTGCCGGCCGGTCGCTTCATCGCCACCCTGCGCGTTGACGGTGACCAACCGGATCAACTGACGGTTAGCCAGCGCCCACTGGAAACAGGCCCCGGCGCGGCCCCCCTGTCGCTGACGCTGGCCCCTGGCGGCGGGGCAGCCGTGGTTCTGCGCCCCCGCTGACAGGCGGGTGATAACGGCGCCCTCACCGGTGCCGTTATCCCACAACCGGCAAATCCGGCGTGAAGGTCGTGGCGTAGACAAAGCGGTCGGCGGGAAACAGCATGACCGACATTTCCAGCAGCCGCGACCCGCTGCCCAAATAGCGACGGCTGATGGAAAGGGCGGGGTTGCCCACTGGTGACGCCAAGGCCGCTGCCTTGTCCGCCGGCATGGCAACCGCACGGATTTCCTGGCGGATCGCCTCGATCCGCTCACCGGTGGCCTGTTCGATCATCAGGAAGATTGGGGAATCCAGCACATCGCGCCCCGCCACCACATTGGCCAGACGCGGATCAAGATAGACATCGTTCCAGCAAAAGGGCAGTCCGTCACCGCGCAGGTATCGAGGCCCCCCCAGATGCAGCCAGATCTTCCCTGGCCGGCATCCCAGATCCATGGCCAAAACGCCCGTAGCAGCCAGTTCACCGCGCTGCTGGATATGTAATTCCGCTTCCTTGGCCAGCGCCCGGAGGTCGGCTGCGGATTTCACGGAAAAGCGGGAATGATCATCCCGGCGTTGTGCCTCCACCCGCGTACCGATGCCCTTGCGGGCGGACAGCAAGCCCTGCTGACGTAGCAGGCCGATGGCCTGACGCACCGTCTGCCGGCTGACCCCCAGTTGCTGGGCCAGATCATTTTCCGTGGGCAGCAGGCTACCGACAGAAATGCGCCCATCCTCTATCCCTGCGGTGATGGCGCGGGAAACCCTTAAATAAAGCGGGGTACCCTTTTCCGGGGGTAGATCGGATGGAGTGAATTCATAAAGGCTGGGCGGGCTTTCACCACCCGTGGGCCGGCTGATCGCCATTCTGGTAATTCCCTTCCCTGGCTCCGTCGTTGATCGGCGGATTGTGCATTGCAGCAAACTGCATGCCTGCCCTTAGACAATCACAAAACTGGCTTTCTGACAAATCCTGATAAGTACGTACTTGGTTCATGTACGTACTTATTCAGACGCTAATTCCATGACAATGACCGCCGAAACCACATCCTTGGAACAACGGGGCGGGCTGATACCGGCCCTGTTTTCCACCACCTTGATCCAGGTGATCGCTACCGCCACCACACTGGCGCTGACGGCCATCGCCCCGTCTTTTGCGCGTGATCTGGGCATTGATGCCAGTTGGATCGGCTATCAGGTCAGCCTGATCTATCTGGCGGGGATGTTTTCATCCGCCATGGCCGGCACGCTGGTGCGGCGCTATGGCCCGGTGCGGATGGAACAGGTGGCGCTGGTCTGCTGCATGGCCGGGTTCGGTGGGCTGGCGCTGGGAAACCTGGCGGGCGTGGTGGCGGGATCGGCCTTTATCGGTTTCGGTTATGGGTTGCACAATCCGGCATCCTCCCAAATCCTCAACCGCGTCACACCGCGCCACCGGCGCAACATCATCTTTTCCATCAAACAGGCGGGCGTACCGCTGGGGGCTATCGTCGCCAGTGTGGGCTTTCCCTTCCTGGAAAGCCGGTTCGGTTGGCAGGCGGCCTTTCTGGGGGCCATGCTGGTTCCGGCTGCCTATGCACTGATCCTCTCTGTCCACCGGGCGGAATGGGATGATGAACGCGATCCGGCGGTGCCCTTCGGACGTGGCTTTCTGGGAGAACAGAAACTGGTCTGGGGCAGGGCTCCCCTGCGCACGCTGGCGGCATTGGGCTTTCTGTATTCCTCGCTGCAGCTGTCGGTTTCCGCCTTCATGGTGGTGATGCTGGTGCAGGATGGTGGCTGGTCGCTGCTGGCGGCAGGCAGTGTCGCTGCCACGGTACAGGCATGCGGTGCCTTCGGGCGTGTCGGCTGGGGTCTGGTGGCAGATCGCTATCAGGCGGGTTTTCTGGTGCTGGGTGTGATCGGCCTGATCAGTGCGGCCTGTGTGGCCGCCCTTTTCTGGATCGGCCATATGCCGCCACTCGCCCAGATCCTGGTCTTATGCCTGCTGGGTGCCTGTTCCATTGGCTGGAACGGGGTGTTGCTGGCGGAAACCGCCCGGCACAGCCCACGGGGCAAGGAGGGGGCGGTGATCGGTGGCACCCTGATCTATACCTTCATTGGTGTGATGATCGGCCCGTCCGGTTTTGCCTTTCTCTATACCCATATGGAAAGCTACAGCCACACGTTGGCCCTGTTCGGGCTGGTTTCGGGACTAGGCGGTGTGGCGGCGATGATGATGCATGGCAAGGTCCAAAATCTGCGTACTAAATAGGCAATTGCCTGCCAGTTCTGCCGAAATCAACGGCGCCTTCCCGATCGTCCGCACGGGAATGCGCCGTTTTTCATTTGGCACGGTACTTGCTGAATAATTTCATGAATGGTGGCTAGGGTTCCGGTCCTTGAATAATAAGGATGTCTGGTCCGAGAGCTGCCGCCCGATCCCGCCTGTATCACAGGCCCGGTCGGGTACACGGCGGGACAAAAGCCCGGGAGATCGAGGAGGGTTGGCTATAACCTCCATTCGGTCTCGCCAACCCCCCATAGATGGTTTGAAACCAGAAGGGGTTGGATGATGACGACGCGCCGCTTCCTTGCAAAGATCACCGCCGGTTTTGTGGCCGCCACCATGCTGGCGGGCAGTTTCACCCTGCCGGCGCTGGCCGCGCCAAAGAAGGAATTCAAACTCGCCTGGTCCATCTATGTGGGCTGGATGCCGTGGCAATATGCCGCCGAGCAGGGCATCGTGAAGAAATGGGCCGACAAATACGGCATCAAGATTGATGTGGTGCAGTTCAATGATTATGTCGAAAGCGTCAACCAATATACCGCTGGCGCCTTTGATGCCGTGACCGTCACCAATATGGATGCTTTGTCCATCCCCGCTGCTGGTGGTGTGGACAGCACCGCCGTGATTGTCGGCGATTTTTCCAACGGCAATGATGCCGTGATCCTGAAGGGCAAGGACAAGCTGGCCGATATCAAGGGCCAGAAGGTCAATCTGGTGGAATTCTCCGTCTCCCACTATCTGCTGGCCCGCGCGCTGGAAAGCGCGAAGATGACGGAGGCCAAGGATATCAAGGTGGTCTCCACCTCTGATGCCGATCTGGTGGCCGCCTGGTCCACGCCGGATGTGACGGCGGTTGTCACCTGGAACCCGCTGGTGGCGGAAATCCTGAAATCGCCGGATGCCAGGAAGGTGTTCGACAGCAGCCAGATCCCTGGCGAGATCATCGACCTGACGGTGGCCAACAGCGCGGTGCTGAAGGATAATCCGGCCTTTGGCAAGGCGCTGGCCGGCATCTGGTATGAAACCATGGCCCTGATGTCCGCCAAGGATGCCGCGGGTACCGCCGCATCCTTG
>Ga0209373_10003142_pt1 | contig 15614 bp, 17 predicted proteins | sample Higcelweek5metaG_FD_187173 | JGI IMG/M metagenome (GOLD analysis project Ga0209373, IMG submission 187173) | Freshwater pond sediment microbial communities from the University of Edinburgh, under environmental carbon perturbations - High... | ecosystem: Environmental > Aquatic > Freshwater >...
AAGGGAATGACGCCTTTTGCTCTGTGACGGGCTTGGTGTCCCAAGACACGATCAAGCTGCCATTCCCTGGCTACTTAGAAAGAACATAAATGCTCTATGCTGAACATACAAGATCACAGAGGTCTCAGAGAAGAAACAGGAAGACACAACAGACGGGCTGATTCCCTTCCGGTGAGATGTAAAAACAGAGTTTCTTTGTAGTTCTCTGTGTTTCTCTGTGACTAATTGCCATTTTAACAGTTCATTGCAAAGGACGATGACCCGTCAACAAAAAAGCCGACCCATGATCGAGTCGGCTTTATACGTCTGTCGGACTTAGGTAATCGCAGCTGCTGTGCTATGCTCCGGCCTGTACCGCCGTAATAGCCACCACGTTGACGATGTCATCCACTGAACAACCACGGGATAGATCATTAACCGGCTTGGCCAGACCCTGAATAATCGGGCCGACCGCCTCGGCACCAGCCACCCGCTCAACCAGTTTATAGGCGATGTTACCAGCATCAAGGTCAGGGAAGATCAGCACGTTGGCCTTACCGGCCACCGGGCTGCCCGGCGCTTTTTTCTCACCTACCTTGGGCAGCAGGGCTGCGTCTGCCTGCAGTTCCCCGTCAATCTGGATCTCTGGCTTGATGGTCTTGGCGATCTCAACCGCCTTGGTAACCTTGTCCACATCGGCGTGGGCAGCACTGCCTTTGGTTGAGAAGGAAAGCATCCCGACCCGCGCCTCCACATCCAGAAACGCCTTGCAGTTACCCGCTGTTGCCACTGCTATCTCAGCCAGGGCCTGTGCATCCGGATTGGGGTTCACCGCGCAGTCAGCAAACAGCAGGATGCCGTTTTCGCCAAAGCCGGGATTTTGGGTGATCATAAGAAAAAACGAAGAGACGGTCTTGATTCCTGCAGCAGGTCCCACGGTCTGGAAGGCAGCTTTCAGGACATTACTGGTGGTACCGGTGGCTCCGGCAACCTCACCCCCTGCATCGCCATTACGCACCATCATACCGGCATAATAGAGATTGTCCTCAGCCGTCAGTAGTTTTCTGGCCTCTTCAGGGGTCATTCCCTTGGCCTTACGCAGTTCAACAAAATCAGCTACATACTGGTCCAGCCTAGAGGAATCTGCAGGATTCAAAAGTTCTACACCGGTCAGGTTAATCCCTTTGGCAGCAGCGTCAGCCTGGATCTTAGCCGGATCACCAAGCACTACCAGCTTTGCCAGCCCTTGAGAAACAATCTTCTCGGCGGCATACAGCATCCGCTCGTCATAGCTCTCCGGCAGCACCACGGTCTGCAGGTTCTTTTTGGCCTTCTCTTTAATCTGGTCAACAAGATGCATCGTCCGTCCTCCTTGAAAAAATAAAACAAGTTTTTGCTAGATACCTGAAGCAGCTCGATGCGTCAACAAAAAAAGCCGCGAAAACGCGGCTTTTAGCGACACTAAACAGTGTACTGAATTCCTCAGGAGTTAAGGGTTTGCACCACATCATGTAAGGCCTTTTCAACATTCTCATTATCCACCTGGCAGGTGCCAACCTGAAAGTGACCGCCACCGCCATTTTTCAACATCAATGAACCGACATTTACTTTGGAACCACGGTTAATGATGCTATGCCCGACAGCAAAGACGGTGTTCTGTTTGTTCAACCCCCACATGATCCTGACAGAGGTAAGCACTTCAGGGTAGAGACTGTATTCAACAAAGCGGTTTCCGGTGACAATCTCGTCAACAGGACGCAGATCAATGATCAGCACCTTGCCATCAACCCTGGAGTTTTCCTGAATCATCTTTTTATAGGCTGCCTCCTGCTCGGCATAGCGAACCATACGCTCATGCACGTCAGGGTTAGCCAGGATCTCCACAATCTTCATGGTTTGGCACATCTCGATCAGCTCTTCCATCAGTTGATAGTTGCTGATCCGGTAATCCTTGTAGCGCCCCAGACCGGTACGTGGATCCATCATAAAGGAAAGCAGTATCCAGCCCTGTGGATTCAATACCTCGTCAACGGTCAGGTCACCGGAATCGGTCTTGTCCACCGCAATCATCATATCTTCAATACCGGGGAACTTTGAGGCACCGCCATAGTAATCATAGATCACCCTGGCGCAGCTTTTTTCCCAACGGCTCTCACCCTTAAAATCGCAGTTAAACTTCAGTCGCTCATCTTCGCTCATATGGTGGTCAAACCAGAGTCCGCAGCCCGGAATATAGGGGATGTTGGCCAGCACATCATCTTCAGTTGCCTCAACCTTGCCATCCTGTACATCTTTGGGGTGGACAAATTTGTAGCTTTCAATAATACCGGCTTCTTTCAGCAGTACCGCACAAACCAGACCGTCAAAATCAGAACGGGTAATCAATCGCATAAAGGTTCCTCCTGGATGTTAAAATGGATGAGATGCATCCAACTATATCAGAACTTCACGCCCAGCGCATCTGCCACCGTATGAATATCTTTGTCACCCCGGCCTGACAGACAGACCACAATGGTCTGATCCTTCGGCATGGCTGGAGCCAGTTTAAGGGTATGGGCAATGGCGTGGGAAGATTCCAGAGCCGGCATGATCCCTTCTTCACGGGTCAGACGTTGAAACGCCTCCAACGCCTCATCATCGGTAATGGATACATACTCAGCCCGGCCAGTGTCTTTCAGCCAGGCATGCTCCGGCCCGACTCCGGGGTAGTCCAGGCCGGCAGAGATGGAATGGGCATTGGCGACCTGTCCGTGAGGGTCCTGCAGCAGGTAGCTGCGCTGACCATGCAGAATGCCGGGGCGACCGGCGCAGAGCGGTGCCGCATGGGCGCCGGATGCTATGCCATGACCGGCTGCTTCAACGCCGATCAGGCGGACACCGGTATCCTTTAAAAAGGGGTAGAACAGCCCCATGGCGTTACTGCCGCCACCTACGCAGGCCACCAGGGCATCCGGCAGTCGTCCTTCAAACTTTTTATGCTGCTTCTTTGCCTCAGTACCGATTACGGACTGGAAGTCACGCACCATCATCGGGTAGGGGTGTGGTCCAGCCACGGTGCCGATTACATAAAAGGTGTTGCGAATATTGGTGACCCAGTCCCGCAGCGCCTCATTCATGGCATCCTTGAGGGTGGCAGTACCGGCAGTCACCGGATTAACCGTGGCCCCCAGCAGCTTCATCCGAAAGACGTTCAACGCCTGACGTCGGATATCTTCGGCCCCCATGAATACCTCGCACTGCATCCCGAACAGTGCTGCAATGGTAGCGGTGGCAACGCCGTGCTGACCTGCACCGGTCTCGGCGATCACACGCTCCTTTTTCATCCGCTTGGCAAGCAGCCCCTGACCAATGGTGTTGTTAACCTTGTGAGCACCGGTATGATTCAGGTCTTCCCGTTTCAAATAGATCTTGGCGCCACCAAGTTGCCGGGTCAGTTTTTCGGCAAAGTAGAGCGGCGAAGGACGGCCCACATATTCCCGCAGGTAGTATTGGAACTCCTGTTTGAACTCGCGGTCATTCTTGTAATGGGCGTATGCCTCTTCCAGCTCCTTCAGGGCAGGCATCAGGGTTTCAGGCACATACCGGCCACCATGGATGCCGAAGTGGCCTCGTTTATCAGGTTGTTTCATGACTATAGGCTTCCTTTGCATTGCGAATAAACTCCCGCACTTTGTCTACATCTTTTTTGCCAGGTGCTACTTCTACCCCGCTGGAGACATCAACGGCGTAGGGTTTTACCTGACGGATCGCCTCAGCCACATTGTCAGGGGTCAGACCACCCGCCAATACGATCCGGTGACCACGGATCATCGCTTCACAGGCAATTTCCCAGTTAAAACGCTTGCCGGTACCGCCAAAAGCTGCCGGTGAATAGGCATCCAGCAGACAGCCCGACAGACGGTAGTCGGCGATCGGATCAAGACAGGTCAGGGAGCGTATCCGAAAGGCCTTCATGACCCGTTGTTCAATCATCTTACAGTAGTCCGGTGTCTCGTCACCGTGTAGCTGCACCAGCCCCAGCCCGCAGTTCCGGCTGATCTGGTTGACAATTTCCGGTGCCTCGTTCACAAACAGTCCCACCGCCTGCACAAAGGGGGGTAACAGGTTGATGATCCGGGCTGCCTCTTCCGGAAAGATATGCCGGGGTGATTCCTTGTAAAAGACAAACCCCAAGGCGTCCGCTCCCGCTTCAACAGCGGTCAGGGCGTCCTCGGGGCTGGTTATGCCGCAGATTTTTATACGAGTCATGAATTTAAAGGGTCAAGGGACAAGGGACAAGGGGCAAGGGGCAGGCAAAACAAACCTGAAACTTGTAACCTTGCCCCTTAAGCCTTGACCCATGCCCCTTTTTTTTAGAATTTCACCTTCGGCAGATGCTTCAGTGATTCCTGCACCATCTCTGCCGGATACTCATAGTCTTCCAGGTTGCCGGCCAGATAGTTGTCGTAGGCGGTCATATCCATGAAGCCGTGGCCGGACAGGTTGAACAGGATGGTCTTCTCCTTACCCTCTTCCTTGGCCTGAAGAGCCTCATCAATGGCAGCCCGAATGGCATGGGATGATTCCGGTGCCGGTACAATCCCCTCAGTCTTGGCAAACAGGATTGCGCCTTCAAAACAGCCGGTCTGCATCACGGCGCGAGCTTCAATCAGCCCGGCATTGTAAAGCTGTGAAACCAGCGGTGATTCGCCGTGATAGCGCAGACCACCGGCATGGATGCCAGGGGGCATGAAGTCATGTCCCAGGGTGTACATCTTGGCAATCGGTCCCAGTTTGGCGGTGTCACCGTAGTCAAAGTCATAGACACCCTTGGTCAGGGTAGGGCAGGAAGCAGGTTCTACCGCCAGGCAACGGACCTGCTTGCCAGCAGACTTGTCAGCCAGGAACGGGAAGGCCAGACCGGCAAAGTTGGAGCCGCCGCCACAGCAGGCGATCACCACATCAGGGTAATCCCCAACCATCTTCATCTGCTCAATCGCTTCCTGACCGATCACGGTCTGGTGCATACAGACATGGTTCAGCACACTGCCCAGGGCATAGTTGGTATCACTATGGGTAGCGGCATCCTCAACCGCCTCAGAGATGGCCAGTCCCAGGCTTCCGTTGGAATCAGGATCCTGGGCCAAGGCCTCTCGTCCGGCATTGGTCTGATCAGACGGTGAAGCATGGACAGTGGCACCCCACATCTGCATCATCGACTTGCGGTATGGCTTCTGGAAGTAGGAAACCTTGACCATGTAGACCGTACATTCAAGACCAAACAGGGAACAGGCCAGTGACAGGGAACTACCCCATTGGCCGGCACCGGTCTCGGTTGCCAGACGCTTGATTCCCGCCTGCTTGTTGTAAAAAGCCTGGGGAATGGCCGAGTTTGGCTTATGAGAGCCTGCCGGAGAGACCCCTTCGTACTTGTAGTAGATCTTGGCCGGAGTACCGAGGGCTTTTTCCAGACGGTGTGCCCTGAACATGGGGGATGGCCGCCACATGGTGTAGATATCACGCACCTGCTCAGGGATGTCGATCCAGCGCTGGTCGGACATTTCCTGTTCCAGAATGGCGGGCGGGAAGATGGCCAGCAGCTCTTCCGGGGTGACCGGTTCGCCGGTACGGGGAGAGATAACCGGTGCCAGCGGACCTGGCAGGTCAGGGATGATATTGTACCATTGGGTGGGGAGTTTGTCCTCGGGCAGGATGATTTTTGTCTGCATGCCTTTCTTCTCCTATTCCAGATTATCTTCTATACGTATCAAACGGCTTTTTTCGCTGATATAATCATAACTGTCGATCTCGGCCAGGGCAGCTCGAATGGCCCCTTCGCGGGCCTCGTGGGTCATAATCACGATCGGTACTGCCTGTCCACCGTTGTGGCGGGCGGTCTGAACCATGGATTCGATACTGATACCGTTTTTGCCCAGTACCCCGGCAATTCCGGCCAGCACACCCGGTTGATCAAGGGCAGTGAATCGCAGCATAAAGCTGGTGACGATCTCTGACATCGGCTTAAGCGGCAGGGTAACCATGCTGCTGTCAAGGAAGCCCAGCGGTGCAGCACGACGGCTTTGTACCCCGGCACAAATACTGCGGGAAAGGGCAATCAGATCACCCACAATGGCACTGGCAGTGGGGTTTTGACCGGCTCCACGACCGTAGAACAGTACCGGCCCCACAAAATCACCGGTCAGACGGATGGCATTAAAGACCCCGTTGACGTCAGCCAAAGGGTTATTCAGGGGGATCATGGTGGGATGGACACGCAGCTCAAGCTGCCCGTCATCGGTCCGCTTGCCGATGGCCAGCAGCTTGATCCGATAGCCGAACTCAGCGGCATAGCTGATATCAATACCGGAGATACCGGTGATTCCTTCTCTATGTATCCCGTTAAAATTGATTCTGGTACCAAAGCAGAGTGAGGCCAGCACCGCCAGTTTGTGAGCCGTGTCAACCCCTTCGATATCGAAGGTGGGGTCAGGCTCGGCATAGCCCAGCTCCTTGGCACTCTGCAGAACCTCGCCAAAATCAGCCCCTTCCTGGGTCATACGGGTCAGAATATAGTTACAGGTGCCGTTCATGATGCCGAAGACCGAACCAAAACGGTTACCTGCCAGATTCCCTTTTATTGCTGACAGTACCGGGATACCACCGCCTACCGCCGCTTCAAACTGGACCTCAACCCCTTTACGTGCTGCAGCAGCATAAATCTCTTCACCATGCAGGGCCAGGAGCGCCTTGTTGGCCGTCACCACATGCTTGCACGCCTCAATCGCCTTCAGCACAAAGGTCTTGGCCGGTTCATAACCGCCAACCAGCTCAATAACGATACTGATTTCCGGGTCATTGAAAATCTGGTTAACATCCGTCGTCAGCAAACCCGGATCAACCGTAACCCCGCGATCAGTCGTTATGTCCAGATCCGCAATCCGTTTCAGGACGATTTTCTGCCCAACCTTTTGTTGCACCGTCTCGGCATTCTCCTGCAACAGGCGAACCACTCCGACACCGATGTTACCAAATCCAATCAGACCAACCTTGATTTCGTTCATTTACGTATCACTCCGCTCCTCATCCTTGGGGCAGGCCTCCAGTTCATCCAGAATACCGTTCACAAAGGCAGGAGACTCCTTGTCTCCATATTTCTTGGCGATCTCGATCGCCTCGTTAATACTGACCTTCTTGGGAATATCATGCCGGAACATCAGTTCGTACGCCGCCAGCCGCATAATATTGACATCAACCCGTGGCATTCGGGAAATCGTCCAGTTTTTTGAACGGGCCAGAATGGCCTGATCAATCACCTCGCGGTGCTGCTGCACCCCCTGCACCAGTGCTTCGGCAAATTCCCGTGTCCGTTCACCGGTCTCAACTCCTTCACGGAACCCCCGCAGGGTTTCCCGCAGATCCCCCTTCAGGGTGTCCAGTGCATACAACATCTGCAACGCCAGTTCACGTGCCTCGCGACGAAGTCCCATCTTATTTCAACGCCTTGATAACATTGACCGTCTCAATGGCAGTAACTGCAGCTTCAAAGCCTTTATTACCTGCCTTGGTTCCAGCCCGTTCAACCGCCTGTTCGATGGTATCGGTGGTCAGCACGCCAAAGGCGATCGGTAATCCACTCTCCAGGGAAACAGAGGCGACCCCCTTGGAAACCTCGGAAGCGACATAGTCGAAATGGGGTGTAGAGCCACGAATCACTGCCCCCAGACAGATTACTGCATCAAATTTCTGCGACGCTGCCATGGTCTTGGCAGCCAGCGGAATCTCAAAAGCGCCGGGGATGCGGGCCACGGTAATGTCTGCCTCACTGGCACCGTGACGGATCAGGGCATCAATGGCCCCCTCCAGCAACCGTTCACAAATAAAACTGTTAAACCGGCTGACAACGATACCGAAGGTGAGTCCTTTGGCATCAAGGTTACCTTCAACGAATTTGGGCATGGGTTGTATTCTCCCTGATAGGCTTGTTAGTACAGGCTTGATTTTGTTTGAAGGATTTTTATAGCATAGCTGTTGTATGGTTTGAACTACTTTTCGCGCTGTACGGGTGTGAGTATACATTTCCCGTTGGGCGAAGTACCAATCCTGATCGCCAGCCCAAGAAAAAAAGTCACTGCCAGACCACCTACAATCAGCGGTGCCGTGGGCAGATCAAGCAGGTGGGACAGCAGTATTCCTCCCAGGCTTGAAACGGTACCGACAAGCCAGCCGGTAATCAGTATACGACGTGGGGTGTCAAAAAAGAGCCGCCCAGTCAGAGCCGGAAGCACCAGAAAGGCAAACACCTGGATAATCCCGGCTATCAGAACCGACTTGACCAGCACCAGAGCAAAGCTGGCAAAAAACAGCAACTCCAGTCCAAATGAGCGGATCTCCCCTTTTGACAGACTTTGAAAACGTTTGTGCAGGAAGAGATGCAGCAGCCCAACCACCCCGTATAAAAGCGCCGTTGTAGTCAAGGTCCGGGGGGTGACCCAGAGGATGCTACCGTTTAACAATCCCTTGAACTCCTCCATGCCATGGGGTGTACGATCCAGAATCAGCGAACAGGTTGCAAAGGAAAAAATATACAGCACACCGATAAACGCCTCGACATTGACATAACGTCCAATCTGACGGGTCAGGGAAAGGATCAATGCCCCCAGCAGGGCAAATAGTACGGCGAAGAGCGTAATCCGCTCTCCGCCGAACAGGAATGACAGGGCGATCCCTATCCCGATAAACTGGGCAAGCGAGAGATCGACAAAGATAATCCCCCGCTCCAGAATATGAATGCCAAACCAGGTATGAATCAGGATCAGCAGCAGACAGGCCAGAAAGGGCCAGAATAAAAACAGCAGAGTGTCCATTGCTACTCCAGCGCCTTTATAATGGCGTCCATCAACTCAAACCAGTCTTTGGTGCCACCTGCCCCCACATCATGGGGAACCTGTACGTTTTTCACACCGGTTCTGGATGAGACAAAAGCAGCTTCATGCCGGGATTCATAGGCGGTTGTCAGAATAGCTTTGGGGTGTGCTGCCTTCATGGCGCTGATCAGGCTGTTGAGATGGGCGCTTGTGGGAGGAATGCCCGGTTTTGGCTCAAGATAACCGGTAATCCGAAAACCGTAATCGGTTGCCAGATACTCAAAAAACTTGTGACCGGCCACATACTGTTGCCCTTTCAGCCCCTTGTTTTTCCAGATCTTCTGCCTGTTGTCCAGTCTCGTTACAAAATCAGCTGCATTGCGCCGGAAGAAGGCAGCATCCTGCGGCGCAAGGGTGGCCAGACGTTCAGCCATACCCAAGGCCACCCGCCGGACATTGGCCGGTGAAAGATGATAGTGGGGGTTTCCCAGAGGATGCACATCGCCATGGCTGCGATCAACACCGGGCATTTTTTCAATGGCATCAATAAAGATGGAGCAGTTCAGGTTACCTGACTTTCCTGCCTGTATCGCCGGGTTCCGGGATGACTCCACCAGAATCGGCAGATACCCGACCTCAAGGTCCAGCCCGTTGTAAGCTATCAGATCTGCTCGACGGGCAGTGGCAATCATGGATGGTTTGGCTTCAATGCTGTGCGGGTCCTGCGCCGGTTTAACAAGTACCGTAACCTCAACCTTGTCACGCCCGATATCCCTGGCCAGACTGCCGATCCAGGGCAGCGTAGCCACAATCCGCAGTGATGCGTGGGCCGGAACAGCACACGAAATAAACAGCACCAACATAAGCAGTATCCGTTGCATGGTCTACGCTCCTAAAATTTGTGGGCGGCATGTGCGCCGATGGAAAAGATAAACTGCAGAATTCCTTCGTTATTAACCCGTCCGTCACGGGCCGACCGATCATGACTGAACTGGGTTCTGATCCGGGTAAATTCTGTTGGATTGAACTCAAGACTGGCGGTTGCCCGCCACGGTTTACCGCTGAAGTTTTCCTGTACATCATCACGCTTGAAGGTGGAGCTGAAAAGGTCCATCCGGTCATAGCGTGCTCCGATCCGCCAGCGATCATACTGGTAGAGTGCCTGCAGGTAGACACCATCCTGCCTGCGCAGTAGTCGGGAACTGCCAACTACACTTCCGGTGCTGTCCAGCTCATGCAGATCACCCTGTTGAGCCAGAAAAAGGTACTCTCCCTGCAGGGTAACAGCCTGTTTACCCTCTTTCCATTTCCAAAGCGCCTCCATACCGTAGAGTGCGCTATCTCCCCGCAACCGGTAGGTATTACCGCTAACGGGATCAGACTCCATCAACCTGTCGGTGCGACTGGAACCAAACATGGCCCAGGGGCCAAAGAGCAGGCTTGAATTCTCGGATGTGTCAAAAGAGGCCTTGGCAAACAGCGAGAAGGCATGGGGCCCCAGATTATCGTCTTCGCCAAACAACAGGGGATTACTACCCTGCTGTGCCTCAAATCCAAGCAGTGTATAGAACGGTGTAGGAGGCTGGTAGGTCAACTGCAGGCCGTTATCACCTCCGGCTCCTTCTGCCCCCAGAAAGGCGCGATAGGGCAACGGCAGATCAGCAAAGTCCCAGGCATGGGGATGCTGGGCATTCAGGCGGCTGGTGTCACTTTTAAAACGTCCGCCTTTGATCTGAAAACCTGCTGGCAGGGCGGTGGTAACAACATAGGCCTCTTCCAGAGTTGCACCTGAATCGGTTATGGGGATATTTGCATACAGATTAAAGTAGGGATCAACCGGAGCAAAAATAAACAGCTCGGCTGCGTCAACATTAAAACCGTTTTTCAGCTCCTGGCCTTCGGTGGTATAGCCCGGTACGCCTCTGGTGGCACGCTGCTGGTTTTTCAGGTTAGAGATATAGCCTTTGGCATCCAGCACCACTGAGAGATACGGATTGCTCATGATTGAACCAAAGATGCTTCCGGGGCTGCTCTGTTTTTCCTGAGGTGGCTCAACCTGCGCTACCTGCGGTTGCTCCCGACGAGACTCCTTTGACTGCATCTGTTGTCGTAACTCTTCAATGGTCTTCTGTTGTTCACGAATGATATCTGACTGACGGCGCAACTCTGCATCAAGCCGTTCAAGCCTGGTGGCAATGTCGTCTGAGGCGCAGAACGCGGAGGCAGGTAGAGCTGCAGCCAGTAATCCGGCTGCAAGCAAGGCGCGAATACGCATACGTAAGGTCTCCCTTTTATCCTTAAAACAGCAGTTAGACACAGGTAAACACAGAGAACTACAAGATAAATCTGTAGTAAGCCTCTCACCCAAAGGGAATCGGGCCGTTTGCTGTATCTTCCTGTTTTTCCTCTGAGACCTCTGTGATCTCTGTGGCAACTGCTTTTTTAGGTTTATGTGTGTTGCTGAAAAAAGCGAAAAAAGAGTATGAAAGAGAGACTAATGAGGTGGTGCTCGACTGCGGTAACGTGCAGGGGGAATAGTTGGAAACCAGCGTAAGGGGATACCGGCTTTGTGGGCTGTAATGGTACAAAACGGAATGACAAGCAAAAAGGCGGCAACGGTGATCGCCCCTTGATGCTGGACAACCATACAGATCTGGCAGTCATCATGATCATCGACATCCGCATGATGATGAGCTGCAATAAGCAGCAGGCTGGCAATAAACAACAGCAGGAGTAGCAGCGCCTTAAAGCTGCGTGCGGTAACCTGCCGACGACCGGGTTGGAACATGGTATGCAAAGCAACAGCTATCATGGCAGACTAATCAAGATGATTTGCTACTGTTTGTCAACTGTTTCAACCGGATAGTGAAAAAAGTCAACATAGCGCCAGTAAGCGAGCCTTTGCGTTTTCTTCAATCAGGCTCTCCTCAATAGCCTCCCGCACCCATGGCTGGCGGGAGCGAACCAGTACCAACGCAACCCCTTCCGCAACAGCCGGAATGTCGGACCAGAGGGCGTTACGCAGGGTATGCAACTCATTGGGATCAGCCGCAGCACCACTTGCCAGGTCTCTGCAGCGCCCGCAGAGCAAAGCCAGGGTCGCCAGTTCTGGCTCAAGATCCGGGGCATGATCCCATGGACGCAGCTCTTGCTTGCTTTCACACCATTCGCAGCAAAAACCGGCCCGTTTTGCAAGCTCCTTACCCAGTCGGTTAATTTCTGCAAGATGCTCCTGATTGGCGTCATATCCCTTGGCCATGGCCTGCAACCTCCATTTATCTCGTCTGGCCACTTCTGTAGCATAGATACAACAAAGGGGCCAGCGTCAGATCGCTACCCCCTTTATTGCTTGTATGCCAGAATGAAGTACAATTACGCGTTGGCAGCTATTTCAGCCACTCCAACTACGCTTTCATCTTCAGCCTCCATAATGCCAAACTCCATCAGCAACTCTTCCAGCTCCTCCATCTCCAGCGGGGTCGGAATAACCAGCATCTTGTTGTCGTTGATCTTCTGGGCCAGGGTCAGGTACTCCTTTGCCTGGGGATGTTCAGGAGAGTATTCAATAACAGTCATTCTTCTCAGTTCAGCCCGTTGAACCTGATTGTCACGGGGAACAAAGTGGATCATCTGGGTACCCAGCTTGCGCGCCAGGGCCGAGATCAGTTCAAACTCCTTGTCGGTCTTGCGTGCATTGCAGATCAGACCTGCCAGGCGTACCTTGCCTGATGATGCATATTTCAAAATTCCCTTGGAGATGTTGTTGGCAGCATACATGGCCATCATCTCACCGGAGGTGACAATATAGATTTCTTCTGCCTTGCCTTCACGGATCGGCATGGCAAACCCTCCGCAGACAACGTCACCCAGAACATCGTAGAAAACAAAGTCAAGATCATCGGTATAGGCGCCATTTTCTTCCAGAAAGTTGATGGCGGTAATAACACCACGTCCGGCGCAGCCCACACCTGGTTCAGGCCCACCTGACTCAACACACTTAATGCCGGCATAGCCCTCTTTCAATACCTCATCCAGCTCAAGATCTTCAACCGTACCCAGTTCCCGCACCAGATCCATGACGGTGTTCTGAGCCTTGGCATGCAGAATCAGACGGGTTGAGTCAGCCTTTGGGTCACAACCGACGATCAGCACTTTTTTACCCATTGATGCCAGCCCGGCTACTGTATTCTGAGTGGTGGTTGATTTGCCGATGCCGCCTTTGCCATAGATTGCTACCTGTCTCATACTAGTCTCCTTTCGTTCACCGAGGTGAACAAGAGCGGTTTGAGGTAGCAGAAGAAGCCGCTGCATGGTGCTGTATGATCACCATGGTCCCCTGGCTTGTGAGCTAAAGGCTCCCGTCATTTTTAAATACCACTGCAAAAGCAAACTCAAGAATTGCATGAGGCAGTATTTTCATTCAATGCTGACAGGTACTCTACATAATCCATGCCGAGTAGTACAACTGACTGAGATCGGTTTAAACAGGGCCTTCAGGTCATGAGCGACAGATGAGTTGCACTGTTTTGTGCTGGCGATATGCGTAAAATACATACAGGTGATAGGTAATGTGGCAGAAGCTGACGGAATAGGGGAGCATCAGGAGGCGTTGGATCATCCGTTCTGCCGGAGAGATGTAGCAACGTTCAGGCCAGAGAAAACCGAGGCCGTATCCCACGGGAGATACGGCCTCGATAGCAACCAAAATAACGACTGCCGATTAGTTGGGCTTCTTGGCTCCAAACCCTTTTTTCTCAGGTGCCGCTGCAGCTGGCTTTGCAGGAACTACGTCAGCCTTTGGTTTTGGGGCAGCTTTTTTGTCTGCAAAGGAACCGGGCTTCGGTGCTGGCTTTGCTGCTTCTGCAGCCGGAGCAGCAGCTGGAGCTGCTGCAGGCGCAGGAGCCGCTGCGGGAACTGGCACAACAGCTGGAGCCGGTAAAGCAGGCGGCTGTTGTACCGGGGCAACAACTGCAGGTGCCGGAGCCGGTGGTGGCGGAACAACCTGGGCGTTATCCTTCTTCTTGCAGCCAAACATGGCAATCATCATAATACATGCAACGATAAGACGAGTTCTCATAACAGCTCCTTACATTTCTTTGTAGTAAACGGCAATAATGGTTTCTGCATCGTTAAAGGACACGGTACCGGCATAGGCAAATCCGGTCAGATCATCGGACTCGGTTGGCATAAGATACTTGAACTCAACGGCCTTGGCCGGAGCTGCTTCGTCAACCTCAAAAATAGCCTTGATGTCATCACCTGCAGCAACGACACCTCGGGCGACAGCACCTGCATTCAGCTTGGCTACATTTGTTTCCGGGTTAAGCTTCACTTCTACCAACAGTTTTGCCATGGTTCATCCTCCTTGGGTAGGGTAGCAACAGCCTTCTATTCTCTATCCACAAAAACCGACAGTGTTCATAACAAACCGGTAAAACTGGAGCCAAGTATCTATAAATAAATCAAGCTGTCAATAAAATATTTTTTCCCGATAGACGCTATATTTTACAAATACTTAGACAACAACAAACTTCTTTTTGCGTCAATCAAACTTGCGCGCCTCATATTGGCTGATCAGCAGTAACTGTCCCCAGGGGAGGGTAATGATGATACCGATACCCAGCGCAATCATCCCCAAACTGCCCACTATGCTACCCACCAGAATGGCCAGAATCCAGTTAACGGCATCTTTCTGAAGCGTTGTCAGGCTCCATTTATACGCATCAATGGCCCCCATGTTTTTGTCAATGACCGCAAACATACCTGGTGCAACAAAGAAATGCAGGACAAGCGAGGCAAGCGCTCCCAAAAACGGAACAAAGGAAAGCACAATCAAAACGACAATATACAGCAGCAGGTAAGCAAGCAGGTTACCGAAACAGTCCCATGCGTTAAAGAGATCACCGACGCTTGCCTTGCCCTGACCACGAAAGACCTTGAGTAACGAGCGGGTATAGCCGGTGATGAAACCGACATTCGCAATCGGAATCCAGGCCACCAGACAAAAGACGAGGGTCAGCACCACCAGATCGCCAAGGTTATTTTTCCAAATGTTCGTGACGTTACTGAAGCTTGCGCCGAAATCACCGGCAGGGAGTTGAGGGGAACCAGAGAACGCGGTGCCGCATTGTGGACACTTGGTACATCCATTTGGTACCTGTGCTTTACAGAACTGACATTGCATGGGTAAAACCTCCTCAATTAGGTTATCGGACGGATAAGACCAGCGGTTGCTCGCAAGCGTACCAGCTATCGGCCAAACTGCAAGCGACTGATTACAAAATTATCTGACCTCCACCTGCCAGGGTCTGCTTTCACTGCGCAACTCCGGCCGGTACATCGGCCAGATGGCTGATGGCAGTGCCAGAACCTTTCCTTTCAGCTCCGGGTAGACCACAAAACGGAATTCATGACTGCCTGATGGCAGGTAGCCCACAAACCAAGCCATCAGGGTATCGCGGCGTTCCTTGTGGTCGTACCAGCCCTGGTAGTAGGCCTCATTGGCATAGCGCGGATCGCGGTCTGCCTGACGCACCTCAAAACCGGCCGGCAGGTGATCTTCCAGAATCAGGTACTCAAGGGTGGCACTGTTTTTAACGGTCAGCCGGACCTCCAGATCTTCGCCAACGGTTACCGGCTCACCCGGTTTCAGCGGTTCGTATTCATGCCGCCACTGCCCATTTTTCTGTACTGATTTGATCCGGTAGATACTGCGCTCAAGTTGCAGGCCATCGGCCTTGGCAACCTGCTCAACCGGTACCCGATAGGTAAGGCGTGCGCTCAGATAGGCAC
>Ga0209373_10003143_pt1 | contig 15611 bp, 14 predicted proteins | sample Higcelweek5metaG_FD_187173 | JGI IMG/M metagenome (GOLD analysis project Ga0209373, IMG submission 187173) | Freshwater pond sediment microbial communities from the University of Edinburgh, under environmental carbon perturbations - High... | ecosystem: Environmental > Aquatic > Freshwater >...
CATGGTGGAAGGTATTCTGCAGCTGGTTCCCGCCGCCAAGGTCGGACATATCGGCGTATATCGTGACCATGAGACTCTGGAGCCTGTAGAATATTACTGCAAGCTGCCTGTGGATATTGAAGAGCGGATCGTGATTTTGGTTGATCCTATGCTTGCTACCGGCGGTTCTGCCTGTGCCGCCATTTCTTTCATCAAACAGCGCGGCTGCCAGCGTATCAAACTGATGAACCTCATCGCCGCTCCCGAAGGCGTAGCCCGTGTGCAAAAAGAGCATCCTGATGTGGATGTATTCGTAGCCTCTATGGACGAGAAGCTGAACGAAGTAGGCTATATCGTACCGGGTCTGGGTGATGCGGGCGATCGGATATTCGGAACGAAATAAATTTTATTTGCGTCTGACAAAATGTTCTGATCATGAAACAAAGCCGAGCGGCTTGAGATAAGACAAGTACTCATTCGTAATTAGGAGGTTGTACCATGCGCTTACAGAAAAATTCCACCCTGCTTTTCATCGGCGATTCAGTCACCGACGCCGGCAGAGCCCGCCCCGTAGCGGAAGGACATTTTGGGCAGCTGGGAGGCAGCTATGTGGGCATCATACAGTCACTGCTGGATGCGTACCGGCCTGACTGCAATCTGCGCATACTGAATACCGGTGTCAGCGGTGACACTTCCCAAGGTCTGAAGGGGCGCTGGCAGGAGGATGTTCTGGCACACAAGCCGAACTATGTCTCCCTGCTGATCGGCATCAATGATGTGTGGCATCAGTATGACAGCCCCCGCAGTCCGCAGAACCGCATTTCGCTGGAGACCTACAAGGCAACTCTTGAATCTCTGATACTGTCCTCACTGGTCAACGGCGTGGAGCAGGTGATCCTTTTTACCCCCTTTTACATAGAGCCCAGTCTTCAGGATCCGGTGCGCGTTCAGCTGGGACAATACGGCGAAGCGGTGAAGCAGCTGGCCGCCAAGCATCATTGTATATTAGCGGATGCACAGGCCGCCTTTGATGAGGCATGTAAACAGTATCATTCCTCCATGTATTCCAGCGACCGCGTTCATCCCAACCAAACGGGACATACGATACTCGCCAAGACCTTTTTGGAAGCCATTGATGTGAAGCTGGGATAGCTATATACCGAAATACACGATACAGTAAAGTTTCTTTTCTTATTACCGTGAAAAGTTCAAGTTGAATTGTTTTGCCGGAACGGGGTTTGCATTGAGGGACCGCTGTATTACGCTCGTTCGCGAGAACAAAATTGCCCCCGCAGAGGTGTGTTTGCCGCATTTGTCCCGAAAACACAACGGCAGAGGCGCAAAGTCAACCCTTAGTGGTAAAAGAATTTAATAATTAAGCTCACATTTTCACGGAAACAAGAAAAGGACCTGCTGTCTTGGTATAATAACCAGCCTCCCTTACTGCTTCTATTATGCCACTTATTTAACTATATGTTAATATTGAAATCGAAATCAGTATAACCTTAATATTCCGATTTTGAAAACGAGGGAAAGCGTTAGCCGAATACGGAGAATAATAATTCTCCGTATTCGGCTAACGCTTCAACTCCTTGCGGCGGAGTGATTTTTGACGATGGAGCAGTAATCGTAACAGCTCTGCATCCATCATATATCAAATGCAGTAAGGTATAAGTTGTACTTGATATGAAATCAAAGAATATACGGACAAAAGCATCTATTTACTAAACTTACTTGGGTTATAACCGGTAATTTGCTTAAATACCCGGCTAAAATAATATAGAGAAGAATAACCACAATTGAATGCAACATCCTCAATAGAAGCATTATCATAACAAAGCATATCTTTCGCGTGAGAAATGCGGACGGATTGTATATATTTGAGTGGAGACAGCTTCAGAGATTTTTGAAATATTCGTCGCATTTGGGATTCGCTTATATTGAAGTGCGCACATAGACTTTCTACATTGATATTCGGATTGTAATAATTTTTATGAATATACTCAATTATATGTAGAACCCTATTCGTATAGGGTGAATATCCATTGTTTAATGAATAATCTATCAAAAGATTTGAAAGAATTCCATATAATTTAGATTTACAATTAAGTTTTGAAGAAACCAGCGTGCTGTTCCATAAATCGTATAGAATCTTGAATTCTTTCTCGGTGTTTTCCAAAGATACTGTTGGGAAGATGTACGGTAGCGGAAAATCTGCCATTTCGTTCTCATTAACTGTTTCAAAATCAATAACATAATAGCTGTTTTGCGCTGTAAGCTTTACGCCGGTGTATTGTAAACCCTTCGGGAATTTAAGTATTGAGCCGGGAGAAGCTGTTTCTTTGACGCCTCCGATATTATATTCAATGGAGCCTCCTGTTAAAAAAACCAACCCATTGGTAGCTCTGGGAACTGGAAACGGCCGCATCCAATTAGATGTAGTAGTCTTATTAACTGCTAATATCGTTGTTATATTTAAATCGGGTATTGTCCCTATTTTTTCTGATTCGTTCACCTTGAAACCATCTTTCAATACGTTTCTTTTTATTATACTAAATATGCGCGGAAAATGCAAATAATAAGTGATAAATGTATTTAGTTTTTTTGAATAATTTAATATAATAACAGTGTAAATTTGAGAAGAAGAAAGTGTTTATATGGGCGAAATTGTATCGGTAAAGCGGTTTGCAATACATGATGGAGATGGTATAAGGACGACCTTATTTTTAAAGGGTTGCCCTCTGAAATGTAAATGGTGTCACAATCCAGAGAGCATTTTGTGCAAATCACAGATAGCTTACTATGAAGAAAAATGCATCAATTGCGGTGAATGCTCTGTTGTTTGTGAAGCGCATAGCATGAAAAATAGCAAACATACATTTGAACGATCCTTATGTATTGGATGTGGTAAATGTGCAGAGGTATGTATGGGCGAGGCACTGAAGTTCTACGGAAAGGAAATGCGTATAGATGAACTTCTGCCAAAGCTCTTGGAGGATAAGATCTTTTACGAAAATTCGGGAGGGGGTGTCACTATTTCGGGCGGAGAACCATTGATGCAGCCGGATTTTACCGCCGAAATATTACAGTCATTAAAAGAAGCGGGTATAAATACAGCAGTTGATACCTGCGGCTTTGCAAGTAAAGAGGCTATGGATAAGGTTATTCCATTTACCGATACATTTCTGTATGATATAAAAGCATATGATGAACAGTTACATATTGACTGTACAGGTATTTCCAATATAATCATATTGGATAATATAAAGTATCTAAATGAAAGAAAAATACCAATTGAAGTCAGAATCCCTTACATTCCGACGATAAACAGTGATCAAATTAAGAAAATAGGTAAGTTTTTATCCGGGCTGAAAATGGTAAAAAATGTGAAAGTATTGCCCTATCATAACTATGCTTCCTCAAAATATAAAGCTCTTGGTATGCAATATAAATTGGATGCTGTTGTAAAACCGTTACCCGAGGAAATTGACGAGAGCCTTGCCTGTTTAAAATCATTTGGACTACATGCAATGAATGGAGGAAATAAATGATGTTATGGAATACATTTGAAAGAGATAAGGAAGAATTAGCGAAAGAATTCACGGAAGTGAAATGGAGTACTGAAAGCGGATTATCTCTGCAAGCTTTGAAGGCAGAGTGCAGCCGACTTGCCGAACAATCTGCCTACCTGCCCCGAAATATAGTTAAAGCAAATATATTTGCCTATATTGTCAGAAATGCGCGTATAAGTATTCATCCATTACAATGGTTTGCAGATCAATTGTGCGGAGGAAGTATTGTGTGTGACCTCAGAAACGATTGGTCAAAGGAAGCTTATCAATCACTTCTGGATTCTCAAGAGCCTCGCTTGAAGGACGCGGAAAGCTGCTGCGCTATGTCGGGAGGGGAAGATTACAGCCACGCTTCTCCGGACTGGGGTTTTCTCATGGAAAAAGGAATAGTCGGAGCGCTCCGCAGGATAGAAGAGGAAAAAGACAAAAAGACTGCTAATGGTACATTATCAGAAACGCAGAAAAACTTTTATGAATCCTGCCACATTACTTATACAGCAATCATCGATTTTCTGCTTAGACTATCTGAAGAAGCAAAAAGGCTGTCGGCTGACAATCTCAGGATGGCAATTGTTTCTGAAAATCTCACACATCTGACCCAAAGAGCTCCGCAAACACTGTTAGAAGCTATGCAGCTAACCGTGGTCGTCTTTACATTGCTTTCAAATGTGGAAAACGTCTATGTGCGTTCCCTAGGCAGGCTGGATACTCTTTATCTGCCCTTTTACAAGGCAGATTTGGCAAGCGGAAGATTTACAAAAAAACAAATGAAAGAGATCCTTCAATATTTTCTGTATCGCTTTTATGCAGCAAATATAGGAGCAAATTTGCCCTTTAGCTTGTGTGGAACCGATCAGAACGGCAATGATGCTACCAATGAATTATCTTACTTGATTCTGGAGGCATACGGCGAGTTAAATATTTTAAGTCCTAAAATTCACATCTGTTGTAACAAAAATATACCGGATAAAATTCTTAAAAAGACGCTGGAAATTATTAAAAACGGTAATACCAGTTTTGTATTCGCAAATGATGAGATAATCGTCAAAGCATTAATGAAGCTGGGAGAAACCGAAAAAGACGCTAGAAATTATGTGATGATCGGATGCTATGAACCCACTTCTATGGGAAAAGAAGTACCTTGCACCTGCAACGGCAGGCTCAATCTGCCAAAGATGATAGAGTATGCATTAACTAATGGCGTGGATCTCATGACGGATCAACAGATTGGATTGGCAACGGGCGGTGATTTTGAGGATTTTGATCATTTTTATGAGGCTATAAAGAACCAGATCAGCTTTTTTATCAATGCAATTATATGGAAAGTTACAGAAATTGAAAGGAAATATCCGGAGACAAATCCTTCGCCTATGTTTTCCGGCACATTTTCTGAATGTATGGAGAGAGGTCTGGATGCTTATGAGGGCGGTGCAAAATATAATAACTCTTCGATCAATGCCATTGGTTTGGCTACGGCAGTTGATTCGCTCCTGGTAATAAAGAATATAGTATTTGATGAGAAGTTACTAACATTAAGTGAGCTTAGAGATATCCTAAAATCAAACTGGATTGGATTTGAAAAATACAGATTTAAATTTAAAAACCATTATCCGAAATTCGGAAACAATGCAAATGAAGCGGATATACTGGCGAATGACCTTGTAAAGGTCGTATCCTCATTTATAAATGGAAAACCAAATGGCAGGAACGGGGTTTTTCGGTGCGGATTTTTTTCAATTGATTGGCGCATAGAATTGGGTTCAAAAACGGGTGCTTCTGCTGATGGCAGAATGGCCGGTGATCCGCTTTCGAAGAATATAGGTGCATCTACAGCGCAAGATAAAGAAGGTGTCACTGCATTGATTGAGTCAGCTATAAAAATTGATTATACCGATATCCCTAATGGAACTGTGTTGGACATCTTGCTGCATCCTTCCGCAGTACTGGGCGAAGCTGGTTCAAATGCCATGCTTAATATTGTTAAAACCTTTTTACAATATGGAGGTTTGGCTATACAATGCAACATTTTTAATCCCGCAATCCTGAAAAGAGCACAGAAACAGCCTGAAAACTATGCGACATTACAGGTAAGACTTTGTGGCTGGAATGTTTACTTCGTTGATTTGAGCAAGCTGGAACAGGATGAGTTTATCCGACAGGCAGAAAACAATGCCGGTTGAGTATTATTCAGTTGATTAAGCATTTTGCTGACCATCAAACCCGTGTCGGAAGCTTTTCGGTTGTCTTATGGGGCGTTTAATGCACCGGAGACCCTGTCGGGATATAAAGCACTTAGGTCTTCCTCTTCTGAAGGAGGCTTGAACTCATTTTAAATTTTTGTGAGTTCTGTTTCCGCCTTACGTTTGTTACCCTTTTCCGTCAAACCTGTTGAAATCCATTTAAGATGTCGTTTGCCTAGCGGAAGGGATTGGCCTCGCCGACACTGTCAATGGCATCGAGCGTTACCAGTTTGCCCCACGAATCGTACCCATATACTACTACCTGATACCCCATGCTGTCAATGTATGCAAGGTCTGCATAGCAGACCTCGTGATATCTCCCCGACCATTATGCGCAGTGCGTTGACTGCGGTTGCGGGCTCTATTGTCAAGCCGGAAGCGGTAATTTCATCCGCTTCCCACTGATTATTGTCTATGGTGTATGAGTAACGGTCATACACATTGGCGGAAGGGAAATTCAACACACATACGCCCGTATCTTTGACCGATTGGCACATATGACCCGCCTTATTTACATTCGTCAATACGGCGTAAAATCCTTTTTTGCCTCCGCTGAAGGTTGCCAATGATTGCAGACATTCATTGGGTTTTCCGTTTGCTTTGTAGGAGGTTACCACAAAAAGCGGAGACGGAATCGCCGTCAAAAAATCCATCCACGAAAATCCCTAGGTTTCCATCTCCGCCATGGACGGCGGTACGACAGAATATTCCTTTTTCATGAGCTTGCCTCCAGACTTCGCAAATTTTCAATCCGCTCCCCATTCTCACCGGAAGCCCATTCCTTCAGCATTGCGCAGGGGAAATTACCGCATTTACCGCAGTGCGGATGTTCTTTTCCGGAAGCGCAGGCATATAAATCGCAAGTACCGTCCTTTGACCAGAACGGCTTGCTTTGCAAGGCATTACAGCCGGGACAGCTTGCCTCGACCTTAAATTTACAGGTATCACAGTCGATACCGCAGGATGATAAATTCATACGCTTTCCTCCTCTATTTTTCGTAGGACAATAACCAGCGAACACCGTATTTGTCCGTCAAATCCACCATAAGTTCGCACCAACCACCTGGCGAGGGAGGGCAGCGCACCTCGGCACTGTCTTTTAAAACATCGTAAGCTGCTGTTAGCCGTTTTTCATCGTCAAACAACAGCCAAAACTGCATAGCGGTTCCGCTCGTAAAGTCCAAATTGTAGCAGGATCGCTCACTGATGCCTAAGATAGCTTGCTCGCCAATGACAATTTCCGCGTGGGCGTAAAAATCGTCAGAATCGGAGTTTTTAAAGCAATTTTGTGTCCTTGCATTAAAGGCTTTACAGTAAAAATCCAATGCTTCCATCGTACCGTTTATGTATGCCATAAATTTTGCTCTCATACGATTGCCTTTCCTTGGTACCGCTTTGGCGGCTGCGCCCATGCGCAGATTTCATGAATCGCCGCTAATATTTCACCTTTCCGTGCAGCGGCTTCTTCTGGGGATAAATCCAAAATCACATCCTCAAGTTCCGGCGTGTAGCGGAATTTTCCCACAACCGCGCCTTTCCACTCACCATCAATCAAAAGATAATACAGCGTGTCGGGATAAGAATGGGGATATTTCTCTTTCAGAATATGTTCGTGTGCTTTGACGAGAAAGTCGTTGCGGTGCATAGCGAACATGCAAGCGTGTTCGCAGAAAGTTTTTGCTCTGTAAAAACGTTCCTGCTCCAGAAGCTCTGTGTCGGATTGCAAAACGCAGCCGCCGTCCATTTCCCGCAGCACGCCCTCGTCGATTAATTCTGCGATTGCCGTCTTTATTTCTTTCACAGGCAGCTTAAAATAGGATTTTGCCATGTCCGAATCAAACCACACAAGCCGGTATGAAAAACGCTGAAGCAGAATTTTGACTGCGTCCTTGCGGGTATAGTGGGTTAAATCAACCGCCGGGAACATCTCGCTAAATTGATACCAACCTCGGTCATCCTGCCCCTCGTTCTGATCCTCATAAATTAAAAACGCTTCCTGCAACCGGTGCAGCACGGGCGTGATTTCTTTAACCAGCGTTCCTGTCGATTCCTTCATTTGCTGAATGGTCAGCGGTCCCTCGCGCTGAATGAGTTCCAATAGAATGGCCTGCCGCTCACTGGGCTTGTCCAACGATTTTTTGTAAGCACAGGCAAACAGTTCTAAGTCCTCGGGCACAATCCAGCCAAGGTTACCACCTATGAGACGCACCTTGACAAGAGCGCGGTCGGCTTGCCGGTCGCGATTATACTCCATATCGTTAAAGTCAGCACGGTAGGTCAGCGTGGGCGGGTCTCCAAAACCATTCCAGTAAACATTCTGTCCCGGCTGAGTATCACGATAAAGATTTATGTACTCAGTTTCGTTTGCCTTGCAAGTCAGATGCTGCCGTTCCATTCGCAGAGCGATTATATTATTTATGATAATCATATACAACTCACCTCAGTTTCATTCTGTAAATAAACACCAGCTCACGCCAAATTTATCAATAAGGCTGAATAAACACGGGCTAAAGTCCATAGACTCCAACGTACCGGGTTTTATCGCATCTTCGTTTAAAACCTCATACGCCTTTTTAACCTTATCCGCTTCTTCCCTGCTGAAATTCAGACATAACTGCACATTGTTTCCGTGAATAAGGGGCGTTTCGTTTTCATAATTGGGATAATCCAACATTCTCGCTTCGGAAACGGCAAGTATCTGCCCATATACGTTAAGCTCCGAATGGTCATATGCGATATCGTCGATGGGTACATTGTCGTCGTTTAAGGGCTGATATACAACTTCCCCGTCAAACGCTTTTTTATAAAACTCAAATGCCTTGCCGCTTCCATTAACGTAAACTTGGAACATTGATCTTAACATAGTTCATTCTCCTCTGTTTTTTAGTTTAAGTTCTATTCGTATATTTATCATATCACACTAAACACGACAACAGTATGCCGTGTTTATTTTATGTTCTCAGCCGCACCAGATTTCCATCCGGGTCAAGGCATTCCAATACCAATCCGCCCCAATAAGTTTCAAACGGTGGTTCGCATACTAATCCACGCGCACATAATTCTTCATATGTCTTATTCACATCATCGCACATGAAAACCATTTCGGCGTTGCCGCTGGTAACCTTTTTATTATCATCGGCACGCCAAATACACAGATGCGGCTCGGCAATAAATCCAAGCGATACTCCGTCATAATTCGGATCCATTTCGTCCAATAAGGGCATGCCGATGATATTACGGTAAAATTCCACCAATGCTTTGGGATTGTCAGATGTAAGATTAAAACGAAAAAAACTTGTAACCATGTATTTTCTCCTTTCTTTTTCCCATTAATAACATTATATCACATAGAACACGACAGCTGTATGTCATGTTCACAGATATAGTTTAGCGATATTTTTAGCACAAGCCGCCATTTCTTTTCGTGTTTCCTCCGGATCTAAAACTTTTGCTTTATCTCCAAAGCCAAGAATCCAACTGAAAATATAATCCTTATTTGCGTAGTCCAGAAAGAATAGCAGCCCATCCTCCTTTTCTTCATAGCAATGCAGACCGTAGGCTTCAATCAAACGGAAACGAACACTTTTATCAAAAAGGATTTTCACATGATATAGCTCCGGGAAAGCATCCTCCGCATGAGCTTTTTCCGGAGGAACCGGGCGGCGCAGGGTAAATGCTGTTTCGGTCTGCGATAGGTTCCACAGCCGATTCAGCTTGAAGCGCCGAAAGTCCTGCCTCAGCCGGCACCAACCGAATATATACCACGCGCTCCATCGAAACTCCACGCAATAAGGCTCTATTTCGCGGGATATTTCCCCTTTGGCGTAATAATAATCAAACTGTACTGTTTTCCGATCGGCAATCGCTTGTTTGAACAAGGCGATTTTTTCTGAAACACTGTCTTTGTAGTGAGAAGAAAGGTCTATCACCACACTGTCGGTAAGAGAGATTATCGTATCGGAAGGTGCGAGCTTCGCCATCAGGCTCTCGAAATTGGATTGTTTAGACACCGAATCAATGCTTTTCAGCCCTGTGACAAGGGTTTGCAGTTCCTCTGTTGTCAGAACATTTTTATTGATTTTGTAGCCGTCCATTATAGATATGCCGCCGTCGCCGCCGCGCAGTGTCACAACAGGAATCCCGGCGAGGCACAACGTGTCGATGTCCCGTAGAATGGTGCGGCGTGATACCTCAAAGCGCTTTGCAAGCTCGGGCGCAGTAATTTTATCATTCTGCAACAGGACGGTTAAAATGCCAATTAATCGGTCAAGTTTCATAAGCTACCTCTCATTCATATCAAAATGCAGCCGTCCGTCCTTTTCGCTTATATATGGCTGAATGTTCTTAATGTGTGCGTATTCGGGGATACGGCACAAGCAGTTCCGCAGTGAACAAAGTAAAACCGGATGGATGGTCTTGTCATGTTCGCTGTTCATTACTTCGCTCTTAGTCGTCAACCATGGCAGCATATCGTTTTTATATTTCAAAATTTCAGGCCTTGCGATTTCAAAAGGCAGTTCTGATAGGCACAGCCAAAAATACCACAGCGCGTACCACGGGCGTTTCCTTTCGGAAACATGTTTGTTGTAATTATCAATCCGACTCTGCATCCACGCGGCGTCATCCGATGTAGCAGTTAAAAAGCGCAGAACGACAAGGGATGTGTCAAAGCACTCGCCCAAGCCGTCATCATAGAATCCGAAACAAGTAGTTTTCAATCGTTCAAGCGTTTGCCCAACCATATCCTCAACAGCCGGATTACCGGGCGCAAGCAGATGAAGCAGTCGGATAATTTCAAGCTCGTACATATTAGCGGATAGAATATGCGTTTTCGGCGTTTGATTGTAAATTGTCTTTAATTTTTTGCCGTCGTTGTAAGGAGGTATGTAAAAAATCGGATACATCCGCCGCCCGCCGCTGTCAATGTTGTTCGGGAATTTTACACCGTTATAAAAGCTATGCTTTGTCTGCTCATCGTTTCGAGCAGCAAGGAGCTGGAACACAATGTTCGCCCTTTGCGGGTCGGTCAAAATGCCGCTTTTTATTAGATGATGGTTTGTCTTTACCATAAGTTCATATGGGGTCATCAAATTCTCCCTTCCAACACGAACGTTTCAAAAGCCCGGATCGCCTTATCCCTCATCTTGAAGTCATATATGCCGCGATTGATCAGCCGGATTGTAAAAAACATATTTTCCATGATGGAGATTTTATAATCATTCATAAATGCTTCATAGGAATAATCCTTTACACCCTCGCAAAGACAGCGATAATAGAAGTCCAGCAAAGGCTGCGCTTTATGTCTATCCGGCTCAATATGGAGCGCAATCAGCATTGCCAAGTCCTCCGTGGGCAAGCCCATCCGCACCGCTTGAAGCCCGTCAAATTTGATGGTTTTATCAGAAGTTTTCGATACATTTACTGCTCCGGGGTGCATATCGCCATGAATCACCGTGATGTTCTTTCCCGTATGGAATCTTGATTCTACTAATGGCCAATACTCATTTTTCATCCGTTCGATAGCATCTGTGAAGTAACTGAGTTGTTCAGGAGTGATATAGTTTTCAAATCGGAACGGCGTTCCGGCAAATTCACCTTCCAATATCTTCGGGATTTTCCCGGCTTCTTCTTTCTTTTTGTATTTCTTAAAATCCTTTTCCATCATGCTGATATGCGCCATAAGGTTCTCTTTAGTTTCAAGCCGCCAGTCAAGCCCGATTTTTTCAAAGGCATCGCCCCGCTCCCAAAACGCGATATGCCACTCTGCCGCCGCATGTAAAATCGCTTGATAACTCTTTCGGATAAGCAACCCAGCTTCATTATCTTCGTCATAATGTTGTCCGGGAATATAATTCTCGCTTAAATCTTCCTTGATAACCGTCTTGTTCTCTAAATTAATTTGATAGATCTGCGGGATAGATTGGAGATAGGAACGAACCATATCATACCGATGCAATTCCGTATTGTTTTGCACGTATGTTTTTTCAATCAGACAGACTTCCTCATGCGGTGAGGTCACCGTTATATGTACAAGCGTATTTCCGTCTGCTTTCTCCGGCGCGCTACGAATGACGGTATACTCATAGATACAATTAACATCCTTAAAAACGGCTTTTATAATCGTATCATCGTTTTTTGTTGCCGAATCATCCCCCTTTTTTAAGAGGATCATAATCAGTTTTGCCGTTTCAACATTTTTCATTTCTTCCTGTAATGCCGATTCAAGAAGAATTGCTTGCTTTTCACGCATAGCTTTTCCGCTGTCCGACCCTAAAAAGCAGGAAACTCCGGATTTTAAGAGTTCTTCTTTGAATGTGTGTAAGTGTTCGGTAAAACCGCGATAGGTATTGCACATTTCTATAAGTAGGACGGCAATATCCGCGTCTACAAAATTGCAACACTTGGTAAGATACGTGGCAGCACAGCGGCGGGCGTCAACCAACTGATAAACAGTTGACAGGTGAACATCAAACCTGCGTTCAAGATCATTTTGCGGGCAACTTTCGCTCCAAAGGCTGTCATTTCTAAGACCAGCTATCCATTTTTCATAACCCTGTTTCCCCTGAAAATAGCCGTCTCTTGGCGGCGCTTCAAAGGAATTAGTCAGCGCGCGCAGAGAGCCGTTTAGAATTTCGGCGCAGGATGGTTTCTCGCGTCTTTCACCGAAATGCGTAATCAAAAATGGCCAGTTTTCCGTTTCGAGATAGTCTTTATTATCATTCAGCTTGTCCGCGTCGAAATAGGTGCGGCAGTAAAAAGTTTTACCGTTGTCACTGTATCCGGTAATCACGCCCCACTCCGGTGCGACACGCAGATTGATTGCCAACACAGGCTTCCCCCGCAGGATGTCCGCGACAATCCGTTTCCGCTCCGTATTGCGGTCATCCTTATCAAGCCGACACGCCCACACAGGTTCGTAACCTATCGCGTTATACAGCGGCACATCATAGGAGAACGCCACCAGCGCATCCAGCGCACTCCAGTCCCAAACCTCGCAAAAAGCAATCCGATAGCAGGCTCCCGACATACCCATAATCTGCTCATAGGTGTAGGCTCCGCCCATAAATTTCAAGGCGGTGTATAAAGCTCCCGCCCATGTGCAGGGCATGGCGTTGTTTGCGCCCCATTCAAGCGGCATAATGTCGGGCAGTATACAGGTCGTTGTATCTTTCAATGCAAGCGCTGTACGGTTGTCAATATAGCGCAATACTCCGTTTTCCTTGCAGCTTATGACATGAATCCCGGTCTTGTTCATATAGACCAGCGTCAGGTATTCCGATTCGTCAACGCCGGGAGAGGACGGAAAGGTTTCATGATTTACATGGATTTCATCCCATTTGAAATACTCGTAATGCTCCATTTTTTGCATAACGGATTTATATTTGTCGCCGATCCCGTAATATGCGCCGACGATTTCAATCCCCTCTTTCGCGGTCAGACCTTCCGATGATAAATCCAGTTCCAGCGTTTCGCCCTGCGGTGCGAATGAATAATATGTGCCGTCCGGTGTCTGGTATTTGACAGTCAGCACAAACACCGCCGAACCCTCTACGGAATGACCGCCGATGGGACAAGCCGCCTTAAATTTTAGTTGATTCCTGTCCACAGCGTGGTTCAACGCGTCCGTTATGACAATATAGCTATCGCCGCAGGTGTATCTTGCGTCAAGGATAACCAACTCCTGCGGCACCAGAATAGAATCAATCGAAGTACCTAATAAAGCTGAAATAGTCGGAAGTAGGGCGGTTTCAGGCAAACATTTTCCGTTTTCCCATTTAGAAACTGCCTGCGGTGAAACGCTCAGCGCTTCTGCGAATTTTTCACCGCTCAATCCTTTTTCTTTGCGTAGCAACGCAATCCGGTTACCGATTTTATAATTATCAAGCATAATGTCAGCTCCTTTATTTTTATGTTCTTATTCTATCAGCAACCGGAATAAAATCCCATACATCATGGATTAAAGATTTTCGTGATAAATCAACCTGAGGTTGATATGGGTTTATTATACAGTAAAATACTTCATTAATCAATGCGCAAATGTAAACCTGCCGGGGGTTATTCCGGCAGGTTCGCATTCGCTAAAACTTATTTTACAATCATCATAACACCTTCGCCGCACAAGCGACTATCGGGAACGGTCAACAAATCCTCGGCAATGCAGGCTTCAATAACATCGTTCAAAATACGGATACTTGCGCCCATGCTGAACATTGTGTATTCGTTTATTAAATGCTTCGGAACTACTACCTGATACCTGTACTGTCAAGAATCCCTGTGATGTCTCCCTGCCCGTTGCGCACATAGTAGTAGTCTCTGCCGTCGTACTGCAGTCCTACCAGATTGCCGCCTGCGTCATAGGTGAACCATATCTTCACTCCATTGGTTTCCTGCGCCAGCAGCAGACCGCCTTCATAGTAGTAATAGGTCGTTACCCCGTTGACTGTCTTCTGGGTACGAATGCCGCTGCTGTCGTATTGGTAGGAGGTGGTCGTGGTACCGTCGCTGGTGCTCTGCAGCTGTCTGCCGTTCTGCCATGTCAGAAAAAGAGATTTCGCTGATATAATGCCATGCCAGCGAGGTAAAATTTTATTGATATCTGATAATTATTAATTATATTTGATGTTCCTCTTTCTATTAAGTTTATACCATCCTTTCTCAATTGTATGATGCATGGATTTTTAAGTAAAGGTTATCTGAATTTGTTGAGAAGGAAAGGTTCCATGATATCTTCTAGGATTGAACTGAAGCTCAATCCTTCGTACATGTATCATTAAAACAATCAGTACAACATAGCATAAGAAAATTATTTTTGGGGTTAAGAACTCATGATAATATTATTCATCTTGCTAAGCGTAAAATTTATATCTAAGGTATCTGCATTGCAAACAAAAATTAAATTATCCCCATCATGGCCTTTTATAAATAATGCGTCCGTAAATCCATGTTCTAGAAACCCGACACCCCATAGTTCGGGCAAGACCTTCCTATATGTATTATCAAAAGTTGTCCAATCGACACCTTCGGATGGAACAAAAAAACATACACCATAGTAATATTTCCATATATTAATAATCATTTCATAAGTGTAACTTTGGGTGGGTAAACACGCTATCGCTCCATATCTTACTTCATCCAGATATTCTTTAATAATATAGGTACCATTTTTATTAAAAAAGTCCGGTATATTTACTCGATAGAAATTAAGCTCTTCATCATCAAAAAAATCATGATCCTCTGAATTAAGTTCAAAAAAATATTTATTTCCATTTGTCAAAGATATTATAATTTCTAATATTTTATTGCACTGTCTAGGATCAATAAAGTCAATATCGCCAATTGTTATCATAATTATATTTATATTTTTACTATTTAATTTACTATAGGTTAAATTCATTTTACTAATACCTACCATATCTTTCTATGTATTCGACCTGCTTTACCTCGACCATAATGATAATGCATAGAGTTTTGGGGATCCCAATCAATACGCCACTTTGCTCCTCCAACCTTATCATAGGAGATAATAGTTCCTCCTTTTACACTCGGGTTTTCATATAATATACTTAAATTTTTAGTTATTTTACATCCATTTCCATTATTTACTTTAAAAATTTTACAGCTCGATACACCTTTTGCTACTCCTGCAGTGGCAGCCGCTATAGCCAATTGTTCAACATTATCTGCGGTTGTCTGACCAGCTTCATACCCCATACTATATAGATCACCAGATGCAATTACTTTTACTTTATCAACCGCATCTGCACCAATATCATAAATATATTTTCCAGGGCAAAAGTTCCAATAATTTTTAGGATCTGAA
>Ga0209373_10003145_pt1 | contig 15607 bp, 12 predicted proteins | sample Higcelweek5metaG_FD_187173 | JGI IMG/M metagenome (GOLD analysis project Ga0209373, IMG submission 187173) | Freshwater pond sediment microbial communities from the University of Edinburgh, under environmental carbon perturbations - High... | ecosystem: Environmental > Aquatic > Freshwater >...
TATTATATACTTAATTTTCAGACGCACAAAATCACGTCTCAAGAATCATATTATTGTTTCTGTAAATTTTACTCAAACTTGCCCTGAAAAATCCCTGCAGCCAGATTAGCTTCTGCAAGTTCCATTCAGGAAAATCAGATCAAGTGAATTAATATTTTAATATCAAAACCGTAAAAATAATATCCATTTATTTTTTCCGGTTCAGCGCACGTAAACCTTTTGCGCCGATATCCCGTCTGAACTGCTTGCCTTCAAAATTGATTTCCACTACACCTTCGTAAGCAAGACCGATTGCATCTGACAGTGTATCAGCCCACGCGCTTACAGCAAGTACACGGCCGCCGCTTGTAACAAACTGATCTTTTTTATTGAGTACTGTACCGCTGTGATAGATGTCAAGATTGCTGCGGGCATGTTCGGCATCATCAAGACCTGTAATCACTTTTCCCTTTTCATACACACCAGGGTAGCCCTTTGATGCCAGTATCACTGCTACGCCATATTTTGCTGTCATGTCAAACTTTACATCAGCAAGTCTTCCTTTGGCACAAGACATAAAAAGTTCATACCAGTCGCAGGAAATTATTGGCAGTATGGCCTGCGTTTCCGGATCACCAAACCGGCAGTTGAACTCAATAACCTTAGGTCCCTCTTTAGTTATCATTACACCGCAGAACAATACTCCTCTGAATGTGCACTTTTCTTTATCCATAGCCTTGAGAGTCGGCAGAACAATCTCATCTTCTATCCGTTTCATCATAACAGAGTCAATAATCGGGGCAGGTGCATAAGCCCCCATTCCACCGGTGTTTGGCCCGGTATCATTATCACCAATAGCCTTATGATCCTGTGCGGCCGGAAGAATCCTGTACTTTTTTCCATCTGTTACAGCAAATATTGATGCCTCTTCACCGACCATTTTTTCTTCAATCACAACCTGCTCGCCGGCTTTTCCAAAACTCTTTTTATCAAATATTTCATCAAGTGCAGCAAGCGCTTCATCCATTGTATCGCACACAATTGCGCCTTTTCCTGCGGCAAGACCGCTGACTTTAATAACAATGGGTGCACCTTTTTCATTTATGTATGCAAGCGCATCAGCCTTTTTTTCAAATACTTCATAAGCGGCAGTCGGAATTGAATATTTTTTCATGAGATCTTTGGCAAATGCCTTGCTGCTTTCGATCTGCGCGGCATCCTTTGACGGGCCAAAAATATTCAGCCCCTCTTTTTTAAAAGCATCAACAATACCTTCAGCCAGCGGTACTTCAGGACCTACAATGGTCAGATCAATCTGGTTCTCTGTTGCCCAGTCTGCAAGATCCTGCCAGTTTTCGATTGGTTTATCTACTAGCATACACCCGTCCCGTTCAAGACCTGGGTTGCCCGGATATGCAAACATACAAAGCGGCCGGTCTGATCGCAGCAGAGCTTTTAAAATTGCATGTTCACGTCCGCTGCTGCCGACGATTAGTACTGAATTCATGAAATCCAATGTGGTCCTCCTGATTTATACCTCTGATTTATAACAGACCTAAAAATAGCACATAATGTTTGGTAAATCAATGTGAATTAATTAAGAATTCTGAGTGAGAAATATTTTGTGAAAATGTTTTTAGTGGGTATTTAATAAAAATTAGAATAGTAATGTTTCTTAGGAAGTATTGCGCATGGAGATAGTAAAAATATAATTTTATATTGTTTTATCCATAATAATCTTTATCCTTTTTCAGCTATAATCTCAGGATTTAATAATACTTCCACAAGCTCAAAAACCGTTGAACCCGGATTTTCATCTGCTGGTGAAATGCCATTCTCACTCGCTTCATTATGTAATCGAGTTGCGTTTTCAATCGCAGTATTAATATTTGTATGCAGTGTTAAATAAAGAGATTTATCATTCTTTTCATAATCAGGTATATATTTTTTCGCCTGTACAATTACATTATCACGATCAACAGGTGTCACACGATATTCATAATGTAATAGAACCCACAGTTCAAAACTTGGATTTGAATATGCTACTTCGATCTCAGGTTTATTACTTTTAGCACGGCTTAACGCATTGTTAAAATTTTCCAGTGTATGTCCGCCGCCGTTTGTCCGTTCTTCATCTCTGTCAATTACAATCCATCGTTGGCTAAAATCTTTATATGTTATTCCTATGCTTTTATCTTTAAAACTGAGTAAATCATCCAGAACACCACAGGGATCAGTATGACTATGCTGCGCAATTATACAGGATGCGTTTGATATTTTGCCACTGTTTTGCAGTGCACGAAAAAAAGCTTCAAAATAGAATCGTTCTGTTTTTTGACCTTCACAGGCAAGAATAATAAACAGTTTCTGATTCCTGATATTCTCTTTACGTTTATACGATCCCTCATTATGAGAACGGCTTCGACTTTCTCTCTTTTCAGGTGTAACAATTCTACGCGCCATTAATTTTCCTCCTGAAAGGAAAATGTACCAAGATATGGGATAGCACCAAATTTACCCTGAATATACTGTTTCTTAATATCTGCCTGAGGCCGGATATTTTTAAATTCAACAAGAGATGTGAGATGTGTCGAGCCAAAAGAATCTTTCTCAGTAAACCAAATCTGTGATTTGTGAAAAATATTCTGATTCAGCAAATTTGTATCATGAGTTGCAAAAATCAACTGTGCATTCTTTATGTTCACTGACGGATTTTTGAATAGCGATATTAATGACATAGTCAACATGGGATGAAGACTTGCATCCAGTTCATCAATCAGCAGAATTCTACCATTCTTAAGTGTATCAATAATGGGCGCAGATAGGCAGAAAAATTTCTTTGTTCCTTCTGATTCGTCATCCCCGGTCAAATTAAAAAGCTCTATACCTGAAGCTGTTCCTTTATCGTTAAACTTCTCATGAATAGCATGAATTCTGATTTTAAATGAAGAAGGATCCTTAGGAATAAGGCTTGCTAATGTTTTTCCGAAATCAGAATTTGACACTTCTTCTTTTTCAACACCAAGATCCCTAATCCCAAGATCAGCTGCTTTCACGAGTTTAACAATTTCTTTACGAAATTCATCTGATTCCATCTGTCTCTTAGTATAGCTTAGATAATTTGATGGTCTCATGCCTTGCAAAAAATTCACATTTTCAAACCACTCAAGAATGCATTTAGCAATTACACCACCTTCCTGATCACATTTCCATATAAAAAGACTATTCGGAAGTACTTTCAGTCCTTTTCCTTCTGCAAATTTATCAGGATTTATATACAACTCAGGATTATTATCAATATCCCGAAAAAACAGTTTAGCCTCTTTCCCCTTTTCATCACTGAAAAGCCACTCTGAAAAGACTGTTGTGCTGTCAGCTTCAAATCCATACCGGTATTTAATCCCATTATAGAAAAAAACCACCTCAAAAGTACTTGATGCATTCTCGGTTTCTGTTGAAAGTCGAAATGGTTCATGAGGAAGCTTGTCAGTTGACTGTAAAACTTTCGAAGCATTCAACACCATTGATTTCATAAAACTAAAAGCTTTTAGGATGTTGCTTTTACCACTTGCGTTAGCGCCATATACAACAGCACTTGAAAGAAGCTGGTAGTTTCGAACTTCGAAATTATTGATCTTATTATTACTACCTGAAACCATACTGAATGTAACTGAATCTTTAATTGACCTGAAATTTTCTACTGTAAATTGAACAAGCATTATTGAAGCTCCTCTATTTTTACTAATATGTCTATAATATACATTGTTTTTGCAATTTTTATGCAATTTTTTACTTTATTATACCAATTTTTTCCATTATCCGACAACAATTTATTTTAAATTAACTAACTTGAAATTCTTACCTGTTATTTTTTCTGTGAAACTCCTTATCTGCGTTAGAGCATTCTCAAAAGAACCTTAAATAAAAACTGCAAACCATTCTTGATCCTCTAAGCACTAACTACTAAATGCGATTATTTTGTAACAGGAGTGTTCATGGTATTTACAAAGTTAAATTTCTATCTGTTTTTATTTGCATCTCTGACAAGCGCTGCAACAATTCAGGTTAACCAGGTTGGATATGAAAGAAGCGGATCTAAAACTGCTGTTTATCAGTGCGATGAAAGCTGTGCATTCATCTCTGATTTCACAGTAGTGAATTCCACTGGAAGTGTGGCTTTCAGTGGAAAAGCTGCATCTGCTGTGTCACTTTGGAAGAACCGATCATTTCAGGTTCTCGACTTTTCAGCACTCCAGACTAATGGAACATATACTATAGTATCAGGTTATCTAAAGTCAGCACCTTTTGACATCGGAGAAAATTTTCTTTTCGAAAAAACAGCATCTTCGGTACTTGGTTTTTTCGATTCTATGCGCAACACCGATGATGATCATGCGGTTCCTTTCTTCAGTGATTCATCAAAAACACATGATGTATATGGAGGGTGGAGTGATGCGACAGGGGACCGGGGCAAATATCTTTCACACCTGTCATTCGCAAATTATTTCAATCCGCAGCAGATTCCAATGGTTGTCTGGGTTCTTGCAAAATCATATGAACTGGACAAGGCCCGTTTTAAAGACACGACACCAGACATTCTGAAACTGGCAGGCTGGGGCGCAGACTACCTTCTGCGTGTTCTTGATGAGCAGAATTTTTTCTATATTACAATTTTTGACGGCTGGGGAATGCAGAAGAGACAGATCTGTGCATGGGAAAATTCAGAGGGAGACAAGGTTCCTGAGCTTCAGGCCGGAATGCGTGAGGGAGCAGGTATGAGCATTGCAGCTCTTGCACGCATGGCCAGAATGGAATCAGGCGGGGACAGCAGCAGCGCACAATATCTCGCAGGAGCAGAGCGTGCATATGCTCATATATTACTTAACAATCTGAAATATGCCGATGATGGCAAAGAGAATATGATTGATGACTATTGCGGACTCATGGCTGCAACCGAGTTATACCTTACCACAAAAAATGAGACATATTTGACTGATACCAAAGCGCGTGTGCAGAGAATCGCAGATCATCAGCATAAAGACGGCTGGTTCTGGGCTGATGACGCAAAGACACGTCCATTCTATCATGCAGCAGATGAAGGGTTTCCAATTGTAGCACTTACAGAATTCCTTAAAACCCAAAGCAGTCCGGATTTGGCAAAATCAACAATTAAAAAGGCTGTCAACTGGTATCTGAGCACATCAGGGACAACTGAAAACCCGTTCCAGTATCCATGTCTTATGCGCATTTCAAACGGTACAAGCGAAAATAGCAATCTTGCCCTGAAAAAAACATACCTCGCATCGCAGTCGGAAACATCACCATACAACGGACCGGCGTCACAGGCGTTTGATGGTGACCAGAATACCCGCTGGGCATGTGGATCTCCCTATGTAGACACAGCATGGATTCAGGTGGATCTGGGCGCTGATTACAATATTAATAAGGTTGTGCTTAACTGGGAAACTGCATTTGGAAAAGAATATGCCATAAAAATTTCAACTGACGCAGCAAAATGGACTAATGCTGCAACAGTAACAAACGGAAGTACAGGAATTAAGGAAATATCATTTCCTCCTGTGAAGGGCCGTTATGTCAGGATGCAGGGAATTTCATTTGCAACAAGTTATGGTTATTCAATTTATGAGTTCCAGGTCTATGGCAGTGCAGCTTCAACAAGTGAAGTTGCTAAAGGATTTTTTATTCCTCATTCAAATGAAACCGGTTACTGGTGGCAGGGTGAAAATGCCCGCGTTTCATCAGTTGCGGCCGCACTGCAGATGGCAATCACGATTCCCGATCTTTTTAGCCAGGACGTACGCATGGCTGCCAAACAGATTGCAACATCAAACCTTGACTGGGTTCTTGGAAAAAACCCGTTTGGTGTCTGTTTCCTTTATGGTTTTGGCACAGCAACCTATCCGTCTTACCCTGGCAAAAATGGATTTGCAAATTACAAAGGCGGTATCTGTAATGGAATAACCTCCGGTTTAGATGACGAAGCCGATATTGCCTGGATGGCTTACCCAGAAGGTGAAAACTACTGGCAGAACTGGAGATACATTGAGCAGTGGCTTCCACATGATTCATGGTACCTGCTTGCAATAGCACAGCAGTCCTATATGTACGACACTCCTTATATCGAACATATAATCAGTCAATCCAATAGAAAACAGTCACTTAAGCAGAATGCATTCAGAATTAATATTATAAATAAAGATCTGCACCTGACACTTTTATCATCAGCAAATACTCAAAAACTCGAAATTGAACTTACAGATCTTAAAGGACGAAGCATTGTTCCAAGAATTTTATCTGTCAAAAATAATCATATGACAATTGCCGCATCAGATTTTGCAGCAGGATTCTACTTTGTCAGAATAAATAAATTCAGTTCATGGCAGCAGTTCTCGATTGGTTTGTAATTTTTCTATCAATGAGGTGTGAAGAATCTGTAAAACTGCTTTTCATATTATATATATTGCCCATTTCATATTATACTGTTTGTCAATGTACAACAGAAGAGTGAATACAATTGCACTGTCAAGAGTCAATTTTGCAGTTTTTAAATTATAGTTATACCTGATCCTTTGTCCAGCGGAAGCGGATCATACTTGACATATTTTATGTATTTTTTTGTCCTATGTCAATAGCAGAAACCCGGGTTCCCGCATGCAAACCGGACGCTGAGCTCATGTAAATTTTTACCGGCTTTATCCTGTTGATTCTAAAAAGACAACGCATCAGCCCAATCTATTGGGGATTTTTTTATTGACATACTACCCGTAGATTGAGTATAATTTCAATAATCAGTTGAGAAGAGTGTCTCCCGGTGAGACACTGCACTCTTACCTATGACCCTGGAGGAATAAATGCAGGTTACGAAAGTATCATGCACTCAATGTACTCACTACACGGACTGTTCTCAGAAAACACGTATGTTCGTGAACTATTGCGGTTCGGACAGAAAACGTGTCGAGAGTTCAATCAAAGATGCAGTTCTTGAATGCAGATCAAGGCATGGTCATCTTTTGCGGACTGGTTTCTTTGTTGATGCCACTATTTCACCCACGATTGAGGAGATCGCAAGTTTAATCAGGTAGAATAGTCCTTGCCTGCCCCCCTTTTCCATGATATAATTTACTCCGTAGGGTTCTTACGGTCGGGGGGTTCTTTTTTCCTCAAATTCCCGCCATAACATAATTTTAAATTTATTGTAAAGGTCTTGATTTTACTAAACTTATGTACATAAAACTTATCAGTGTCATTTTTTGTTTTTCAGCATTAACAGGTTGCTCAAATGTTTCATCAACGGCAACTGTTACTCCCGATTACTCTCAAACTTCCATGTCTGATACAAACCAATCTGCTGATACGACTTGTTTAATCACGCAACTTACTGATTCTGCTGATTCAATTAACTGTATCAGCACCCGTATTTCACAGGCAAAGCTGCTTTGTACAGACAGTCGATTTCTTGAAGCGGACTCAATTCTGAGAACTGCCCTTTCTCTGATTGACTCTGCAAATGAATCTGAAGCAGACACTTTTTCGGTTGATCAGTACATGGATTCCATACTCAATATTTATACAGTTATGATGCCGCCGGAGTTTCTGCCTGATAACATTGCTATGATTCAATTTAACCGTCAGATGCAGATGTCGCTTGATTCGCTTATTTATTCATCAAAAGACAGTGCCATTATAAGCGAACTGGTAAGCAGGAAAGATATTCATTTTGATGTCCCTATGGTCTGGAATGAGAAGGTGATAAAAGCATTGAGCTATTACTTAAGAAGCAGACCTGGAACAATTAACAAGTGGCTTGAAAGGGCAGCATTTTATCTGCCGGTGATGAAAAAAATGTTTGCTGACAGCGGTCTGCCGCAGGATCTGGCATATCTGCCGCTAATTGAAAGCGGTTTCAACACACAGGCGTACTCCCGCGCACACGCGGCCGGGGTCTGGCAGTTTATTTCATCAACAGGAAAAATCTATGGATTGCGGCACTGCTACTGGCTTGATGAACGCAGAGATCCTCTGAAATCAACGACTTCAGCTATCAGATACCTTAAAAAGCTTTATACAGATTTCGGAAACTGGCATCTTGCACTGGCAGCCTACAACTGTGGTGAAGGCGGTGTGGGCCGTGCAATCGAAAAAAGTGGTCAGACAGATTACTGGCAGCTGCCTCTTCCAAAAGAGACAAAAAATTACGTCCCATGTTACCTTGCAGCTCTCACAATAGCCAAAAACCCAGACCTCTTTAACTTCTCGTATGATACTTCAAAAACTTTCGCATTTGATACGGTTCGTATAAGCAACTGCATTGATATGCGTGATATTTCCGATGCACTGGAAATCAACTATGATGAATTCAAAAAGGCAAATCCGCACATTGTTCACTGGTGCACGCCGCCGGATATTACAAATGTACAGCTGTATCTGCCTGCTGGAAAAATAGACAGATTTAATGAGTATGTGGCATCCATTCCTGATTCAGAAAAGGTCAGATGGTATGTATACAAGATTCGCCGCGGAGATAATATCCAATCAATATCACACAGATTTAAAGTCTCGCCTGATGCAGTAAGAGAGATAAACAGGTTGAAGAAAAACAGCAAAATCATAGCAGGCAAAGTTCTTTATATTCCAATTCCAGCGAAATCTGATGTAACACAATACGCCCAAATGTCTTCTGCAGCACAGGAGAATCAGACTGTAAAAAAGAAAAACAAGTGCGTATCTGACAGATCAGATAAAGTACAGTATAAAGTAAAACATGGTGATACAGTCGGAAAAATCGCACTTTTGTTTGATGTTTCCGAAGGAGAAGTTGAGGATTGGAATGGAATTTCAGGTTCAAAAATCAGAGTGGGACAAATGCTGACAATTTATTCCGAAAAAACAGATCCTGCAAAGAATACAGTTTCAAAATCATCTCCTGACACTCAAAAATACACAGTTGCGGATGGCGACACTCCGTACTCTATTTCCAAAAAGTTCGGTATTTCAATTGACGAACTTATTGAGATGAACAATCTGGATAAAAACAATCCACTAATCAGGATTGATCAGGTTCTTGATGTTAAAACATCTGCAAGCATCGCAGGGATTACGATTAAGAAGAGTGCGCCTCCTGCAGGAGATTTATTTCAATATGCAGTATCACCAGGAGACAACCTGTTCAGGATAGCACAAAATTTTTCTATAACCATTAACGAGCTCATGAGTTCTAATAACATCACAGAAAATGATAAAATTCATGTTGGCGATATGTTGCAGATTCCACGCACCAGGACAACTTTTACTAACAACAAACCACTGGATCTTTCTGCCGGCATTGTATATTATCAGGTAAAGCAGGGTGATAATCTCTGGAACATAGCCGAATCATTCGGCATCCCGGTGCAGAATCTTTTTAAAGTCAATGATCTGAATAAAGATTCAGTATTAATGCCGGGTGATACAATTAAAGTTGTTAAAGCGGGGCAAATGTGAGAAATCTCCAGAAACTGTTGATTGCTGTAATATTACTTCTCCCTATCATTCTTGGAGCGATTTTAAACAGTCTGGATAAATCAGCAGAAGCCGGTGGATTCTCAGCAGCTGCGATGAAAAAAATTGGCCTTGTGAGAATTGAAGGTGTCATTGCACAATCAGATGAAATTATCAGGCAGTTGAGGTCATTCAGAATGGACAACTCAATCGCAGGAGTAATTCTGCGTGTCGACTCTCCAGGCGGCGCAGTTGCTCCATCACAGGAAATTTATAACGAAGTTATGAACTATCAGCTGCAGAAAAAGCCCTGCATTGTAAGTATGGGTACAGTGGCAGCATCCGGCGGTTACTACGTATCAAGTCCATCACAGAAGATTTTTGCTGATGCCGGTACCCTGACTGGAAGTATTGGTGTAATTATGTCGCTGCCGATGTTTTCAGAGCTTGGAAAAAAGGTCGGGGTCGAAATGCGGACATTCAAAGCAGGCAAATTCAAGGATATTACATCACCATACAGAACAATTACTTCACCTGAACAGGCTGTTCTTCAGAATATGCTTGATGATACTCACGATCAGTTTATCGGTGATGTAGCAAAGGCACGAAAGCTGCCGTTTGATACAATCAAGGCCGTTGCAGATGGAAGGATTTTCACCGGAAGACAGGCCCTTGGGGTGCATCTTGTTGATACAATCGGCGGATATCAGGAAGCACTATCTTATACAAAGCGGATTTCAGGACTTTCTGAAAAAGCAAAAGTTGTTGAAAGAATTGAAAAAGCCAGTCTTCTTCGAGAATGGCTGGTTGAAGAGATGGTGAAATCCCTGCCGGGTCTCTACATTCTGACTTCAAAACCCGGCCCTCAATTCATGATGAGTATGTAAGAAAACAGAAGCTGGAGTCTGCTCCTGAACTTTAAAAACAGTCACAAATTATCATTACGAAAAATAACTTGAAATACACTGGAATTTTACTGTGGTCAGGAATGATATTTAACAAACATTATACTTTAGGCAATAATTGAATTTTAAATAATTTTCTTTTCAGAAATCAATAAAACACAGACAAATCTTCAGATTTTAACGATAAAAAATGCATTATTAGCGTTGATAAATATATTTTCTAAATAACGTAAAATATTTTAATACCTGGAAGGAGAGTGTATGAGTATCCAGAACTTATTAGATGAAGTAGAAATCTTGAAACAGGAATACGAAAAATTCGAGCGTGGAAATAAATCCGCCGGAACACGGGCTCGCAAAAGCCTTCAAAATATCAAAAAAATTGCACAGGATCTTCGAGTTCTGATTCAGGATAGTAAAAAGCCTGACGAAGAATAATGACCGTGTGTCGATCTTCATGAGGGGAAATATTTCCCCTTTTTTTTCATACAATATTCTTAATTCTTATTCGTAATTATTTTTTTTTAAAGCTAAAGTCAGAACTTGATACCTGCCAATGTGTTATTGAAAGGTTTATTTTCTGATGTTTTAGTGAATGCTTGACGTTTTTCAATTCTAACGGTGGTAGATTTATGAGTCCAACAAACAATTCTTTCATGTTAGAGGTAAAAGGCCTCAACAAAAAGTTTGGTGAAGTCCATGCCGTTAAAAACCTTAATTTCCAAATTAAAAAAGGCGAAATCTTTGGATTTTTAGGTCCTAACGGTGCCGGCAAAACCACCACAATGCGCATGATTACCTGTTATATGCCTCCATCATCGGGTTCGGTGCGTGTTGATGGTTTAGATCCTATTGAACAAAGTATGGAAGTACGAAAAAAAATCGGATACCTTCCGGAAAACAATCCCCTTTATAACGAAATGACCGTAAAAGAGTATCTTAGCTTTGTCGGTGAGATCAGGGGATTCAAAGGCAGCCGTCTATTATCACGGCTTGACGATATGTACAATGTCTGCGGTCTTACAAAAATGTCATCACGCCAGCTTGGTCACCTTTCAAAAGGTTATCGTCAGCGTGTGGGTCTTGCTCAGGCGTTAATTCACAATCCGGAGCTCCTTATCCTTGATGAACCAATGACAGGACTTGATCCCAACCAGATTGTTGAGATACGAAATCTGATCAAAAAAATGGGGCATGAAAAAACAGTCATCTACTGTTCACACGTTCTTTCTGAAGTCAGTGTAACCTGCGACAGAATCCTTATTATTAACGAAGGAGAAATTGCGGCAAGCGGCACGCCCGATGAACTGACATCACGTTCAGGAAACGGCAATACCTATCAGGTACGTCTGAAAGGCGACCGATATGATATCGAAAGTAAACTCTCCGGAATTTCCGGTATTTCATCTGTGAGTATTCAGAATGTTGCCGGCGAATGGGTCAGCGCAAATCTTGTTACATCATCACAGGATGATATTGGAGAGTCAATTTTCAAATGTGCGGTTGATAACAAATGGAGCCTTTCAGAGCTCAAAGCTGAAACTGTGAGCCTTGAACAAGTCTTCAAACAATTGACAAGGGGATAAGCCATGGAAAATATGCTGGCTATTTTCAAAAAAGAATTCAAATCTTTCTTCATATCACCGATCGCCTATGTTTTTATTACAGTGTATCTGGTGGTTACAAATTTCCTTTTCTTTCAGGGATTCTTCATTATCAATCAGGCGGATATGCGCGGTTATTTCGGACTGCTCCCCTGGATTTTCCTTTTCTTTGTTCCTGCGATTACAATGAGAAGCTGGGCTGAAGAGAAGAAAGTTAAAACACTTGAACTTTTACAGACCTGGCCGGTCAGTGATTCTCAGGTAGTCCTTGGAAAATTTCTTGCGTCATTCTGTTTTCTCGGAGTTTCAATACTCCTTTCACTGACTATTCCAATCACGATTTTTGTACTTGGATCACCTGATCCGGGTCCGATTCTTGGCGGATATGTCGGTGCGCTTCTTATGGGTGGAGCATATCTGGCAATAGGCCTGTGGATTTCATCACTTACTGAGAATCAGATTGTTGCATTTATTCTTGGAGTTGTTGCAACATTCATTCTGTTTATTATCGGAAATCAATTTGTAACGCTTGTAGCACCTCCATCACTTGTTCCAATACTCAGTTTTCTGGGGCTTGGAAACCATTTTGCGAGTGTCGAACGGGGAGTTATTGACAGCAGAGACATCATCTATTACCTTTCTGTCATCGGCTTTTTCCTGTTCCTGAATGTACAATCTCTTGGCAGCAGAAAATGGGAATAAACATTACCGGAAATGAGTATGAATATGGAAACTAAAAAAATAAAGAATCGATCAGAACTGCTTATTTATATTCTGGCGATCCTCACACTGATCGGTGTTGTTAATTATCTTGCAACCCGTTGGTTTAAAAGGATCGATATGACTGAGGGGAAAGAGTACAGCATCTCCGCGTCAACAAAAAATGTATTGAAGAATCTTAATGATATTATCAATGTCAAGGTTTACTTTTCAGAGAATCTTCCCCCTAACATTCACAGTACAGTTACAAATGTCAAAGACATTCTCTCTGAATATCAGGCATATGCCGGCAAGAACCTCAGAATCACCTGGGTTGATCCTGCCAAAGACAGCGTTGCAAAGCAGGAAGCCCGCAGTTACGGCATACCGGAAATCCGGCTGCAGACTTTTGAGAAAGACAAAGCTCAGGTTATCAACGGGTATCTTGGAATTGCTGTTCTTTACGAAGACAAAAAGGAAGCTCTTCCTGTTGTCCAGAACCTTCAGAACCTTGAGTATGATCTGACAATGGCTGTCATGAAGGTCTCGCGTAAAACTGTGCCAAAAATAGGTATTGTCAAGGTGGATACAATGCCGCAGCTTCCTCCCCAGTATCAGCAGCAGATGCCTCAGGATCCCAACAACCAGACAACTGAGCAGAAGTTCGATGCTGCCTACAAGCAATTCAAAACCAACTACGATGTATCAACAGTTGATTTGTCAAGTGGTACTCCGATTGACACCTCACTGCGGACGATTATCGTGCCTGGAACTGCAACACTTGACGACAAGAAACTTTTTGAAATTGATCAGTTTTTCATGAAAGGCGGCAATCTGGTTGTTCTTGCAGATGCAATAGCAATCAACTTTCAGTATGGTATCAATGCAATGCCGGTTGAATCAAATCTATTCAATATGCTTGAAACCTATGGTGTAAAAGTCGAGAAGAGTCTTGTGCTGGACGCGTCATGCGGACAGGTGGAGATTCCTCAGCAGGTCGGTCCATTCCAGATGAATGTTCCCACCCCCTACCCGTACTTTGTACGCCTTGGTGCAGACAACTTTGCAAAAGGTAATCCGGCTGTATCACCGCTTTCTGATGTCGTTTTTCCGTGGGTAAGCCCGCTTTCACTTACAGTTGATTCTTCAAAAAATGGAATCAGGACAGCGGTTCTTGGCAAATCAAGCAAAAAGAGCTGGCTTGCAGCAGCATCAGGTCAAATTGATCTCAATCCTCAGCAGAAATGGGCATTGCCTCAGGATAGCGAGCTCAAAGAATACAATCTGGCCGTATTTCTTGAAGGAAAATTCAACAGCTATTTTAAAGGTAAAGGCGCTCCATCAGCGCAGGCAGAAAGCTTATCGGACACTCTGAGCAAAATCAATCTCAGCAGTACAGCCGCAGGTGATCCCAACCGACAGGTCATTGAATCAACTGGTGACAAGGGACGGCTTGTAGTAATTGGTGATGCTGATTTTGTTTCCGGACAGAATGCCACTCAGCAGAATGTCGCGATGCTTGTAAATATTGTTGACTGGTTCTCTCTTGACAACAATCTTATCTCTATCAGAACCAGAGCGATCAAGAACCGCACTATGGATGCAGATATGCTTAAAGGCAGTTCATCAAAACCAAATATTATCCGAATCATAAATATTGTTACAATGCCGCTTATAGTAATAATTATTGGTCTTATAATATTTATGCGCAGACGTGAAGTTGCGAATACAGCATCACCTGCGGCAGTTGTTTCACAAGCAAACGCAGATAAACAGGAGGTCAGGTAATGACTTCAAAGAAACTCATACCATTAGTAATAGTCGCAGTTGTTGCAGTGCTTATTATTATTATAAGTGAACATCTGGCAAATAAACAGCCGTCTGATAATTCACAGAAATTCTTTAATGAGAAAATCGGTTCGTTTATTGTCAAAAAAGAGGGCGTAAGTGTCACTCTTCACAAAAGGGGGGATGTATGGTTTGTTTCTCCTGGAGTAAAGAAACCTGACGGTACGGTTTCTCAGCCTCTCGGAGCAGATGCTTCTTCAAAAGTGTCAATACCTGATTATGCAACAGACAGCGCAACTGTCACAATCGCACTTGAAAAGCTCTCATCAATGAGAAAGGGCGATCTTGCATCAAAGAATCAGGAAAAACAGATACTCTTTGAGGTTGATACCGCAATTGGTTTGACTGTGGAAGTTTTCGGTCTTACAGGCAGCCCGATTGGATCCGTTATAATTGGTAAAAGCACACCTGACTGGAACAGTAACTATGTCCGGGAGATGGGATCCAATGATGTTTACAAGGTATCAGGCGGCATCGGATACTCATTCTTTACAGATAAAGACCGCTGGCGTGACAAGGTCATGATGTCTTTCGACAAATCACTTGCAAAGACAATAACACTTGTCAAAAAAGACGGTTCATCTGTCTCTCTTGCCAAAGCAGATACAGGAAACATATGGAACATTGTCGCTCCGGAGCAGAGCCCTGCAAAAAGCACTGAGGTTGACGCAATACTCTCATCACTGTCGGGTTTATCAGCTGCGTCTTTTCAGGATTCCATACAGCCTGACACTGTACTTGGCTTTCTGAAGCCTGAGCTTACAGTGGCAATCGGTCTGAAGAACGGATCAAAGAAAATTGCTGTCGGTTCTAAACTCACAGATGGCAGGTACTATGCAATGGTTGACGGTAAAGAAACTGTCTACATTATAAATGAAGGCAGCTTTAACGGAATGAACAAGGATCTTTCAGCACTGAAAGACACTCCGGTTCAATCAACCCCGGCCCCCGCAAAGAAAAAATAACATATTGATCCCGTGCAGGGATGGCCCTATGTGGCCATCCTCTTCGCCAAATCCTGCAATTGTGTTTCTTCGAATTAACCGGTTTTTATTTTTCGCAACATTGTTTATC